>Ga0182024_10000153_pt1 | contig 157423 bp, 132 predicted proteins | sample P32metaG_FD_120480 | JGI IMG/M metagenome (GOLD analysis project Ga0182024, IMG submission 120480) | Permafrost microbial communities from Stordalen Mire, Sweden - P3-2 metaG (Illumina Assembly) | ecosystem: Environmental > Terrestrial > Soil > Wetlands > Permafrost | place: Sweden: Stordalen...
ACGGCCACAACAAGAACCCCAAGCCCTTCATCTGGACTGCAAAAGCAAACGACATCCTGGAGAAGGTGACACGCGCTCAGACCGCTCTCAATAAAAGATGATCTGCTTGAGACACTACACTAGTCGAAGCGAAGGTGCCAGCCGTGATTGCCAGCCGGCGTCTCCCGGCATCTGGCCAGAATGAGCGAGGCACTGTATTCCGAATTGATCTTCAGGAGGTCGGTCTGTGAGTCAACGCTGACCGTCGCCCCTAGTGCGAGCAGCTCATCAAAAATCGCGGAAATCAGGTCGGCATGACGCCGCCGGATGCTGCGATTGATCTCGACATAGGAGAAGTCCCTGTCAGGCTCCCAACCAATCAGCGTGTAGGCCCGGACAAGGCTACCGAACCGGGTCGAATTGCAGGAACTCGAGGGCATAGTCTCGGTTTCATCGATCAGGAGACCGGACAGCCGGCCATGCTTGCATAGCAATTCCCTCAACCGTTCTAAAAGGTCCTGGTCGGTCAGGTGCTGATGGCGCTAATCGATGATTCGCCGCGCCTGCTCGAAGAGGGCGACATCAACGATCGGCACAAAGGCTCCATCGCGCCAAATCCACATGTCGACCGGATTGTTGATTCGCTTGTGCTTCAGCTTGAACGAGCGGCGATTGTAGATGTTGGCGCCGATGTACTTGGGGTTGGTGAGCACTTGATGGACGGTCGCCCACGTCCAGAGGCGACCGTGTTCTCCGAGAAAGCCGGCGCCATTGAGCTGCTCTGCGATTTCGCGTTCGGTCTGCTTGTCCGTGACAAACCGTGAGTAGATCTTCTGGACCACCTCGATCTCCTTTTGGGGACCCGGGACCAGGATGACCCGGTCCGTCTGCAAGCTCTTCCGCTCTCCCCGGCCAAACAGCCCTTTGGGGGCCTGATTGCGATCGATTAGCTGGCGTCTCAGGCCATAGCCCGCGGGGCCGTCCTGCCGAAATCCCAGCTCAATGAGGCGACACTGGCCGGAGAACACTTTGACCGAGAGCTCGCGGCTGTATTCCGCAGCCATCGAACGTTTCAACGTCTTGAGCACAGATGAGGACAAACTCCCGTCGTTCTCAAACTGCTCTGCGCAGTAATGAACTCGGATGCCAGACCGCTTCAGGACATACTCGTAGTAGGCGCTCTCGTCTACGTCCTGGAGCCTTCCCCAACGGCTCACATCATAGACGAGAAGCGAGGTGAAGTTGGTTCGCTTGGCCTCGACATCAGCCATGAGCTGGTTGATACCCTCCCGGCCGGCGATGCTCAGCCCACTCCGGCCATGGTCGGAATAGTCCTAGACGATCTCCATGTTGTGGGCCGCTGCGTACTCGCGGATGATCTCGAGCTGGTTTTCCGGCGAATACTGCTGGTGCTCGGTCGACATGCGGACGTACTGAGCCGCGCGAGATGGCGCCCGCGCGGTCACGGATGCTGAAGCAAGATCCATGCTGTCACCAATCCAGTCTGGGGCTTTCGTGAAGCCTGCCCTTAAAAATTGCTCTACTTCTATAGTGGGAATTTGGGGGCGTTTTTCGCGACAAGGTCACAAAAAACTAACAAACTTTCGCTGCTCGAACCCGTAACAGGGAATTTCAATTCCCTGATGTCTTGAGAAAATTCCGTGTTCTTTTTGAGTCCCGAGGATTCGCCATGGCGGACTAAGTACAGTGAATTGTGCAGCATACCATGCAGTGCCATGCGTGAATGAGAGCCAAAAGCCTCAAGATTTCCCTGTAAAATTCCCTGTTAGCAGGGAATTCGCTTCAGAGAGCGGTTCGCATGAGACTCAATCCACCACCATAAAGTCTCAAGGTTTGTGCAATTTGGGACTTCTCCTCACACATCGTCCAGTTTCCCCGCGAAAAAGTTAGCTTTCGGCCCTCGAAGGACACAGGAGAGAATTCTCCGCTTGCAGGATTCGGGTGGAAATCAGCCCCATTCTCTGATCGGGTCTGGCCAAGGCCAGTTGCACGCTTGCCGTTACTAATTGTGGATACCTTCGCAGTTGGTCCAGGTATTCACTGCTCCCCCTCCGGATACGGCTGATCGCCAAAGGTGTATGCGGCTGCCTTAGTGGAGCGAGCGAGGACAGCGGGTTGAAAATCGGGGTTCCCGAAGTTCCATAGGAAAAAGGTGAAGATGTCCGTCCTGTCTGAGATCTGTTGGGCGACGGTATCGGTGATACCGTGCCCGGCGTCGTAATTCACACGGAAGAGGATCGGGTTGGGTCCAGCATTGGCGGCTTGCAGGCGTGCGGCCATCTTGGCGCCCTCCCAGGGATCGACTCGGGGATCGTTTGCGCCGGCAGTGACGAGGGTGGCGGGATACTTGGTGCCAGGAACAACGTGCTCGTACGCAGCCATCGCGAAGAGGGCCTTGAAGCCGTCTGGATCCTTGACTGAGCCGAACTCAGGAATGTTGGCCGGGCCGTTCGCGCCCGTCTCCTCTCGCAGCATGTCGGAGCAAGGGACACCGTCTACTGCGGCGGCGAAGAGGTCGGGGCGCTCGGTGATGGAACGGCCAATCAGGATTCCGCCCGCAGACTGGCTCCAGATGCCGAGGTGTGGCGTTGAGGTGTATTTCGCGTCGATCAAGTATTGGGCGGAGGCGATGAAATCGCGCCAGGTATTTGCCTTGGTGAGCTTTTTGCCGGCGAGATGCCAGCCTTCACCGAGTTCACCACCACCGCGCACATGGGCGATGGCGAGCACACCGCCGCGCTCCAGCCAGGCCATGTACCGTCGGCCGAAGCCGGGCGCTATGGCGTCTCCGTAAGCGCCATAGCCGATCAGCGCCGTGGGTGCCGTGCCGTCATGGACCAGGCCCTTCTTATAGACGATGGAGAGCGGAAGCGGGGTGCCGTCCAGCCCCTTGATGGTGACCTCCTCGGAGACAAGGTCGGTGGGGTCGACAGAGTTCGGGAGCTTCAGGTGCAGGGCAGTCAGCGAAGCGGTCTCGGAATCGTAGCGGAAGTCGTCGCCAGGCATCGTCCAACTGGTGAGGTCGATGACCGCGCCAGAGACCGAGAGCGCGGTCGCGACCGCGTCGGCATGCTCGGCGGCCGGCAGCGGAAGGATGGTCGGCTTTGGAATGGGGCCGTACGCCAGACGGAGCACACGGCCAATGCCGTTCTGCAGGCACTGGATGTAGAGCGCATCCGAGGCCGCGTGCAGCACGTTCGTGCCGATCAATCCGCCGGAGAGAACCAGGTCGCTTTCCGGGAGTACGACCTCCGCCGCCTTTAAGTTGGGATGAGCAGCGTCTACGCGCAGGATCTTGCCATTCAGGGTGCCGTCAAAGCTGACGAGGTAAAGGTTGTCCCCGTGTAGCGCCTCGTCGGTCACCTTGTCGGAGAAGTCGGCGACCTTCTGCCAACCTGTGTGGGTCGTAAGGGCAGAGTGCGGTCCAACGTAAATCGAGCTGTCGGGATCGACTCCCGGAGTCACAACCGCAAACGCGAACCTCGATCCTGGCACCGTCAGCGCGAACGGGAAGGAGAACTCCGGGACTTCGATGTCGGGCGAGATACCTCGACCCAGGACGACTGTATCTTGCGCTACCGGCGTGCCCAGAATATGTTGACGCATCATCGGCTTGCGGTACTTGTCGGTCGGCGGCGCGTTGGGGGCAAGCTTCTCCAGTTGAAGGTAGAAGAGGCTTTTATCATCGGCGGAAAAGACTCCGCCTTCGCAGCGTTCGAGGGTCTCGGGCAGTTCGCGTCCGGTGGCTGTCTCGTAAATATGGGCTGTCTTCACTTCGGATCCGCCCGGGGATAGATCGGCCGTGACGAACTTGCCGTCGTCGGAGGGCGTGTAGTCGTCGAGAGATACATGGGAGGTGGCGGTCGAGAGCTTCGGCAGGTCGAGCAGCATGCGTTCGGGACCGCCCGAAGTCGTGCGGACGTAGAGACTGGCCTGATTTTCGCCCCGCTTACGCTTGCGATAGAAAAGATAGGGGCCGGCGACCTTGACGTCGGTGATGGCGGCCTCTTCGGCGTTCACGTAGCGGGACATCTCGGCGGCAAACGCCTGCCGGCCGGGGATGCTGTCGAGCACCGCGCGGGTATAGTCAGCCTGGCCCCGCATGAAGGCGACGACCTCTGGCGACTTCTGATCTTCCAGATAGCGATAGGGATCAATAACCTGCTGGCCGAAGTAGGTATCCGTGACCGGCCGGACGGGTGCTACCGGTGGAGGTGCGATGGATCTGGGCGTCTGCGCCACGGCGTGGAGGGTAAGGAAGAGGATGCCAGCGGCCAGCAGTGAGGTCAGCCGGCGGCGACTAGGCGAATCGGAGGTCCTGAGCATAGGGAAAGTGTAAGCCCCGGAAGTCTTCGTTCTAAAAAATTTAAAGTAAGAACTTGTAGACCGGCGGGTAAACAGGTTCGCCGGCAAACACCACTCGGAGCGCTAACAGGCCCTGGCTTCTATTTGATCTCGATGACTTCGCCCTTGCCGTCATCCTCAAGCACGAAGTACATGGTCCGATGTATCCCGTCTATATCTGCTGAAATCTTCTTCTCGTTTACGTAGACCTCGCTGTGACTGGGTGTAAAGCCATAGATCTCGACATGCACTTCCTTCCACCATGCGGGATAAGATCCCTCATGCGAACTGAGGTTCAGACGCATCCCCTCGGCGGTTCTCTCACATTTGAAATTCATGCGAAGATAGACTCCATGCTGAAAAGCATAGGATTTTCCGTCATCTTGATAGAGTTCGCCCGAGCATCCATCACCAGGATAGACACGGAGAGTTAGCGGGCCTTGCGGAGTCTCGCTCGTGCTTTGAACTAAGGGAGAAATGGGCAGGATTGAACCGGCACGAACAAAGACCGGAAGCTGAGACAGCTCCGGAATAACGCGAACCGAGAACTGCCCGTCTCTGTCGGGGACAGCCATGGGATCTGGAACGGCTGGGGCCGGGGCGATGGGCAAGTTGACCCTTTCTCCGGTCCAATAGTTGTACCAACCTGAGGAAGGAAACTCGACCTCGTACGGAGCCTCCTCCTCAGGATAGGGCGCGGGCGCAATCAGCAGGTCGGGGCCCAGCATGAATTCTCCCGAGGCCGCGAGGTCGGTATCGATTGGATGACCATCGGGTGCCGCGTTGGGGAATTCAAGGAACAAGGGACGGACCATGGGAAGCCCGGTTCGCGACGCTTCATCCGCCAACGTGTAGAGATAGGGCATCAGCCGATAACGCGTCTCGATAAAATGCCGGCGAATCGTTTCCTGCTCGGATCCTCCGGCCCACGGTTCCTGATCTCCCTTCCCTTTCTCGGCATGGTCGCGATCAATGGGCTGGAAAGCCGCCACTTCAATCCATTTGGTTAGCAACTCCGGGGTCGGAGATCCGGCGTAGCCCCCTACATCGGCGCCGCTGAACGCGAAGCCACTGAGGCCAAGATTTTCAAGCATGGGGGTAGCAAGGCGGAGATGATTCCAACTGCTGCTGTTGTCTCCGCTCCAGGTCGCTGCGTATCGTTGCCCCCCAGCGTACGTGGCCCTGGTCAGTACAAATGGGCGCATGCCAGGATTGAGAGCCTTGAGTCCGTCAAATGTAGCTCGCGAGTTTTCCATGCCATAGACATCGTGAATCTCGGCGTGCGTCGCAGTGCGCGGCGCAAATCCCAGTTCGTCGATGCGATGCACTGCATTCTCGGGCATGGTGTGGGTGGCCGAATCGAAGACGGAAGGCTCATTCATGTCGTTCCAGAAGCCGTCCACGCCCGCCTGCTGAAGATCGTGGTAGAGCGTGCCCCACCACGCGCGTGTTTGGTGTCGAGTGAAGTCTGGAAAAATGCTGGGGCCGGGCCACACGCGTCCCGTATAGACGGAACCGTCGGGGTTCTTGACGAAGTGGTCGCCCGCCACGCCGCTGTCGTAGGGAACGTAGTTCTGTCCGGGCAAATTGGCGATGTGCAGATCGGTGATGGCTACGACGTTGAGATTCTTTGCATGGAGCTGCGCAATCATGCCGGAAAAATCGGGAAATGTTGTTTTGTTGATAGTAAATGGCCGATTCTTCTCTTGGAAATCAATGTCGAGATAGATTGCATCGGCGGGAATCGAATCGGCTCTGAGTCGATTCGCAACTTCGAGCACGCGAGCCTGCGTCATGTAGCTATAGCGCGATTGCTGGAAGCCAAAAGCCCAGAGCGGCGGAAGCGGTGGAAGCCCGGTGAGCCACGCATAGGTTTCCACAACCTGCTTTGGAGACGGTCCGTAGAACAGGTAATAATCCACCGGCCCCGAAACGGCGCCGAAGGAATAGGCATTGGGCAACTCCTTTCCAAAGTCGAAACTTGTGCGCCATGTATTGTCCAGCAAGACTCCCATTGCGTGTCCGGCACGATATGTCATGAAGTACGGAATGCTCTTATAGATTGGATCGGTGGATTCCTGAAAGCGGTAGGCATCGGTATTCCACAGCGTAAAAGCCTCGTCGCGCCTGTCGAGCGGGCCTGTCTTGTCACCAAGGCCGAAGTAGTGCTCGTCGAGCGGCATGTTCTTGCAGATCCGGAATGCGTCGCCGTCAAAATGCAGCGGGCGGGCGTCTTGCTCGAGAACATTTCCTGAGAGATCGAGCACTGTGAGTTCGAGAGTCTTCTTGTCGACCTCGACGACCAGTGCGTGCGTACGAAAGCCAGCGTAATCTCTGCCTTTATCGATCGAGACCGGAACCGAGCTTTTGCGCGCGTCGAGAAGAACTGCCCACGATGCGTCTTCGGGAAAAGAGGCGCCGCGCGCATAGGTTACGCGCAGGACATCGTCGCGCAGAGCAACGACCTTCATGCGCAGATCTCCGCTCTGCACTTCGATCCCGTTTGGCAACAGCGTCATGCCGGTATTCCGCTCAAGAGGATGCAAATCCGGCGCAGATAGCCTGAGTTGAGCGAAAGCTGAGCAAGAGGTGGCCAAGAACAGAAAAATGAAAAACGAAGCCAAGAACATCCGGCGAAATGAGCGATCTAAGGGCATGACGGCTCCTGGAGTGAATCGTATCTGTGCTGTTGCGAGGAGGGCCTGCATGCCTGGCTATGGCATGGACGTTGCGCCGGGCTGAGACTCGATCGAGGTAAGATCGGGGTCTTCGATTGTCTTCACACCCCGGTCGCGGCCCTGCTGCTTGATGGTCTTCACCTGCTCAAGCGCGACCGCTGCGTCTTTGCTGTCGCCGATTTGGCGATAGAGCCGAGCAAGCAGATAGTGAACGGAACCGTTTTCGTCGCTCGATTCGCCCATTTTCAACTGATCGATCGCGCCGCCGGTTCTGCCGGTCTCCGCATAGACTTTCCCGATCAAGGCATGCACATGACCAAGCATTTGCGGTTTAACGTTGAGGCTCTTCATCAGATACGGTTCAGCCTTCGCGAATTGAAATTGTGCCACCATTGTCTCTGCCATGATCAGGTTCAGTTCGGGGTCCTGCGGACTGCGCTCCAGGGCTGCGCGCGCAGTATCTCTGGCTTCCTCATTGTTGTTGTTGCTCAGGTACGCCGAGGCCAACCCGAGCATGGCCGCCGAATTGCCGGGTTCGAGAGCCAGAGCCTTCTGGTATTCCGCCTGCGCATCATCCTGCCTCTCAAGCTGGTGGTAGATATCACCGAGGAGAACATGGCTCTTGGCGGAGTCCGATTCCAGTTGCTGGAATCGCGTAAGGGATTGGACTGCTAGCCGTTCGTCGGCCTGAATCGACCAGTAAAGAGCTTCGGCGGAATGCGGCTGCAACGCTTCAAGTGCGGTTGCCGCGCTGAGGGCGCCCTCGTTGTCTCCGGCGAAGAACGAGCAGGCAGCAAGCAGTCGGAGTGTTTCGGCGTGCCCCGCAGCAACGACCGGACGGAGCCGCTGCGCGCACTGCCCGAACTCCCCGTCCGCGTAATACTCTTCGGCGGTGCGTCGGTCAGTTGAAGCCGGCGTGGTGGCCAAAGGCGCGTCCGGCTGACCAGGAGCGCCGTTATCGCGCCGATCGTCCACATCCTGTCTACGGCCGTTTAAGGCTTCGAGGAGGGCGTCGCGCAGATCGTTCGGGACGGCTGTTGTCTGTTGAGAGAAATAAGCGACAAAGGTTGACGCTGCATCGTTCGACAAGCCCTCCATCAGGTTGGGGGCATTGGACACGAAAAAGCCCTGATCGCGCTCCCATAACTCCTGAAGCAGCTTGACCGCCTCTTCACTTTCTCCGTTGTCGATGGCCATACGCGCCTGGCCGACAAGCGCCAGGCCGCACCCCGGATGGCTCGCGCGCTCGGCGGCAAACTCCTTCTCTGCGCCTTCCGCATCGCGGTGCCTCAGTAGCGCAAACCCCAGCTCGGAATGCAGACAGGGAGGTTGAGGTTGAGCGGTCATCAGGCTGCGGTAGAGAGTTGCTGCCTCGTTGAATCTTCCCTGCTTGTCCAGCGATTCCGCGAACAGCGCTCCGGCAAAAGGTGAGCCCTTCGACTCCACTGTCATCTTGCGAGCGTCCATTTCCACCTGGTTCAGGCGTGCAATCCCCAATGAAAACCAGGCGGCGCCGAGCTTGGGATCGAGCGCGATTGCGCGCGTAAATTCCTGAGCCGCAGGGGAGAATTTGCCAACGGCGTAGTAAGCCCGCCCCAGGGCTAGCGGCGTCTGGAGATCGGTCTTGTTGATCTTTTCCGCTTTGATCAGAAATGGGATTGCTTGCTGCGCCTTGCCCGTGCTGACGAAATCGATGCCAAGAAATAAATCGGGAACGTATAAGGAAGGATTGAGACGGTTGGCCTGTTGAAAGCTGGGAATTGCCGAGGCAATGTTTCCCGTTTCCTGCTGCATCAGTCCGAGATTGGCCCATAGTTCCGGCATCGACGGCTCAATCCTTACGGCTTGTTTGTAAGCCTTTTCTGCCGCGGCGTAGTCATGCGCCACCTGCGCTTGCTGGGCGGTTGCCACCAACAGCTCGAGCGTCGAGGCCGGCGGCTGCTGGCCAAACCCAGGTTCGGGTTTGACCAGCAGGGCCAACAGGATAAGCAGCAATTTGAAGCGGTTGTTCACGAATGGTTTACCAGTAGAACTTCCCGGCAAACTGGACAACTCTGCCGGGGAACGCGGTTGTGATTTCCCCGAAATTACCGGGACTATAGAGTTCCATATTAGCGGGTCCCGGCGCATAGAAGATTGGATGATTTAGAGAGTTGAAGGTCTCGAAGCGGAACTGGGCTCTCATGCTCTCTCGGAAGGTCCAATTCTTTTCCAAAGCGGAGTCCCAGTTCGTGTAATGGGGTCCGCGCAGTTCTGACATGTAGCGGGGAGTCGTGCCGAAGGTGCCATACGCCGAATAGGTGAAGGCATTGTAGTTGGCCCAGGAGTTGGGCACACTGCTGCTTATTGTTTGATGAGACGGTTTGGGATTCACGCCGGAAACGTAATCCGGTCTGGGATCGCCGCCGTAGGAGTTCCAATTGTTGCCGAAGACGCTAAGTGGAATTCCGTCCTTGAAGGTTGCGATTCCTGAAAGTTCCCACCCGCCAAACACGGCATCGGCTACGCGGTTCATTCCCGAACCGACTGCCCTGCCGCGACCGATGGGGAGGTTATAGACGTAACTGGCCACCAGCTGGTGCGGAATATCACCAGCGTCCACGCTCTTTTCGCCTGCCAGGTTGAAGTAGTTTGCAGTGGCTCCCCAGTTCGCCGCTCCGTTGTACGACCAGGCTTGGTTGCCCTCGACGTTGTCAATGAACTTGGAGTAGGTGTAAGACACCAGCGCGGTAAGGCCCTTGCTGATGCGGTGGTTGTAAGTGACCTGCAGGCTGTTGTAAAGCGACTGGCCCAGAGGTGCGTCGGTCTGGCTTACGCCGCAATACTGCGGATAGGCCAGTAGCAGTTGTTCGTTTAGCATCGCTGTTGCGCTATCGATATTGCAAGAGCTCGGCGCAATCGTTCCACTTTTCTCGAGGGCCTGGAGCGGCGCGGCTAAGGGATTGTAAGCTGCCGGCGCGCTAAGGAAACTGGTATTGGGTGTTCCATTCGCCGCGAACAGGTACTTCGGATTCAACTGGTTGTAATTCCAGTTGCTAACCATGCGAACCCCGCGGTTGCCGATGTAGTTTACGTCCAGTTGATCGTTCGGCGTGAAGGCATACTGCACGCCCAGGAGCCACTGTTGGACATAGGGAGATGGACGGATCCGGAAGGTGCCACCGACGCCATTGCCGTCTTGTTGATACGAGCCGTTGACGTTTCCGGAAATCTGCGCGTACTGCCCGCCCCAGGGATTGCTGGTGCTGACATTCGGGTTGGGCGTCACGCCGCCGTTCAAGCTTTGGTTCATCGCGGTTGACGCGGTGAATCCATCCGCATCCAACGAGCCCGAGCTGGTCAACGATTCCGGATAGAAGATTCCGTATCCGCCATGGATCACAGCCTTCGGGATCGCCTGATACGAGAAGCCTACGCGAGGCGCAATGTTGTGGTAATTCGGGTTGTAGAAATACCGGTTGCCGGGCCCCAGGAACTGGAGCGCGCCCAGCAAGGGCATTCCCGCCGAATAGCTCAGCGGATTCAGTGCGGTCGGGTTGAAGATCGATCCCTCGTTATTGCGCGAAGTGTACGGAGTCTGAAGCTCATAGCGGATGCCGAGATTCAGCGTCAGGTTGTGCACCGGCTTCCAATCGTCCTGCAGGTACTCGCCCAAGAGATGGTTGGACTCATAGGGGGTGGACGGTGTTCCGATGTTTGTTGGATCGCCTCCTGAAGAGTCCAGCACGCCGAGCAGCGCCTGAGCCACTCCGTTACCAGTGAAGCTGACGCCCGGCGCTCCAGCCAGGGGATTCGGTCCGGTAGTGAAGTTTCCTTCGAATGACAGTTGATTCGTGAAGAAGGTGTGCTGGCTGAATTCCTGCTCTACGCCCATGAACCCGAAGTTGACGGTATTCTTTCCGAGCGATTTGATGAAGTCGGCATTCACTGTGCCGATGGGTCCATGGTTGGTGACCCCGTTTGCGTCCCCGGTGTTTGGACCGAGTTGGGAGATCCCTTGTCCGAAATTGACGGTGGGAAATATCGGATCCACTTGGTTAACATACGCCGGGAGTCCGAGAGTGGTCGTGGGGTTGAAACCGACCGACTGATTGGTAGAGGTTTCATGCCAAATCTGGACGCCCGAAGTGATGTTCATGGTGAAGGTGGGGCTGAAAATATGCGTGAGCCCCGCCCACATGCCCCAGCGGTTGTTGGGCCGCTGATTGCCTTGCCCTGCCGGATCGGATCCCCAGTTAGCGGCAATGCCGGTCTTTGCCTCTTCCTTGTAGGAGTAGCGGAAATAGGCGTTGGTATTGTCGTTGATGTTGTGGTCGACCCTGATCCCGTACTCGTCCCAATACGAGGGCTCCTGTCCGGCCAGAGTCAGGTTGTTGGCCACATTGCCTGGCTTCTGTGCCGCAGGAAAGTAGCTGAGCAGCTTGGCGCCGAGAGGATCCGGAACGTAGCCAGGGAGGTTGGCCAGAATGTTGCCTGGAATCGGGTTGCGAATGTATCCGGTCTGGGTTGCGGTGAGGCCAGTACCATAGGGATTTGAGGAAGATTGTGTATCCACCTGGCCCGCGGTAATGGCGTGGCCGCTGCGCGGATTGTAAATCTGACCGTTATAGATGGGTCGGCCGAGAGCGTCAGTGCCCGACGACGTGGTTGCCAGCTGCTCGGAGAAGTTCCCGGCGAGGAAGTTCGTGTCTGGCACCGTGTACTGCGACGGGGATGGGGTGTTTGCACTGAAGTGCTCGTATTGACCGAAGATGAAGGTCTTGTTCCGCTGTTTATACAGGCCGGGAATGTACAGCGGGCCGCCGCCCGTTCCTCCAACCTGGTTCCGGCTGAAGGTGCAGAGGTTGGTGCTGAGGAGACCCTGGCAACTGCCTGGTGATTGGAAGTAATTGAGGGCATTGAAGTTGTTGCTGGAATAAAACCCGTATACCGAACCATGGAAGTCGTGCGTCCCCGACTTGGTGACGACGTTGACCACGTTGCCCGTGCTCCATCCATACTGAGCCGTGAACGAGTTGTTCTGGATTTTGAATTCCTGAACCGAGTCCACGCCGGGGACAAAGACGACCGCGCCCCACTCGGTGTCCGTATCCCATGAGCCGTCGACCAAGAAGGCCGTCGTCCCAAAAAAGCCGCCGCCGAAGTTCATGAACGAGATGTCCTGATCCGCGGTGTCCGTGTTGTTGGAGGCGCTGCCCAGCAACTGCCCTTCCGACGTGTTTTGCACGGAAGAGTTGAGCGTGGCCAGGCCATAGACGTTGCGCACGTTGAGCGGCAATTCGACGATCTCCTTGGCATCAAGGCTCGCTGCAACGTTGGAATTGTCGGTGTTCAATTGAGAAGCATCCGAGGTGATGGTTACCGATACCGTTTCTGACCCGATCGTCAGTTTCACGTTCTGCGTGGCCGTTTCGCTCGCGTTGAGGGCGATTCCGTTCTGCTGATACGATTCGAAGGAACTCGCCTTGACGGTGAGGCTGTAGATGGCCGGCGGCAGCTCGGCGAAACTGTACCTGCCTCCCCCGTCCGCGATGAAGGTGTGGCTGATGCCATTCTCGGTGCTTGAAATGGTTACCGATGCCTTGGGAATGACAGCGCCCGTTTGGTCGGTGATGACTCCGGACAAGCTCGCCGTGGTCGTTTCAATTTGTGCGTTGCTCCGCGGGGCGGTGCTCAGCAAGATCGCTAGCAGAGTTGCGAATCCACCCCAATACCATGAAGAACGTGATCTCCAGCTCCTAGTTTTCTTCAAGTGTTGCCTCCGTCAGGTTCATTCCCTTGGGTCCCGGACTCGAGACGCAGACCGCTCCGCGCCGGAACAGAATCCATTCACGATCGGGTATTTGTAACCGGCCCCCTGTGTAGGCTCTTGATTAAGGGGTTGTTAAGGTCCTTACGGAATGGCGGTCAGGGTCTTTACCACAAGCAGGCAGGTGTCTTAACAGGTAAAGGACTCATCCATGTTATTCAGCGCCAAGTATTTACGGGCTCAACCGAGCAGAAGTTTACATGCTTCTGAATGACTGTATAATCGGTGCGACCCCCGGAATCTGCCATGGCTGTTCATCAACACGACACAACGGAAGTCGAACCGAGTGAGGCTGAAGTTCGCGAGCAGCTGAATCGGCTGCTCGCGAATCCGTTCTTCAGCAACAGCAAGCGATTTCCTATGTTCCTGCGCTTTGTCGTGGATCACACGCTGGCGGGCGATGCGAAAAACATCAAGGAACGCACTCTGGGAATCGAGATCTTCGGCCGGGATGCGGAATACGACACCGCTTCCGATCCAGTTGTCCGTGTCACGGCCGCAGAGATACGCAAGCGCGTGGCGCAGTATTACCAGGATCCCGCGCATCTGAAAGAGGTGCGGATCACGATTCCTTCCGGCTCCTATATCCCACAGTTTCACTGGCCTCATGCAACTGACAATCTGGCGCTCCGAGAGGTGGAACCAGCCGCTGGGTCGCTTCAAGGGGCCACGGCTTCCAGCCGGGTGAACGCGCCCCGGCATTCTCATCTGGTACTGGTGCTGGCATGCGTCGCGGCGGGACTCGTGTCCGTGGCCGCTGTCTTTGCCTGGCAGACCATGCACCAATCAGCGCTCGACTTCTTCTGGCGGCCGGTGCTGGACTCAAAAGACCCCGTGCTGGTCTGCGTCGCGGATCAGCTTCAATATTCCAACATCGTTCTTCGCGACGCCGCCGACCCGACTCACCAATTCATATTGAGCGACAAACTCACCGCCATGGTCTTGGACGATGTCTATGCGACAGGAAAAGTAGCCGGAGTCCTCCAGTCCCGGGGCAGGCCATACTCCCTGAAGAGCGAGGGCTCAACCAGCCTCAACGACCTGCGCAATGGACCGACGGTTTTTATCGGCGCCTTCGATAATGAATGGACGCTGAGGTTAACCAACACCTTGCGCTATCACTTCGCGAACGATGCCGCGATGACCCGATTGAGCATCGTGGATCGAAACGCCGCATCGCAGTCTCAATGGTATGTGTACCGGCCCGACCAGATGGCCACAAACATCTATCGCGACTACGCGATCATCGCGCGTTTCACCGACAGCAATACCGGGAGGCTTGCAGTCATCGTGGCCGGGATCGGACGAGGCGGAACCATCGCCGCCGGGGAGTTCCTCACCGACCAGGGCGATCTGGCCCAAATAGAAGGCGCGGCCAAGGCAGCCGGCGACAAGAAAAATATGGAAATCGTATTAAGCACCCAGATCATCGATGGGCAGCCCGGCTCTCCTAAGGTGGAAGCTGCATACTTCTGGTAGCGCAGGCAGCTCTGGAGCGCTTGGCGAATTGTGTAACTTCACCAGACTCTCGACTGTGCAATGCTATCTCTGCGGCAATTGAGCTACCGAGAATTCGCTGATCAATATTGCCAAACGGCCCAGGCACGAGTCTTCCGAGCCAACCGACTCAGGCCGGAGTATGAGCGTTCCCGGCAATGATGCCGGGACGAAAGATGGCGAGACGGATAAAACCGATTTTGCGCACGGTGTCTTCCTTCATACCCATTATGCGGGCATAGCGAAACCGGCTGCGGACTGTGCTTCCTGCTGCAGAAAGCAGGCAAAACTGGGCGATTCCGGCGTTATGGCAGCCACGTTTCCCTCATTCACGGCGCAGGCGAAGAACCTCTTCGACATCGGACGAACCTCGGCCTGCACGATCCCGTTACTCTTCGCCTCGAAACGATCCATTGCAGACGGGAACACGAGAGGCGGGGCGATTCACTTGCCGTGTACTACCGGGTGGAATTCTGCGCTCTTGATGGTTGGCCGCGGACGGTTCCGCTGTACAATCCCAACATGAACCGTGAAACCAGGCACGCAGCCAAAGCAGTTTTCGCGCGTCCAATACAGATGGGGACCCTATGACCGCATCCCGCGACAAGATCGAAGCGCGCAAGCTGCCCATGATGCCCATCCGGGACATGGTGATTTTTCCATACATGATGACGCCCTTCGTGGTGGGCCGCGAGTCCAGCGTGCGCGCCCTTGAAGAGGCGCTCACCGGCGACCGCAAAATTTTTCTCGCCACCCAGCACGACGCATCGATCGACGAGCCGCAGGCCAAGGACATTTACCAGGTCGGTTCCATTTGCAATATCGTGCAAAGCGTCAAGATGCCCGACGGCAACATCAAGGTGCTGGTGGAGGGCGTGGAGCGCGCCAAATCCTCAGAGGTGAACGACCGCGACGGCTTTTTTGTGGCCACGGTGCGTACCGGGAAAACTCAGTTTGAGATGACCGCGGCGGTCGAGCAGTTGATGACGCGCGTGACCGGTCTCTTTGAGCAGTACGTCAAGCTGCAGCAGTCGTTGAATTACGAAACCATTATCGCCACGGTACGCATGGATGAGCCGGCCAAACTGAGTGACACCATCGCCGCCAACCTGCAACTGGGCATCGAGGAAAAGCAGGAACTGCTCGCCATCTTCGATCCGGCGCTGCGCCTGGGACGCATTGCGGACGTGTTGGACATTGAAATCGAAAAGCTCGATCTGGACCGCAACATTCAATCCCGCGTGAAGCGGCAGATGGAGCGCGCGCAGAAAGAGTACTACCTCAACGAGAAGATCAAGGCCATTCAGAAGGAACTCGGCCGCGGCGAGAAAAGCGAATTCGACGAGCTGCGCAAAAAGATTGAAGCCGCGGGTATGCCCAAGGATGTGCTGGACAAAGCCATTCAGGAGTTGAAGAAGCTGGAGGCGATGCCGCCCATGTCGGCTGAGTCCACCGTGAGCCGCAATTACATTGACTGGCTGCTTGCGGTGCCGTGGAAGAAGCGTTCCAAGGAAACACGTTCTATCGATTACGCGGAAAAGGTGCTCAACTCGGACCACTATGGCCTGGAAAAAATCAAGGAGCGCATTCTTGAATTTCTCGCTGTCCGCCAACTGGTCAAAAATCCCAAAGGCTCGATCCTGTGCTTCGCGGGGCCTCCGGGAGTCGGCAAGACTTCGCTGGGCATGTCGATCGCAAAGGCGACCGGCCGCAAATTTGTGCGGCTCTCCCTGGGCGGCGTGCGCGACGAGGCCGAGATTCGCGGCCACCGGCGCACCTATATCGGGGCGCTTCCCGGCCAGATCATCCAGCACATGAAAAAGGCCGGCACCAAGAACCCCGTTTTCCTGCTGGACGAAGTGGACAAAATGGCCTCGGACTTCCGCGGAGATCCGGCTTCTGCTCTGCTGGAAGTGCTGGACCCGGAGCAGAACACCACGTTTCAGGATCACTATCTGGATGTGGACTACGACCTGTCGCAGGTGTTGTTTGTGGCCACAGCCAACGTGATGCACACCATTCCGCCGGCTCTGCAGGACCGCATGGAAGTGTTGCGGCTGCAAGGCTACACGGAGCAGGAAAAACTGGAAATCGCGCGCCAGTATCTGGTGAAAAAGCAGCGCACGCAGACGGGCCTGAGCGAGAAGAACATCGTCTTCACCGACGACGCGATTCTTGAAATCATCCGTTATTACACGCGCGAGGCCGGCGTCCGCAATCTGGAGCGCGAAATCGGCAACCTGTGCCGCAAGGTAGCCCGCCGCGTGGTGAAAAGCGGCGTCAAGCACAAGGAAGAGCTGACCGCCGCAAACATCAGCGAGTTCCTGGGTGTGGCCCGTTATCGCGATTCCGAAGTGCATGAGCGCAGCGAAGTGGGCCTGGTCACCGGCCTGGCATGGACCGAGGCAGGGGGCAGCATTCTCACCACGGAAGTGCAGGTGCTCGACGGCAAGGGCAAGCTCACCATCACCGGCCAGCTCGGCGACGTGATGCAGGAGTCGGCGCAGGCCGCGCTCAGCTACATCCGCGGCAAGGCGCAGGTGCTGGGGCTCACGCGGGAGTTCTATCGCAACGTGGACCTACATCTGCATGTCCCGGAAGGCGCGATTCCCAAGGACGGCCCCTCGGCCGGCATCACAATTGCGACGGCTCTGGCCAGCGCACTGGCAAGAATTCCGGTGCGGCGCGACATTGCCATGACCGGCGAGATTACTCTGCGCGGCAAGGTGCTGGCCATTGGCGGGCTGAAAGAAAAACTGCTGGCCGCGTTGCGGGCCGGCGTCTTCGAGATCATCCTCCCCCGCGCCAACGAGAAAGATGTGGCCGAGCTGCCGGACAACATCAAGAAGGCGATGAAGCTGCATTTTGTTGACCAGATGGACGAAGTGCTGGCGCTGGCCCTGGAAGGTCCGCTTCCAACCCCGCTGCCGGCCGCTAATGCGGATGTGATGGCCGCCGTGCCACCGCCAACGGATATGACCGCTAACTTACCCGCGCCGCAATAAGTCGGAGCACGTCGCATTCTCCGGCTCAACTGACAGTGCGCAAACCCCGCTCCTGTATCGTTTAGTCTGATGCGCTATACCATCCAATTCCTGCTTTCGGCTCTGGCCGCGGAGCAGTTTCCTCCGCCGGATGTGCCCGAGATTGCCTTTCTGGGCCGTTCGAATGTGGGCAAATCGAGCCTGCTGAATGCGCTCATCGAAGAAAAAGCGGCGCGCGTTTCGCAAACGCCGGGGCGCACGCGGGCCATCAATTTCTTCGCGCTACTGGACAAGACCCAGCGTCGCAAGCTGGTGTTCGCCGATCTGCCCGGCTATGGCTACGCCAAGATTTCAAAGTCGATTTCAGCAGGCTGGCCGGCATTCATCGAGCCCTATCTGGCCATTCGCTCCACGCTCAAACTGTGCGTGTGTCTGGTGGACTCAAACGTGCCCGCGCAGCAGAGCGACCGCCAGTTGCTTGACTGGCTGCGCGCTGCCGGACGCCCTTTTGCCGTGGTGGCCACCAAGATCGACCGGCTCAACGGCAATGAGCGAACCCGCAATCTGCTGGCGCTGAAGAAGGGTCTGGAACTGGACGAGGTGCTGCCGGTTTCAGCCAAAACGGGCTACGGCGTGAAGGAACTTTGGGCCCGCATTGAAGCTGCGGGCGTCGAGCAAGGGTGAAATCAGGGTGCGTTCTGTGAGCAACGCGGCGGCGAGAAATGGTGCTCCTCGACTCCGCCCCGGCAGGTCGCCTGAATCGACACTGGCACGCCAATTTCCGAGCATTCAACCCGCGACCTAACCTGTTCGATGAACCTTGCGCCAAATTCCCGGTCGGCATGGAGCAAGCGCACTCCATGCGCAAGACGACCGAGGTAACGCGGGCCAACGCGGAGCCAGCGGCGAGCAGCCCAGGCGTCTTGTTCAAGGCAATCGAGGGCGATCGCATCCAGTTTGGGCAACCATTGAGCCGGCTCAGTCGCTACGCTCCACGTCACCAAAGCCGGTATCTTCATAGGGTCGGGTTCGACAGTTCTCGACTCCTCTTTAAGAGGCAACCCGCTAAGGTCCATCGCGGAAGACGTGCGTGGCCGCAGCAGATCGGGCAGCACTCCGCGCTCCAGCATCTGCTCCTCGACGGCCTTTGGCGAAGCGGCAACGCACACCGCAACCGTCTCGCGCTTGCGAATCTCGTTCTTCAAAATGCGCAAAGCCTCGTCGAGCGAGGTGACCAGAAAGTCCACAACGCCATCGCGAACGGCTTGCTTCTGCACGGCCGGGTTGGCGCTTGCAGCCAGGGTAGCGGCGCCGGCAACATTGCCCGCAACCGCCAGCGCGCGCCCGTCCTCGTCAAGCTCCGGTATGTACAGCAGCTTGCCGCCAAGGCTCGGTTCCTGATTAGAACTTCGACCGGCGCTCACCGCTTGAATCAGGCCCAGATAGGCTCCCTCCACCTTCAGGGCGAAGGCTAGATCGGGCGGTTGGTCGCGATCATGCGTCAAGGGAAGATTGTCTCCGCGATCCAGCATGCCGCCACGGTTTCAGTACGAGTCATCTTTCAATTGTTCGCGCCAGCTTTCCTTGCGGACAAAGAAAACAAACTCTCCGGGCTTGGCGACGGCCTTCCGCCTGCCGCACCCGTTGGGCGCCGCAACGCCCGTGGTCAGGATGTCGGATACCGCGTACCAGCGCGCTATTGGATTCTGCCCGTCCCTGGTGTCGTCGCAATTGATAAAGATCGACATGCCGATGTCGAACCTGGCTTGAACCGCGACCACAGTGGCGTTCTCAGGCACAGTCATTTTTCCGGTGCCATCCTCATTTTTCGTTACCCAGTTGGCATGAACGGCGTCTTCGTGATTGATCCGAACCAAATAATCCGGGGTGGCAATCAGACTCCCAGTCCTGCTGTCGAGCACTCGAACGGTGATGGTCTTCCCGGTTTGCGCAGGCAACGAACCGCACAGCGCGGCCACTGACAGGAGAAGGGTGACGATGCCAAGAGTTCTACGAACCATATTTACCTTTCTAGTTACCCGGGATCGCCATTCAACTTACCAGGTCGAATACGGTTGCCCGTCGGAGCCTAAATCCTGCGATCCGGAATGGACGTCGTCGATGCCCGGGTCGGTCTGATCGAGCGAGTGCAGCGAGTCACTGGTGTCCGTCACCCAGGAGTCTCTGGCGTGGGTCATCGGATCCTCGGGAATGGTCTTCAGGTAGCCGTCCTGAAGCAAATCGTCCAGCGACTGCGGGGCCTTCTGTTTGTCCATGGTATAGGAATCGATGGCGGCGCGGAGGATTTGCAGGTCCTCCTTGAGCACCGCTTCCCGTGCGTGCCGGATGGCGGCGATGTAGCCGGGCACGGCCACCACGGCCAGCACGCCGATAATCGCCATCACGATCATCAGCTCGATGAGCGTAAAACCCGCGGCTTGTTTTGGAACTCTGCGCACTGAATCCTCATCTTGCCGAAAACCTTGAAACACCGCTACCACGTGGAATATTTGGTGCCGTCCAGGCCCGTTCCCTGGGATTTTGAATACACATCGAAAACGCTCTGTCCGCCGTAGGAGTCCGAATCCGGATCGTCCTGCATGGAGTGCAAACCCCACTCCGCCTTGCCGGTCATGGGGTCCACGGGAATGCGGCGCAGAAACTTCACTTTCTTGCCCTGGACTTCGACCCCGTTTACCAGCGTCTCCAGATCGGGCGGATAGTTCTGGCTATCCACTTTTGTCTGGAAGGCGTGCTGGTCGGCTGCGTCCTTGTAGTGGTCGATGGCATCGCGCATCTGCCAAAGGTCGCGGCGCAGTTCACGCTCGTTTTGTCGCTTCACCTGAAAGCGCGCAATGGGGACCGCAGCCGAAGCGAGAATGGAGAGAATGGCAATTGTCACGATCAACTCGACCAGCGTAAGGCCCCGCTCGCGACTTCGGACCGATCGAATTGTCCGGAGCTCTTTCCCAGGCACGAGTTTGATGAAGGCTGGTCTCATCGGATTACTGCACCACGATGTTGACCCGGCCGCCGGTTGCCGGCACCTGCTGCTGGGCGCTGTTCACCACCGCCGGTCGGGTAATGTTGAGGCTGCTTTGTCCTGCCGTCCTCGCCTGAAAACTGAGGACGCAGACGACGCCTGATCCGCTTACGCCCGCCGCTCCGGGAGGACGCGAGGCGCCAATAGTAATTGAGCCTGGGCCATCGTCGCGGTGGATGATCGCCGCATCCCGCCCCAGAAAGTCTCCGGCATTCACGTTAACCAGCGAAAGCTTGGCCGGATCGTATTGGATCTGCAAAGGAACCGCGGCAATATCCGTTCCGCCGGTCAACACCACCGGAACCTGGAAGGTGGCGCCCACGGCCACCGGACTGGACGGAGCATTGAGCATCAGGTTCACGCCGCCGGTTTGCATTGGGGTAGCCGCGGAGCTGGCCGCCGCCGTCGCCGTGGCTCCATTCACATCCGCGGATGCGTTCAACTGAGCCAGTGCCGCCGGGGCCGCCGCCATTGCGCTTTGGCCGGGCACAGTGCCCACGGTTGAGCGCACCGCAGAGACCGGGAGCACGGCTGGAACCGGATTCGAGCCGGGCCCTTCGCTCGCAATATGGCGCAGCTCAATCGCCGTGCCAACCCCGGTGTCAATGGTGCGCAGATTCAATGGATCGATCGATTGCGTGCGAACGACGTGTGGCACCACCAGAAAGACGAGCTCGTCATCGGTGATGGTGTGGTCCTTGGAACCAAACAGGTACTTGAGGATGGGAATCGAGCTCAACCCCGGGATGCCGGTCCAGCTCACCGCATCCTGCTTATCCTGAATGCCGCCCAGAATACTTGCCTCACCCTCGCGCAGCCGGATCACCTGGTCCACCACGCGCTGGCTGATGATGGGCTCGGTTACGCCGCTGATGGTGACCGAGCCGCTCTGCGTGGTCACTTCGATCTTGATCTTGAGGGTTATATCGTTGTCGAAGTGAACCGTCGGCGTCACCTCGATATTCACGCCCACATCCTGGTACTGGAACTGCGTATTCACCAGCGAGCTGACCACGGCCGTGGCCGCGCCGGTCTGGTAGGAACCGGTGGCGATGGGAATCTTCTCGCCGATCTTCATGGTCGCTTTCTGCTGGTCGGTGGCCCGGATGCGCGGATTCTGCAGAATCTTGGTATCTGAGTTGGTGAGCAGCAGGTTGGCGGTTGCTGAACCGATTGTGACCGCAAAATCCGTGGCCTTCAGGTGGGCCAGGTCGTAGAGCGACGGGGTGGTGCCGTTGTTTGTAGCGGGGGTGGTGGTGCTGGTGGTTGTCGTAGACGTGCTGGTGGAGCAGTTACTGGAAGAAGAGCAGGGCGGTTGAAGCGCAATGCCAATGCTGCTGGGCCAGGCAATGCCAAGAGTCCGCTCCCAGTTCTTGCTCACTTCCAGCACCGAGATATCCACCACCACCTCGGGCCGGGCCTTGTCCAGGTCGTTGACGAGTTTTTGCGCCAGCAGCAGCTCGTCGGGCGTGCCCCGCACCACGATGGCGTTCTGGCTGGCCACGCCGTAGATCTTGGTGTTGCCGGCCAGCACGTTGCGCAGGGCCGTCTGCACGTCGTTCAGATCGTTCTGCTGCCAGGCATTGGTCAGGTAAAACGTCTCGACCGCCTGCTCCTCCAGGTCGTTGTGCTTGGTGCGCGTGTTGGCGGCCACAAAGATCGTGTTGCCGGTGACCGGACGCCAAAACGTATTGGAAATGGTGCCTACGATGCGCAGGGCATCCATCAGGGACACGTTGTTCAGGTCCACCTGAATCCGCTTCGAGGTATAGTCCGGATCGAACAGGATATTGATGCCCGCGGCCCTGCCGACGGCCTGGTAGATGACCTTGGAGTCTTCTGTCATGTGCAGCGTCAGCGGCTCATTGGAGATGGGCTTCAGCTGGACCGGAGAACCCATCGAGTCGAGCGCAGCCTGCTTGCCAGGCTCCTGGGCAAGCGGGATTTCGCCCTGCGGCGTCACTGCGCCCTGCTTCTCGCGCACTTTGGCGATCTCCTGCTGCGCGGCTTCGTTGCCGGGGTCGATTTCGGCGGCATGCAGGAACTCCACCAGCGCGGCCTGCTCGTCGCCGCTCTGCAGCAGCTTGCGGCCCTTGGTCAGATGCATGGCTGAGGCTGTAACCCGCACCCGGTCGAGCGCAGTGCGGTAGGAAAGGTCCTTGGGCGCTTTGGCGATCGCCCTCTGGTAGTAGTCGAGGGCCGCGTCGTAGTCCTCGCGCGCCTCAGCGCTCTGGCCGTGCTTGAAGTCGGAACTGGCAGACTCCGCGTGCAGGGAAACGCAGGACAGGCCAAAGACGGGCAGGATGGCGAAGAGCGCGAGCCAAAAGACGGTTCCCGAAAAAGCCGATCCGGCGAAAACGGATCCGGAGCCAGCCCATGCAACAGCGCGGCTTTTCATCGTACTCCCAGGCGTCCTGACCGGCCCGTATTCCGAGGCCGGCTCATAAGGGCCGCCTTGGCCGCCCCAGACGCGATTCCTGACGCAATTCTTCTGATAGTCAATGATCTGCAACCAACGATGCCCCATTTTAGCAAAGCCCCGCTGCGCACACGTTGGAATTCGCGCCAATGCTAGGATGAAGATTCGAGGATGCTTCCGGATGGCTCGCCAAACCAGCCACGTCATTGTTCAGCCCGCCGCGGCGGGCCCCCAGAAACCGGCACGGCCCCGCGATCCGGTGGCCAGCGGCGAGCGGGATGCGGCGCACAATCGGGCTGCCAGCCACAATTACTTTCTGCTGGATCGGTTCGAGGCGGGCGTGGCCCTGCGCGGCACGGAGGTCAAGTCGATCCGCCAGGGCAACGCCAACCTCAAGGATTCCTACGGCCTGATCAAAGACGGCGAGGCCTTTCTGCTCAATGTGCATATCGGTCCTTATTCACATGGCAACATAGCTAACCACGACGCCACACGCACCCGTAAGCTGCTGCTTCACCGGGATGAGGTTCGCAAGCTACTCTCCAAGACGCAGATCAAAGGCCACACGCTCATTCCCACCCGGCTTTACTTCCGCAACGGGCGGGTCAAGTGCGAGCTGGCCGTGGCCAAGGGCAAACAGGACTGGGACAAGCGGGAGACCGAGAAACGGCGCGAAGCGGATCGCGAAGCCCGCGCGGCGGTCAATGCCAGCAAGCACCGCACGGGGCGGTAGGCCGCTGGCCGGCATCGGTCGTTGCGGAAAACGAAGGATGCGAGCGGCTGTGCTTTCCGGGCCGCCCTGCTCACCCGGGTCAAAGTGAAATAATGGAAAACATGCGCACCCAACTGTCTTTTGCGAATCTTGCTGGAATCAGGACTGAATTGCTGGCTGTTCTGGCCGCTGACACACAAACTTCCAAAGAGCCTGACGCCAAACCGAAGGTAGTGTTGCTCACTTCGGACAAGGCCGTGAAGGCCGCGGCGGCTGCCGTGCTGAGGAGCGGCGAATTCAAGGCAGGCGCCAATGAGACCCTGCTGCTGCACGCTCCTGAGGGCCTGGGGGCGAAGCGGCTGCTGATCGTCGGCTTGGGCAAGCAAGCCAAGGCCAACGTGCATGGGGTGCGCAACGCAGCCGGAACGGCGGTGCGCTTTGCCAAGCCGCGCGGCATCAGGAAGCTGGTGTTCGCGCTTCCTGAATCTGCGGTTACTTCGCCTGAGCCCGCCTTGCTCCCGCCCGGCCCCTGCGTCCGAGCCTCAGTTGAAGGCGCATTTGTGGGCGACTTCGACCCCGACACCTACCGCTCCGATCGCCAGGATCTCAGCATTGACTCCTTCTCGGTCGCCGCTTCCGAACCGGAAGACAAGGCCGCTCTCAAGGCCGCCTTCGCCGAGGGCGTGATCGTGGGCGAGAGCCAGAACTTTGCCCGCTCGCTGGTCAACGAGCCCGGCAACAAGCTGACCCCCACTATGTTTGGCCGGCGGGCCGCCGCCATGGCTGCCGAAGTCGGCCTGCCATGTAAAGTGTTCTCGACGGACAAGCTGCACGAGCTGAAGATGGGGGCTTTCTGGAGCGTGTCTCAAGGATCGGAAGAGCCGCCCGCGCTGATCGTGATGCGCTATGAGCCGGAGGGCATGGCAAAAGGTACCGGCGGCCCGGTGCTGGGGCTGGTCGGAAAGGGCATCACCTTCGATACCGGCGGTATCTCGATCAAGCCCGCGGACAAGATGGAACTGATGAAGTACGACATGGCCGGCGGTGCGGCGATGGTGGGCGCTATGCGCGCCATCGCGCTGCTCAAGCCAAGGGTGCGTGTGATCGGCATTGTCTGCGCCGCTGAAAACATGCCCGATGGCAAGGCGCAAAAACCCGGCGACGTGCAGACCGCCATGTCCGGCAAGACCATCGAGATCATCAACACCGACGCCGAAGGGCGGCTGGTGCTGGCCGATGGATTGACTTACGCGAAGCAACTGGGCGCGACCCACCTGATCGACGCGGCCACGCTGACCGGGGCCTGCGTGGTGGCGCTGGGCACCACCAATGCCGGCGGTTTCTCAAACGACGATGAGACCTACGCGAAGTTCGAGGGCGCGCTGGCTGTGTCCGGCGAGAAGTTCTGGCGGCTGCCCCTGGGGGAGGAATATGCCGAGCAAATCAAGAGCGACATCGGCGACATCAAGAACACCGGTGGGCGCTATGGCGGAGCGATTACAGCGGCGGAATTTTTGAAGGTGTTTGCGGAAGATACGCCGTGGATTCACCTGGACATAGCGGGCCTGGCATGGGTCGAAGAATCGAAGCCGTATATCGCCAAAGGGCCGAGCGGCGTTGCGGTCAGGTCGATATTGGAGTGGGTGCGGAGTTACTAGATGCTGGCCTTTGCGAGGTTGGAGTTAGCGGCCGGAAGCTAACGCTTCGAGGCTGCATCTTACATCGCCTCCGGACTCTCGATGCCAAGCCAACTTAGCACCACGACTAACTCCCGCAGCGCGACAGCCGCCGTCGCCAGCAGGAAAGTCTTCCTTGCCGGATCTTCTTCGGTGAGGATGTGGTGCTTGTGATAGAAGTTATTGAACTCCTGGGCTAACTGGAAAGCATGCTTGGCTAAGTAAGCAGGTTCGGAGGAAGCAATGCATTGCTCGAGGACCAGCGTGCGGCGCCCGGCGCGCAGCCAGAGAGCCCAGATATCCTGGGCCGCTTCGCCCTTAAGATAAGCGTCGATTCCTGCTAACTCCGCGAATTCCGCTAACACAGCTTGCGGCTTGACTCCGGCTTTGCGAAAGATATTGCGGGCGCGGACGACCGCGTATTGAATGTAGGGGCCGGTCTCGCCCTCGAAGCTGAGTGCATCCTTGAAGTCGAAGGCGATGACCGAGTTCCGCGTGAACTTGAGCATGAAGTAGCGCAGCGCGCCGATGGCGATCTGTTTGGCGATGAGCTGCCGTTCGGTTTCGTCCTCTCCAGTCTGGCGCGTTTCCACTTCGGCGCTTGTGGCCGCGATCAGTTTGTCGATGAGGTCGTCCGCTTTGACGCCGAAACCTTTGCGGCCGCTGACCAGGATATAAGGACTGTCGAGATCTTCCTGCGCAATTTCATAGCCGAGATCAAGAGCGCAGCGCGGCGTAAGCGCCACTTTCTCATAGCCGAAATGGATGCAGTGATCCGCTTGGTCGACGAATCCCATCCCTCGCAGTGCCTGAACAAGATTCGCCTGCGGATCGTTCTGCCGCACATCGATCACGTTATAAGTGGCCTGCGCGCCGCCGAAATGCGGATGAGGCTCGTCGCCATGCTCTGCTGAGATCCAGCACTCATGATCGGCGTAAGTGAAGAATGGCTTATAACCGAAGTCCTTGCCCAGCAGACCAAACTTCCATAAGTGATAAGCGATATCTTTGCCGACGTAAGTTACCGTGCCGTTCGAGCGGACTATTACTTTGGCGTCTTCATCGAGCGCTCCTTCGACTACGTCGGCGCCGGGCCTCCGCATCACCCAACAGCCTTTATTCTTGCCTTCATTTTCAAAGTAGAGAACGCTCTTTTGCTTCAACTGCTCGAAGGCCGCCTCCCAGAAGTTGAGGTGCAGGATTTCACTTTCGCGGGGAAGGAAATCATACTTGATGTCGAGGCGCAACATCGTTTCAAGATGCCGCTTGAGAACCGCAGTCGAAATGAGCTCGGCGATTTCAGCGGTCTCATTCCCTCCTTGCTCGATCTCGTGCAAGGTGGCATAGCGCAGCTGCCTGCGCGCCACGTTCTCCTCTTCGCTACCCTGCTCGTACCATTGCGAAGTGCACGCATACAGATCCCAACAGTAGTAGTCGATCCGTTCGCTGTCCGCGGCGCGGTTATCGGACTCCGCAATCAGGGCGCGGACATTGGCGACGGACTTGTTTTCGAGATGAATCAACCCGACAACGATATCGGCAACCTGCACGCCGGTGTTGTCGATGTAGTTCTGCACGTCGACCTTTTGTCCGATGGCGCGCAGCAACCGGACAAACGTGTCGCCGAGGATGGCGTTGCGCAAATGGCCGATGTGCGCTGCCTTGTTGGGATTGATGCTGGTGTGCTCGACCAGAGAATGAACCGGGTGCCCGGCCCTCGCGACGGCCTTGTTTTTGTCGCTGGGGTGGGATCCCAAAGCGGCAAAAATGCGCACGCCGCCAGCGCGGTCGAATCGGGCATTGATGTAGCCGGCTCCCGCGACTTCGAAACCGGCAAAACCTTCGATGACGCCCAGCGCGGCTACGATTTCTTGGGCGATGATTTTGGGCGCTTTGCGCAGCTTGCGGGCCAATTCGAACGCGATGGGGGTGGCCAGTTCGCCAAATTGCAGGTCGGGCGGAATCTCAATCGGGATGTTCTCAGGTTCGAGATCGTACTTTGCCGTCAGCACACTGCGAAGCTGGGCGCGAAGCCTCTGTTGCAATTCCAGATACACGTCGTGATGCCTCAGAAAACCTTGATTTTCAAGGGCGATTCTACCACCCGCAGCGGGACGGACTTGGTTCGATTGGGCTTCATACGATACCGTAAGATGAAGAGTAGATTGCCTTCTAACCTATTGCTTGCACATTGGGCGGGGATTGAAGGCCACACCCTTCCCATGACCAGCGAATCCAGCCCAAGCCGCTTTTATCTGACCACGCCGATCTACTACGTGAATGCGCGGCCACACCTGGGCCACGCCTACTCGACCATCGTGTGCGATGCCATTGCGCGGCGCAAGCGGGCGCTGGGCATCGATACATGGTTTTTGACGGGCACCGACGAGCACGGGCAGAAGATCGAACGCTCCGCCGCGCAGGCCGGACGCACGCCCGCCGAGTTTGCGGCCGCAATTTCAGCGGAGTTTCGCGGACTTTGGGACCGGCTGGGCTTGACGTACGACGACTTTATTCGCACCACGGAAGAGCGGCACAAGCGCGGCGTACAATGGCTATTCGCCACGCTGCGCGACAAGGGCTTCATCTACAAAGGCTTTTATACGGGCCAGTACTGTGTCTCAGACGAGGCGTATGTGGATGGCCCTCCGGGGACGCATTGCCCGGACTGCGGGCGGCTGACGGAGACGGTCAGCGAAGAAAATTATTTCTTCAAACTGTCGGCATTTGAGCGCAAGCTGCTGGAGTTTTATGAGGCCAACCCTGGCTTCATGCAACCGGAATCGACGCGGCGCGAAGTGATTTCGTTTGTCCGCGGCGGGTTGAAGGATCTGTCCGTGAGCCGGACCAGTTTTTCGTGGGGCATACCCGTGCCGGGCGATGAGAAGCACGTGATCTATGTTTGGCTGGATGCGCTGGCCAATTACATTACGGCGCTCGGTTATGGCTCGGACGACGACCAAAAGTTCAACAAATTCTGGCCGGCGGATATGCACCTGATCGGCAAGGAGATCAGCCGCTTCCATTGCGTGTACTGGCCGGCGTTCCTGATGGCGGCTGGCATCGCTGCGCCGAGGTCGGTCAGGGCCAACGGATGGTTGCTGTTCGACCAGGGCAAGATGTCGAAGTCGCGCGGCAACATTGTGCGCGCGGAGACGGTGCAGGAAGTGTTGGGCGCCGATGCGCTCCGCTACTTTCTGCTGCGAGAGATTCCCTTCGGGCAAGATGGCAGCTTCAGCTTCGATGCGCTGGTGCAGCGCTACAACGGCGACCTGGCCAACGGCTATGGCAACCTGGTGAGCCGCGTGGTGAGCATGGTGCATAAGTACTTTGGCGGTGCGGAGCCGTTTAGCGGGACGGTGCCGGAAGCCGTGGCTGAAACCATCGCCGAGACCGCGCTGCGCGAGTGCGCGGTGCGAACCATCGCGGCATTTGGTCCCGAATTCGACGCACTCAACTTCTCTGAAGCGTTAAAGAGCCTGTGGTTGCTGGTGGCGGAGACGGATGGATATCTGACTGCCAATGCGCCGTGGAAGCGCCCGCCGGACCGCCCGGAGTCGGAACATTTGAAGCATCAGGCGCGGGTGCTGGCGACGGCCGCCGAAGCCATCCGCATCGTCACCGCGCTGGTATATCCCATCTTGCCGGACTCAGCCGCCAAGGTCTGGAGTCAACTCGGGCAGGGTGAGATTGAGGACGCGGCGAAGCAATCATTTTTGACAAATCTCGCGTGGGGCGGATTGAAGGCCGGAACCCGGTTTGGTGAGCCCGCAACGCTGTTCCCCCGCGCGGAAAAGGAAGCAATTGACCGTATGCAAAACCTTGAAGACGAGAACAACAGCAGCGCCGTAGAAGCCGCCGGCAGTGGTGGGGCAGAAGGCGGCTCCGTCGCCAAATCAGCGCCGGAGATGCCGACGTCGGCACTCTCCATCAGCCCGGTTCCCGAGCCGCCCACACCCACGGTGGCTCCGGCTCCCTCTGAGCCTTCCGCAGTCCCGCCAACCTTGGTTGCGGCTAAAGCGTCTGCTGCGTCCGCAACCCCCGCGCCGCAGCCGGCTGCCCCATCGCAGGCGTCTGCCGCCTCGGAACACATCACCATCGACGACTTCACCAAGGTGGATCTGCGCGTGGCGCAGATCCTGGTGGCCGAACGTGTGCCCAAGGCCGACAAGCTGTTGCGCCTTGAAGTGGATCTGGGTTACGAGAAGCGTCAGATTCTGGCCGGCATCGCGCAGTACTACGAGCCGGAAAAACTCATCGGCCGCAAGATCGTGATCGTGGCTAATCTGGCTCCGCGCAAGATGCGCGGCCTCGAGTCAAACGGCATGCTGCTGGCGGCTTCTCTGCCGGATGGAGCGCCGGTGCTGGCCGGATTCCTGGAAGAGGTCCCGCTGGGGGCAAGGCTGAAGTAGGCGAAGGGATTCCATCGTGATGCATTGCTTGATACACATAAATCGTGCCATACTTACACATCAGGAGAGCGTGTCTATGCGAACCAATATCGACATCGACGACAAGTTGATGCGGCAGGCCATGAAGGCCAGCGGCGCAACCACCAAGAAGGGCGCAGTGGAAACAGCTTTGCGGCAGATGGTTCAAATCAAGGCACAGGGATCCATCCGCAAGCTTCGCGGCAAAGTCGCCTGGCGGGGCCACGACGATGATTGGTTTGCTTCCGACGAAGAGATTCTGAAGCAACAGCGAGAAGCGAGCCAAGCGACTGCGCCGAATTTTCTGAACCCGGATGAACCCATCAAGCAACGTGATCTGGTAGGCAACCAAGGCCATCGCTGAGAAATGGTTATCGTCGATACCTCCGTGATAATCGATTATCTGGCCAACCGTGTGAATACTCAGACCGAGTGGCTGAATGAGCAAAGCGATCTGCAACGGATTGGGATAACGAGTCTGATTCTGAGCGAAGTCTTGCAGGGAATTCGCAGTGACGATCTGTTCGTCGAAACTCTGACTGTATTGAATCAATTTGCGATTCTTGAAACCGGAAGCCAGGAATTGGCGGTCGCATCCGCACGCAACTACCGGACGCTACGTGGGATGGGCATCACGATTCGCAGCACAATCGACAGCTTTATCGCCACCTTCTGCATTGAGGAAGGCCACCAACTGCTGCACCACGACAGTGACTTTGACCCCTTCGAGAAGCATCTTGGGCTGCGCGTGGTTCACCCGCCCGCGGTTGCACCGAACTGATTTCGACTCTCTTCGAGGTTTATTTTTTGCTGATCGATTCCCACGCCCACCTGGACAGCGAGCGCTACGCGGATGACCGCTTGGGCGTGCTGAGGCGCGCGTGGGAGGCGGGCGTGGGCGCGGTGATGGCCATCGGGATTGGCGAGCAGGCAGCGGTGATGGATGGAGCGTTGAAAATTTGCCGCCAGTTCAGTGGGCAGGCAAATTTGCCGCGGCTTTACGCCAGCGCGGGGGTTTATCCGCACAATACGCACGAGGCCGATGCGGCGGTGCTGACGAAACTGGATGGGTTGCTGGCCGAGCCGGAGGTGATTGCCTGCGGGGAGATCGGCCTGGACTACTATCATGACGGCGCGCCGCACGATGTGCAGCACAAGGGACTGATTGCCCAACTGCAGATTGCGGCGGCGCGGAAGCGGCCGATTCTGATCCATTGCCGATCAAAAAATGACGGGGCAAACGACGGAGCAGGCGGCGAGATAGATGCATGGGACGATCTCTTTACGATTCTGGACGCACATTGGCGCCAGACCGGGCTGGGCGGCGTGATGCACTGCTTCGGCGGAGGGTGGGAGCAGGCGCGGCGGTCACTTGATCTTGGCTTTCTGATTTCGTTTGCGGGAAATCTGACTTATCCCAAGGCCCAGCCGCTGAGGGATGTGGCCGCGCGGCTGCCCCTGGACGGGGTTCTGGTGGAGACGGACGCGCCGTGGCTGGCTCCGGCGCCCGACCGAGGCAAGCGCAATGAACCGGCCTGGGTGGCGCGAACCGCCCAGACGCTGGCCGGATTGCTGGCCGTGACGGAGGAAGAAATCGCCGCGGAAACCACGAAAAACTTCTTCCGGCTGTTTGACCTAAGCCCGGACGTGGGAAACTGATAGAGGCGCCGGGCGCGGCAGCCTTTGCCCGAATCTGAGGAATAAGAAATATGGCCCAGGAGAATTCGTTCGACATTGCAAGCAAGGTGGACATTCAAGAGGTCCGCAACGCCATCGACCAGGCGATGAAGGAAATTCGCCAGCGGTTCGACTTGAAGGATTCGCATTCGGAGGTCGCGCTGGCGGAGGGCGACAAGGAGATTCAACTGGCTTCGGCCAACGAGTACAAGCTGGAGGCGGTCAAGGAAATTCTTGGCCAGAAGCTGGTGAAGCGCGGCGTGTCGCTGAAGAACCTGACCTATGAGAAGCTGGAACAGGGTTCCGGCCAGAGCGTACGGCAGAAGATCAAGCTGCAGCAGGGCATCCCGACCGACAAGGCGAAGGAGATCGTTCGGCTGGTCAAGGACTCGAAAAAGAAGGCGCAGGCCAGCATCCAGGGCGACACCGTGAGAGTATCGAGCAAAGACCGCGACGAGCTGCAGGCGATTATCGCTTTGCTGCGCGGAAAAGATCTGGGCGTGGAGTTGCAGTTTACGAACTACCGCACGAATTGACCATCAGTTGTGGGGCAGCCTTTCCAAAGGCCTGACCAGCATAGAGCAGCGGCCGCACTGTAGGATTAAGCGCGAGAAGCGGAGAACTTTGAGCACACTGGCGATAGCGACGGCGAGAGAAGTTTTCGATCTGCTGCGGGACGATCTGATGGCGATCGAGCAGGAGCTTGGCCGCGACGCCGCTTCCGGCGTGAGCACCATCACGGAGATCGCCGAATATCTGCGCGAAGGCGGCGGCAAGCGCATACGCCCCTCGCTGCTGCTGCTCTCCGCGCACATGCTCGGCTTCTCGGGCCAGGCTGGCATTCGCCTGGGCGCGGTGGTGGAGATGGTGCACACCGCAACGCTGGTGCATGACGACATCATCGACGGCGCGGACACGCGGCGCGGACGGCCCTCGGCCAACACTACCTGGGGCAATGAGAAATGCGTACTGGCCGGCGACTGGCTTTATATGCAGGCCTTTCGCGTGGCTCTTGAAGAGAAGAACCTGCGCGTGCTTGACCTGTTGATCGGGCTGACCCAGCAGATGGTCGAGGGCGAGCTGCTGCAGATTCAAAAGTTGGGCAAAGCGGTATCAGAGGCCGAGTATTACGACCTGATCTTCCGCAAGACGGCGTGCCTGTTTTCTGTGTCCATGCGGCTGGGCGCGGTGCTGGCGGGCGCTCCGGAGGACGTGGAGGCCGACCTGGGCGCTTACGGCCGCGCCGTGGGCCTGGCTTTCCAGATCGTCGACGACGTGCTGGACCTGACGGCGACCGAGGAGGTGCTGGGCAAGCCGGTGGCCAGCGATCTGCGCGAGGGCAAGGCAACTCTGTCGGTGATTCACTCGTTCGACCACGGCATTGCCAGGGATCGGAAGACCATTCAGCGGGTGCTGGACGACCGCAGCTTTGAGAATGTGAGCCGCCAGCAGATTCAGGAGATTCTGGAACGCAACGGCTCGGTGGAATACGCCATGGCGATCGCCGAGCGCTACGCTGAGCAATCCCGCGAGGCGCTGGCCTCCATGCCTGAATCCGAGTTCAAGCGCGCGTTGCTCTGGGTGCCGGATTTTGTGGTGGCGCGGGTGAAGTAGTGCCCTGCACAGATCGCTGGCCTGCGCGAGTATCTGCGCCGACAGGAGAAAAACATGCAGGACGTTTGGACTCAGGTGGATCGCTACTTCGGCGATCGGTTGGTCCCCTCCGCGGCCGATGACAAGCTGGATGCCGCTCTGGCAGCGAATGAGAAAGCCGGGCTTCCGGCGATCGACGTGACCCGGCTCCAGGGCAAATTCCTCGAACTGCTGGTGCGCATTGCCGGCGCCAAGCGCATCCTGGAGATCGGGACACTCGGAGGATACAGCACCATCTGGCTGGCCGGCGCGCTTCCCGAAGGCGGACGCGTCGTGTCGCTCGAACTGGACCCGCATCATGCAGAAGTTGCGCGCGCGAATCTTCAGAACGCCGGGGTGCTGGATCGTGTGGATCTGCGCGTGGGGCGAGCAATCGACAGCCTTGCAGCCATGGAAAAGAAGGGCGCTGCGCCGTTCGATCTGATCTTTATCGACGCCGACAAGCACAGCTATCCGGAATACCTGGAATGGGCGCTGAAGCTATCGCGGCCGGGAACGGTGATCGTGGCCGACAACGTTGTCCGCGAGGGTAAAGTTGTTGATCCGGAATCTGAGGACAAGAATGTGCAGGGGGTTCGGCGCTTCACGGAAAAGTTGGCCGCGGAGCCGCGCTTGAGCGCGACCGTGCTGCAGAACGTGGGGCCAAAAGGGTACGACGGCTTTGCGCTCGCCGTTGTGTTGCGCTGAAGGAGTTGTGAATTGGCCTGATTGAATTGCCCTAGTCCGCCATCATCGCGCGCAGCGCCGCTGCGTACTTTTCCGGCAAGGGCTTCTTATTCAACTGGTCGTCACAGACCACATGCACCGTCTCGCCCTCGGCCAGGAGCTGCCGCTCTTCTCCCTTTTGGACTGCCTTTCGGTAGATTCTATAGGCGAACTTGATTACCGAGCCGCGCAGCAGCGCGGGGCGCGTCTCGATGAGAATTTCGTCGTCATAGCGTGCGGGGGCACGATAGCGGCAGCTGGCCTCGACCACCGGCAGGATGCATTGGTGATCGATCTCCAACTGGCTGTAAGCAAGGCCCAGAGAGCGCAACAGCTCCACGCGGCCAATCTCAAACCAGACCAGATAATTGGCATAGTAGACGATGCCCATCTGATCGGTTTCGGCATAGCGCACCCTCACTTCGCTGGTTACGTGCATGCGGACGGCTCTCTATCAGGGGTCAGGGATCAGGGATCAGAAAATGCAGAGATCAGGGACCAGAGATCGGGAAGCGATCGGAAAACCGGACCCTGATCTCCGTCCCCTGATCTCTGCATTTACGGCTTCAAATGCGCGAAGATCGGCAGCCGGGTGACGTCGTTGGCGATGATGAAGGCGAAAAAGACCAGCAGCAGCACAAAGGCCGCCTGGTAGATTCGTTCCTTCACCCGGAAGTTGATGTCGTGGCGGAGCACGCTCTCAATCAGCAGCAGCAAAATCAGTCCGCCGTCGAGGATAGGAAACGGCATGAGGTTGATGATGCCCAGGTTCAGGCTGATGGCCGAGGCCAACCCTAATTTGGGATACCATCCCCTGGTCTCTGCCGCGTCGCCGGCCATTCGGGCAATCCCCAACGGACCGGAAAGTTGAGAGATCGAAACCTTGTGCGTAAGGATGCGCCCCAACACCTGGACAATCAGGGTGGAGTTGTCCACGCAGAACGCACCCGACTTGGCCACCGCCTGATTCAACGGGAGGGGCTCGCGACGGAATGGAATCGGCAACGGCGCGAATCCCAGCTTCCAGTCGGTGTCGATTTTGGTGGGATTGGCCACGATGGGGGGCAAAGTAACGCCGTTGCGCCGCACCGCAAGCGAAATTGGATTGCCCTTCCCGTTCTCCATATAAGCCAGCAATGCCTGCACGGTATGAAAGGAATGACCATCGACGGACTGGATGGCGTCCCCATCACGCAGTCCGGCCCGAGCGGCAGGCATCCCCGGCTCCACTTGAAGCACACCGATGGGGCCTCGGACGAACTGCGGAATATAGCCCGCGTCCATCAAACTGAAATCCTCGCCCTTGATTGCCGCTGGAAGGTGAATGGCGAGCTGCAGCATTTTGCCCCCACGGTCCACCGTAACCGGCACGGTTTGGCCCTGGTTCACGGCCGTAACCCGATTCACCGCGTCCCAGTCAGGATTGTTCACCGTGCCAAAGCGCTGGATGACGTCACCGGTCTGGATGCCGGCCTGGGCTGCCATGGAACCTGGTACTACCCAGTCGATGGCCGCCGCTGTGATCTCGTAACTGGGGACCTCGTTGAATGCGCTGAAGTAAAAGGTCATCAGCCCCAGGGCCAGAATAAAGTTCGCCACCGGTCCGGCCACGCCAATCAGCATGCGCTGCCAGCGGGGATGCGCTGTGAACGCGCCGGGGTCGTCCGCAGGCACTTGAGAGTATGAGTCCTGGCCTGGATTCTTCTCAAGCAGCTGATCGATCACCGGCGTACCGGGCATCGAGCTGCTGATCTGGTCGGGGGTTTCGCCGGTCATCTTGACATAGCCGCCCAGCGGCAGCAGGCAGACCTTGTAATCGGTGTCGCCGTAGGTGACGCCGAAAAGCCGGGGTCCAAAACCGATGGAAAAAGCCTCTACACGAACGCCGCAGAGCTTGGCGACGGCAAAGTGGCCGAACTCGTGAACCACGACCATGACGCCGACAAGAACAATGAAAGCAACGGTAGAAACCAGAAACTCATGCATACGTGTAGGTCTTTCCCTCGATAGAGTGCCTGTCGGCACCGGCAATTTTACGAAAGCAATCTACTGGCTGTTTGACGGGCCTCGCGATCGGTGGCGAGCACCTCGGCTATGGTGGTTGGATGCGCCTCGGGTATGGATGAAAGCACTTTCTCAATTGTACGTGGGATGCCGTTGAAAGGAATGCGACTTTCGAGGAACGCCTCGACAGCGACCTCATCCGCGGCGTTCAGCGCTATGGAGTGGGCTCCGCCTTTTTCCGCGGCTTCAAAGGCCAGGCGCAAACAGGGGAAGCGCTCGAAATCGGGTTCCTCGAAGTCGAGATGGCGCAACGCGGTCAGGTCAAAAGTCAGCTCGGAAGAGGGCCGTTCCGGCCACGCCAGTGCATAGAGAATCGGAAGCCGCATATCGGTGACGGAAATCTGCGCCAGGATCGAGCCGTCCACGTATTCCACCAGCGAGTGCACGGTCGATTGGGGATGCACCTTGACCCGCACCTGGCTGGGCTGCACATTGAACAGCCGGCACGCCTCAATCACCTCGAGGCCCTTATTCAGCATGGTGGCGGAATCGATAGTAATGCGGCGGCCCATCACCCAGGTGGGGTGCTTGAGCGCCTGCTCAGGGGTAATGGCGGCGAACTGGTCGAGCGGAAGCTGCCGGAACGGACCGCCGGAGGCCGTGAGCCAGATGGTTTTCACCTCGGAGTGAGCGCCTGCCCGCAGGCACTGATGCACCGCGTTGTGTTCGCTGTCGATGGGCAGGATGGGCACGTTGCGTTCGCGCGCGGCGCGGGTAAGGATTTCGCCGGCGGCCACCATGCACTCCTTGTTGGCCAGGCCAACCGGTTTGCCGGCCAGAATGGCCGCGTGGGTGGCTTCGAGGCCTGCCACGCCGACGATGGCCGAAACCACAAAATCCGTTTCGGGCAGGGTGGCGCAGGCAACCGTTCCCTGGGTTCCGTAAACCACTTCGATTCCAGTAACGCCAGACCGGCGCAGGCGCGCAGTCAGTTCCCCGGCCAGCTCTTCAGTGGCCAGTGAAACCACCCGCGGCCGCCAGTGCACACTTTGCGCAAAAGCCTCGTCGAGGTTGTGTCCCGCGGCCAACGCGGCCACCTGATAGCGCTCCGGGAACTGCTCCACGATGGAGAGGGTGCTTTGCCCGATGGAGCCGGTGGAACCGAGAATGGCGAGTCGCTTCAAGGTCAAATCTGTCCCTGTCGTGCCGCGGCGCGGCTAAAAGGATTCCGGCCAGCGCTGTCTTCCATGGAGTACGGCGGCAATCTGCACCTCATCGCCTTGAATTGTATAAGCGGCAATGAAGGAAGTTTCAGGGATGACCAGTTCGCGTGTTCCCGATACGCGTCCTGCTCTGCCGGATAACGGGAAGTTGATGAGGAGGTTGAGGGATTCCTTGATTCGATTCGCGACCTTGCGCGCAGCACGGGGGCTGTCCCTGGTTATGTACTCACGGATTGATTCAAGGTCTGAAATGGCTGTGGGAGACCATCGAATCTTCATTTCGGCGCGGGCAACTCGTTTTCCGTGCCCCAGCTATCCAACCATTCCATCACGCGCTCATTCGAGGCGCCCTCGCCCGCTTCCAACTCAGCCAACCCCTCGCGGATGTGCTTGCGTTCCCAGCTATCGAGCGCAAAGAAGGTGGAGATGACCTCGGCTGCCACCTCGGAGACAGGCTGCCGGCGATCTTCCGCCAAGGCTTCCAGGCGGGCCTGAACTTCCGAATCGAGCTGGACAAGAATCGACGTTTGCGGCATATACACCCTCATGGGCAATTATGCGCCCATTTCGGACCCCGCTGTTCTCTGTTCCCCAGTCACTCTTCTCAGAACCGCTGGTGAATAATCTGAGCGTACCACAGCACAGGAGCGGCCAGCAGCAGGGCGTCTATACGGTCCAGCATGCCGCCGTGCCCAGGCAGCAGGTTGCCCGAGTCTTTGACGCCGGCCGAGCGCTTGAGCGCAGATTCGGTCAAATCTCCCACCTGCGCGGCCACGTTGACCACCACCGCAACCGTCAGCCAATACCAGAGGTCGTCGGGAAAGGAAAGCCTCGCCGAGTCCCATTGCGCCAGCCAATGGGCCAGGCTGACCAAGCCGCCTGCGGCCAGCAGGCTGCCGGCCACCGATCCCAGCGCGCCTTCCCAGGTCTTGTTGGGGCTGAGCGTGGGAGCCAGTTTGTGCCGGCCCAGGGTGCGGCCCGTATAGAACGCGGCAATGTCTCCCGCCCAGACCACGCACAGCAAGAAGATAAGCAGCGATGGCCCATTGCTCTGCTCGCGCAGGGCAGGGAGGGCGGTCAGAGTGAATCCCGCATAGAGCAGGCAAACAATCGACGCCGAAGCGTCCGCCATCACTCGATCAACCGGCGAACGGAAGGTGCAATAGACCAGCAAAGACAGGCTGAGGAGGCCGAGAATTGCTGTGGATTGGTCAGGCAACTCGTAGCCGCCGGCAAACAGCGCAAGAATGGCAACCAGGACAGCAATGAGCGGCGGTTTTGCGCCTTTCCGGATTGTCAGCGCAAGAAATTCCCAGCCCGCCAGCACCGCCGCTGCCGCCGAAATCAGCGTGACCAGCCAAAGCGGCCCCAAAAAACCAATGGCCAGGACCAGGGGAATGAGTACGAGAGCGGTAAGAATCCGTTTCATGCCAAGGGAGAGAATACACCGGCGAGACGGGGCGGACGGTTGGTTTTAGAGCGGCACACCCCCTATATGTCTTTTGAATCAACAGTGGGGCGCAGTTGGAGTCCGCAAACGAATTGCGCCAAGCGCTCTATGAAGCTTATTCAACTGGCCCCGATTTTGACCCGCTCGGCTTCTTCGTCCACTTCGCCGGAGCCTTCGCCGAGGCCGCCGTAGCGGCGTTCGCGGCGCTGGAAGTCCGCGATGGCTTCGAGCAGATGAATGCCGCGAAAATCCGGCCACAGCCGTTCGGTGACAAAGATCTCGGTATACGCGATCTGCCACAGCAGATAATTCGACAGGCGCATCTCGCCCGAGGTGCGGATTAACAGATCGGGATCCGGCATGTGAGCCGTGTAGAGATGGCGATGGATGTCTTCCTCGGTGAGCCGATTGGGGCTCAGGTGCTTGCGCTGCATCTCGGCTGCCAGGCTGCGGAAGGCGTCCACGAGTTCCGAGCGGCCGCCGTAGTTCAGGGCCAGAGTGAGCGTGGTGCCGGTGTTGCGCGCCGTGGCCTCGGCGGCCCACTGCATCTTGTCCTGCACCTCGGGAGGCAATTCGCGGATGCGCCCGATGTACTGGATGCGTACGTTGTTGTCCATCATGCGCTGCAGATTGCTCTCCAGATAAGTGCGCAGCAGCCGCATCAGAAAGTTGACCTCGGCGCGCGGGCGGCGGAGGTTGTTTTCAAGAGAAAAGGCATACAGCGTGAGCCAGGGCAATCCAATGCGCGAGGCCGTCTCAGTGACCAGTTGAACGCATTTGGCGCCCTGCTGGTGGCCCAGGAATCGTTTGAGCGAGCGGTGGCCGGCCCATCGGCCGTTGCCGTCCATGATGATGGCTACGTGCTCGGGCAGGCACTCCGGCTTCAGCGTCGCATAAACAGCGCGCTCCTCCGCGGTCAGCTCATGAATGCGCAGCGTGCCGGATGGATACAAAGGACTCGCCTCTACGTCGCTCCTGGGGCTTCCAAGTCAGGGCCCTGGTCGGCACTCCAAAAAGGAATGCCGGAAGTGAACGGGCCGGAACCGGGCGATAGACATTCATCCTGCGCCTCAGCTCCGGCCGGTGAATGCCTCAGCCGGAGCTAAGGTCTTGCATCATCGACCGTAGCACAAGCGTCCATGCGCCGCAATCGCCCGTCCGCGCCGGCAAGGGAACGGGCGCGCAACCTGAGAAATTGCGCCTGCAGCCTACCCAGACCGGCCGCGAAGCGTGCCCAGCCTTACGCGCTCCGGCGGCGGCCCATCGCTGCATCGCGCACCGCGCCGTAGAGGAGCGTCCGATGCAGCGAATCCAGATGGGGTAGCAGGGCGGCAACCTCGGCCAGGAACGGGTCGGTCAGAATCGCAGCGACCTCGTCGTCGCGCCGGCTGCGGGAGTTCCGGACCAGTTGGCACACGTTGACTTCCAGGGCCGTGGCCAGTCGCTGTAGCGAACCCAGAGTCGGAATCGCCTTTCCATTTTCGATTTTCGAGATATAGGTTCGAGGCACCATCATGCGCCCCGCAAGTTGACGCTGGCTCAGGTGGCGCGCACGGCGAATCTCGCGAACCTGCCCGGCAACCTGCAACCCGGCCTCGGCCGAAGCCGGAGCGGGCGAGCTGGTCACCAGTTGCGGGGCCAGCGGCACGGGCTCCTCGACGTCGAGGGCTCTGTGGCATTTTCTACATAGGGAGTTGCTGGTCCGGAACTGGACCAGGCTGCAGAAATCGCAGCGGACGACTTCGCGTGCTTCCACACTCACCAGGGTGGTTGCCATGTTGTCGGTGCGGAGTGCCAGAGCGGGAACTCCGGAGTGCATTTCTGCACTGCGATGTGTGCTACTTTCGTCGAAATGAACCATAATTGTCAAGTGAAAACTTAGGGTCAAACCTAAGATTCACCCATCATACCCTGAAACTCCCGAAGAAACGCGAACCCAAATAATAAACTTGAGGAAAAGAAGACATGAATTCAAACGGAAATTCGCAGCACGAAAAGCCTGGTTACGGACGCACTGAGGCCTGGCAATTGCTGACCGCATGGACGCAAAGCGAAAGCCTGCGCAAGCATGCGCTGTCCGTCGAAGCTTGCGTGACGGCCTGTGGCGAAGCGGAAGCCGACCGGCTGGGGCTGGACGGCCCTGAACGCGTGGCGATGATTGAGCTTTACTCCACCACCGCGCTGCTCCATGACTTTGACTACGAGCGCCACCCCTCCGCCGAAGAGCATCCCTTTGTCGGAGTCCGCGAGCTGGAGCGCCTGGGATGGCCGGTTGAGTTGCGCTCCGCCATTCTGGGTCACGCGCAATATTCCGGGGTACCTCGCGTCACGCATCTGGATAAGGCTCTTTTCGCCTGCGATGAGCTGGCCGGCTTTCTCACCGCCTGCGCGTTGGTCAAACCGAGCAAAGCCATCGCCGACGTGGAAGTGGCCAGCGTGCGAAAGAAGCTGAAGGACAAAGCCTTTGCGCGGGGCGTGAATCGGGAGGATGTGATCCAGGGCGCGGCCGAACTGGGCGTGGATTTGGATGCGCACATCGCGTTCTGCCTGGAGGCGATGAAGAGGCGGGCTGCGGATCTGGGGCTGTGAAAGACACTTTTCAGCTTCCAGCTCCTAGCTTTCCAATGCAGACAACGCAGCTCGCTGCATACTTTGAGGGAATTGTGCGTTACGATAGCTGTTCTATAGAGGGATTGAACTCGCGGTCAATCGCTGAAGGAGATGTCCATGTCCTGCTTCAACTGCATCCTGGTTGAATCCACGCGCGGGGTAAAGACCATTACCCTGAACCGCCCGGACAAGCGCAACGCGCTCAGTCCGATGCTGATCGAGGAATTGATCGTGGCCCTGCATGAGGCGGAGTCCTGCGATTGTGGCGTGGTAATCCTGACCGGCGCCGGCTCGGCCTTCTGCGCGGGCCTGGACATGGAACAACTGGAAACTGTGAACGCCCGCACGCCGCAGGAGAACCGCCGCGACTCAGAGAACATGGCCCGCGTGCTGCGCACTCTCTACGATTTTCCGAAACCGACAATCGCGGCCGTCAACGGCCCGGCTATCGCCCTCGGCATGGGCATGGCCACCATCCCCGACTTCACGCTGGCGACTCCGGATGCAAGATTTGGCTACAACGAGGTCCGCCTTGGTTTTGTGCCGGCCATTGCGGCTTCGTTCCTGCTGCGCCAGGTGGGCGAATCGCGCACCCGCGAACTGTTGCTGTGCGGAAGGATTCTGAAAGCGCAGGAGGCGCTGCAATTGGGGCTGGTGACCCAGATCGTTGATCCGCACGATCTGATGCCGACAGCCCGCGCCCTGGCCCAGACGCTGCTGTTGAACAGCCCCCAGGCCATGCAGGCGGTCAAGCGGCTGCTTTCAAAGAACGCCAAGCGCCGCCTGGACGAGGAACTGGAAGACGCCATTGAGGCCAACGCGGAGCAGCGTTCGACAGAGGATTTCAAGGAGGGCGTGCTGGCCTTCAAACTGCACCGCCGCGCCGACTGGCCCAGTCTGCACGCGAAGGTGTAGCGTTGCACGTGCCCAGCCGGCAGCACTAGGATCCGGTCGTTACGCCAGCGTGTTCTTCGCCCTCAGCTCCGCCACAATCTCCGCGGCAGCGGTGCGGGCGCGGTCTGCCTGGTCGGGTGGAAAGCTGATGGCGCCCACGCGGGCATGGCCGCCGCCGCCGTAGCGCTCGCACACCTGGGCCAGATTCACCATCTTCGCCGGATCGGCCTTGGTCCACGGATTCGAGCCCACGGCCACTTTGGTGCGGAAGCTGGACTTCGATACCCCGATTGAATAAGTGGCATCGGGATACAGATAGTAGGGGATGAACTTGTTGAACCCTTCGAGCGGGTAATCGCTAATGTCGAAGAAGATGGTTCCGTCGCGCTCTTCCGCGCGGGTGCGAATCAGTTCCAGCGCCTGCTGGTGGCGCTTGAGCAGCGGGGGCAGCAGTTCCGCCACAAACGGCTGGCTCAGCACGTCGGCCAGCGGCATCTCGGTAAGCAGCGGAATCAGCCGCGGTATAAACTCCGGATCCTGCGAAGACTCAATGATGAGCGTCAGCTTCATGGCCGGCGCCCCCATCTCGACGGCCGACTCAGGGCTCTCGTACTGCGCGCCGTCTACAATATCGGCCCAATGGATCAGCTCCGCCACAGGCGCCGTATCGAAGCCGTAACGCGTAGCGGCGACGTGGGCCAGAAAGCTGGTGCAGGAGGTGTAATCGGGATCGAAGAATCTGTGCGCGCCGCAAACCGGATCGCGCTGGCAGGCGAGGAAGTTCTCGTGGTCCTGGGGAGTAAGGAACGCCGAAAGATGATGGTCGAACCACCATGTGATTTTGGGCGATGAGCTGTATTTGAAATCGACAATAGCGTTCTCGTCGCCGGTAAACTCGCTCTCGTCAAAGAGCGCGCCCGCGCGATGCACCAGGCCGTGATATTCATAGCCCGCCCCGGCGGCGATGCACTGGCGATGGAAGCGCGTGAACAGAGAGGCTGAGCAAGCTCCGTCAAAGCATTTGTCGTGATAGAAGACGCGAACTCGCAAACCTGAACCCTCCTGCGTCAAGAATCGAACCAGAAATTTGAACCACCGGAACTGTTAAGCATCAAGGGCTTGGCTCGTTGTGTCAAGGAGGGAACCGCACTAAACTCACCAAATCAGGAGCCAAATCGCCCAACGAACTTTCCACCTCGGCCTGCTGTAAAGTAGCTTAAGTACAATGCAGAAGACAGTTTTCCCGTCTCGATGTGTGTCTATCCGAAGGAGGCTCCATGGAGCCGGAAATCGAGCCTCCACCGCAACCGGCGCCCTCCGCACAGGCTGCCAACGAAGCGATCGTCTCGTCTGAACTTCACGCGGCAGGGCACGGAACCCCGGCGCCCGAACACCCGGAATATCGCGGCCTGCGCTGGATCTTTATCGGCGACGTGGGCCTGCGCGCCGGCTGGTCGGTGGCGATTTCTGTGTTCCTCTACCGTCTCTTTGCTCCCGTTCTGGGAACCGTGGCAGTGGGGGTTTTCCCCTCTCTTACAAAACTCGACTTCTCTCCCACGACTGCGCTGATCGGAGAGTTGGTTTCACTGCTCGCGCTCTTAGCTGCGGTCGCGATCGTGGCGCGCATCGATCGCCGTACTATCCTTAGCTACAACCTGGCCGGTCCGCGGCGCGGTCTGCATTTCATAGCAGGCGCGGCCGCGGGGTTTGCCGCGCTCTCCGCGCTGGTGGGAGCGTTGGCCTGGGGAGGATGGCTCCGCTTCGGGCCCACGGCGCTCTCCGGCACGCACATCCTCAGTTTTGCGTTGCTATGGGGCGTGGCTTTTCTCCTCGTGGGCCTCTTCGAGGAGGGGGCCTTTCGTTGCTACCTTCAATTCACCCTCACGCGCGGCATCAACTTCTGGTGGGCGCTGGGAATCGTCGCCTTCCTCTGTCTGGACTTGGGGTTGCGGTCAAACGGAAGTGCCGGCATCCTCACCTTCATCTGGTTGGACCCTCTTCCGCTGCTCAAGGGCAACGGCATCTGGGGCGTGTATATTATGGCCGCGCTGGGGCTGATTCCCTGCGCCCTGCTGCACCTGCGCAAGACGCCGGGGTCGAGTTTCTGGCAGGCGGCCTGGGTTACGTCGACAGCTTTCGGCTTTATTCATACCGGCAATCACGGCGAAAACTGGATTGGCATCTTTGCCGCGGCGGCCATCGGCTTTGTCTTCTGCGTGAGCGTGTGGGCCACCGGCTCGGCGTGGTGGGCCATTGGCTGCCACGCGGCGTGGGATTGGTCGGAGACTTATTTTTATGGCGCCGCCGACAGCGGCAACGCGGCCACCGGCCACTATCTGACCACCACCCCCGCGGGCCCAGCGTTGTTGAGCGGCGGCGCGGACGGTCCCGAAGGCAGCGTGCTGGTGATCGCGATCGTTTTGCTGATGCTGCTGGCGATTCTCGTTCTCTATGGGCGCGGAAAACGAGCGGCACTCGCCGCACCAGTGGCCGAGGTCACCATTGCATAACCAAATACGCGAGCGCTGTCACAGAGGTATCCTGTCTATAACAGATGCCGAGACCCGAATACCCAGATCAAACGCCCGCGGAGAAAGCCACGCCGCTCACTCGAAGTCGGCGGCGGCGTTGGCCTCGGATTCTGCTGCAGTCCGCGGCTGTGGTGCTGGCGCTGCTGTTGCTGGCCGCGGGCGTGGGCCTGCTGTGGCTGCGCGCATCGGCCAAGGCTGCGCTGCCGGTGCTGGACGGCGATGTGCGCGTGCCCGGGCTTTCTGCCGCTGTCACAGTCCGGCGCGACGCCCATGGCGTTCCCCACATTCAGGCGACCACCGAGGATGATCTTTTTGTGGCCCAGGGATACGTGACCGCGCAGGACCGGCTGTGGCAGATGGACGCCTTCCGCCGCAACGCCAATGGCGAACTGGCGGAGATCCTCGGCCCTTCGCTGGTGCGGCATGACAAGACCCAGCGCGTTCTCGAGTTTCGCAATACGGCCCGGCGCATTTACGCCAGCCTGCCTGCGGCCGACCGCGCCCGCTTTGACGAATACGCGCGCGGGGTCAATCTTTTCATCGCGCAAAATCCCGATTCCCTTCCACCCGAGTTCAAGCTGCTTTACTATCGACCCCAGCCGTGGAGCGGCGAGGACTCGCTCAGCATCGGCCTGATGATGGTCGACACGCTCGACACGCATTGGTACACCAAGCTCTACCGGGAGCAGATCGCGGCCAAACTGCGCAATCCCCGGCTCGAAAGCAGCCTGTACCCGGTGGGTTCGTGGCGCGATCACCCGCCCACCGGCACGGTGATTGACTGGAGCCAGCCGCACCCCGCGCCGTCCGGCACAACCGACGACGATGACGATGAGCGCACCCAGGCCAGTGCCACGCCGGCGCACCCCGAATTGCCTGCTGACGCGTCTTCGCAGGAGACCGCGCGCGACCTGCGAGCCATGCTCGGTCTGCCTGACTGCGACGGATGCACGCCGGGCTCCAACAACTGGGTCATTGCCGGGCGGCACACCGCCAGCGGCAAGCCGCTGCTGTCGAACGATATGCACCTGGGCCTTACCGAGCCCAACATCTGGTTCATGGCCGACCTGAACGCGCCCGGATTTCACGCCGCCGGAGTGACGCTGCCGGGTATGCCGTTTGTGATTGCCGGCCACAACGAGCACGTGGCCTGGGGCTTTACCTCGCTTTACGGTGACGTGCAGGACCTCTACGTGGAGAAGCTGGACGGCAAGGGCAATTACCTGGCGTCCGACGGAAGATTGAAACCGCTGATCGTGGATCACGAAGTGATCGCCGTGCGCGGCGGCCGCGATGTCCATTTCGATGTTCAATCCACCGCGCACGGGCCGCTGCTCAATCCCCTTTTCCGCAAGGAAACGCGTCCTATTGCCCTGGCGTGGACGCTCTACGACCCCACCATCAATCCGATTCCGCTTTACCAGATCAACGTCGCGTCCAATTGGACGGAATTTTCGGCAGGTCTGCGCCAATGGTGCTGGCCCACCCTCAATGCGGTTTACTCCGACGATCAGGGCCACATCGCCTACCATGCTATCGGCAAGGTCCCACTGCGCCCCGCCGGGCTGATGGGCGTACCCATTGAGGATCAGCAACACGAGTGGCAGGGCTACATTCCGTTTGACGACATGCCCAGCGCGGTTGACCCGGCTTCAGGGTTCCTGGCCACTGCCAACTCGCGCGTCACCACGGACAAGACTCTCTATCCGCTGACGCTGGACTGGGCCGAACCCTACCGCACGGAACGCATTTACAAGTCGCTGCAAGGCCGCGACCGGCTCACGCCCCAAGATATGCTGGCCGTGCAGACTGACATTTACAGCGAGGTGGATCAGGAACTGGGGCATCGCTTTGCCTACGCCATTGACCTCACCCCCGGCGCCGACGACCAACTTCGCAAGGCCGCCGACCTGATGCGCAGTTGGGATGGCCGTCTCACCACCGGCTCCGCCGCTGCTTCTCTCGTGACCCAGACACGCGCTGCCCTTTGGCCGCTGATCCTCGATCCGAAGCTGGGAAAGGAGACCGCGGATCTCTATGACTGGTCCTCATCCAGCTTTGCCGAGGAAGAGATCGTCATGCACGCCAGTCCCGATTGGCTGCCGCCGAACTACAAAAACTGGGACGCACTGCTTACCGAGGCCGTCCGCAGCGGCATGAAGAACGGCAACGCGCCCGCAGACGTGACTCAATGGGCCTATGGAAGCTGGCATGTGATCGATATCGAGCACCCCTTGTCTGGATTTTTGCCATATTTCAGCCGCATAGCCAATACCGGCCCGCTGCCCCTCAGTGGCGATAAGACCACCGTGAAGCAGGTGGATCGCGCCTTCGGCCCCTCGCAGCGATTCACCATGGACTGGAGCAATATCGATGGCTCGACGGAGAACATTGTTCTCGGCGAGAGCAGCAACCCCTACAGCCCTTACTTCCGCGACCAGTGGAACGACTATTACGGAGGCACGACGTTTGCGCTTCCGTTTACTCCCGCCGCGGTGGCCGCGCAGACAAGGCACACGCTGCGCCTGCTGCCATGAGTCTCGGTTCCCAGGGCCGATGGAAATCTTTCGCCGATAAACTTGCCGGCCCCGCTGTCCTTCTTTTGGCTGCGGCGGTAGCCATCGCGCCGCAACTCATCCGCGGCAACTCGTGCGGCCACGACTTCGATTTCCATCTCGTATCGTGGCTCGACGCGCAGAATAGCTGGCGGCACGGAATCCTCTATCCGCATTGGACGCCGAGCGCCAACTTCGGCGCGGGCGAGCCGCGCTTTGTTTTCTATTCGCCGCTGACCTGGATGCTGGGCGCGGCACTCGGGCTGGTGCTGCCGTGGCCCGCGGTGCCGGTGGCATTGACGTTCCTGTTGCTGGCGGGCACAGGGCTGGCCACCCGCGCGCTCGCCCATGAGGCACTCTGTGACGGGGCGGCGACGCTGGCCGGCTGCGTGGCGCTGTTTTCCGGCTATGCCTTGTTTACTGCTTACGAGCGCTCGGCTTTTGCGGAGCTTGCCGGCGGCTTCTGGATTCCGCTGGTACTGCTGTTCGCGTTGCGGAATCGCGACGCAACAGCTCCCGCTTCGATCAGCCCCGCCTGGAGACGCGCTCTCGATGGTTCCACCGCGCCCTTGGCTCTGGCCCTTGCCGGCGCATGGCTCTCGAACCCGACTGTCGGCGTAATGGCCTGCTACCTGCTGGCTGGCGTCGTGCTGACCCTGGCCCTCGTCTCACGATCGTGGGCGCCTTTGCTGCGCGCCTCAATCGGAGCCGTGCTGGGAATGGGCCTCGCGGCCATTTATCTTGTTCCCGCGGCCTGGGAGCAACGTTGGGTGGATATTCTTGAGGTCACCGAGGACCCCGGGCAGACGCTCGAAAACAATTGGCTATTCGCCCGCCACGCCGATCCATCGCTGGCGCTGCACGACTCGGTGCTGCATACGGCCTCGATCATCGCAGTCATCATGATCGCAGTGGCGCTGGGCGGCTTGCTGGTGAGTTGGCTGCGCGGACGTTTGCCCGGCAAAAAACCATTCTGGGTTCCCCTGGCACTTATTCCCGTAGCGGTTCTCTTTCTACAGTTCCCCATTTCGCGGCCGATCTGGAATCTGCTCCCCGAGCTGCGGTTCCTTCAGTTTCCCTGGCGCTGGCTGGTGGTGCTGGAGGCGCCGATGGCCATCTTCCTCGCCTCGGCGGTCTGGCCGCGCGATTCTGCCCGGCGTTGGCGGCGCACCGCCGTTGTGGCCGCTTGTGCTGCGGTTTTTCTGGCGATGACGGCCTACGCGGGCAAAAGCTTCCTTCAGAGTTGCGACAATGACGACGCAGTACCGGGCATGTTGGATACGTATCGTTCCGGCCAGGGCTTTGCGGGTACCGACGAGTACGAGCCGCTCGGCGCCGATAATTCCCTGGTCGCCACCGGCCTGCCCGCCGCCTGCCTGGTCAGTGACCCTTCGACTGCGTTGGGCGCCGCCGCTCAGGGAAACACGGGCGACGATATTCCTCCCGCCTGGTCTCCAGAACAGGGCAGTTGCGAAGCAACTTTTGTCGCGGACGAGAGTCAAGTCGAACACCTGAGAATTGCCGTCGTCATACCTCAATCCGGCTACCTGATCCTCCGCCTTCGCCGCTATCCGGCCTGGCGCGTCACGGAGAATGGTCGGGAGATCACCAAATTGCCGCTGCGCGAAGACGGTCTGATGGCTGTGTCTGTTCCCCAGGGGCCTGTGGACCTGGCGGTCAACTGGACCACCACCCGCGACGTGCTCGCCGGGCGCTGGCTGAGCGGCATCGCCCTGCTGCTCTTGATTGCCCTAAGGCTGAACCGTTCGCGCTTATCGTCGGTGCCTCGTCTATCATGAGAGCCATGACTGCCGACGTGAAATCGCTGATTCAGGAAGGCGCGGAGCTGACCGACCAGGCGCTGGAGGCGCTCATCCCCAGCGCGGACACAGTCCCGGTTTCGATTCACGGCGCGATGCGGCACTCCGTTTTTGCGGGCGGCAAGCGGCTGCGGCCGGTGCTGGCCATGCAGGCCGCCGTGGCCATCGCCGGCACATTGCCCGCCGGAGTTGCCCAGCTCGGCGCGGCCCTCGAGATGCTCCACACTTACTCGCTCATCCACGACGACCTGCCTGCGCTGGACAACGACGACTTGCGCCGCGGCAAGCCCACCTGCCACGTGGTCTTTGGCGAGGCCATCGCCATCCTGGCCGGCGACGCGCTGCAGACGCGGGCCTTCGAGGTGCTGGCCGGGCTGGATCGCCCACCCGCCGCGACCGTCCAGATCATCGGCCTCATCGCCAACGCTGTCGGCACTGTGGACGGCATGATCGGCGGTCAGGTGATGGACCTCGAAAGCGAGCGCCACAAGCCCACTCCGGAGCGCGTCGAAGCCATCCACCGCGCCAAGACCGGCGCGCTGATCCGGGTGAGTGTGGTAGCCGGCGGCGTCTACGCCGGAGCCAACGCCGCCGACGTGGCCCGCCTCGACATCTTTGGCCGCAAGGCCGGGCTGGCTTTTCAAATTGTGGATGATGTGCTCGATATGACCGTCGACTCAGCGCAACTGGGCAAAACCGCCGGCAAGGACCTGGCCACTGAAAAAGCCACTTGGCCTGCCGTCTATGGAATCGAGCAGAGCCTGCGCGATGCGGACATGCTGGTCAAAGAAGCCCTGGCGGCCCTTGAGCCCTACGGCAGCCGCGCGGAAGGCCTGAAATCCGTAGCCCGCTACCTGGTCGAGCGGAAAAGCTGAAACATGCTGTCTGAAGCGGACATCCTGACCGCCCTGCGCGACTGCTTCGACCCCGAAGTGAAGTTGAACCTCGTGGACCTGGGCTTGATTTACTCGGTCACGACCGGTCCCGACCCAAATTCCAAACCAGCTTGGCCGCGCCAGTGGGTCAAGGTGACCATGACCCTCACCACTCCGCAGTGCCCGGCCAGCGGGCTCATCTTCGAGCAGGTACACAACCGGCTTGCCGGTATTCCCGACATCAGCAAAGTGGACGTGGACTTGGTTTGGGAGCCGAAATGGACGCCCCACCGCATCAGCGCGGCTGGCCGCCGTCAGCTAGGAATATAAAGGCTGGGCCGTTCGGCGCTTATGGCTCGAGGATTTGCGCCAGCCGTTCATGGTTGACCGCAATCGCGTCTAGAGTTTCCTGCACCTGGTCGAGCATCCGCTCCGCCTGGTCCAGGTAGCCGGGCACCCGATTCCACCACGCGCGCAGCGTTTCTTTCTGATCGAGCAGCGCCAGCGCGGTGCCCGAAGATGCGGCGACCATTCCGGCGCGACGCCGGCCCGAGACCAGCAACACCCCACTGGCAAGCAGCAATCCTGCCGCGGCATAGCGAACATAGTATCCGGATTCGCACCCTGCGTCGTTCGGCGCGGCATCAAAATCGTTCGTCGATTTGGAAAGCGGGATAACCACCATGTTTTCTCCTGGTCTCTCCGCCCTGATTCCCCTGTTGGAACCGGAGCGGTGTTAAGAGTATCACCGCAGATTGGAGGCCGTCTGGCCGGTCTGGGATGCCCGTCTCGCACAGGAAGATCCCGCCCGTTCATCCCAACCAGCCATTACTCCAGATCGAAGTCCCGCAGCGGCCTGCCCTCGGGAGCATCCTTCGCCTTGCGCATGGCATCGGCAAACTTCTTTTCCAGCAACTCAGCCTTGTTCTTCTCCGCATCCACTGACTGGCGGAAGATCGACTCTTTTCGCTCATCCTGCGCCCGCATCGCCTGGGCCGCCGTCTCCAGATCCTCAAACATCCGCTTGCGCGGCGCGGACGTGTGACTCACCAGCAGGCCGGAGTTGGCGTCGATCCTGAGCATCGCCCCGCAATCCGGGCAGCCAACTTCAAAAATCGGTTCCTTCGCTGCAGCCATGGTTCTTCTCCAAGAATGGTATTTCTTTTCACCGGCTTGTACTTCGGAGATCCGCAACGATCCGTTGCCCTTTCAATTCTGCTCTTTGCCAATTCTGCTCCTTAAAAGGCCGATCGTCTACGGCTGCGCCGCCGCGCCCTCCTGCGCCGTGGCCGCATGAACGTGCAGTATGACGCGCCGGTATGAGGTGAGCCGGGGCGTTCCCTCGCCGGTTACCGCAAGAATAATATGCGCGGTTCCCACTCCTTTGCACGGGATCAACGGCAACCAGTCTGCACGGCAGACCGCGTCCGGCCTCACCACGGCGCGCGCGGTTTCCGCGTCGGTGATGGTCACCGCGGCCAGATTGCCGTCCGCGCTGCCCGCCTCCGGGTAGTGAAACCAGTGGTAATGCAACCCTCGCCCATCGGGATCGGAGCTGCCCGTGGCGTCGAGCACAATCGGCTTGTCCACCTCCGCGTCCATCTCCACGGGCGCCGTTCCGGGCTGGCCGTTTACCTGCACCAGCGGGTTGTGGCTGGCATGAGCAAAATCGGAAATTGTCCAGGAGATGCGCGCCGCAAAATCGTTTTGGAATGCCTCGCGCCAACGCCAGATGGTGGCCTGATCGGAAACATGCTGCGCGCCGTCCACTCCGGTGACCGCGTCCTGTGACGTCACGCGTCGAAACTCATCGCCGCCCTGCGTCCACATGGGATGTGTCTCGCCATAGGGCCGCCGGAATACGTAGCGCCCGCCCCAGCCACCCCAATCCGGCCGCCTATAGGCATTGAGCCCATTATCGATGAGCCCCAGAAACGAGGGCGTGTCGCCCTCCATGATGAATTCGAACTTGGGATACAGCTTGCCCAGCAGACCCTTGCGGATATTGGCCTCGAGCCATTCGTTGGTGACGGTTGTGAAGTCGGCGCCCGCGCCGTTGCGGTAATAGCGGTCGCCGCTGATGCCGGTCCAGGTTGCGAAATAGTATTCGCCGCTGGTCGGCGTCGATGGCATACCCACATAGAACAGCGCGGGAAACTGCTGCCGTATCCATGGGCCTGCATCGTCCTGATCGGAGATCGAGGAAACGCGCAGCTTGGCGATGAGCCGGGCAAGGTCTTCGTGGGTATGCGTGGCGCGAAGCTCCATCAGCGCCTGTGCCAATGTGTTGGACCCGGCCCACAGGCAGATCCACAACGGCCGGCTATCGTCGCGCTCCACGGCGCGCACGATCGCCTTGGCGCCGTCGGAGGTCTTGCCGTCGCCGGTAGCCGCCATGCCGTATCCAGACTGCCCCGCATAAACGCGGCTCATCAGTTCCGCGGCTTCGGGCCAGCCCTTCGCGTTGAGCAGCAGATTCGGGCGCACCTGCCCGTAGGCTTCGATCAGCGCCCGCATGGTTTCAGGATGGGTGGCCGTCTTCTGCCACGTCGAAGTGGTGGCGATCATGCCTTCGATATCCAGCTCGTTTGAATAGAGCAGAAGCCGCACCAGCGACATCTGATCGTCCGGCTCATTGCCAATGTCGCTGAGGATGATGAGCCGCGGATGGCCCTTGAAGTCGTCGACGTGCGTGGGAGGGAGGGCTTGGGCGGCCAGCAGCCCCGTCGCGGCCAGAAAGAAACAGGCCATCCGTACGACGGACCGCATTAAACTGCTAGGAATAGAAAGATGTCCTCGGAATCGTTGCCCGGCGCCTTGTTTGCCGATCGTCATTTTTTGCGTCAATGCTTTTCCGATGCCGTGGCCAGCTTGGCTTCAGCTTCCGCGATCACGCGCAGAGCCTCGGTATATGCCTCTTCGCGGTCGCCGGCTTCGCTCCACAGCTTGTGACCGCGGTCCAGTTGCTCTTTGGCGCGGGCCACGTCAATCTCCTCGGGCTTGAGAGCGTCCGAAGCCAGGATGGTGACACGGTCGGGCAACACCTCGACAAATCCCCAACTGACGTTGTAGCGCTGGTCGCCGCCCGATTCGCCGCCGTGCACGGTAACTTCGCCCGCGCCCAACTCGGCCATCAGCGGCGCGGCCCCGTAAAGCACTTCCATGTAACCCGACTTCGCCGGCAGCTCCACCGCCGCCGCCGCATGCTCAAAGAGCGTGCGCTCGGGGGTCACCAGTCGAACCCGCAGTTGATTGCTTTCGTCTGCCATCGAAAATCCCTTCGGGATTTTCAGGGGTCAGGGGACAGAGATCAGGGGTCAGCTAAGAACCGCTGCGGCGCCGAAAGCGCCTTTCTGATCTCTGAGCCCTGATCCCTGTTCCCTGCTCCTCTTACGCCGTCGTCTTCAGCTTCTCGGCGGCTTCCAGCACTTCTTCAATCGCGCCCTTCATGTAGAAGGCCTGCTCGGGAATGTCGTCGTACTTGCCGGCAATGATTTCCTTGAAGCTGCGCACCGTGTCGGCAACCTTCACATACGCCCCCGGAATGCCGGTAAACTGCTCGGCCACGTGAAAGGGCTGCGACAGGAACTTCTGCACCTTGCGCGCGCGGGCCACGGTGATCTTGTCGTCGTCCGATAGCTCGTCGATGCCCAGAATGGCAATAATGTCCTGCAGGTCCTTGTAGCGCTGCAAAATCTTCTTCACGCCTTGCGCCACATCGTAGTGATCGTCGCCCACGATGCGCGCGGAGAGAATGCGCGAGGTGGAAGCCAGCGGATCGACGGCCGGATAAATGCCAAGCTCCGACAAAGGCCGGCTCAACACCGTGGTCGCATCGAGGTGGGCAAAGGTCGTCGCGGGCGCAGGATCGGTCAAGTCGTCGGCCGGCACGTAGACGGCCTGCACTGAAGTCACAGACCCTTTGCTCGTCGATGTGATGCGCTCCTGCAGCTCGCCCATCTCCGTAGCCAGGTTGGGCTGGTAGCCGACGGCTGAAGGCATGCGGCCCAGCAGCGTTGAAACCTCAGAGCCGGCCTGCGTGAAGCGGAAGATGTTGTCGATGAACAGCAGCGTGTCCGACCCTTCCACGTCACGGAAGTATTCCGCAACTGTGAGTCCCGTCAACGCCACGCGCAGGCGCGCGCCTGGCGGCTCGGTCATTTGGCCGTACACCAGCGCGCACTTGGAGTGGGCCCAGTCGCCGGGCTTGATGACGCCGGACTCCGTCATCTCGAGCCATAGATCGTTGCCCTCGCGGGTGCGCTCGCCCACGCCGGCAAACACCGAGTAGCCGCCGTGTTTCGTGGCCACATTGTTGATGAGTTCCTGGATGATGACCGTCTTGCCCACGCCGGCGCCGCCGAACAGGCCGATCTTGCCGCCCTTCAAAAAGGGCTGAATGAGGTCGATGACCTTGATGCCGGTCTCGAACATTTCCTCGTGCGTGGCTTGCTCGTCAAACAGCGGCGCGGGCCGGTGAATGGGCATGCGCAGCTTTTCGCCGATGGGGCCGAGATTGTCGACCGGCTCGCCGATCACGTTGATCACGCGGCCCAGCGTCTCCTTGCCCACGGGCACGCGGATGGGGCCGCCGAGGTCTTCGACCTTCATGCCGCGAACCATGCCGTCGGTGGCTTCCATGGCCACGGTGCGCACGCGGCCCTCGCCCAGATGCTGCTGGACTTCAAGAATGACGCTGATGGGCGTGGGCACGTCGAAGCCGTCGCTCACGACGCGCAACGCCTGATAGATGGGCGGCATGGTCGCTTCTTCAAACTGCACGTCGACCGCCGGACCCGAAACTTGAATAACCTTGCCGATGTTTTCTGCCATTTCTGCCTTTTCTTCTTACGTCAATATCGAATCGTGGTTTGTATTCCACCCGGGGTTAAGCCCCGATCTTTCATTGTCGATGGTCACAGTCTTTACATTCCTAGGTTCGAGCACCCGCCAAGAGGCGTTTGACCACGTCCTCGATTGATTCAGGCTTTTTGAATTTGCTCCTAGGGACTTCAACATGTCTTGGACGCTCTGCTTTGTGCCCTTTAGCGTCCCCTTTCGTATGTTTTACTGGTTTGAAATTCTCGCCTTCAAAGGAAGAACCACACTGCTCAGAATCGAACCAACGGAGATACTTAATCTTAAGGTTCTCGTCAATGTAAATCCAAATCACACACCAGTGAGGCTTCTGCGTGAGATCCAAACCAACATTAACGCTGCTCCGCTTGCCATCTTCATTGGAGGTTTTCAGTTGTATGTGCCAAAGGGTCGAATTGCAGGCGATCGCAAGATCGTAGCCCGCATTGTCCACTTGCGGCTTGAGAACCTCAACCTTGAATTCGTTCTGGCACCATAGCTGCCTTAGGATTTCTCCAACGAAGAGGTGTTCAACGATGGAGGCTCTCAGGGAGGAGTGAGTACTGTTCTTTGAGTTTTCGTCAGCCACCGTTCCTCCTTCTGAAGCATCTTGATGAAGCCCTTGCTAAATCTGCGAACCTGTCGATTGTCCACCAAGGGGCTAAAGCCCGGAAACTTTGATTGCCGTCTTCGGCACGACTAAAGTCGTGCCCTTTCAAAACCGCCTCTTCCACTCGCCTACAGCGCCGCGGCGCCCGAAACAATCTCGATGATTTCCTTGGTGATGGCCGCCTGGCGCACGCGATTCATGTGCAGCGTGAGCGAGTCGATCATATCCGAAGCGTTGTTGGTGGCCGCATCCATGGCCGTCATGCGGGCCGCGTGTTCGGCGGCCACCGACTCCGTCATGGCGTGGTACAGCATGGAAAAAATGTATTGCGGGAGCAAGCCGTTGAACAGTTCTTCGGGCGGCGAATCGTAAATGTAATCCACCTGCGCGGTGCCGAATTTCTTCGCTTCCTCATCGGCCTCAGCCGTATCGACGGGCTCCAGGGCAATGCCCGCGCTGACAGCGGCCTGGCCCGCACGTTCCCGCTCTTCCTGGGTTTGCTCAGTAGCGCCCGCAATCTGCGGGGCGCCGATTTTCACCAGCGGCAACAGCTTTTCAACCACGAGCCGCTGCTGGATCACCGACTTGAATTCGTTGTAGACGATGTACGCGGCATCGATCTCCTCATGCACATAACGGTAAATGATGCTCTGCGCCAGCTCAAAGACGCGGTCGGTCTCAAGCTTCAAGAGCATCCCGGGATGATCGCCTGTGACCTCGACAGCGCCCTTGCGGTCGTTGCGGATCGGTCGCTTGTTGCCCTGCGCATCGGTCTCTTCGTTGTAGACAGCCGCCGGGTAGCGGCGGCGCATCTGGTCGCGCGCCTTGCGTCCCACCGCCTCAAGGTCAATCTCCCTCTCCGTGTTGGCGGCAATGAACTGGAAGGCGCTCTTGAGAATGTTGGCGTTGAAGCCGCCGGCAAAACCCTTGTCGCCGCTGACGATGACCAGCAGCACGCGCTTCTCTTCGCGCACGGCAAACAACGGATGGCGCAAGTTGCCGGTGACCGGATCAATAATTTCGATGCGGCGCGTGAGCGACTCCAGCACGCTGGTGATCATGCGGGCGTAAGGCCGCGCCGCCATGGCACGCTCCTGCGCGCGCCGCAGCTTGGCCGCCGAGACCATCTTCATGGCCTTGGTGATCTGCCGCGTGTTTTTCACGCTGCGAATGCGCCGCTTTAGATCGAGTACGTTTGCCATGCTCTTGCCTATTTCCTGCTGGCGGCCTCTCGAGTGGATTCCTTACCGTTTGCCGCTTGACCGGCTTTCTTACCATCCTCCGCTTGGGCTGGGGGCGCGGCGTCCGATTTCTTGGCCGCTTGCCCGTCTTTCTTGCCACTTTCTGCTTGGGCGGGCGGCGCGGCGTCCGGCTCCTTGGCCGCTTCCAGCTCCGCCTTGAAGTTGGCAGAATACTCCTTGAGCGCCGCATGCAGTCCGTTCTTGATGTCGTCGTCGAGTGCCTTCTTCTCGGTTAGTTTGTTCATCAGCTGCGACTGCGCGGACGCAAAATACTTGTACAGGCCTTGCTCGAAGCCGTGAATGTCGGCCACCTGCAAATCGTCCAGATAGCCCTGCGTTCCGGCGAAGAGCACTACCGTCATCTGCTGCCACGTGAGCGGCTGGAACTGCGGCTGCTTGAGCAATTCGGTGAGGCGCTGGCCGCGGTTCAACTGTTTCTGAGTGAGCGGATCGAGATCGGACCCGAACTGCGCAAAGGCTGCCAGTTCCCGATACTGCGCCAGGTCGAGCTTCAGCGTGGAGCCCACCTGCTTGACCGCTTTGATGGCCGCCGAAAAACCAACGCGCGAAACTGACGCGCCCACGTTGACCGCTGGACGGATTCCGGAATTGAACAGGTCGGTTTCCAAAAAGATCTGCCCGTCGGTGATGGAGATGACGTTGGTGGGAATATAGGCCGAGATGTCGCCGGCCTGAGTTTCAATGACCGGCAGCGCGGTAAGAGAGCCGCCGCCTTTTTCCTTGCTGAGCTTGGCCGAGCGCTCCAGCAGCCGCGAGTGCAGATAGAACACGTCGCCGGGATAAGCTTCGCGGCCCGGCGGCCGGCGCAGCAGCAGCGAAATCTCGCGGTAGGCCATGGCGTGCTTCGACAGATCGTCGTACATGACCAGCGCGTGCTTGCCTTTGTCTCGAAAATACTCGCCGATGGCGGTGGCCGCGTAGGGCGCGAGGTACAGCATCGGCGCGGGCTCCGATGCCGAGGCGGCCACGATCACTGTGTGCCCCATGGCGCCGGCCTCGGTCAGCGTCTGCACCACTTGCGCAATCGACGACCGCTTCTGGCCAATGGCGCAATAAATGCAGATCAGGTCGTTCTTGGCGTTGTTGATGATGGTATCCAGCAGCACGGCGGTCTTGCCCGTCTGCCGGTCGCCGATAATCAGCTCGCGCTGGCCGCGGCCAATCGGAATCATGGCGTCGATGGCTTTGAGGCCGGTGGCCATGGGCTCGCGCACCGGCTGGCGGTCGATGATGCCCGGCGCCAGCCGCTCCACCGGCAGTGACTCAGTGGACGCGATCGGCCCCTTGTCGTCGATCGGCACGCCCAGCGCATTCACCACGCGGCCGATCATGCCGTCGCCCACAGGCACGCTCAGAATCTTGCCGGTGCGCTTCACCTCGTTGCCTTCGCTGAGTTCGGTGTAGTCGCCCAGAATTACCGCGCCCACCTGGTCTTCTTCCAGGCTCAGCGCCAGTCCGGCGATGCCGTGAGGAAAGCTGAGCAGCTCTCCGGCCATCACTTTGTCCAGGCCGTGCAGACGGGCAATGCCGTCGCCCAGCGATGTGATGGTCCCGACCTCGTCAACCTGAACCTTCGAGTCGTAATTCGCGATCTGCTCGCGAAGAAGTTGCGTAATCTCGTCTGCCTTGATCTGAGCCATTTCTGCTCTTCCTGTCCTTTAGGTCCTTGTAACTTGCCGCTAGGTCCGTTTAACTCGCTGCTGGGACCGTGTAACTCGATGCTGGATCTTTGTAACTTGCCGCGCCGGGAACGCCTGCCCGGCGGTCATTGAATCAATGCTTCCTTCAACCGCTCCAGCCGGCCCCGCACCGAGCCGTCGTATACCGTGGACCCGATGCGCACCACGGCGCCGCCGAGGATGGCCGGGTCCAGCCTAAAACTGGCCTCAACGCGCGCGCCGGCCAGCTTGCCGATCTCCTCCACCAGCGCGCCGCGTTCCTTTTCGTTCAGTTCGCGCGCCGTCACAATCTCCGCCTGCCGGATGCCCGACTGTTCCTGCAGCAGTCGTCGATAAGCCTGGGCCACCTCGCTCACCTGGCCGATGCGGTCGTTGTCAATGAGCACGGCCAGCAGGTTGCGCAGCTCTTTCTGAAGCCCCAGCCTGGCGTTCAACTTGTCAAGAAATCCCATCTTCTGCGGGGCGGGAACGGCGGGATTCGAAAAAAACTCGCGCAGTTCCGGACTATCGTCCCAGGTGGCGATAAAGTCCGCAAACTCCCGGTCGATCGCGGCCGTGTCCAGCTTGGCGGCGGTAACCACCTGGAGAAATGCATGGGCGTAACGGGCAACGACGGCAGCCATCTATTTCCTGCCTCCCCGTGTCGCGCCCTTGCCGGACACATCGCTGACGAATTCGGCGATCAGGGCGGAGTCAATCTCCGGCGTCAGCACCATTTGCTTGCCGGCCTGCTCGATGGCCAGTTCGGCGGCAAAATGGCGCAGACCCCGCCGGGCCTGGGCGGCAGCCACGCCAATCTCCTGTTCGGCGGCGGAGACGATGCGGGCGCTCTCATCCGCCAGAGCCGCCTTGATGCGCGCCTCGTCCTGCTGGCTATCGTGCTCCACCTCGGCGCGAAATTTCGCGATCTCCTCGCCGATGCCGGAGAGCTTGGCTTCAATGGCGCTCAGGCGGGAGTTGGCATCTTCCGTCATCTTGCGCGCCGAATCGATATCGGTGCGAATCTTTTCGGCGCGTTTGCGCAGAAAATTGGGCAGGAACCGGAACAGTGGAATGCCGATGGCCAGCGCGATGATGCCAAAATTGATGCCCTCGAAGATCCGCGCCGTGGCCTCAACGGAAAGATGAAACAATCGGGCCGCCGCCGCTACCATGGGCGAGTGCCGGAATTGATCGGGATTGTCCTGGTCCTGATTTGCAGATTCCTGCTGGCCGGACGCGGGCGTTGCGGCCCGCGGCGTGGCCTGTTCATCCGGCTGCGCAGCGGTCTGCGTCGGCGTCGCGGAAGCGGGCTTTTGTGCCATTGCGGGAAACGGCGCAACTGCCCCCGCGGCCATCATCACCGCCAGGAATGCAAATCCCCGCAATGCAACCCCCAGGAACCAGCCGGAAAAACGCGCCCGCAAGATCGAATGTGTCTGAATCGAACGGTTCAACGCGACCCCCCAGCGGCGAGTGGCAGCACCGCGCGGACCACCCGATTGGCCAAATCCCCGGCAGAGGCCTGCACCGACTGCCGGGCCTGGACGGACTCGGCCTCCAACTCCGCCTTGGCCTGGCTCACTTTGAGTCCGGCCCTCTTGCGGGCGGCGTCGAGAGCGGTCTCCCGCTCGGCGTTCCACTGCTTCACGCGCTGCTCGCGAACTTTGTAGACCTCGCCGCGCGCCTGGCGCAGCTTTTCGGCATACTCGGCGGCCCTGGCCTCGGCCCTTGCGATGGCCTTGTGCGCGTCCTCTACAGCGCCTTCGGAGCGGGCGCGCCGCTCTTTCAGCGTGGCGCTCAGCGGTCCCTGCACCAGCAACTGGTAGGCCGCAACCAGCACGATGAACAACAGGATCGTGGGCACTGAGCCAAGCAGAAGAGTCCCGAGTTGGTCAAAGATTTCTTGCATGCTGGTATCGATAGTTCAGGCAGTTTAATAGGTTTCTGTCGCTGGTGGGAACACCTTTTTGTATCAGGGGCAGACCCCCAAGTCAACGAAGTTGGCTCCTAAGCGTCGGGTCCTGGGATTGCAGTCTAGGATTCGGAATTTTGTTCAAAAAAGTGCTTGCTTTCGCTGCCAACAGGCCTACACTAACAATATCACCCAGACCCGGTTCAGGGTCCAGCGGGCAGCCGGTTTCGGGAAGTCCTTCCACTCCCGAGGCAGACGGCCCGCTTCTTAATTTCCAGGCCAATTCTCTGCTAACTTGAGCGGTCGGTTTTTGCTCATCGCCAGCCCCGCCGCTACGGTTTGTCCGCGGCGATGGATTTGTCCGTTGTCAGCAGCCCTTGGCCGCGCAGCCAGTTCTCCAGCAGGCTCGGCCACTGGTCCAATGCGGCGTCGCCTTTGCCCAAGCCAGTGCCATGCGGTCCTGTGGCAAAGATGTGCGCCTCGGCGGGAACGCCGGCCTTGACCAGCGCCTCGTAGAAGCGCAACCCCTGCTCCACCGGAACCGTCTGGTCGTCGAAGGTGTGGTACCAGAATGTGGGCGGTGTGTCCTTGGTGACAAAGAGATCCGGAGAGTATGCGGCCCGCAGCGCCTCGCAGCGGTCCATCACGTTGAAGAGCTTGCAGTAACTCAAGTGCGAGGTATCGGCGGAGATGGCGCCGATCCATGGGTAGCCCAGAACCAGGTAATCGGGTCGGCTGGGGGCGCGGTCGATGGGGTCGTCCGCGTCCGGGTTGCCAGGCACAAACTGCGTGGCGGCGAGCGCGGCCAGGTGGCCTCCGGCGGAGAAGCCGATGACCACGATACGGTTGGGGTCAATGAAGTAGTCCCGCGCTCTGGCCCGCACCGTCTGGATGGCGCGCCGCGCATCGAGCAGCGGCACCGGCAACAGGTAGCCGTTCGACGAAAGCCGGTAACTCAGCACAAAGGCCCGAAACCCCCGCACGGTGAACCAGTCAGCCACCTGGCGACCCTCCAGATTGGCCGCAAGGTTGAGGTAAGCGCCGCCCGGCAACACCACCACGGCCGAGCCGTTGGCGGTGCCGTGTTGCGGCTCGAAGATAGTCAACGTGGGCGTGTCCTCGCAGGCCTTTCCCTTGGCCTGCGGAGCGTCGCCGGGCCACAAGCGGACCGTCTGAATGCCGAGAAAGTCATTGTTGTTGCCGGCCGTGGCGCATGGTTGCTTTTGCGCCAGCATCGCAGAACACGCCAGCAAACCCGCCGCCAATATTGCGAATAACCATCTCATGGGAGCACCCCGCCTTTGGCGTGGATTATAGCCACATCGCCGTATGCCCTGGGCAGGAATTCGCAGCCTGCACAGTAATCTCCTCTGCCAGTTCGAAGCCATACCGCGCAAAATAATAGGCCGCGCCGTGTATCCGCTCCTGCAGCGATCCGCCGGGATACACGGCCTGGCAGATGGCCGCGGCATGGCGTCCCAGCGAGGCCTCACGCTGCAACTCGAAGTTGGCCGCCAGGGTGCGCAGTCGATTCATCTGGTAGCGCATTTTGCCGGCCGCGGTCTCCGCCGACTGGGCAAGTCCTGCGTCCAGCGTGCCCATCCAGTCCAGCAGCGCGGACAGCTCAGCGTCCAGAGCCGTTCCCGCGGCGGCCAGTTTCCGCTTGCCCTCAATGGGCATGGCCCGCGCCGCCAGCAACTGCGCCAGCGATTCCTGAACCTGAGACTGAGCCGAGGACATGCCCAGCGCAAACACCCGTTCCAGTGTCAGCTCGTGCTTGCGCAGCAATTCAGCGATGGCCGGCTCGATGAGAGTCGCGGAAAGGCGCGGCTCAACAGGTGTGGCCCGGCCCAGAATGCGCTCGAAAAGCACGGCAGATTGGGCGAAATAGGCAATCTCCGCCGGGCCGCCGACGGTGAGCGAGGTAGAGAGCAGAAAATCCTGAAACACCGGCCGCAACAGCGCCGAAGGCGAGATGCGCTCCGGCTCGCTGTCCAAAACTCCCACCAGCTCCGTCGTCGAATAGCTCTGCCGGCCGGCTTGCCACAGTCCCGCCGGCTCCTGCGCGGTGGGCGCAATCCGCTTCAGCGCCAGGCGCGCGCTGCTGCTGTCGTCCACCAGGAACAGCAGGCTCGACTGCGCTCCCACGGTCACCTGCGCGTGATAGCCGGCCGCCTCCAACTGCCCGTTGCGCTCGAGCAGCGCGGCATGCAGTTCGTCCGCGCGCTCCAGGGCCGCCCGCAACACCGGCGCGCCCATGCGGTGCCATGCGCGGCCGCTCGCGTCCACCACCACCAGCCCTTGCGCCCCGAAAACCTTGGCGTAGAAATCCCTGAACGCCTGCGCGAACGTGCGGCCCGGCCGATAAGCCGCTGCCAGCGCTTCCATGGCCTCAGAGGAACCCAGCAGCTCCCTCGCCTGATCGACGAGCGGGGTGATCGATTCGTCCAGCAAAATGCCGCCCACGGGCCGCGCCGCCGTGAGCGGGTTGGCTCCCGCAATCGAGGCATACGCCAGCGTGTGCAGCTCTTTGCGCCCCGGAAACGTGACGTGGTCGATCTCGGCAAAGTCGTGGTCTTCCGCGGCCAGCCAGAAAATGGCGGCATGCGGTTGGCCTGTTGCCGTGGCCTGGCGCGCGCGCGCCAATGCGGTGGCCGCCTTGAAAGGCGTAAACAGCGGGCCGCCCAACAGCCCCACTTGCTGCCCGGTCACCACCGTTCCCGCGCCGTTGCCGAGCGCCTCGAGCGCCGAAGCGGCAGCAGGCGATGGCGACGCATTCTGCTCCGCCAGCAACTGAACCATCTCCGCCCAATGCGCGGGAACAGGCGGACGCGCCCGCCACAGATTGTCAGCGGGCAGCGAAGCAAAGAACGGCCGCGCCGCCGGGTCGCTGGCGCAGAAGTCCAGAAACAGCCGGCTAAGTCCCGGCGCAACGGTAATGGGATAACAATCTGCGGTCAACAACTCGTTCCCTTGGGCATTGGGGTGGGCATTCGGCTCAGTTAAGGATGCCACGCCGGAGAGAATCGATGCAGAAGTGCCGGCCGCGCCGGGTCGAACTGCGAGCGCAATGCGTATACTTTTCCTGACTGCGCTATGAGGAGAGAGACAAGAGAATGCCCAGAAAAGAGAAAGCCGCAAAAGCTCCCAAGCTGAAGAAAGAATCAAAGAAAGCGCCAAAAAAGACAAAGGCCGCCGCGACTATCGTGGAGACAGCTCAACTGCTCAGTTCCGCGGTCGTTTACAAAGGACCGCTGTTCCGCGTGCTCCATGACAAGCTGATTGAGCCCGGAGGCCGCAGGAGCGAGCGCGACATCATCCGCCACAATGGCAGCGTGGTCATCCTGGCCATCGACAATTCAAAAAGCAGGAAGAACCCCTGGATCGTGGTGGAGCGCCAGTACCGTCATGCCGCCAATCAGTTCCTATGGGAGCTGCCGGCAGGCAAGCTCGACCCTGGCGAAAACGCCCTGGCCGGCGCACAGCGCGAACTTGCCGAAGAGACCGGCTACAGCGCGAAGAAATGGAAACCGCTCGTCGAGTACTACGCCAGCCCCGGCTTTCTGGGCGAATCCATGAAGGTTTTCGTGGCCGAGGGCCTGGTGGCGGGAGACGCTCATCCGGAGGACGACGAGCAGATCGAATTCCGGCTGGTCAAGCTCTCCGAGGTGCTCAAGATGATTGAGAAGGGCGCCATTGTGGACGGCAAGACGCTGACCAGCGTGCTGCTGTATGCGCGCAAGCTGGGCGGCAAGCGCAAGAAATAAATAGACGCCGGCATGACCTCCAGGCGCCGTGACACGCGGCCTGATCCGCTCTCCCAAGCGAGGGGCGCTTGATCGACGCAAACGGGAAACGCACGGCAGCAAAAGAGCAGATCCCGGCATCCCTTGTCTATTCCCGGATGCACACAGAAATAATTATTTGAGGCTAAATCTTTGATTTGTTTCCCTTGTCTCACTTCGTGGGCTATTCCACCACGAGGCCAATCAACCTTTCTTCCTTTTTGCACGTCTTAAGGTCTATCGGTGGGCGATCCCCTTTGCTCATCGGATTCCCCCGCAAGACCCAAGGAAGGCAGGAGCCTGTGGCTCAGTACAAAGGCAAGGTCAAGTGGTTTAACAACGCCAAGGGCTATGGATTCATCGGACGCGAAGACGGACCGGACGTGTTCGTCCACTATTCGGCGATTCAACTGGACGGATACAAAACGCTGAAAGAAGGCGATGAGGTAGAGTTCGACATCGTCCAGGGTCAGAAAGGCCCGCAGGCGGATTCAGTGATCCGCTTTCGGGATGCCGCCGCCCCTAGCGCAGCCTAGCAGCGCAGACGATCGGGCGTAGCCGCAAACTGCCATCAGGCGGAATGCGGTTAGTGTGCCCTGTCTGTCCGCCTCGATCCCAAGGCGCGCTCCCAGCCCCAAAGGTTCTATACCTGAAGTCTGCCATCCTGCCGGACCGCAACGAAACCTGTTCCCTGTTCCCTTCTCTATTCCCTAATCCCTGTTCCCTGCCGGGGTCTGCGTTCGTTGCAGGGGGGGCGACAGGTCTTCGTCGCTGGGGTGGCTAGTCCCTTGCCCCCGCTTTATCGGATACTGGTCGCGGAGACTGAATGCGATGGACAACCCCGCGATGGCCCGGCTGCTGGCCGAAACCGCCGACCTGTTGGAAATCGACGGCGGCGATGGATTCCGCATTCGCAGCTACCGGCGTGCCGCCGAGGCCGCCGAACAAACCACCGTGGACCTGATGGCCGCCGCCGCCGAAACCGCTCGTCTCCTTGAAATTCCGGGCATTGGCAAGGGCATGGCCTCCAATCTGCAAGCCATAGCCGCCACCGGCACGCTGCCACTGCGCGATGAGTTGCTGGCCAAATACGGCGCGAGCCTTCTGGAACTGCTGAAACTGCCCGGCATGGGCCCCAAAACTGTGGCCCTGCTGTGGTCTGCGGCGCAGATTGCCGGCATTGACCAGCTCGCCGAGGCCATCGAAGCAGGCCGCCTGGCGGGCCTGCCCCGCATGGGCGAGAAGCAGATTGAGAAGCTGCGCAAAGGCATCGAAGACTATCGCCGCAGCGCAGGCCGCTTCCGCATCGACGTGGCCGAGGAAGCGGCCCAACGCATCTCCACCTACCTGCTCACTCTGCCAGGCATCGAGAAGGTGACCCCAGCCGGCTCCCTGCGCCGTGGCCGCGAAACCGCCGGCGACCTCGATTTGCTGGTCACTGGCCCCGCCTGCGCCCCGGAACACACCGCTGCCGCCGTGGATTACGTGGCCGCCTATCCAGGCATCCACGACATGATCGCCAAAGGCGAAAACAAAGTCAGCTTCCACCTCGCCAACGGCATGCAGGTGGATGTGCGCCTGCTGCCTTCGGCCAGCTATGGCGCGGCCCTGCAATACTTCACCGGCTCTAAGGCGCACAACGTGACCCTGCGCCAGCGAGCCCTCAAAATGGGCTACACGCTCAGCGAATGGGCGCTGGCGCGTCTGGACGATGATTCAACCGTTGCCGCCGCCACCGAGGAAGAGATCTACGCCGCCCTGGGCATGGACTGGATGCCGCCCGAGATGCGCGAGAACCTGGGCGAGATTGAGGCTGCCGCCCGCCACGCGCTGCCCCGGCTCATTGAGCAGGCCGACCTGCGCGGCGACCTGCACATGCACACCAATGCCACCGACGGACACAACACCATCCGCGAGATGGCTGAGGCCGCGCTGGCTTGCGGCTACCAGTACATCGCCATCACCGACCACTCTAAAAACCTGGCCATGACCAACGGCCTGGATGAGAAGCGGGCGCTCGAACACATCGAGCGCATCCGCGCGGTGGACCGCCAGATGGAGGGCCGCATCCGCGTCTTCACCGGCATCGAGGTGGATATTCTGGCCGACGGCGCTTTGGATCTGGACGATGAGGTGCTGGCGCAGATGGAGATCGTCATCGCCAGCGTGCATACCCGTTTCGATCAAAACCGCGAGGAAATGACTGCCCGCGTGCTCAGGACCATTGAAAACCCCTATGTGCGCATTCTGGGCCATCCAACCGGCCGCCTGCTGCTGCGCCGCGAGCCCTTTGCCCTTGACCTGGGGACGGTGTTGCGGCGGGCGGCGGAGCTGGGCGTCGCCGTAGAACATAACGCCGCTCCGGAACGGCTTGATCTCAGCGATCGCGACCTCCGCCTGGCCAAAGAGCTGGGCTGCCGCATTGTGATCGATACCGATTCCCACGACAGCCGCAATTTGGGCAGGATGGAATACGGTATCCGCCAACTCCGCCGCGCTTGGCTGGAACCTGCGGACGTGCTGAATACGCTGGGGTCCGAGGAGCTGCTGGCCGCGCTCAGGCCGCGGCCGTGAGCAGAACAAAAACACACCATTTTCGGTGCAGCCGCTGGCACAATTCCGCAACCTGGTGCCCGGCGCTATAGCCGGTTCCGTGCGAATAGGAATAAGATAGGGGCGCTATGAGTCTTCTGCAACAGGATTCCCCCGTTTTAGACGATGCCGCCCTCGGTGAGGAATTGACCAAGGGTTCAAGCTACCTGATCTGGACCACCATCATTGCCGCGGTGCTGGTTTCCATCGCCGTCGCGATCTATGTGATGGCCGGGCAAAAGCCGCCCATGGCCAGCGGAACGATTGAGCAAGTGTGGGTGCATCCGCAGCACTCTGAGACCTCGGGATTTGACGCCAATGGCGCGTCCATGGCCAAGGAGAGCTTCGATCAGGTCTACGTTTTTGCGCTGGTCAAACTGCATAACCAGAGCAAACAGCCGCTCTTCTTGTACAACATCATGACCAACGCCACGCTCAGTGACGCAATCCATTCGAGCTATGCGGCAACGCCGGCGGATTACGAGCGCGTGTATCTCGCCTATCCGAGGATGCCCGTGCCCCATGGCAAGCCACTCTCTACCGAGACCACCATCGACCCCGGGCAGACTGCGGAGGGCACCATCGTCTCGACGTTTCGCGTGTCCAGGCAGGAGTGGGATGCGCGCAAAGATCTGAACTTCACTTTCGAATTCCGCTACCAGCCTAACCTGGTGCTCACGCCCCCACTCATCGCGATTATTGAGCAGTAGGCGGCTCCGGCGCGCTCTTGGGCGTTGACAGATACCCGGTAATCGTGTTCTTGGCGCTCACTGAGTTCACCACAATCTCAAAGAGCATCGGATCCTTGCCGCTATAAAACTGCAGCGGCTCGTTCAGGTACCTATCCTTCTTTTCGTACACCTTGTCATCGGCAAATACCAACAGGGTGTATTTGCTCCGCTTGCCGTCCGCCTTTCTCAGCTCCAGGCTCACCGTGCCCACGGGCTTTTTCTGGCCCTTGGTCAAGGTGAATTCGTAAATGTTGCGGTCGCCTTTGTGCTTCAGGACTTCCAGCTCATCGTGATTGCGGGCGATGAGGCTGCTGTGGCCGCTCAAATCCCCCTTCATGCTGGTCAACTGGCTCACCGCCTCGGCCAGATCGCTCTGCGTCTTGGCTACGTCCGTTTTCACGCCGCCCACATCGGTCTTGACGTTCGACACCTCGCCGGAGACGGCCGTCACCTGCTGCGCGGTCTGCTTCTGAGCGCTCTCCAGCCGTTTGTTGTCGGCCGCCTCGCGCTGCATGATCTGCTGGGCACGGGCGTCCAATTGCTTCTGCGTCAACCCCAGCGATTTGCCCAGCTCATCGGTCGTCACCTTGAGGCGGGCGTCGGTTTCGCGCAAATCCGCGGCCAGCTTTACGTTCTGCTGGTTCGCTTCGGCCAGCGCGGCTTCTTGCCGGGTCACCCGGCTGCTGACCGTATAGGTCCAGATCAGGCCGGCCACCGCGGCCAATAGCGCCACCGCAAGCACCGCCAGCAGTGCGCCGGAATAAGTCCTGGGAGTTTCGTCCAATTCTTCACTCATCTGTTTTGCCTTTCGTCTTTCTCACGGTCTGCTCTGCAAACCGCCCGTTTGGGCCTGGGCGTGCGGCCTCAGCCCTGGTGATGGCACGTTCTGCCATTGTAAGACGCCGTTTCGCGGATTGTGGTAGGTGGACCTCCCCGACTCTTCGCGATGGGCCAGCTCTCCCTGCCAAGCGCAGCTACCCGCTCGGCACACCATTAGGAGAATCTACTGAATATAGAAGGTACAGGGGCCATGTGGGAAATGGAGGCTCGACCAGCCCTGCGCGCGCCCCCATTTATGGCCCCGCGAACCCCGCTTTGTCCCGCATTCCGTGACAAGCATCGAATCGTTCCGTTATAAACATCGTTACTGCTTTTCCGACGACGGTCCCTCATTGAAAGTTCCGTCGTCCCAGCGGCGAGCAGTCTTCGTCTAATTGGATGGAAGACCGGGTGGTTGCCGCATCGACCGGGAAATCAACAGCAAGAGGGAGTTCTAAAAGCTATGTCGACTGCTGTCGCTGGGAAGGGTCTGGAAGGAATTGTTGCGGCCAACTCCGGAATCTGCTGGATTGACGGGGACGCGGGTGTGCTGGCCTATCGCGGCATCGACATTCATGAGCTGGCGCTGCACTCGACCTTTGAGGAGACAACGTACCTGCTATGGAACGGTACGCTGCCCAGCCAGTCGACGCTCAGCGAGTTCCAGTCGCAACTCGCGCAGGCCAGGCGGCTCGACCCGCGCATCGTCGACATGTTGCGTACTTTTCCCACCACGGCTACGCCCATGGAAGTGCTGCGCACCGCAGTCTCCGCGCTCAGCTTCTACGATCCCGATGAAGAAGACAACGCCCACGACGCCAACGTGCGCAAGAGCTACAAACTCACCGCGCAGATCGCCATGCTGGTGGCTGTCTATGACCGGCTGCGCAAGGGCAAGGAGATTGTCCCGCCAGACCGGTCGCTGTCGCACGCCGCAAACTTTCTGTGGATGCTGAACGGCGAAAAGCCCTCAGAGACAGCAACCCGCACACTGGACATCGCCCTGATCCTGCATGCCGATCACGAGCTGAACGCCTCCACCTTTGCCGCGCGCGTCATCGCCGCCACGCTGGCAGACATCCACTCGGCCGTCACCGGCGCCATCGGCGCGCTCAAGGGCCCCCTCCATGGCGGCGCCAACGAGGCCGTCATGCGCCTCCTCCTTGCCGTCGACAAAGCCGGCGCCGATCCGGTGGAGTACGTGAGGAACATGCTGGCCGCAAGGCAGAAGATCTCCGGCTTCGGGCATCGCGTCTACAAAACCGAGGATCCCCGCGCCACACACCTGCGCCGCATGAGCCAGCAACTGGGCAAGGACGCTGGCCAGACCAAGTGGTTTGAGATGTCCCGAGCCATCGAGCTCTACATCAATGCTGAAAAGAAGCTGAACGCCAACGTGGATTTCTACTCGGCATCGACCTACGCCATGCTGGGCATCGACATCGATCTCTACACACCCATCTTCGCCATCAGCCGCATCGCCGGCTGGGCAGCACACGTAATCGAGCAGTTGGACGACAACCGGCTCATCCGCCCGCGCGCCGAATACATCGGCCCCGTCTACCCCTCGCGCTGGATTCCGGTCGCCGAGCGCGGTTAGGACAAAACAGCTGACCGGCGCGGAGGGATCCAGGTCTGCCGGTTACTGCCGCGCCTTCCACAGCAGATACAATCCCCACGCCGCCACCGTGCAATTGTCGCGGATGGTCCCGTCGAGCATCATCTCTTCAAACTCCTCCACCGGAACGGAATGAAGGATCAGGTCATGCTCCTCCGCGTCGGGATCTTTCTCCGTGTGTGTCAACCCGGCGGCCAGAAAAACATGCTGCTTTTGCCGGGTGAACCCGTACGCGATCCACAGCCATCCCAGATAGGTCATCTCGGCAGCGTGCAACCCTGTCTCTTCCTTGAGTTCGCCGCGCGCCAGTTCTTCGGGGTTTTCTACTTCCTCTTCCCAACCGCCCTGTGGCAGCTCCAGCGACCGCTGCTGGATGGTGTAGCGAAACTGCTCGATGAGCCACACCCGCCCTCGGTCGATGGGCAGGATGATGGCCGCATCGTCCTTCTCCACCACGCCGTAGATCCCCTTATTTCCGTTGGAGCGCAGAATCTCGTCCTCGCGCACCCGCATCCAGCGGTTGCGGTAGACTTCGCGGCTGGCGATGGTGGTAATAGAGGGCCGGGACGGCGATAGCGGGTCGTGTTCGCTCACACAATTAGTGTGCCACGGGGCTGCAAGGCCGAGCATTGTCCCACGGTCTTCGCCCCTGCGGACGTGAAATGCGTAATTGCCACGCTTACGGATTTCGCGAAGCCCGGAACTTGCGCATGCGCCCCATCAGCGAGGCCGGGCCACTGACCGTAAGGCGAACCAAATCCCCTTCGTATTCTCTTCGATGCACCACCATGCCCGCCTGGATGGCCGCCAGCGCCGCGCCCTCCTGCTGCGGGACTCTTAACTCCGCGTCGATCACCGGGTCGGAGTGGAGAGCCTGATCGATGGCTTCGATCAGTGCGCCGATTCCCTGTCCGGTGCGCGCCGAAACCGGAATTTCGCGGCTGGCAAAAGGGCCCCGCTCCCGATTTGGGCCGTCAGATCGGGCGGCCAAGGCCAGCCGGTCCGGTTCATCCAGCAGGTCGATTTTGTTCAGCACCTCAATGCGCGGCTTGTCCAGCGCGTCCAACTCCCCCAGAACCTTTTCCACCTGCGACTTTTGCTCGTCGCCATAGGTGGATGAGGCGTCTCGCACATGCAGCAGCAACTCAGCCTGCGCCACTTCTTCCAGCGTGGCCCGGAAGCTGGTCACCAGCGTGTGCGGCAAGTTGCGAATGAATCCCACAGTGTCGGATAGCAGCATTTTGCGCCGGCTGGGCAGCTCAATGGCCCGAAGTTTGGGGTCCAGCGTCGCAAACATGCGCGGCGATTGCAGCACCTGCGCGCCGGTCAGCAGATTGAACAGTGTGCTCTTGCCGGCATTGGTATAGCCCACCAGCGCCACCGTAGGCACCGGAACCGACTCCCGCCGCTGCCGCTGCTGGTGGCGAACCCGGCGCACTCCTTCAATTTCCAGCTTCAAGTGGTCCAGGCGGCGCTGAATCTGGCGTCGATCCGTTTCCAACTTCGTTTCGCCGGGGCCGCGCGTGCCGATGCCGCCGCCCAGTTGAGACATCGATTTGCCCCGCCCCGCCAGTCGCGGCAGCATGTATTCAAGCTGCGCCAGCTCCACCTGCAACTGTCCTTCGCGGGTGCGCGCGTGGCCGGCAAAAATGTCCAGGATCAACTGCGTGCGGTCCAGCACCCGGCAAGGCAGCGCAGCCTCAAGATTGCGCAACTGCGTAGGCGTCAGGTCGTGGTCAAAAAGCACCAGGTCCGCCTCAGTGGAAGCGGCCACTCCGGCAATCTCTTCCACTTTGCCCGCGCCGATCAGCGTGGCCGGATCGGGACGCGATCGATGCTGCATGACTTCGGCAGCCACCACCCCGCCGGCGCTCGCGACCAGCTCGCGAAACTCGGCCATGGATTCGTCCGCGTCCAAGCCCCGGGCCGCCATGGCCTGCGCATCCAAGCCCGGCAACGCGCGCGCTTCCGCCCTGCCGAATGAGAGAACTTCGCCTGCGCCAAATTGTTTTTCGGATTCCGGAGATTCCGGCGCGTCCGCATCGCGAAGATCTGTGGCTGGAAGATCGGGACGCTCTGCCGCGAGCCGTGCGGCTGCCGCACCAGCGCGATTGGCGCGCGAGCGGACCCCAAAGTCCACGCCCACCAGCACTGCCCGCTCCGGCTTACCACCCAAGCGACCAAGACCTGTCGCCGGGGTCCCCGGTTTACCACCCCAGCGACCAAGACCTGTCGCCGGGGACCCCGGTTTACCACCGCCGCGGCCAGAACGCGCCGCCGCGGCATCCGCGCGAACGCCGGAGCCGCCCGTCCAGCTCTTCTCAACTGCCAATCGAAACCGCTCCCCGCGCGCTATCTCAGCTCCGCGGTCGCCTGGCTCCCCACGGGAGCGCCTACCGTGGCCGGACCGATGCCCGACGGCACCGCCATCGGACGATGCTCCGTATGCATGACGCTGCGGTTGCTCACCACCGTTGAAATTGCGTGCTTGAAGATCAACTGTTCCTGGCTGTTGTTTTCCAGCAGCACCGAATACTTGTCAAATGACCGGATCTTTCCGGTTAGCTTGACGCCACTGACCAGGTAAATCGTGATGGGTGTTTTATCTTTGCGGACCGTATTTAAAAACGTGTCCTGAATGTTTTGTGCCGGCTTGTTTTCCATGTGTGCCGATCTCCTGCTGTCTTGGTTTGGATGCAACTGAATTGCAACCTGAGTGAGAAAACAAATCCCTGGGCACGGCGCCGGAAGTCCCGTAGCCGTCGAATCCCAGAATGTGACAAGAATATATTGATTCTCCTTCCCTTTTCAACCCTGTCCAAGCCTAAAGAAGAAACTTTGTTGCGAAACCTCATCCCCGGCAGACGGGTAACGGGACGCGGCGGTTCGCATCGACCAGCGCGGCGGGTAATCCCCGGGACTGGTAACGGGGCTGTTAAAATGACGCGTGCAACAAGCTGCCACCCAACCGAACAATCCCGCCCAAGCCTCCCAACCGGTGCCCATGCTGGACCTGGAACGCCAGTACCGCCCGCTCATGCAGGAGTTGCTGGATGCGGTTGGCCGGGTGCTTGAATCGCAGCAGTTCATCCTGGGCGAACCGGTAGCGGAATTCGAGCGCGCCGCTCAACAGCACCTGGGTGTGGCCCATGTGCTGGGCTGCTCGTCGGGCACCGACGCCCTTTGGCTGGCTCTGGCCGCGGCCGGAATCGGCCCAGGTTCCGCGGTCGTCACCACGCCCTTCAGCTTCTTTGCCTCGGTCAGCGCCATCCTGCGCGCCGGAGCAACTCCCATCCTCGCCGACATCGATCCCGGCACCTTCAACCTGGACCCCGATGCGGTGGAGACTGTTCTGAACGGAAGGCGCGCGGCCGGACGAAAAGGCGTCAGCGTCCGCGCCATCCTGCCCGTCCACCTTTACGGCCAGCCCGCCGATTGGACTTCTATTGCGCGGATTGGCAAGGAGCACGGACTGAAACTGATCGAGGACGCCGCCCAGGCCTGGGGAGCCGAGTGGCAAGGCATCAAGGCAGGGGCCCTGGGCGATGCGGCCGCCTTCAGCTTCTATCCCACAAAAAATCTGAGCGCCGCGGGCGATGCCGGCATGGTCGCCACCCAGTCCGATGAGCTGGCCGAGCGCGTCAAAATGCTGCGCCAGCACGGCATGCGCCAGCGCTATCTCCACGACGAAGTCGGCTGGAACGCCCGCCTCGACGGGATTCAGGCCGCGATCCTCAACGTCAAGCTCAAGTACATCGCCGGCTGGAACGACGCCCGCCGTGTAACGGCCGAGCGCTACCATGCCCTGTTTGCCGCCGCCGAGCTGGGCGAACCGGGCCCCTATCCTGCCCACGGAATCGTTCTTCCCCACGAGGTCCCCGGCAGCCGCCACGTCTGGCACCAGTACGTGATTCGCACCGCGCGCCGCGACTCTCTGCGCGAATTCCTCAACGCTCGCAAGATTGGCTCGGAGATTTACTATCCCGTCCCGCTCCACTTGCAACCGGCTCTCAAGGGTCTCGGCTACAGCGAAGGCAGCTTTCCCGAAGCCGAACGCGCCGCCCGCGAAGTCCTCGCGCTGCCCATCTTCCCCGAGCTCCGCGAAGAGGAACAGAAGACCGTCGTCAACGCCATTGCCGCTTTCCTGCATTGAAACCTGCGGGGCATGCAAACTCACTGGTCGCCTCGGCCCCTTGAAAAAGAAGGTTTCGTACAGGGCGGGTGAATGGGTATAGTGCGTAGAGAGGATTCCCCCAAAGAAGAGTATCCCGACGTGACCCGACACCTCCCCATCACGTTTCTCATGTTTCTTTGCCTCGGTTGTTGGAGTTTGGCGAATGCCCAGCCGGCTCCAGGCCAACAGACACCCGCGCCTGCCGCCGCCCTTGGCACTCCAGAGATCACGCTTGGCAAGTCCGCGGTTCCGCTCACCGGGCCGTGGAAGTTTCACGTCGGCGACTCGCCTCAGGATCCCTCAACCCGCACACCGCTGTGGGCCGAGCCTGGGTTTGACGACTCAGGATGGGAGAATGTGGATTTGTCTCCCAGGACCGGGGGTAAGAATTCGTTCAATGGGGACCCGTTCAACGGGGATCTGGGTTACCTTCCAGGCTGGGCCGCCAGAGGCCATGCCGGGTACTCCGGATTCGCCTGGTACCGCATCCGGATCAGGGTGGAAGCAGCTCCCGGAACCAGGCTGGCTCTGGCCTCCCCGCCCGACGTAGACGACGCCTTCCAGGTCTTCGACAACGGAGGACTGGTGGGCAGCTTTGGCGACTTTACCCGCCGGACGCCTGTCGCCTACTACATGCAGCCCACGATGTTTCCCTTGCCACAGCCGGCTGACGGCGGTCCGGCATCGCCGGAACTGGTTCTGGCCTTCAGAGTGTGGATGGGGCCAAACACCCTGTCGCAGCAACCTGATGCGGGGGGCATCCACAATGCGCCTTTGCTTGGCGACGCCGGCGCGGTAACGGCCAATTATCAGATTCGCCGGCATAGGCTTATCCGCGCCTACACGCCGCTGGCCCTTGAGGCTTCCATTTATCTTCTTCTGGCGGCGATGTCTTTTAGCATGCTGCTATTTGATCGCACAGACCGAGCCTTTTTCTGGATGGGGTGCGTGTTGCTGCTTGCGGCCACCGATTACGCCCTGTCGGCCATCAGCTCCTGGACCACATTTCTGGGTTTCCTGCTGCCCACCATACTGCGAGACAACTATCTCACTCCTCTGGTTTGCGCCGGGTGGGTGATGGTGTGGTGGGTCTGGTTCCGGCTGCATCGGCCGGCGTGGGTGCCCCGTGCCGTTACTTTGCTGACTGTGCTGCTAATCATCTCCAGCACGATTGGCGGAGAGCTGCTGTTTTCATTCATCCCGCATCCGGTCGCGCTCGCATTCCTCGTGGTTTCCCTGGTTGTTCGCGTGCTTTTCTTCGTGATCCTGGTATGGGTCGTGACTCTCGGCATGCGCCGCAGGCGGCTGGAAGGATGGCTGGTCATGCCCGCTGTGGCGCTGCGGGGCCTGGGACAGTTTCAGAGGGAACACTCCATCTTTCATCTCCGGGCGGGCGGGTTCCCCTTAGGACTGGATCTCTCCATTGCACAGATCGCGAACCTGCTTCTGGCTGCGCTGCTGGGCGTGCTGCTGCTGCGGCGGCTGCTCAATTCCCTGAGCCAGCAAAAGCTGATGTCGCAGGATATCAATCAGCGGCTGCTCAAGTCCGGGCAGGAGCAATACCTGATGGCCATGGATGTGAGGCAGGCGCAGGAAGTGCAGCAGGTGATTTTGCCCGAAGCGCGGACGGTGCTTCCGGGGCTGGTGATTGAGAGCGAATACCGGCCTGCCCGGGCGGTCGGCGGCGATTTTTTCCAGATCATTCCTGAACCGGCGGACGGCAGCTTGCTGATTGTGGCCGGCGACGTGGCGGGCAAGGGCCTCAAGGCGGGCATGATGGTGGCGTTTCTGGTGGGAGCGATTCGCAGTACGGTAGATTGGAGTCCGGACCCGGCAGTGGTGCTGCGAGCGCTGAATCAGCGCCTCATTGGGCGCGGCGACGGACAAGCCACATGTCTGGCGCTGCGTATCGGCGCGGACGGCGACGTCGTGCTGGCCAATGCCGGACACATCCCTCCCTATTTGAATGGAGAACCGCTGGCCGTAGAAGGCGCATTGCCACTGGGCATCAAGCTTGATGTCGATGTGTCCGTGATGCGCTTCAGGCTGGGCGAAGGCGACCGGCTGGTGCTGATGTCGGACGGAATTATGGAGGCCATGGACGCTGCCGGTAATCTGTTCGGCTTTGAGCGCACTAACGAACTGGTGCGCAAGGCAAAGACCGCCGCCGAGGTGGCCGCCGCCGCGCAGAAGTTCGGCCAGGAAGACGACATCAGCGTGATCTCCGTGACCCGCACCGTCGCCATCCGGCACGCAGTCGCGTAGCCGCTCTTCCCAAACAAACCTCAAGGCATGCAGTCGGACTTGCCATTCCTGTTCCTCGTCAAGCGGGTGCGCGCGGACAATCGGCCCCTACCGAAACAGATTAGTGCGCGCAAGGTCCACAATCTCGTCTCCGCGGCCGTTCAAGATCGCCTTGACCATATACAGGTTGAAGTCGACGATCTGATCCAGCTTGAGGCTTGGCGGCATGGCCAGTTCCTGCCGGTTCACCGCAATATCCACCAGCGCCGGACCGTCATGCGCAAAGGCCTGCGCCAGCGCGGGCCGCACCTGTTCCGGATCGTCGACGTGCAAGCCGAGAATCCCCGTTCCTTCCGCAATCTTCGCAAAATCGGGATTGACCAGGTCCGTGGCATAGCTCAGGAAACCGGTCGCCTTCATCTCCAGCTCCACGAATCCCAGCGATCCGTTGTTGAACACAACCACTTTGACCGGAAGATTCAATTGCCGGAGCGACAGCAGGTCGCCCATGAGCATGGAGACGCCCCCATCGCCGGAGAGCGTGACCACCTGGCGGCCGGGATGCGAGATCTGCGCGCCAATGGCCTGCGGCAGGGCGTTGGCCATCGAGCCGTGATTGAACGAGCTCAATAGCCGCCTGCGGCCATTCATGGTCAGGTAGCGCGCCGCCCAGATCACCGGAGTGCCCACATCCGCAGTGAACACAGCATCTTCCGAAGCCAGCTCGTTGAGCACCTTGGCCACGTATTGGGGATGAATCGGCCGCTGCCCTGGCTTGCCGGTCGCCAGCGCGTCCAGGTCCTTGCGCGCCTCGTGGTAGTGGTCGAGCGATTTGTCCAGATGACCGCGGCTCTTTTTCTGCTTGATGGCCGGCAGCAGCGCGCGCAGCGTTTCCGCCGCGCCCCCCCGCAACGCCTAGGTCGATCCGGCTGCGGCGACCCAGTTGCTCCTCGCGAATGTCGATCTGCACAATGCGCGCATCCTTGGGATAGAACTGCTGATAGGGAAAATCCGTCCCCACCATCAGCAGCGTGTCGCAGTTCATCATGGCGTAATAGCCCGACGAGAATCCCAGCAGGCCGGTCATGCCCACGTCGTACGGATTGTCGTACTCGATGTATTCTTTGCCGCGCATGGCGTGGACTATGGGAGCCTGCAGCTTGCCCGCCAACGCAACCAGCTCGTCGTGCGCGCCCGCGCAACCTGCTCCGGCCAGGATGGTCACTCTCTTCGCGCCGTTCAATTCCGCCGCCAGCCGATCGAGTTCTTCCCGGCGCGGCGTCACGTCCGGCTGAGCATATGTGAAGGCCACGCGCCGGTCCTGATTGACCGCGTCGGAGAGCGCCACATCGCCGGGGATCACGACCACCGCGACGCCCTTTTTCGCCACGGCTGTTTGAATCGCGATTTCAAGAATGCGAGGCATCTGCGAGGGATGAGAAACCAGTTCGCAGTAGTGGCTGCATTCCTTGAACAAGTGCTCGGGATGAGTTTCCTGAAAGTAGCCGCTGCCAATCTCCTGCGAGGGAATGTGAGCCGCGATGGCCAGCACCGGCACGCGGCTGCGATGGCAATCGTAAAGGCCGTTGATCAGATGCAGATTGCCCGGCCCGCAACTCCCCGCGCACACCGCCAGCTTTCCCGTCAGCGCGGCTTCCGCGCCGGCGGCGAAGGCGGCGGTTTCTTCATGCCGCACCCCGACCCAATCAATCCCCTTGCGCACCCGGACCGAATCCGTGATGCCGTTGAGCGAGTCGCCTGCCACGCCGTAGATGCGCTCCACCCCGGCGGCGGCCAGGACTTCTACAAATATCTCCGCAACTTTCTTTGCCAAATCATTCCGATTCTTCTGCCGGCTCAGCCGGAAGACAATAGATGCAACCTGTTTCCCAATGGCCGCAGAAGCCCTTCTAGCATTGGTAGATGCAAACCAGCCGCCGGCGGTGCACCCAGCCCTTCCCGAACTCTCCGCGGATGTGCATTAGCCCCTTGTGACCGGCATCGCCGAATCGCTGATTTAGCTCGTGCGTGGCCCTCTAAAAAATGGCAGCTCATGGCCGATATTGTGCGCCGTGATAGACGTGCAGGATTTCTGCGGCATCGTTGCGTATTCGATAGACGACAAGATAGGGCAGGCGGTCAATCACAAGCTCTCGCGTTCCTTGCTCGCGGCCGATGCGACCCCGATGAGGCAAGGATCGCAATGTGGCGACGGTGTTGTAGATTTCTCGAATTGTTGTTTCCCTGTGAGAAGGGAGATGTTCCGCAAGGTAATCCGCGATCGCTTCCAGGTCATCGGCCGCAGCCGGGGTCCAGCGAAGGCGCATCAGATGCCAAGCATCCGGGCAACTCCGGCATCCATCTCTGCCTCTTCAATCAGCAGCCCTTGGTCTGCCTGGTCAAGTCCTTTGCGCACCGCGGCGCGAAAGCGCGCATCTTCCTCAATCAGCCGCAGCGCGGCGTCCTGCACCAGGCGCGCGGGAGCAACGCCCTCGACGTTGGCGATCTGAGCCAATTGGGATTCCTGCTCGGGAGTGAATTGGACTTCCATACAGAAAAGTGTTGCAGCACATCGGTGCAGTGTCAAGCGCTCAGGATTCATGCCGTAAAATCGTCCTAAGCATGAAGTGTCCCTATTGCGGTTTCGGGCAAGACCGGGTGGTCGACTCGCGCGAGAGCAAGGAGGCTGACTCCATCCGCCGCCGGCGCGAGTGCGAGAGCTGCAATCGCCGCTTCACCACCTATGAGCGCATCGACGAAATCCCCTACATGGTGGTCAAGAAGGATGGCCGCCGGGAGCGGTTCGACCGCCAGAAAGTGCTCAGCGGGCTGCTGCGCGCCTGCGAGAAACGTCCTGTGCCGGCCAGTAGACTCGAGGCCATTGTGGATGCCACCGAGACTTTTCTCGTGGATGCTCCGGAGCGCGAACGCTCCACCAGCGAAGTGGGCGAGCTGATCATGGAGCATTTAAAAAGCCTGGATACGGTCGCGTACATTCGCTTTGCCTCGGTCTATCGGGACTTCAAAGATGTGCGCGAGTTCAAGGAAGAGCTGGAAAGCCTGTTGGGCAGCCACAGCGCCAACAAAGTGAAGAAGTAGAGCCAGGGGAACAAGCAATGGCGGAGCGGAAGACGCACAAGGTAACGCTGATTCCCGGCGACGGGATCGGGCCTGAAGTCACGCAAGCCGTGGTCCGCATCCTTGAAGCCACTGGCGTCAAGTTTGAGTGGGAGCGCTTCGCCGCCGGGGCTGAGGCTTTCGAAATTTACGGCGAATACATACCCACCGCGCTTTATGAATCGATCGAGCGCAACAAGGTCGCGCTCAAGGGGCCTGTAACCACGCCCATCGGCGGCGGCTTCAAAAGCATCAACGTGACCCTGCGCAAGAAGTTCGACCTCTTCGCCAACTTCCGGCCCATCAAGAATCTGCCCGGCCTGGCCACGCATTGGCCCGGCGTGGACCTGATCATCGTGCGCGAAAACACCGAGGGCGAGTACCTGGGCCTGGAGCACGAAGTCGTCCCAGGCGTCGTCGAAGCCATCAAGGTCATCACCGAGAAAGGCTCCACGCGCATCGCCATATTCGCCTTCGAGTACGCCCGCAAGCATGGCCGCAAGAAGATTCATTCCATCCACAAGGCCAACATCATGAAGCTTTCCGACGGGCTTTTTTTGCGCTGCGCGCGCAAAGTGGCAGAGGGATTTCCGGAGATCTTCTATGGCGAGCACATCATCGACAACACCTGCATGCAGCTGGTGATGAACCCTTACCAATACGACACGCTGCTGCTCGAAAATCTCTATGGCGACATCGTGAGCGATCTCTGCGCGGGCCTGGTCGGTGGATTGGGACTCGTGCCCGGCGCCAACCTGGGCGTGGAGTGCGCCATCTTCGAGGCGGTGCACGGATCGGCGCCGGACATAGCCGGCAAGGATGTGGCCAACCCCACCGCGATGTTGCAATCGGCGGTGCTGATGCTGCGCCACCTGGACGAGGCCGCCGCGGCCGACAAGGTGCACAAGGCGCTGGAAAAGGTGTATGCCGAGCGCAAAACGCTCACACGCGACGTGGGCGGATCCGCCGGCACCACTCAGTTCGCCGACGCCGTGCTCGCGGCGATGGCATCGATCGATTAACAAGAACATCGACCGAGTAACAAGGAAAGGAGCCGAATCCTCCATGCATTACCTGCTTTTTTACGAAGTTGGCGAGGACTACGTTTCCCGGCGCGCGGAGTTTCGGAATGCGCACCTTGAATTGGGCTGGAAAGCAAGCGATCGCGGCGAGTTGGTCCTGGCCGGCGCGCTAGCCAATCCCATCGACGGAGCGGTTTTGCTTTTCAAAGGCGATTCACCCGAGGTTGCGGAGAAGTTCGCGCGGGCTGATCCTTACGTGATCAACGGGATCGTCCGTCGGTGGTATGTGCGGGAATGGGCCACGGTTGCGGGAAAAGATTCCACGGTCCCCATCAGGCCCGACGCGACGCCCCCCGCAGGATTACGCGCAGGAAACCACTGACGCTCTGAATCCGCCCGCCTCGATCAATTTGCGGCCTCGCTCGCCATCCTCCTGTACACTAGAGTGTTTACGGCCATGCAAACCAAATATCCAATTGGCATCCTCGGCGCGACCGGAATGGTCGGCCAGCGCTTCATTCAGCTTCTTGAGCGCCACCCGTGGTTTGAAGTTGCGTGGCTCGCCGCCAGCGACCGGTCGAGCGGGAAGGCGTACGGCGAGGCCGTCAAGTGGCGGCTGGACACCGCTCTTCCCGATCGCATTGCGCGCATGATCGTGTCGCCGGCGGACCCGGCGGGTGCGCCAAAAGTGATTTTCGCCGCGCTCGACGCCGCCATTGCCCTGGAGTTGGAGCCGCGCTTTGCAGCCGCTGGCTGCGCGGTGATCTCGAATTCCAGCGCCTTCCGCATGGCCGCCAATGTGCCTCTGGTGATTCCAGAGATCAATGCCGGGCACCTGCACCTGATCGAAGAGCAGACCTCCCGCCGCGAGTCGGGCGGCTACATGGTCACCAATCCCAACTGCTCCACCATCGGGCTGGCCATGGCGCTCAAGCCTATCGAGGAGCGCTTCGGCATTGAGCAGATTTTTGTCACCACCCTGCAGGCGGTCTCCGGCGCCGGCTATCCCGGCGTGCCGTCCCTGGACATTCTGGGCAACGTGGTGCCGTATGTCGGCGGAGAAGAAGAGAAGATGGAGGCTGAGACGCTCAAGCTGCTGGGCAAACTTGATGGCCACGCGGTTAAGCCCCTGGCCGCGCGCATCAGCGCCAGTTGCAACCGCGTTGCCGTTGAAGACGGCCACACGGAAAGTGTCTCTATCAAGCTAGGGGGCAAGCTGGGCCGGCCGGTAACGCGGGAAGACCTTCTGGCCGCGTGGGCGGAGTTCCATCCGCTTGCTGGGCAGGGACTGCCGACCGCGCCGGATCAACCCATCGAATGGGCTCCGCAAAACGATCGCCCGCAGCCGCGGCTGGATCGCAATCGCGGCAACGGAATGGCGGTGACCGTGGGCCGGCTGCGTCCCTGCAACGTGCTCGACTGGAAGTTTACCCTTCTCTCGCACAACACCATTCGCGGAGCGGCAGGCGCGGCCATCCTGAACGCCGAATTGCTGGCAAGTCTCGGCAAGCTTGAGCCGGGGGTTTCCGGCAACAGGTCTTCGTCGAGGCAGTGGCAGCCGGTTGCCGAGGCAGCCGCGCGCGCATGATGCGCTGTCAATCAATGGGAAGATTCGCATGAGCCTGGTTGTCATGAAGTTTGGCGGCACCTCGGTCGAGAACCCGGCCGCCATCAGCCGTACCGCTGCCATCGTCGCCGGACGCGTGGCCCAGGGCAAGACCCCCGTGGTCGTGGTCAGCGCCATGGCCAAGGTCACCGACCAGTTGCTGCGCGCCGCCGCGGCCGCGGCCGCGGGCGACCGCACCGGCGCCCTGGCCATCAGTTCCCGGCTTCGCGCGCGCCATCGCGATACCGCCGCCGCATTGGTGACCCATTGCGCCGACTCCGCCACGCTGCAGAACCTCATCGATCAGAAGTTCGACTCGCTCGATGAAATCCTGCGCGGCCTGGCAGCTATCCTCGAACTCACCCCGCGCATCTCCGACCTGATCGCGAGTTACGGCGAGCGCGTCTCCAGCCGCATCGTCGCCGCGGCCTTTCGCGAGCGCGGCATCGACGCCGCCCACGTGGACGCGCGCGAAGTCATCATCACCGATTCTCAATTCCAGAAGGCGATTCCGCACAGCTTCCTCATCGAAAAACGCGCCCCGGAAAAACTGTGCCCGCTCATCGCCGGCGGACAAGTGCCGGTGATGGGCGGCTTCATCGCCTCAGACCAGGCAGGTATCACCACCACCATCGGCCGCGGCGGCTCCGACCTCACCGGCGCCTTGATCGGCGGCGCGCTTTCCGCCGAGGCCATCGAGATCTGGACCGATGTGGACGGCATCATGACTACCGATCCCCGCGTCTGCCCCGATGCCCTGCGCGTCAAGGTCATCAGCTTTGAAGAAGCGGCCGAACTGGCCTACTTCGGCGCCAAGGTGTTGCATCCGGCCACCATTCTGCCGGCCGTCAAAAAGAATATTCCGGTGCTGGTGCTCAATAGCCGCAACGCCGCTTGCGAGGGCACCCGCATCACATCCCTGGCCCCGCATTGCAGCAGCCCCTTCAAGTCCATCGCCGTCAAAAAGAGGCTGAGCATCATCGATGTGGTGGCCAGCCGCATGTTGATGACTCACGGCTATCTCAGTGAGATTTTCGCCATCTTCAACCATCACAAGTGCGCCGTAGACATGGTTTCCACCAGCGAAGTCAGCGTCTCCCTGACCGTGGATTCGAATGAGAAACTGCCCGCCATCGCCGCCGACCTGAGCAAGCTGGCCGACGTGAAATACGAGGGCAGAAAAGCTCTGGTCTGCATGGTCGGTGAAGACATTCGCGGCCAAAGCGGCATCGCGGCGCAGGTCTTCAGCGCTATTCGCCACATCAACGTGAGGATGATTTCGCAAGGCGCCAGCGAAATCAATATGAGTTTCATGATCGACGAAGACGACGCCGACGACGCTGTGCGCTCGCTGCACGCTGCCTTCTTCAAAGACCCCGATCCGACAGTTTTCGATGTGGAAGCGCGCAAGCTGCAGGCAGCTTCCAGCTCCTAGCTTCCAGCGATCGGGGGTTAGCGTTTAACGGCTGGACGCCGCATTCTTCCTCGCTTTTTGGGGATGGTTAACTAGCCGCAAAAGCTCGTCTCGGAATGTTCTTTGGCTAGAGGCTAGAGGCTGGAAGCTAGCAGCTGGAAAGGGGTCATCATGCTCATACTTGTCCTCGGCAAGGGAAGAACCGGCAGCCTGGTCGCACAGGTAGCTCGCGAGCGCGGCCACGGCGTGCGCGCGCTCGACATCGCTGAGAACCAGCGTGCATCCGCCCTCACCGCGCCCGCGCTTGCCGGCGTGGACGTCGTGATCGACTTTACCGCCCCCGAGGCAGCCGTTGAAAACATGCGCGCCGTGCTGGCCCTGGGCTGCCGCATCGTGGTCGGCACCACCGGCTGGTATGCGCAACTCGACGAGATGAAGGCCCTGGCCATGCGCCGGCGCGGCGCACTGCTCTACGGAACCAACTTCTCCATCGGCGTGCAAAAGCTCTTCCGCCTCACTGCCGAACTAGCCAGGCTCGAGGGCTACACCTTCTCGATCGACGAGACCCATCACGAATCCAAGCTCGACGCGCCCTCCGGCACCGCGATCACCCTACGGCAAATCATCGAAGCAGCCCAGCCCAACTTGAAAGTCGAGATCGCATCGCATCGCGTCGGCGACGCCAAAGGCGAACACATCGTCACCGCCGCCGGCCCCGACGACATTCTCATGCTGAAGCACGACGCCCACAGCCGCCGCGGTTTTGCGCTGGGCGCTGTCCGCGCCGCCGAATGGCTCGCCGGCAAATCCGGCGTCTGGGACTTCCGTGAAATCTTCGATCAGCTGTAAACGCATGAGTCCTGCGCACGCACGTTCGGTATAAACTCTCTAGTGATGGAAACCACAGGCTGCGGCACCGCAATCGTTACGCCTTTCAAGGCAGATGGATCGATCGATGAGGCGGCGCTGCGGGCGCTGGTGAACTGGCAAGTCGACTCGGGCATCGACTTTCTGGTGGCCTGTGGATCGACGGGCGAGGCGGCCACACTGGACGAGGACGAGTGGCTGAGGGCCGTAAGCCTGGTGACCGAGGCAGCTGCGGGACGGGTCCCCATCTGGGCCGGCTGCACGCACAACTCGACTCGGACGCTGCTCCGGCAGGCGAGCCTGCTTCGTCAGGTGCGCGGCGTGGATGCAGTGCTTTCCGCCAATCCCTATTACAACAAGCCCTCGCAGGAGGGCCAATTCCAGCACTTTCTGGCGCTCGCCAAGGAGGTATCCCCACTGCCGGTTGCGCTCTACAACGTGCCCGGCCGGACAGCGGTGAACCTGGAGCCGGAGACGGTCGTTCGCCTGGCCGACGCCGCGCCCAACATCCAAGCCATCAAGGAGGCCAGCGGCAAGCTGCCGCAAATCGCCGAGCTGGTGCACACGCTCCCGCGCGGGTTCAAGATCTTCTGCGGTGACGACAATCTGGCCCTGGCCTCGATCGGCGTGGGCGCGCACGGGTTGATCAGCGTGGCTTCCAACGAGGCGCCTGCGGAGGTGAGCCGCATGATCCGCGCCGCTCTTGGCAACCACTGGGACGAAGCGCGCGAGCTGGAGCGGAAGTATGCGCAGCTGTTTGAGGCCAACTTCTGGGAGTCGAATCCGGGGCCGGTGAAGACCGTGCTCAGCCTGATGGGCCGCGCGCACGGCGGGGTTCGTTTGCCGCTGGTGCCGCCCACGCCGGCTACCCGCGCCCGGCTGCAGCGCCTGGCCGGCGAACTCGGCCTGCTCGAGCATTCCCCGGCGTCGAAAGGCGCGTCGGAAGCGTCCTGAACGCAAGTCGGATGAAATTGGCTTATAATTCTTGCCAGAAATCAAATCCATCAGCTGCCAGATGCCTGTCCCCGACACCTGCAACTGGGAAGGCTACCACGTTGAAGCCCTTTCTTTTCGTCTGCGCTGTGATTCTTCTTGTCCTTGGGGTTCCCACACCCGCTCCCACGCTTGCCGCGGGGCGCATGCCGCAGGATGCGGCGCCCGCCGCCCACGCATCTACGAATCCAGTGAAGCCCACACCCGCATCGCAGGCAAAGGCGAAAAAGTTCTATGCAATGGACTGCGCAATGTGCCACGGAGATAACGGAAATGGCAAGAGCGATCTGGCCACCAGCATGCAACTTACGCTGACCGACTGGACCGATCCCAAGACGCTGGCCGCCAAGTCGGACAAGGAACTGTTCGACATGATCCGCGTGGGCAAGGACAAGATGCCGCCCGAGGATGCAGGCCGCGCCAAAGACGAAGACGTGTGGAATCTCGTGATCTACATTCGCGGGCTGTCCAAGAACCAGCCCGCCAACTAGGATTCATGGCAGGCAAAATCTTTGCCGCTAGTTCTTCTTCTGCCGGCGCGGAGTTTTCTTCGGCTGCGCAGCTTTCTTCCACCCCACACCGGGACGGGCTACGGCGTACATCTCTGTGCCGATCTGGTCGAAGAGAGCGCCGTTGTCTTTGCCCACAGCATAGAGATCGAAATGAGTGCGATCGGGCAGATAGGTGAAATGCGGATCGGCGCCGATTTTTATCAGCACGGCCTCAAACTTGTGCGCCGGACCGTCCAGATAGAACGTGTCGGCAGTTCCCACAAAAACGTGGATGCGCCCTTTGAGATCCGCGCCGCGATCAGCCCAGGTGGCTTCGACAATGTGGGCCAGGTCATAGTGGTCGTGCCAGTAGGCCGCCACCCCCGTATTGACGTAACCGGTGTCGCGGTCGAACATCAGCAGGGGTGCGCCGGATTTGCCCTTGGGCGAAAAAACCCAATCGAACGACGACAACTGGCCGCCATAGGGTCCCAGCACCTCTTCGAGGCGGGCAAACTGTTCCATGGTGGCGATCACCTGCCCGTTTTGCCGGAAGATGGGGACCGCCGTGCCATCCGGCCTGCGATAAAGATTTGCATGGGCCGCATAGAGGTCGGGCCCGCTAAAGTCATGAAAATCGCTGGGATCCGGTGAGGTGGACCAGGTGCCGCCGAAGACCTTGGGATAGTTCACCTGCAATTGCAGCGTGGCCCAGCCGCCGCTGGAATGGCCGTTAAGCAGGCGTCCCGCGGGGACGGCATCCATGCGATACTTGGCTTCAAGAAATGGAATGAACTCCGTGGTCAGCGCCGCTCCCCAGGGACCGGTGTTCACGGAATCCGCAAATTCATGGGTGCCCTGGGGAATGGATTCATCCAGCATCACCCAGATCATGGGCGGCATGGTGCCGTTTTTCATGCGCTCGTAAAGGCGCATGCCGGTCACCATGGCGCCGTCGATTCCGCCCCCAAAGCCGTGCGTCCAATAAGCCGTTGGGTACTTGTCCGCCGGGTGGTCTTCGTACCCGATGGGCAGGATGACCCAGGCCCGGATCTTCACCGGATGCCCCCAGAAGCGGCTCAGCATGGGGCTCTCGAATTCTTCAAGCTGGGCGATGCCGGGCTTGGCCAGTGCCTTCAACCCGGCCAGAGCAGCGGCGCGCTTTGGATCTTCTTCGGGATGGTGATCGAGGGTCAACAGGGGCTCGGCGCCGCTGCCGGGCGTCCAGTTGGCCAGCGTAACCACATTGCTGATCCAGTCCGTCGGCGTGCGGCCGCTGTAGTTGTAGGTGTGGTCCACGTCGAGCACCGCCTGGGCTTCATAATTGCCTGCGGGGATGGCGGCAAATGCCTTGGGTGAAGCCAATTCATCGGCATCGAGTTCAACTGCGGCGCCGGGCGCCAGATCGTGCACTTCGCGAGCCGCCACCCAGGTGTCCGTGGGGTGAAATTCGCTGGTGTTCACTTCCTTGTCGCCCGATCCCTGCTTCACGAAAATGAGCAACCGACCGTTCAATCGAGCGCCGACAGTCGGGGCCGACTGCACCCGGAAGAAGACGTGTATTGGCGCGGCGGCCGCGGTTTGGGCGAGCGAAGTCCGTGCCGCTGTGGTCTGGGCAGATGCGGTCTGGGCCGGCAGCAGACAGTTGCCCGTGAGCGCTGCGCAACCCAATACCGGCAATGCGAGTAGAAGGGTTCTCTGAATCCGCTGCATTTGCATGCCCTGACCTCACTCCTAAAATCCTCAAACCAAAATCCTCAAAAATGATAGCAGTCATGCTGGGCTCGACGGCAGCATCCGCTCAGGATGCGGGATTGCAGTGGCAATTCCGCCCGAAATATCTCCGGAAGTTAATATGACTTTGTAGCTCAGATGGGCTACAATATGGTCATGGCCACAAATGCCGTTATCCGCTCCAGAATCAGCGCTGAAGTGAAAGAGAAGGCCGCCGCCGTGCTCGATGAGATGGGGCTGACTGTCTCCGACGTGATGCGCATTGTTCTGACCAGAGTGGCAAATGAAAACGCTCTGCCGTTCGACCTTAAGCCCAACAAACTCACGAGAGAGACCATGCGCAAGACCGCCCGGGGCCGCGAGGTCCATCGGGCCAAGGATGCCGCCGCTCTCTTCAATAAACTGGGAATCTAGTGCGCTCCCCGACTTATTCGAGCCAATTTCACCGCGACGTGAAAAGGCTTCAGAAGAGAGGCAAAGACCTCGAAAAACTCAAGAGACTGATCGAGCTGCTGCTTGCTGCCCAGCCCTTGCCGCCGCAATTCAAAGACCACCCGCTCAAACTCAATTGGGCCGGATACAGAGACGCTCACATTGAGCCGGATTGGGTGCTGATCTATTACGCTTCTGCCGAAAAAGTTAACCTGGAGCGAACCGGAACCCACGAAGAACTCTTTGAGAACGATTGAAGACGTTACATCCACGTCGCTCATAAATTCCCGTAGCACTTTGCCGGGATGAGGCGGGTTGTGCATGCGCATATCGTTTCTCTTAGTGATAATCCCGACAATCGACGAGAATCGCATTCTCGCCCTCCGCTAGCCCGCCAGCTCCTTCTTCACCATCTCGCTGACCACGCGGCCCTCGGCGCGCAGGCCGGCGCCTTGCAGTTTGGCCTGGACGGACTTGATCACGACACCGATTTCCTTGGGTGTTGGCGCTTTGCCAGAGGCCGCCGCGATTTCAGCGATGGCGTCCGTGACCACTGCGCGCAGGCCGGCTTCGTTGAGCGCCTTGGGAAGAAACTCCTCGATGACGACAATCTCGGCGGCTTCAATGGCGGCCAGTTCGGGTCGGTGGCCCTGCGTAAACTGCTCAAAGGAGTCGCGGCGCTGCTTGATCATGGTGGCCAGCGCCTGCTGCTCCTCAGGCGGAGTGAGCGGGCCGCGCTTTTCAATCGCTTTGTTTTTGAGGGCGTTCTTGATCAGCCGCAACGTGCCCGTGCGGACAGCATCGTGCGCCTTCATGGCGATGATGACCTGTTGAGTGATCAGAGCTTCGAGTGCGCCGGCTTCGGTCATGAGTTCCTGCCTGTTTTCTTTGAGTTGCGGGGGTGGAAAAGGCTGCCCCGAGGAGAATTGTACCGACTTTGGCACGAGGCTGCCGGTTTTAGGGCAGCTACGGATTTGCACAGAAAATAAACTCACACAAACCACATGAAAGTGTATTATGTGATTGAAGCAACCGTTCAAGCCCCCGCGCCCAAACGAGGAGAAAAATGATCCGCAAAACGCGCTTGTTTACGCCCGGTCCCACGCCCCTGTTGCCGGCCGCCCAGTTTGCCATGGCGGCAGCGGATATGCACCACCGCACCCCAGAGTTTCGCGCCCTGTTTTTGCGGGTGCTGGCGCAGTTAAAGGTCTTTGTCGGCACCCGGAACGACGTGTTGCTGCTCTCCTCCTCGGGCACGGGGGCGATGGAGGCTTCGGTCTCGAATCTTACCTCGCCGGGTGACCGCGTGCTGGTGCTTTCTGCCGGCAAGTTTGGCGAGCGCTGGGTGGGCCTGGCCAAGGCCTTCGGCTGCGAGGTCGATGTGGTGAGCGCGCCCTACGGCGAAACGTTTGACCTGGATGCGGTGCGCAACGGTCTGAAGCCCGACCACCGCGCTGTCTACCTGCAGGCCACGGAGACTTCGACCGCGGTGCGTCATGACGTGGAGGCGATTGCAAAAGTGCTCAAGGAGGCGGGCAGCGAAGCGCTACTTGTAGTGGATGCGATTACCGGCCTGGGTACGACCCACTTCGACGTGGACGGCTGGGGCATCGACGTGCTGATTGGCGGCTCACAAAAGGCGGTAATGATTCCGCCGGGGCTGAGCTATCTGAGCGTGAGTGAGAAGGCCTGGGCTGCGATGGAAAAATCCAGGAATCCGCGCTACTACTTTGACCTGCGCAAGGAGCGCAAGAATGCGGTGAAGGGCGAGAGCGCGTACACCCCGGCGGTGGCACTGGTTGCCGGCCTCGGCGCAGCGCTCGATTACATCGCCGGGCAGGCGGGCGGGGACCTGGAAAAAGGCCGCATCGCACTGGTTGACAACGCACAAGTCAATGCGGCGGCCACGCGCGCAGGCCTCGTGGCGCTGGGTTTTACGCTGTTTGCGCCCACGGCTCCGGCGGCCGCGGCCACGGCGGTTGCGGTGCCTGAAGGCATGAATTCGAGCGATGTGGTGAAGGCGCTCAAGGCGCGCTTCAGCCTGGTGATTGCCAACGGCCAGGGCGAGATGCAGGGCAAGATTTTTCGCGTGGCTCATTTGGGATTCTTCGACTACCTGGATACGGTAGCGCTGCTGGGAGCCATGGAGCACATTGCCAAAGACACGCTGGGTCTGCCGGTGGTGTATGGGCAGGCAGTGGCGGCGGCGCAACAGGTGTATGCCAAAGCAGCTGCTGGCTCATAGCTTCTAGCTACGAGCCTGTTTTTGCGGAGAATTGAAGTGTGCTGGTCCCGCATGTCTTCCGTCGCAGTGGACGAGAATGGGAACCAGGCTTCTGGCTAGAAGCTGGAAGCTAATGGCTAGGAGCTGTTTTTCATGGCGGAATTGACCTTTGGAGAGAAGCTGCTGATCGCACGCAAGCAGTTGGACCTCTATCAATACGAGATGGCCGAGCGGCTGGGCGTGCATCCCAACTCGATCTGGAAGTATGAGCGGGGCGAAGGCAAGCCGCACGCGGCCGCGCTGCGCATCTTCGATCTGTTGTGTGAGAAGCACAACATTCGTTTTGACGAGTATGAGAACGCTGAAAAGGCCAAGGGAGACAGGATGAAGATTGTTCTGGCAGAGAAGGTTTCCGCGGCGACGCTGGCTGTGTTCGCGGCCGAGCCGGGGTGGGAAGTAATAACGCACGACCAGTTGCCGGACGGGCTGGCGGCCGCGTTGGCCAATGCCGATGCGCTCGTGGTGCGCTCTGCTGTGCAGGTCGACGATGCCCTGATGGCGCAGGCGCCCAAACTGCGCGTGGTGGGCCGGGCCGGCGTGGGCGTGGACAACATCGACGCCGACGCAGCCACGCGGCGCGGCATTGTGGTGATGAATACGCCGGGCGCCAACGCGGTGGCCGTGGCCGAACTGACCATCGGGCTGATGCTGGCGCTGGCACGCAAAGTGCCGGCGGCCAATGCGAGCATGCACGCCGGCAAGTGGGAGAAGAAAAGCCTGCAAGGGGCAGAGCTGCGCGGCAAGACGCTGGGTATTCTGGGCCTGGGCCGGGTGGGGCTGGAAGTCGCCAAGCGGGCGCGAGGCTTTGGCTTGGAAATTGTCGGCAGCGATCCGTTTGTGTCCGCCGCGGTGGCGCGCGAGAACGGCATTCGTCTTGTCGCCCTCGACGAGCTGATCGCCGGATCGGACTACATCACGCTGCATGTAGGGCTGACGCCGCAAACGGCCGAAGTGATCAACGCCAAATCGCTCGCGGCGATGAAAAAAGGCGTGCGCATTGTCAACTGCGCGCGCGGCGAACTGGTGAACGATGCGGCCCTGGTGGCCGCGCTCAAGAGCGGCCAGGTAGCCGGCGCGGCGCTGGACGTGTTTGTGGAGGAGCCGGCCAACAACACGCCCTATGCCGAGTTGGACAATGTGATTCTCACCCCGCACATTGCCGGCTCAACCGCCGAAGCGCAGGAGGCTGTGGGCATGCAGATCGCCATGCAGGTGCGCGAGTACCTCAAGATGGGAGTAGCGCAAAATGCTGTGAACATGCCTTCGCTGAGCCACGAGGAATACGTGGAGCTGGCGCCTTACATCGACCTGGCCGAGCGGCTCGGCTCGTTTCTGGCGCAGGCCGGCAAGAGCGGCATCGAGGCCATCCATCTGGTTTACGGAGGCACGCTTGCCGAAGCCAAGACCGATCTGGTGCGCAACGCGGCCATTGAAGGGCTGCTGCAAGGCTCGGAAAACGTAAATCGCATCAACGCGGCGGCAGTAGCCGAAGAGCGCGGCATTCGCATTCACGAGGAGAAGCAGGCAAGCCATCGCGGGGGCGCAGCCAGCGTGTTGACCGTGGAACTGCACACCACCGCGGGCTCAAGCCACGCCAGCGCGACAGTGATTCACGGCGAGCAGGCGCGGCTGCTGGAGTTTGACGGCATCGACATTGAAACGCCGCTCGAGGGCAATCTGCTGGTGTGCCGCAACTTGGACGTACCAGGCGTCATCGGCAAAATCGGCACCATCCTCGGCGAGCAGGGCGTGAACATCGCCAACTTTGCGCTGGGCCGTGAGCGCGCGGGCGTGAAGCCTGTGAAGGCGCTGGCCGTGGTGCAGGTGGACGCTCCGGTTTCCGGCGCGGTGCTGGCCGCGCTATTGACGATCGAAGCCATGCTGGATGTGCGGCTGGTCACGTTGCCGGAGGGCAAACTTTGAGCGTTCTGTCGCGAACGATTTGAATCAAGGCAAATAAAAACCACCGCTTGTATGCGTTGGTTTTTATTTTCGCGCTCAGAAAACTACGCCCGGCTCAGGTAGGCGCCCTCGCTGGTGTCCACGCGGATTTTCTCGCCCTCATTGATGAAGGACGGCACCTGCACAACCAGGCCGGTTTCGAGCTTGGCAGGCTTGGTGACGCTGGAGGCGGTGGCCGACTTGAGGCCCGGTTCGGTCTCCACCACTTCAAGCTCTACAGCTGCCGGCAGCTCGATGCCCACGGCATTGCCGTCATGGTAACTGACCTTGATCTGCAGATTGGGCGTGAGGTATTCCACTGCATCGCCGAGCGTGGAACCCTTCAGCACCGTCTGCTCGTAGTCAACCGGATTCATGAAGTAATAGTCGTCGCCGTCGGCGTAGAGAAAGTCCATGGAAATCTCGTCCACCACGACCTTCTCAATCGCGTCGGCGGAGCGGAAACGATGCTCGAACATGGCCCCGGTCCGAATGTTTCTGAGTTTGGCCTGGATGAAAGCGCGCAGATTGCCGGGGGTGCGATGCTCCACCTTGAAAACCAGGTGCAGTTGGTCGTTGTGCTTGATGATCATGCCGGGACGCATTTGCGTGGCGGGAATCGCCATAGAATTTGAAGCTCCTTGCTCGAATCGCGCTCAGTGCGCAATGAAATCTGGCTTTAGCCTATGTTTCATTGTAGCGTAGCGGCGGGTCGCTGATTCGCTCACCGCTGGCTGGCCTCACCGGCCGCGACATTGAGATTGAACTCCGCCGACTTGTTGCGGGGCACGCTGAGCGATTGCCAATGATCGCAGGCAAAATGCTTGGCCAGCAGAACGATCTGGCCCACGTGATGCGGGTAATGAGCCAACTGGCGGTTGATGGCCTGCATCACCGAGTGGGGTTCTCCGCGGATGGTCACGGTGCGCCCGAGGTCTGCCTCAGAGAGCGGTTCGAGAGCCTCAAAGAGGCGCGCCCACCCCTCTTCCCACAGATTCAGCAGAGCCTGGCGCGTAGCCGGCGGATGCTCAAATTCAGTGTCGCGATGACGGTCGTGCTTCTCCCCGTCCGTAGTCAGGAAATCGGTCCAGCGGGAGCGCATGTTGCCCGCCATGTGCTTGACCACGACAGCGATCGAATTGCCCTCTTCATCAAGCGCAATGAAGAGCTGCTCGTCGCTGACTTGATCCATGGCGCGCTCGGCCAGTTTCTAGTAGTAGCGGAAGACGGCCAGCGAGTCTTCGAGGTACGAGGTGGTGAACACGAGTGTCATGCGGACAAGTTTAGTTGAGAATGGCTGGCGCTGAGAATAGAGGATTTCGGCATCGGACCGCACCGGCTCGCGCTTCCGAGTTGTTCCACTCGCCTCTCATCCGCTACCATTGGCTTCGAATTTCCGGCGGGTCTTGTCCGCCGTCGAGGCTAGCCGATGCGCCGCACTCTTTTAGTCGCTGCCGCTCCTTTCTTTGCTGCCATGCTTGCGGTTCCCACGCTTGTTTCCACAGTGCTGAGGGCGCAAACCGCTGCACCCGTCGTCGCTGCCATTCCCGCGAATGCTCCCTACAAAAACTCGAGCCTGTCGGCTGACCAGCGCGTTGCCGATCTGCTGGGCCGCATGACGGTTGAAGAGAAGGCGACCATGCTGTCCGGATCGGCGTGGATGGAGTCGGCTCCCATTGAGCGGCTGGGTATTCCCGCCATCAAGATGGCGGACGGTCCGATGGGAGTGCGTTCGTGGGCGGGCAGCTCGGCCATTACCAGCGCGGCCAATGCGCCCGCGCAGGTGCTGGCCACGTCGTTTCCGGCGGGCGTCACCATGGCTGCCACCTGGGATCTGGAGCTGGTGGAGCGCGAGGGTCAGGCGATCGGCCAGGAGGTCAAGGCGCTGGGCCGCGACATGATTCTGGGCCCCACCGTGAACATCAACCGAGTGCCGTTGTGGGGGCGCAATTTTGAGGGCTACGGCGAAGACCCTTACCTGGCGGCCCGGCTCGGCGTGGCCTACATCAAGGGCGTGCAGGGCGAGGGCGTCATTCCGTCGGTAAAGCATTTTGACGCCAACAATGAGGAGTTCGAGCGCCACCGCATCGATGCGCATATCGACCAGCGAACGCTGCACGAGATTTATCTGCCCGCCTTCAAGGCCGCGGTGCAAGAGGCGAACGTGTGGACCGTGATGTCGGCTTACAACAAGGTTAATGGAGTCCACATGGCTGAAAATGTGCCGCTGCTGCGGAATATTCTGCTAAAGGATTTCGGCTTCAAGGGGTTTGTGATCTCCGACTGGGGCAGCACCTACTCGACCGCGGCCACGGTGAATGCGGGCATGGACCTGGAGATGCCGGGCGGCCCGCAAATGCAAGCCTGGCTGGCCAGTGAGAAGACGCAGGCTGCAGGCAACAGCGACGGATGGCTTACCGCAGACAAGGTGCTGGCCGCGATGAAGGCTGGGCAGATCAGCGAAGCCACGCTCGATGAAAATGTGGGACGCGTTCTGCGCGTGATCTTTGTGAGCGGGCTGTTCGATCATCCTCACACGGCCACGGGCGACGTGGATACAGAGTCTCAACGGGCAGTGGCGCGGCAGGGTGCGACGGAGGGGATTGTGCTACTGAAAAACTCCGGTTCTCTGCTGCCGCTGGATGCCGGGAAAATTCATTCAATCGCGGTGATTGGGCCCGACGCCGGAGTGGCGCGGACCGGCGGAGGCGGCAGTTCGCTGGTGCGGCCCAAATACGCGATTTCACCGCTGGACGGGATCAAGGTGCGCGCGGGAAGCGGGGTTGCGGTCAGGTATGCGCTGGGCGTCGGAATGGATGGAGAAAATCCAACGGTGGATACGCCGGCTGTCCGGGCGGGGCTGCTGAAAGAAGCCACAGATGCGGCGGCCCACGCCGATGTGGCCGTGGTGGTGGTCGGCCGGTATGCCAAGCTTGAAGCGGAGAGCTTCGATGTGAAGACGATGGACCTGCCGCCCGGCCAGGATGAGTTGATTCAAGCCGTTGAGCATGCCAATCCGCACACGATTGTCGTCCTGAATTCCGGTGACCCGGTCACCATGACCCGGTGGATCGACAAGACGCCGGCGCTGGTTGAGATGTGGTACGGCGGCCAGGAGGGCGGCCGCGCGCTGGCGTCCATTCTGTTTGGCGATGCCAATCCGTCGGGCAAGCTGCCGGTCTCGTTTCCGAAGCGGTTTGAAGACTCGCCGGCCTACGGGCATTATCCGGGGGAAAATCTTGTGGTCAATTACGCCGAAGGGATCTACGTGGGCTACCGCTACTTCGACACCAAAAATATAGACCCGCAGTTTCCTTTCGGCTTCGGGTTGAGCTATACGACCTTTGAGTACAGCGGGCTGAAAGTGACGCCGGGCAAAGTATCAGGCGAACAGCCGATTGAGGTGAGCCTTGAGGTGCGCAATACCGGCGCGCGCCCCGGCGCCGAGGTGGTGGAGCTTTACGTCCATGACGGTCACTCGAAGATCGACAGGCCGGTGCACGAACTGAAGGGCTTTCATCGCGTGGAACTGAAAGCGGGCGAGACGCAAACCGTACATTTCACGCTGGACCAGGCTGCGTTGTCTTACTGGAGCCCGGCTCAATCGTCATGGGTGGCCGAGCCGGGGACATTCGAGATCCAGGTTGGGGCCTCTTCGCGCGACATTCGCTTGCGCGCTCCCCTTGAATTGGCAAAGCAGGCGCCTTAAGGCGGCTGCCTCCATCCAAGGGACGAGAGCCGCCTCATCCCAGAAGAGCTAGTCAGGCGTAGCTCTTGAGGAGGATAATGCATGGCTGAGGGCAATCCCCCCCGCGAGGTCATACATTGATTTGTTCCTTCTGGATTCGAGCGTTGCGGCGCTCGGTCGCAAGCACGCTTGGGTTGTCCCTCGCTTGCGGTGCGGGTATCGGCTTTGCCCAAACCCAATCCCCATCAGAACCGCCGCTCTATGGGGGCAACCAGGCCTCGGCGCCGGTGCAGCAACAGGGCGGCTCGGCCACCGGGGGTGTTTTCGCGCCGGTTCTCGATTCAGAAAACCGCCCCATCACCGCGGGCGGCTTTGTGAAGACCGGCCCGGTCATTTTTGAAGACATCTCAGAAAAGTCCGGCCTCACCACCTGGCTGCATAAAATGGGGACGCCGCAAAAGCCGTACATTCTGGAGACCATCGGTTCCGGCGTAGCGCTGCTGGATTATGACCACGACGGGTGGCTCGACATTTACCTGGTCAATGGGTCTACGAGTGAGGCCCTCGATGGCAAAGCCGAGCCGCCGCACGCCGCGCTGTTCCACAACAACCATGATGGGACGTTTACCAATGTCGCCGAGAAGGCAGGCGTCACCAACGACCGTTGGGGCTTTGGCGTGGCCGTGGGCGACTTTGACAACGATGGCTGGCCCGATCTGTATGTGGCCAATTATGGCAAGAATCGCCTGTACCGCAACAACCACGACGGCACATTCACCGACGTTGCTGAAGCCGCCGGCGTGCAATTGGGCAATTGGTCCACCGGACCCAGCTTTGGCGATTACGATGGCGATGGCCGGCTTGATCTGTTTGTTCCCGGCTATGTTCATTGGGACATGAACAATCTGCCTTCGGCCGGATCGAAGGCGGTCTCCTACGCGAATTGCTCGTTTCGCGGCGCGGCGACCATGTGCGGTCCGCGCGGCCTGCAGGGAGAGCCGGACCACCTGTTCCACAATAATGGTGACGGGACTTTTACCGACGTGAGCGTCAAGGCCGGCGTGAGCGACAAGCGCCGCTACTACGGCTTCTCCTCCACCTTCGTGGACATTGACAACGATGGCAAAGTGGACCTGATTGTCACCAATGACTCCTCGCCAAACTATCTCTACATCAACAAAGGCGATGGGACATTTCAGGACGCAAGCTTCTACTCCGGCTTTGCGCTCAACCAGGACGCGCGCGAAACGGCGGCCATGGGGCTCGCCGTGGGCGACTATATGAACAACGGCCGCCTTGACCTTTACACCACTACGTTTTCCGACGACTACAAGACCCTCTACCGCAACGACGGGGACGACAACTTTGTGGACATCACGCCGCAAATGGGTATTGCCGAGGCGACTTATCCCTTTCTGAGTTGGGGAACGGAATTTTTCGACTACGACAACGATGGCTGGAAGGACTTGATGTTCGTGAGTGGTCATGTGTACCCACAGGTTGACCATCACGACTGGGGCACATCGTTCGCGGAGAGGCCGCTGCTGTTTCACAATCTGAATCACGGAAAGAAGTTCGAGGTAATGCCCGCGGTCGAAGGCACCGGACTCGCCGACGTGATTCCAGCGCGTGGCGCGGCCTTCGGCGACCTGTTCAATGACGGAAAGATCGACGTGGTGATCAATTGCCTTGACCACACGCCGGTGCTGCTTAAAAATGTAAACAGCGATCACAACCATTGGGTGGGGCTCATGCTCATCGGCGGGCCAAAGAGCCCGCGCGATGCAATCGGGTCGACGGTGTATCTGACGGCCGGAGGCATGCGCCAGCGAGACGACGTGATGAGCGGCGGTAGCTTCGAGTCGTCCAACGACTTCCGCCTGCATTACGGTCTTGGTGAAAGCACCAAGGTCGACAAGGTTGAGATTCGCTGGCCGGACGGCGCGAAAGAGACTTACACTTTGCCCGGCGTGGATCGCTATTATGCGATCCAGGAGGGCAAGGGCCTGGTGCCCAGCGTTTATGACGCCATTGCCGCCGAACGCCAGCCCGTGAAAGCGCCCGCGCGCGTTGCCGCGAAAGTAAAGAACATCAGCGCCGCAAAGTGACCGGGAGTAAATCGCGGAGAGCTGGGTGATTGGGCTGCATACGGCCGCATCCAGCCGGAGATTGCATGGGAAAGTTCGCCAACGCGCTGCTTGTCACTGCCGGGGTATTGCTGGCGGGATACCAGTTAGTCCCCGCTCTGGGCCAGGACGCGGCCGCGCTCACTCCTCCGCCTGCGTATACGCCTCCGCCCAAGGGCGCCGCGCCCGCTGTGGATACCCCGGCGCAGCGCGAGGCCCTGGACAAGTGGAAGGCCAAGGCCGAGGAGCGGATCGAATTGGATCGCATGGCGTATAACTCGGGTGTAACTCCCAGTTATAACTTCCACTACGGACCGAAGAATCCATTCACGCCCGGCAATATACAGGTTCAGGGCGAGGGTTTTCTTCAGCCGGGCGCGTTTCCCAGCGCGGAGTATTGCGGCACCTGCCACCAGGAGGCCTACAGCCAGTGGCGGCAAGCCTTGCATTCGAACGCGTTCCGCACTCCGTTCTATCGCACCAGCGTCAACATCCTGATTCGCGACAAGACGCGCGGAATCGCGTTTGCGCGCCACTGCGACAGTTGCCACAATCCGATCGGCGTATTGGGCGCTGCGCTCACCGAAGACTCAAAAGTGGATCGCGCAAAGTTCGACTCCGACGGGCTTACCTGCACTACTTGTCATTCTGTTGTGAGCCTGGACTCAACAAATGGCAATGCCAGTGTCAAGATGGGCGTACCGGCGGTGATTGTCGACGAAAAGGGAGAGCGCATTCCTGGCGAGGTTCCCTTCGACATGATTCTCCGCCATCCCGAGCGGCACTCGAAAGCGGTAATGCACGATTTCCTGCGCACGCCGGAATTCTGCGCCGCCTGCCACAAGGCCAACCTGCCGGCCGAGTTGAACGACTACAAATTTATTCGCGCCTTCACCGCCTACGACGAGTGGCAACAGTCGAAGTTTTCGCAGCGCAACCCGCTCACCTTTTACACCGCCGATTTCACTACTTGTCAGGGCTGCCACATGAAGCGTAACGCCAATACCTTGCCCGACTACGGCGCAAAGAACGGCACGATTGCCTCGCACCGCTGGCTGGCCGGCAACACCGCTGTTCCGTTCTACTACGGCTTCGACGAGCAACTGAAAAAGACAATCGAGTTTCTGCGCGCCGGTGACTATCTGAACGTGGATGTTTTTGCGCTCAAGAAAGTAGGCAATGACAAGCTGATCGCGCCGCTGGGCAAGGTCTCCTACAGTCTTGCTCCCAATGACGTGGTCGAAGCGTATGTCGTGATCCAGAACAAGAACATCGGCCATTCATTGATTCCCGAAGTGCGCGATCTTTACGAAGCGTGGGTCGAGTTCACGGCGAAGGACGCGAACGGCAAGGAGATTTATCACAGCGGCTTCCTCAAGCCGGATGGCATACTGGACCCGCGCGCCCACAGCTTCACTAACCGCCCCGTTGCCGACGACGGCGAGTTTGTGGACAACCACAAGGTGTGGACAATTCATTCCGTCGCTTACGACAACAGCGTGCAGGCGGGGCGCTCGGTGCTGGTGCGCTATCAGTTCCGCATGCCGGCCGATGCCAGCGGCGCGGTTACGGTAACTGCCAAAGTGAATTACCGGCATCTGCGCCAAAGCTATCTCAACAATATCTTCGGCAAGGATCACCCCGCTTACCCGATTGTCGAGATCGCATCGCGCAGCCGGGTGCTGAAGATCGGCAACAACGAACCGAAAGCGGCGAACCCCGAGGATAATCCCGACTGGATGCGCTGGAACAACCTTGGCATTGCCCTGCTCGATCAGTTCCAATACGCGGAATCCATCCAGGCGTTTAGCGAAGTAATCAAGCTGAGGCCTTCTTACGCCGACGGCTACACCAACGTGGGCCTCACAGAGATTGTCTGGGAAAAATACGGATCGGCGCGCACGGCCATTCGCAGGGCACTGTCGCTCGACCCAGGCAATGCGCGGGCGCTCTACTACGACGGCCTGCTCCAGAGGCGCGCCGGCAATACGGAACAGGAGATCGCGGACTTCCGCAAAGTGGTTGAAATGTTCCCTGAGTCGCGCGACGCGCGACGCGAGCTCGGCATCACCTATTACCAGCAAAATGACAATAAAGCTTCAATGGAGCAGTTTGAGGCTTTGCAGCAGATCGATCCGGACGACCTGACCGCGCATTACAACTTATCCATCCTCTACCGGCGCATGGGCAAACCTGCGGAGGCCGCCGAACAGCAGGCGATGTTTGTGGATAAGAAAGTCGATCCGGGCGCGCCGACGTATTCGCTGAACTATTTGCGCATCCATCCTGAAATCTCCACGGAAAGCATCCCATGGCACCTGCACACCGATCTTGTGAACGATGCGGGAGGCCCGCAGAATGGCAAGTAGCCGGTTGAGTGGGTCTGGATGGTCGCACAAAATCGCATCCATTGTGTTGGGAGTCTGTCTGGCCGGCCTGCCGGCAGTTGCTCGCGCGGCCAACAACTGCGCATGGTTGAATGAAGCCACAGCCTCCGGATTTCTGGGCGGCAACGCGGTGGGCACGTTTACGGCGCCGACGGCCGGGCAGCCGGCGATTTGCGCCTTTGTGAATCAAAGTGCGGCCGCGACCCGCACGCTGCGCGTGACCGTGGAGGTGGCCGCTGACCCTCATGCGCGGATGATGGAAGCGGTTGCAAAGGAATGCGGAGCCGACGCAGCTCCGTTGAAGGCCATTGGCAACGAGGCCCTGGTCTGCGCGGCCGACGACCGTAAAGACGGGTTGGGCGAACGTGTGGTCGGCCGGGTTCGCGATCAGGTTTTTACCATCACCATCGGCACCACGCTCAAAGGCGATCCCATCCTGACTCGCGATGCGCTTACCGCGAAGATTTACTCCGCCGCCGAACAGGTTTCCGGCAATCTCTTCTGAGTTCTTACCATCGCAAAGAAAAGCGGCAGCGGAGAGAATCTCCGCCGCCGCTTTTTCTTAGCAGTTGTGTGTTTTGTTACTGCGGCGGCTGGTAAGGCTCGACCCGCAGCATGTCAGACAGGACGCCACGCTCATCGGGGGTAAACACGCCCTGATAGCGGCTGGAGTTGAGCACGATTCCGCGCTGATCCGGGGGCACCCCGCGCAGATCCCTGAATGCGCCTCTCATCAGCGCCTGCCGATCCGGCGGTATGGCGGCAAAGCGGCGCGCGGAGAGGTTGACCTGCATCCGATCCTGGGGCGACAAGTGCTCGATCATCTCGGCTCGGGCCAGCCTCTGCTCGCGTTGCTGCTCGGGCATCTGGTTCACCTGATGCAATTGACGCACCAGCCGCTGCTGCTCCTGGCCGGGGAGCCGGTTGAAGTTAGGATCGTTGCGCAGCATCCGCTCCTGATCTTGCACGGGAACATTGCGGTGCTGATTGAGCCAATCGCCCAGATGGCCCGGAGGAGCATAGCCGGGAGATCCATAACTGCGATAGACGGGATGCTGATAACTCTGACCCGGATAGCCCTGACCCGGATAGCCCTGACCCGGATAGCCCTGACGTGGATAACCCTGACCCGGATAAGGCTGGCCGGGATAAGCCGGGCGCGCCCCTGCCGGCGCATTCCCGCGCGATTGCGGCGCAGTGCGGCCGGAGTACTGCTGGCCTCTGGGCCTGGCGGACTGAGCCGGGGGTGTATAGGTGCGCGGGGATGGCGCCTGGGCGGCAGGACGCGCAGGCGCACCGCTGTGCTGTCCGTGAGCCCAGGCCCAGGGTACACACAGAACCGCGACCACCGCAGCCCAGGCCGCGCGCCGCAAAGGTTCCGCTTTGTATCCCCTGATCACAACTTTCTCCAACTCGCCGCGACCCGCTCAGGGCAAGTCAGGACAAGAGCTCAATGCAAGCGGTTAGTCTCCGCTTTGGTTGGTGCTGGACATGGCCTCCAACTGGTCAAGCAGTTGCGCGTTGTTATCCAGCGTTTGCAAATCGTGCACCACCGCAGCCTGTCCCGGAGGCGTGGCAGGCTGGTCCCAGTCGGTGATGCCCAGATAGGCTCCTCCACCGATCAACAAAGCAACGGTCAGCGCCATGGCTGCCAACGGGCGAACGCGCATCGAGGGACCGTAGGCGAGGCGGGCGCGAAGCTTTGCAATCCAGCTTTCGGGCCACGTGGCCGGGGCGGTCGCGCGCTCTTCGCGCATCCGCGCGTCAAGCCGGCTCAAAAAATAGGGGCTGGGTTCCGGGGCATTCCAGGTATCCATCAGGGCCATGGTCGCGCGCAGGTCCGCCAGTTGCTTGCGGCAGCTTTCGCAGTCGGCAACATGCAATTGAACCTTCGCAGGCGCCGCTCCTGGATCGAGCAGCATCTCCGCCAGCTTCGATTCCATTCCCGCGCAATTGTTGTTCATCGTTTCCATGGTAACCACCCCGTTCCCTGCCGGTGTTGCCCGGCATGTTTCCCTTACACAAAATCCTTCAGCTTGTCCCGCAGCGTCTGGTAAGCGCGAAAGAGCAGCGATTTGGTCGCCGACTCGCTCAACTTGAGCACCTCCCCGATCTGCCGGTAATCCATCCCCTGGTACTTGTGCATCAGCACCGCCATCCGCTGCCGCTCCGGCAGGGCCATCACGTGAGTGCGAATGGCGCTCATCCGCTCATCGCGCATCAGGCGCTGTTCCACTGACGGTTCATCGTCGGCCACGTCCGGCGTGGTGCCGGTTTCCTCATCCGGAGCATCCAGATAAAGAGTCTGCGCCGACCGCTCGTGCTTGGTGTCGCGCGCATGGTTCACCGCCAGATTGGTCGCGATCCGGTAAAGCCAGGTGGTGAACTTGGCCTCGGCCCGGTAGCTCTCGCGCGAACGATAAACGCGCAGAAAAACCTCCTGCGCCAATTCTTCCGCAATGCCCTGGTTGCGAACCATGCGGAAGAGAAAGTGAATCATGGCCCGGTGATATTTTCCCACCAGATAGTTAAAGCTGGCTTCGTCGCCGGCGGCCACCCGCAGCATGATGGCTGCGTCGCCGGCAGGATCCAGGCCGGCACCCGCGTCCGGTCTCGAGCCCGGCCGCGAAGCCGTGCCCGCTCCCAGGACCGAGTTGTCCAGGACTAGCGTGGCCATATCTTCTGGAACCCCATTTTCGCCGGAAGGTTGCGCTAAATCCAGTGTTTCAGCGCTGGAATCTGCGCCTGCGGCGCCGTTTGGGCCTAGCACGGGCCGTGAGCCGCCGGGTTTGGGGTCGGAAGCCCGGATCGAGGACAGGGCCCAAGCCGGCGAGAAACCCACACCAATCAGCCCCGAACCGCCGCAAGGAACGCCGAAGCCCCGGCCGGCGAGTGGCATGCTGCCGGGGCCCTCGGCCGGGCTGGAGGCTGGAAATGGACGCAGCCCAAACGGACGAAGCAATGATCGCTTCCCGGTCAGGAATTCGGCTGCCGGTCGGGTTGTTCTGGCTCTCCAGCGCATGGGTGGTTTTCGCTTATTTCGCGCCAGGCCCCGCTGAATCCAGGGGTTGGCCGCAAAGCGCCGCTGGTGTTACTCTAAACTACGGGGTGCCCCGCTGCGCAGCTTTTGCCGGCCCTGTCTGGGGCGCTTAACTCAGCGGTAGAGTGCCACCTTCACACGGTGGAAGTCGCAGGTTCGAATCCTGCAGCGCCCACCAAATATAATCAACAACTTATAGAAAAACAAAGCAAAAACGAAATACGTCAAATGTACGTTGGTTCTACGCAGCGGTCTCTACGCTCCCTTCACCGCCGCGCTACACTAACACTCCCTCTGGTACAAATTACCGGGCAGGTCAATGTACCCCGGAAATGCGTGGAAAACTTGCGAATTTCACATTCCAAGATGGATATGTTCAGCAGATCATGGTCCAAGAGATTCTGGACGGGCTTCGCGCGCGGGCGAGTCGAATTGTGGCGATGTTTTCAAGCGCCGGCGCCGGCAAAGGCCGACTCCTGCGCTTCCAACTGTGCCAGTGTGCCCAAAATTGTTCATTCATTTTTCGCTTGCGGAACAGCGGCGGACCATACATTTACTCCGCCTTTGATAGCCGTTGGATGGGCGTGTACCATACTGACGTGCGGGTCTAGTTTCATGGTACTGCTCTGCCCAAGTGATCTTCCGGTTGGCAGGAGCTTTGCTCGACGGTATGATACCTAAGCTAAGTCCTATCCCGTCAAGCGAATACTCCACGGTAGAGGGCGCCTGGGGGATTCCGTTCTTTCCTGCCAGAGACTCGATTCGGAGTGCGCATGCCCGACCGGCAGACCGCGGAAATTCGGACGATTTCAGCATGGCCCCCAACGGAATACGAAAGGCGGCATCAAACAGTCTAACCACCAAGTGCTGTCGAGCGGGGGAAACTCTCGACCGCCAGAATTCAATCAAGAAAGGTAAGATCCAGACCGTGCGACCATCGCCGAGATTCGTTCTGATTGCTGTACTTGTGGGCTTTGGCTGTCTCGCTTGGCCCAAACATTCCTTCGCCCAAGTGGTTGAAGCCGCGAGGATGTCGAACATCCATCTGAAAGCAGGCGCTGGGATGGATTACTGGGACACAGACTACGGCGGACGCTGGAAGTTTGGACCCGCGGCTTGGGCTGGAGCCGAATTATGGCGTGGATTCGGCCTCCAGGTCGAAGGGCATTCCCTGGTGGGTGGGGGCGGCAACCTCACTGAATATAAGTACTATGTTGGAGAAGGGGGAATAGTCTACACATTGCACCGGTGGAATAAGATTGAGCCATTTGCGAAAGCAGAGGTGGGATTTGGTGGACTTTCTTTTCCCCGTCCGACGAGTATATCTCATGATACGAGAACCACTTGGGGATTAGGCGGCGGTCTGGAATACCAAAACACGCGACGCTTATGGACTAGATTGGACTATACCTATGATGGCTTTCCGGGTTTTCTGAGTTTCATCACTTTTAAGGAGCACACACTGAATCCAAACGGCTTTACCCTGGGGGTCAGCTATCATTTCAGATGAGCAAACGCAATCTGAAATATGCATGCGCAGAAGCACGCCGATGTCGAGCGTTCTAGTTTAGACAGCTAGTCTAATTCTATCTATGCGCGAGCACGAAGTTTGCGACCGGAGAAGTTTGCGACCGGATAAGCTAATGAACATTGCCATTCTCGGTACCGGAGGCTTCTCCGCAAAGGTCATCTCGTCAACAACGGTCATCCCGCAGCGCAATAGTCCGCGCCAGCGCCTCAGGATGGCTGACCACTGTCGAATGCGTGCTCGTCGGATCGTCGCCTGCGGCTAGCTCTAGAAACAGCTCTTCGTACTGATCGGTGATGTGTTCCCAGGTATAAGCTTCGCGGACGCGATCGGGAGCGCGACGACGATACTCGATGGCAACCTCGGGATGATCTTCGATGTACTGCATTTTCGCCGTAAGGTCGTCAACATTCTTACCAAACAGAATACCGTAGTCCTGCACGACCTCCTGGTTGAACAGAGTATTGAGCGCTAAAACCATGTTTCCATATCCCAGCGCCTTCACCAGCGCCGGGTTGGTACCACCCATCATGTGACCATGTACATACGCATAACTATTGCAGTGCAGTTCCTTCACGTGGTCCACTCTGCCCACATGGCCCAGGAATCTCACCTTGGGCCCGGCGCTTTGCTTCAACCTGTCCACAAATTCGCTCTTATAGTTGGCATTGCCGGCAATCGCCAGCACCTTGTCGGTCTTGATGCGGTTGAACGCATCCACGATTAAGTCGGCGTTGTTTTCGGGAACCAGGCGGCTGGCAATCAGGTAATACTGGCCAGGTGTAAGTCCGTATTGGCTAACAACTTCAGGATTCCCGCTGGTCTCGATGTCGGCGCCGTATGCGATGCACACTGACGGCGTTCGAAAGTCATCCATATAGACGCGATGCATCTCGTATGCGTCGGTAATGATGCCCCTGGGACATATCCTTCCGACGATCTTGGCATTAAAGTAGAAATACTTTTTTGCCAACGGCCCCCACTTGTCACGAAGCCAATCCAACCCATCCACGTTGCAAGAAAGGTTTATTCCGAACAGTTTAGGCAGAATCAAGTGTGCTGCATTTCCCACATTGACGCACAGGATAGCATCAACCTTCCTGAACAGAACGTCGACAACACACGCGGCCATGTGAGTCATCGTACCGAGACTCTTTGTCTCGATACATGGTAAATAGATTAGTCGGACCCCTTTGTATGAAGAGGGCTTTTCCTTGAACAGATTGCTACGATTATAAACGATGACGTCGTGGCCCCGCTCAGCTAGTCGTGGCGCGAGGGCTAGAAAAAGCGCTTCAAATCCACCATAAGTGTGAGGGACACCCCTGGTTCCTAAAAAGGCGATGCGGAGTTTTCGATTGTACTTAGGGTTCTTCTTAAGAACCTCCAGAGAAGGGTTCATGATGGAATTCTGGGGATTTCCTTTCGTTCAGATCCGATCGTGAGTCGGTATACCGCCACAACGTCCTAAGTGGCTTCTGCCACTTCGTGGCGGAATCGCAGGGGAGTTTCCCTCGACAAAGAGAAGCAAATTCGAGTGCATTTTAGCCCGTACCGGTCAAAGCGAGACCTCTTCATGATTGATCTCGGCTAGATCCGTGGTGGTCGGCCTCTAGACTCTCGCCCAAACGAGGTTCCGCATTTACCCTCCACGTTGCGCCGCCGAGCGAATCCCTGTCTTAACTTTGGTAAACCGGGCCAGCAGTGGCTGGAACAAGAGCTTCTCCAAGGTTGGGGGTGGCTAGGCTCTTCCATGAAGGGGGCAGGTTCTTCTCGATCTCTATGTTGTCAAAGAGCCTACTTGTCCTGAGACCGGCCGATTGAGCCCAACCCCACATTCGGCTGAGGCCGTCATGGAGTGACACAGTCGGAGAGACACCGAGCAGCCTTTGTGCCTTTTCATGGCTTGCATACGCTGTGTGAACCTCATTGCGCGCTGGGAGATATTGGATGGATGGCTTTCCTCCAGTGACCTCAACAAGATTAGATATCAGCTCGTTGATGCTGAATACAGAATCGGCGCCAATGTTCAGGACCTGATTGTATGCTTCCTGCTTCGCGACGCTTGCTGCAATGTGCGGGGCTACATCGTCGATATGGCTAAATGCGCGAGACTGTGTTCCATCGCCAAATACAGTCAACGGCTCCCCCGTCGTTATTTGCCGCATAAAGATGCCGATAACATTTCGGTACGGGTCCCCTAGGTTCTGGTGCTCGCCGTAGACATTGTGAGGACGGAACACGATGTAGTTAAGTCCGAAGAGTTCGTGTGCCGCTTTTAGGTCAAGCTCGACGGCATACTTGCTGATTCCGTATGGGTCCTCGGGTTGGGGGGCCAATTCCTCGACCATCGGCAACTGGTTTCGCCCGTAAACCGCGATGGAGGAAGTAAATACAAAGCAGCGGACATTACTTTTTACAGATTCGTTAATAAGATTAACGCTGCCCAAGAGATTATTTGTGTAATTAAAGTGGCGAATGAAGTGCGACAGGCCTTCTGCAGCGTATGCGGCAAGGTGGTACACATAGTCGATCTTGTGAGAACGGAAGACCTCCGCGACAAGCTTAGAATCTGCAACAGATCCTCGAACGAAGCTTGCTTCCGCGGGAAGCTGGTCTTCAAAGCCACCGGACAGATCATCGAGAACGATGACGCGATGGCCAAGGGAAATAAGGCGCTTTGCAACGTGAGACCCAACGAATCCTGCCCCTCCAGTTACCAGCGAGGTTGGCAATTGTGTTGTCATGGTGAAACCCTCCCATTTACATAATTTAGCAGGGCGGCATGTTGTCCCGCAACCCACATATTAAAGCGATTCCAGTGAGCAATCACTGCATTTCCGGCACCCATCGCTTCTACCACCGACGGGTTTGTTCCTCCTTCACGATGTCCATGCACGTAGAACTTGGCAAAGTACCTGGCCAAGCTCAAATCGTGAATCACGAGAGCAGGTGACCTGCCCCTGATTTCTCAACCACCGATAACTGGAGTTTCCAGATTTTGACCCACTCCGGAAAACTCGGCCAAACGGCGTTGGAAATTTCGGCCTTCGTAAGTCGGCTTGTGGCCGATTGACGGGCATGTTTGCGGTTAATGTAACTCAACTGATGATCTCAAGCAAGGGGCTTGAGATCGGAGCGATTGTCAGACCTATGCCAGCCGCAGCCGTACGGTGGGAAAGTTCTTTCCCGTGCCTGATGTCAATATTACCTTATTGTAATGAAAGCATGGGCGAGAACTGTAAGGGTATCACAACCTATTTTGAAGACGCCATCATAGATGGCGACGTGCCGCGCGTTCTTCTTCAAGGCGCTTCACAAGCTCTGGATCAAGCGGAAAACTTGCTGGCTCGTCAGAGAACCATTGAACAATGCGTTCGTCGGGGACAACACATTTCGACTGAATCACTCGGCGCTTCTCCAGGAGTCGCTTCCAGTTTTGAACTAAAAACCATAGTCCCGGCAAAGACGACCGCTCTCTAAACAAGACATAAACAACCACTCCGATGTCCCGAATGGTAGCCCTAAGGCAAGTCCTCTTGATCACTCCTGGCGTTACATTGTTGATACGCAGGAGAAAGCGATTCTTTGTTGAATGCATATTAATCAACGAGGATACGGCCGCTCTATTGGACTCGAACACTTTACGTCGATGGTATACCACGGCATGTGGAGTGTACACGCAGTTCCAGCCAGCAAGCTGCGCTCGCCAAGACAAATCCGCATCCTCTCGATAGGCAAAAAAATCTTCGTCCAACACGCATCCATTCACCGCAAGGGCCTTGAGCATCTCCACACGAAACAAAGCTGCAGCACCGGTGTACCCGAACACGTAGCATGGCTCGTTGTACTGCCCTATATCTGGCTCCTGGGATCCTCGATCATGATGTCGCAATTCAAGCGTCACATAACAGCCGGCCGAGTCCATAATGGGGGGGGTCAATGCCTTACCCTCTCCGTCCATTCTCAATACCTTTGGGCAAACGATACCAATCCGGTCATCAAGCTTACTTGCAATTACCATTTCCTCTAAGAACGTGGGCTCAGCGCGGGTATCGAGGTTCAGGCATACAACCCACTTGCCTTTCGATTCTCGAATGGCTTGATTTTGGGCCGTGCTAAACCCGGTATTCACCGAATTTGCGATAAGCTGTACTTCTGGATATTTCATAAATATTTCTACTGATGCATCTGTCGAGGCATTGTCGACAACAATTATCTCGACGTTTGGCCATGTCTGAGAGCGCAGAGCCTCCATGCAACGACGAATATCATTTTCACTATTGAAACTTACGATAGTCACAGATATTAACTGCGCTTGCTGTCCTGCCAGATCGATCTGGCGGGCTCGACTAGGATTCCACACTGTGCCCATGACCTTCCCACGATTTCTCAATTCCTGATAACTGAAGGTTCCCGGTTTTGTAATAGGACCAGTTTTCCTGTACCGAGCCTTGGGTTAGTCGCCGGCGGTTTTAGGCTTCAGCCAGATCGCGGCTACCGCGACTTAGCTGGCGAACTCGCTTGGAGCCCTCTCCCCGAGAGATCGGTGACGACATCATACCCAAAGAGTTTCTTCGGTTCTGACTATGCGGTTAAGTTATTCAACTCGCGACCTCATTCTTCCAAGCGCGTAGAGTAGAGGGCGCAGTGCGAGCTTAGCCTTCTGTACACGCAGGTTCATCATTGCTAGCATCTTGTTTCGCCCCCCGGTTGTAGTTTGCGCACGTACCGCCTCTTCAAGAGCTTTGAAACCACAGGTAGAACTGATGCCTCCACCTCTCATCATCACTGTAATCACGGGCATATATGCGGTGTTGAGTTGGCTCCCTCCCCTGAGGAGGAGCTCATAGTCCGCGACGATGCGGTAGGAGGTATCGTAGGCACCCAGTCTGTCGAAGAGACTTCGGCGGTGCATACTTCCCACATGGGGTGTATGCATTGTGAAGTTCCGCCACCTCCAAGGCCTACCCCTTATTCTTTGATAGCTGGAGGAATGCACCCACTTAATTCTCGAGCTTAGATACTCCGCTTGGGGATTCTTCGCGGCGAGCGCCATATATGCACTGATAGCACCGGGCAGAAATTCGTCGTCCACACCGAGAAAACATATCCAGTCGCCGCGTGCTTCGGTCAGCGCCTTGTTCCACGCGTAGTACACTCCTCCATCGGGCTCACTCCGCCACAGCCCGATGCTTTCGTCGTATTCCCGAAGCACGTCAACCGTTCCGTCGTTCGATCCCCCGTCCAAGACAATGTGCTCAATGTTCGTGTAATCCTGTCGCAGCACACTCTCCAGGCATCCCGCCATGTATTTCTGCCCGTTATAGACCACTGTAATGACGGTAACAAGCGGCTGATCCACGCGGCTCTCCGCAAAAATTCCTCTAAGCCGTTTTCCTCCGGACAAGGATGCGAGTTTGACTTGTTCAGGTGGACTTTGCATTTTGCCTAAGTTCATTGTCGCTAGATGGATTCTACATCCCTTGAAAGGATGCGCTCGCATTGCCGCCCAAACAGCTGCGAGGAGGTCTATGCTGTGAATGAATTCCCTTAGAGAAGTATCCTCTCAAAGATTGAGCGCAATTTCGGTCCCACGAAATCTGACCGACACTCATTCACCAGCTCCTGTTTAGGTGTGTACTTTGCGGGGTCGGCCATGAGCCGCACCAAACCGTCCGCAATGCTGTTCTCCGATTTTGCGTCAACTGTCAACGCTCCCACAAAGAACTCCTGATGTGCGTATGGCTTGTTGGCCATCAAAAGCGGCTTTTGCAGGGCGACCGCTTCAAGGCATGATGCCGGTTGGTATTCCTCGAAACTGGGAAGAGCTACGGCAGAAGCATGGAATAGAACTCGGTACAAGTCTTCCCAACTCAACCCTTTGTACCATTTCAGGCTTGGATTATCGTCCACGATCCGCTGCAACTCGTCCGCATAGGCGTGCTCGCCTCCCATTTCATTGCCAACAAAAACTATCGAGCATCCGGCTCGTATTGCCGCCCGAGCTAGTCGGACTTGGTTCTTTCGCGGCCATATGTTCCCAGAGCAAACGACGTAGTTGTCGAGCCTGCAAAGCGGAGCCGCGGTAGCGCTTGCATTGAAGAACAGTGGATCTAGGATCGTGGGTATGATCTCGATCGACCGGCTTGGAAATCCAAATATCTTCATAGCTGCATCGGCTTGTAGCTTATTCACAGCTAGCAGCATGTCCACCTGCCGCACGATGTCCATCGCTAGCCTCCGACGGCCGGTTGCTATGCCCGCAAAATGGCGAAGCCGTGAAATAGGCGTGACGTATGGTAACAATGCAGTCAGGACCACCTTTTTTCCGTAACTCTTGGAAACGCGCACCAAATTATGATGCTGCGGAAAAAGACCCCATATATGTAGGATTTCAAATTCTTCATCCCGTGACCACCAATCCAGTGGCCGCGCATCTACTCCAACCGACCGTAACACCTCGTGGGTGCGGCCCATCTGCATGTCCAAGCCCCCATAGAGAAAACAATGCGGTTGGACAGGTACCGTGCGGACCCTCATGCGCGCCTACCTTCCGGGCCCGCACCCCATTCGGGGTCGGATTCTTGAGGCGAATAGAGGATGATCGATGATCCAACCCAATCAAGCCGCAGCAGCAGGCAGCGATAGCCAGCGAGCGCCCCGCGGACCGCTTCCTGGCGCTCTAGCGGGGCACATACCAGGAGGAACCCACCACCCCCAGCTCCAAGCAACTTGCCGCCCAAGGCACCTGCATCGCGGGCACAGGCATACATGTCATCGATAACTCTGTTTGAAATTTCGTCGGAAACGGATCGCTTCAGTACCCACGCTTCATGAAGCAATTCGCCAACCCAGCCCAGATTGTTGTCCTGTACCGCATGGCGGAAGTCTTCCGTCATCTCCGCCATCCGACACACCACCCTTGTCTTTCCGTCGTCAGAAGCCATGGCGTCGATCTGATTCCGTAGAATATCTGACGCTGACCGAGCCACGCCTGTATAGAACAACAACATTGAATTCTGAAACTCCTGAACGAAGCTCGGTGAGAAGACGATCGGCTCCACGGTGACCGATTCGTCTGGGTTGAAACGAAGCAAATTTACGCCACCCACTGCTGCGGCATACTGGTCCTGTTTTCCAATAGGCTCCCCGCATAGTTCCATCTCAACCTCGCAGGCCTCCGCAGCCAGTGCAATCCGCGAACGGTAGGTACCCTGATAAGCATGGAGTGCATGCAGCAGCGATGTCGTGAACGCGCTCGACGAGCCAAGTCCTGTTCCGCGCGAAGGAATATCGGCTATTGAGGTGATCTCAACTCCATTGTCTATGCCTAGCTTCTCCATTGTCGCGCGCACCAGCCGATGCTTTAGTTCGTGTGCATGATTAACCTCCTCCGTGACGGAGTAACTCAGCCGGATGCTACTGTCGAATCGCCGATTGACCGTCACGTACACATACTTCGCAATCGCCGCGCTGAGGACCGCGCCACCATGACGGCGATAGTGAATGGGTAAGTCGCTACCTCCCCCGAGAAAGCTAACTCGCAGCGGGGTTCTGCAAACGATCATTGTCATGTCCCTTCAGAACAACATTCGCAAATCTGCTTGTTTTCGAGATGAACGGAACCTCCTCGGCGCCCCTCTCCGCCAACAGCGTCGCGATACGTGCTTCGTCCCAACCGCGCCAGCGGTAATTGTTGGCCATCGCCTTCAGGCGATCTTCTTCCGGGCGCTCAACGTAGATACGTCGCGAACTCATACTGAGCAATGCGGGATCGGCCAAAGCTGGGACGCCCTCGACGATGAGAATTGGGTCGACGGGTACCTCGATCTCAACCGCGTCTCGAATAGATTCCCGTCCGAAACGGTCATATCGCGGAACCATCCTGACGCCGGGCATGGCAATGGCATCGGCCAAGAAGGCGCGCGCTGCGGACAGGTCGTAGCGGTCAACTACAGACGGACCACGCCTGTCCTCCTCACGGAGTAGCCAACTGTCCAGAGGAACCACCACAGCGGAACGCCCTTGAGCTCTCAACACCGAAGCAAGGCTCGCCGCCAGCGAACTCTTTCCAGAAGACGCCAACCCCCCAACCAATACCACCGTTCCAGTTTCAACATCCTTGGCGAGCTTCAGCGCACATGCGTGCAGGAGAGGCCAACGACGAATGATCAAGTCGACAGCTTCAACCAGGGACGGGCACTCGAAATCCGGTGAGCAATTCCACTTCCCATCCCGCCCAGCTTCGCCAGTGTGTACCAAAATCGACCGCGCGCCGACACGCCGTGCGGTCATCAGATCTGTGGTAGTGTCGCCGACCATCCAGGAGTCTTTGAGATTCAAGTTAAGATCTTGCACTGCCTGACGTATGAGACCAACATTCGGCTTTCGGCACTCACAGGCAACCTTGAGTTCCGCGCGCTCACCTGGGAAACCACTGTCTGGATGATGCGGGCAATAATACAGCGCATCCAGGTAGGCGCCTTTTTCGCCGAGCAAAGTATCCATCCGGTTGTGTATTTGCCTGAGGCCTTTCTCATCACACTCCCCGCGCGCGATGACCGGCTGGTTCGTGACTAACACGGTCCTGTAGATGCTTGCGTTCAATTCTGCCAGGGCCTCCCCAATACCCGGCAACAGCGCAATGTCCTCGGGGCGCCGAATGTGGCCACGCTCCTCAATGAGCGTGCCGTCCCGGTCAAGGAACACAGCGGGCGCCGGGTTACGAAGCGAGCATCCCGCAACCCGGCCCGATAGCAAATCCAGCGCGACTCTCTTGAGACGTTCCGGGGTTCCTGCGTCTTTAACATATTCTGGGCTGCGGTATCCCATCAAGCGCCCGCCGCGGGCCAAAAGGAGTGGGAAGACGTGCTTACCAAAGTCCGGCTTGTGTGTAAGGACATCAAGCGCCGACAGGGCGGAACGCTCCATAATATAGATAGCGGCGTTAACAAGATTCGGCAAGTTCGCATCAGGCGGATGAGGGTAAGGATGGAACTTTAGTACCAGGTTATCGCCGTCCACCTCGACAAGGTCCGAATCGTGAGGGTGATCGTTCGGGTGCAGGAACAACGTCGCGTCGGGAGAATACTTCTCATGAACAGCAATCATGCGGGCCATGTCGAAGTCGAACACGGTGTCTCCATAGAGAACCAAGAAGCGATGCTCGAGAGAGTCCAAGGCCTGAAGCACAGCGCCAGCCGTGCCAGAGGGTGACTGTTCCCGCACACAACGTATTGAAAGCCCCCACCTTGAACCGTCACCGCAGAATTCGTCGATCTTGTCGCCGCCATATCCGGTAAGAAGCACAACTTCTCGTGCACCAGCTTGGGCCACTTGGGATAATTGGTAGTCAAGCAAGGGCCGGCCATTGATTTCGACCAAGGGCTTGGGAATGCCCCCCGTCACTGCGCGCAATCGATTCCCCATCCCACCCGCAAGAATGACGACTTGCATCAGACTCGTCCCGCTTCCGCCGTCACTTCGGCGATTGTACGCCGTACCGCCTGAGCCGATGAGGAGAAGGAGCGCCAACCAAGGTCGTCCAACTTCTTGACCGAATATTGGAATCGCGGCACGTCCCCGACCCAGCCTCGGTCTCCGCCGGTGTATTGGATGATGACCTTGGATTTAGCCGTGGCCGTTACCGCCTCGGCGATTTCGGCAACAGTAGTTCCTTCGTCCTCGGGGCCGATATTGAATAAGTTGACCCGCTCACTCGCGCTAATCCGGATGAACATCATCGCTTCCATCAGATCCTGGACATGAAGGTATGGCTTCTGCTGAGTGCCGTTGCCTAGTACCTCAAGTATTTCTGGCGTCCGCTTCAGTTTGTTCAGTAGGTCGTATATGATCCCGTGTGTTAAGCGAGGTCCGATAACATTCGGGAATCGAAAAATGTAGGCTCTCTCCAGGTAGGACTCGACCGCCGCAGAGATAAGTCCCTCCGCCGCGAGTTTCATGGCGCCATAGTTTGAAATAGGCAACAAAGGCCCAGTGGCTTCACTCAGCATTCCTGGGTGTTCACCATAGACCGCAGATGTCGAGGCGAAGGCAATCACAGGAATTTCCAGCTCCTTCATTAGCAACAGTATATTGAAGGTGGTCATAAAGGTGTTGCGAAGGTCCACCCTCGGATCGCATACGCCGGCCGGAATATCGGAGTTCGCGGCCATGTGCCAGACCTCCGATATTGACCTCTCCCGAAGTTGCGGCGTCAACTTCCGCAAAACCTGTGCTTCGTCGGAGAGATCGATCACGTGGAACTCAAATTTAGGGTTCCCACGGGCCGTGGTTAGGTTTTGCTCGACACCCCGGCTGAAGTCATCCACGCCGATCACCGCGCAACCGCTCGCAAGTAAAGTGTCTGTCAACTGGCTCCCGATAAACCCGGCGCAGCCGGTAACCAAGACCTCGCGTTCCGAATTCTTGGCGGATTTAAGCACTTGCTATAACCTCAAATAGGATCTAGGCGAAAAGGTTGGGTTTCCAGCAGGCCTGCGGCAATCTCATCACAGACCAGGGAGACAGCTTACGTGTCTTCGACTGCGCATGGAAAATGCGTTCAGTTCAGAATCGTCGGTGACCCAGAAGTTCTTCTGGAATAACCCTAAGGCGAAGAAACTGGGCCATCACATGCATGCAGGCCTGGTGAGCATCCTCAATAACTCCGTAGTTCCAGCCATCCACGTGAATGGCCGCAGTCGCCATTTGCCGGCTGCGGCCGCCGTCGAAGCCGGTCAATGCTATCGTCTCCATGCCCAACCTCGCAGCCGCTTCGATCGCCCGGACGACATTCTCCGAGTTTCCAGATGAACTAACCGTTACCAACACGTCACCGCTGCGCCCGTGAAGATTGAGCGGAAACGCAAAGACGTCGGCAAAACCAATATCGTTGGAAACGGCCGTGACCACCTCCACATTCGAAGACAAGCTGACCACCTTGGGGCGCAATTCAGTATCGGCGTGGATCCCCTTCTGATGGTCGCAAACCATATGGTTGGCAATGGCCGCGGATCCACCATTGCCGCAGGTAAATATCGTAGCATCTCTCTTCAATGCATCTTCCAGAATTGCGACTGCCAAATCAAACTCCGCCCGATCGATCGAAGCCAGGGCTGCAGCAACTTCGACAGCATATTGGTCCAGATACGCTCCCGGAGACTGAATGCGAGAGTTTGGGAACAATGGCCTCAATCTGCCATCACCGTTTATCGGAGCGCGCTTTTTGATTGGTTTTTCCATTGTCTTAGTCGCTTTCGCATTGAGTTGTGTATCTATTGGGCTTCACACTAAGCAAGAAGTAGTTGATCCCTCGTCTGCCGAACCATACGATGGATGGCCTCAGCGAATGACCCGCAGATTGGGCAGCGGAGTCAGGAATCCTCGGGCGTTGCGCTTCATCCGCTGTTGGCGAATTTCGAGCCGGAGAAGTCTCCGCAGCGCATAAACAACGGACCGCAGCGGTCGGCTGCGCTTGAGCGCCGCCTTCAATTTCGCGATGGCACTGCCGGCACGAGCAGCTTCCGCCGGCTCGTCCCATAGCCGCACGTAGTCGCTTTGCTGAGGAATGAAATCCCGCGATACATCGCCCACCCGCTTTGCCTGGACCATCATATAGGTGCCGGTGTCGGAAGTAAATTCGATACGGCTCTGCACGCTTTCTGGATCCGGGACGCTATAGAACCTTGACGCCGGGATATCTTCCCAGACGATGCAACGTTCCATGGAATAGCCGTTTTTAGGGCACAGGAACCGATAAAAGAGCTCAGGGGAGAACTGGTAGAAACCGTGGCCGCAAAAATTATTAGCCATAGTGTAGGAAATTAGCAGGCCATCGGGTCGAACCATCTGCGCTGCGTTCCTTAGAGCCGTCGCAAAATCGAATACGTGCTCCAGCGTGCCGCCGTCCAGCACCACATCGAAGCAGGAAACCAGGCTGTCCGGGACTGGCCGGTTCATATCATGGACAATCTGTGCGCCTTCGTAATCGCTCGCGTCGATCGCGACAATCTCTTTGGCTCCAAGCAGGCGGAAAAAATCCTCTGCGTACTTGGTCGTGGGATCCATCAACCTGCGCACGCAATCCTGCGGCATTGCGTATCCCGCTTCGCGCAGCACCGAGATAAGCTCATGACGATTGACGTAAAGGCCTTGGCGGCCCAGGCTGGCCATCCGCTTGAACGATACGCCCCTTTTTTGCGCCTCAATCAGAAGCTGGATTCCATTAAGATCAACGCCCATGAATACCCCGAACCGAAAACTGAGCTGACATTTCGTTTGTTTCGCAGCCACGATCTTGCCGGCAAATGAATGGCGCGCTGGAAGCAATCCCGCGGATGGATCGGTCTTGACAGCCTTCTCGCAAGTTACTGCGAGAGCAATCCGGAGGGGTGAGAGCAACTTCGAAGCCCCTTGTGGCAAATCAACAAAATTGCAGCAGACGTTTATTAACTCGATTCATTCTTGGGAATCGCGCTAGGCCTGCTGGCTCCGCCCGGGTTAGTTGATTCTGAAAAACCCGCGCTTCTTCCCTCCACCGCGGGAGTATCAGGGCAGACCCAAAAAACCAAATGCGACTTCGGCAGCAGGGCGAAGGTCTCTTTCTCGACAGTCGCGCTAGGAAACAGCGCTTTCAGTTCAGATCGCCTGAGGAGATTGATTTCATCGAAGTAGGCCCAAGCGTCCACCCTCCTTGGCTTCGACAGCAGACAGAAAGGACTGATGAGCACCAGCATTCGCCCCAGGGTATGCGGGAGCCAGTGCAAGAAAGGAAAGGCAAAATGCGGTTCCAGGGGGAACTCCCACGCCGGGGTCTGCAAATAGATCTGTTTCGCAACGCGCCTCATCTCAGCACAAAGGCTTGCTCGCTTCGCTGGACTAACGTGTTCAATCACCGAATTTGATAATAGCAGATCGTATTCGCCGTCTCTGGCCGGTATGTGCTCTCCGTCGTAGAGAACTATAGAAGCGTTCGCAAATTCGCCGCTGACCGACTGGGTCGAGGCGTCTGAAATATTTAGTATCACCAGACTTCCCGGCCGCAGACCGGACGCCTCCCAGAAGTGTCGTGAGCCTCCGAGATCGCAGACGTGCATTTGCTCGAAATCTGGATACTTCCGCATCAGCATGGCCGCACGCTTTCGCCGGAAGCGTCGCATAACGGGAAGTATAAATCGGTCCCAGGGATTCACGACGGCGCCCTCTTCGCCCACGCGGGTCGCAGAAACTTGGGTCGGTTGACTATTCTTTCTAAGCATGACCGCACCTGATTCCTCTCTATGCTCCATTCGCCCCGTGAGTGCCGCAGTCACCGGCGGAGAATATCGCAAGAACAACATCCCCGGCCGGCTTGCCGTCAAGGCGCTCTCTTTGCACCTGTCTGAAGAGATCTCTTGCGAACACGACCGGGTGAAGCATCACACTGCCTCTGATCCTGGCCCTTGTTAGCCCTCCTGGGCTGCGATGCGTACAGAGTGCCACAGACATGGCGGCACGTCGCAGAGCACTTCCAGCAGTTGGAGAAGCAAGCCGGCATTGGAGTCCTAGATTCCGGGCAAGGACCTGGTAGGAATGTGCGTTCCATCGAGTCATATGATGGGGGGGGTGATTAAGCGGATCGTACCAAAGCCCCTCGAAGGACATTGGCGAAAATGGCGTACTGAGATACATTCGCCCGTTCTTGTGCGTAAGAAAATGAACAGTTCTTGCAAACTCGAGCGGCGCGCTTACATGTTCCAGGCAATGAAACGACACCGTGCAGTCGTACTGCATTCCCGTCCGTTGAAGATGTTCCTCTGCAGTCTCGCAAAACGCATTCAGACCTTTTGACCGGCATTTGGCGATACCCATCGGGTTGATGTCTACGCCAGTAACGCTGCACCCGGGGATAGCCCGAAGCTTTTGCATGAAACTCCCGGAGCCGCATCCGATTTCGAGTACGGTACGTATTTGCCTCGCCTTAATTTCCGAGAGAACATAACTCCACTCCCATCGCTCCGTTGGGTAGTAATCAGCTTGCTGTCCGAGTTGTTCATAGAATTCGGCTGTTCCCGGATCGAGCGGATCGGCGAACTCAAGCGTGCACGCGCTGCACCGGCGAATACTATAGTCCCGCGTCTCAACTGCCGTCAGCGTAGGACCGTAATATTCCATCAGGGCTGACCGCGTGTGCTCCGCCGGCAGATTTCTAACTAAATCGGAATCTGCGCCGCAAATAGGACAGCGCGGGAAGGTGCCGTCGTGAACCGATCCTTCCTTATGCATTATGCCTCCTGGAGTTCTATGAAATAAGCGCGCTCGACAGGCTTTGCGCCGGGTCACAATCCATGCAGCTGGCCATCCTGAAATCCAGGCTCAACCACGAGCGCCGATGATTCCTGCTGTTTTTCTCTAGCTTCGTTATCCAACCTGAAAACCATCGCGTTTGCGATTGCCAACAGGCCGTACGCATCTGCCATCGGCTGGTAAGGGATGCTGAACGCAATAATTCCTATAATGACTGCCACCCATGCCGATGCGGAAGGCTCTACCACCTGCATGTCGGTCGAAGAGAGCTTCCAAAACCGCTTCAAGGGACGAATCGTAAACCAAAGCAGCAGCGCTACGCCCACAATACCGACGCTCAAGTATTGAGCGACATACTCGTTATGTGGAGGGATATTAACAAAATGCCTAAAGCGCAGGTTAAATACCCTATATCCGCCTCCCAGGTCCTTACCGAATAAAGTGCCCGAGACTGTCTGTGTTCCGCCGAGCAGCGACTGCCACATTGCGATACGAAACAGCCAGGTCTGCTTGTTGGCAGCACTTTCGGCGAGCTGAGATTCAACCATCTTCACAGCAATGCCGCTGATAAGCCCATATCCGAGGATGATGAATATGGCGATGCTTGCTATTGGTACCAGGCGGCGGAGAAGCTTCCTGTCCACAAATAAGAAAGGCGCGCTTCCGGCCGCCAACACGATCCATACAGTCCTGGTGCGCAAAAAAATCGCCAATCCCAGGAACACGGCAGGGAGCCACTTTTGCACGATCGTGCACTTCTTGTACTGGGACTCTGCCAGCGAATAGAAGAAGCAAAACGCGAGTGTCAGGGCGCAGGCGCCGGGCAGCAGGCGGCCCTGATTCATGAGCTCACGCACTGGATCATGATGTTCCCATGCAACTGCGCCGACATCCAAGCCACCATAGGCGAGGCAGGCCACGAGCACTAGCCCTAAACCATAATACAAATACGCGCGTATGTACATCCGCACTGAGTGCGAATCAACCGGCGCGGTAAGGAAATAGAGTAATGCAATGAGAAACCCAACAAAGATCCGCGAGCCATTCCCCGCATGGGAAGTTCCATGAGCGGCAATCCCGCGCGCCAGGCTGAATGCAAAAAAGAATAGATAAGCAATTGCGATCCTTCGTCCGGTGCTGCGCTCGCTAAGCCGCGGAATTGTTCTTGCAATTCCGGCAACCAGTAAGCAAATCTCAACAATATCAACGACAGTGATGTTAAGTCCCCCGATAACATATATCGTTGCTCCGAACGAGAAGTCGTAAAATAGTACCGCCAGAAGGCTGATCCAGCCGAAAAGAACACTCCGGGAGAGACAATAGATGTAAACCAGCAACAATGGAAAAATGGCAATTCCAACCAGAAGAATCATCTAGCCATGTACCTCATGGTGCAGTTGATGCGTTCTCTCCTCCGCCAGCGCATCAAATCGCCGGTACAAGTCTTCATACTGCGGCACCACGACATCTGCCCGAAAATTGTTCCACGCATACTCAAAGGCCGCCTCTGCCGTCGTTTTGCGGAGCTGACGGTCACCAGCGAGCTTTTGCATTGCTCGCGCTACTTCCTTGGGATCGCGGACATCGACCAGCAATCCCACCCGGCCATCGTCCAGCAGCCGATGCATGCCGGGGGTTCTTTTGCCCGCGATCACAGGCTTCTTGAGCGCCATGGATTCCGTGACCGTCATAGACAATGCTTCATCCAGCGATGGATGGACAAACACATCGCTTTCCTCCATGACGAATCTCAGCATATCCCCGTACCCAGGTATTCGTCCTCGAAAGATGACGCCCTGGTCGAGTCCGTTTGAAGCCGCCCATCTTTCGGCAGGTCCGCCGGCCTCGTAGTCCATTCCGATCATAATCAAGCGCGCATCGGGAAATGACTTGCGCGCAATCTGAAAGGCTCTCAAAGCACATTTTGCGTTCTTTCGCCCGGACCAACCTTGCAGGATGGTAAGGAAAGTAAATGGGCGATCGTTCCTGGGAAGGCCGCTTCGTCCAAGTTCGAATATCCAGTCGCCAGTAAAATTCGGGATGATTTCGATCGGCGCCCTGGGAAACAGCCAGCGTCTGAAGTGCCGCGCAGCGTCGGCAGAGACCGCCGTAAAGTACTTGCCCTTGAAGGCGACGGCGTAGGCCATCGACAATCGCACCAGTACGCTGATATGCGGGACGTACCACAGAACTTTCCACGGCAGATCGTGAATGGTTGTAACCGTTGGCGCCCCCGAGGCGAGTGGGCCGAGCGCATACTCGTAGGTCCAGTTGGCATGCACAAACCGGGGAGCATCGGCACTGATCGCTCGCTTTAAATAAGCAATCTGCGGCCTGTATAAATGCCTGAATCTTCTATCCTGCCCTACAAACACTCGCAGATTGCCCCAGTCGTAAAACATCTCCTCCCGAAGATTTTGGCTTAATGTATAGACGGTAACCACATGGCCACGACGCACAAGTTCCATAACCAGGCCGGTCAATGCCGGATTGCTTCCCACACTTGGCCCGAGTTCCTGCGCGCTTTTTCCCATAAAGCGCGCCAGAGCATGCACATCTATTGGAGTAGAGATCGCAATATACAAGAAGCAACTCCTTAAGGGGACGGCCAAGACAGTAAAGGCATTAGCTTCTCCCAAGCTTCATCGAGCCTGCGGCAATCTACTCGTCTACGGAGCGGCCGCCTGACTCACTCGTCTTACACCAAGACGTAGCAGACCTGATGGTGACTTTCCCTGAGCGGCCATTTCTTCCGCGCAGCAAATTCATTGACCGCTGCGGTGCAACCCTCCCACCCATAGTAATCATCTATGATGATCATTCCGCCATGAACCACGCGATCGGCAAGGTTGTCGAGGATGCACTTCGTGGATTCGTACCAATCTGCATCCATCCGAAGGAGCGCAATTGGGTGCGGCGGTAGCTTGGGCAACGTATCCTCAAACCATCCTTTGAAAATTTGATAGTCCTTTGCGGCAGACATCGACATTGCGGCACGGGCTTCCTCTTCTGAGGCCGTGCAATTGTTGAAGTACTCGGGGCTGGTTGTGTCAGCCTGGTAAGCTTTGGCGCGGGCACCGTCAACCTCTTTGGCGGGCGGAAGCCCCTGGTAGCTATCGCACAGATAATAGCAGCGCCCGCTCCCAAGAACGTCTGCGATTCCAGCAATCATGCCGCCACGCCAGGTGCCACACTCTACGATGATTCCCTCTACTCCCTTGACTTTCGCTGCCAAGTGAAGGTTGCCGGCATACGACCTTACCGGAATCATCGTGTATTGCTTGTACTTTCGATGCAAGGAGCGAAAACGCAGCTCATTGGCGATAAATCGACAAACTCGACCGACGCGTTGAGTGAACAGCACCTAGTGATCCTCCGAGAATTTGATTTGGCCGCAGCTTTTATTTTGCGGGTTAGTTCCATCTGACGGTAAATGACTCTAAGGCACTTCACTCGTTATTGTGCTTCGTCTCCCTGTCGAAAAGAAAAAAAATCTGACATAGATGAGATATGGAAGGAGTGCGGAAACAAGATAGAGGAGCGCCATAGACCAGACAGCCCCAGGCAGTCCCGCGAAGGGCAAAGTCCAAATGGTGAAACCTATGTTCAGCAAACCAAATAACACTGAAATGATAAGCTGAAACCAAACCACGTGGGCAGCATTCAACAGCATACATATCGGAGAATTGATAGTGGATATGACAACCCACGCCGCGAAACCTATGATCAACCATTTGGGAGCGTAAAGAGCTCCGTGGGTCCAATGTAGAAGGATGGAACTACTGAACAACGAGAGAAGAAAGGCAAGCCCAGCTGCAATCGTTGCATTTGCCGCTACACTACGTTTTAATGCACGTGCTATCCACGGCCACTCCTTCCGCCCTATAGCTTCGCCAAACGCCGGCCATAATGGCGCTGTCACATAGCCGGCGATAACGGTAATGGTCGAGAAGAGCCGCTGCACTACCGCGTAAACACCCACCGCCGCGGGTCCAAGAATATGCGCGATCACGATGTTCTGGGAATCGTAGGCTAGGGCGCCTGCGATTCCGAGACCGAAGAACAGCATCCCCTTGCCAAGTAGGCCTTTTGCAACTTCTCGATCGAAGTTGAGCAGCGACGGCCGGAGATCGGGCCTTTGAACAAAATACAGCACCAGCGCGTTGCCCAGCGATGGAATCAACGGGATACCGCTGATGATTGCGACCAGCCATGGGATGCTCGCATGATGCGCCGCGGCAATAAAAATGCAGCCGAGCGAAAGCAGGCTGCCCGAAGCGACCCATATGTTTGATATATAGCCCTGCTGGAGAGACCGCTGGACCTGCTGAACCATATTTACAGGCAGGCCGATTGCGTACAGAGCCACAAAAATCAAGATGGCTGCCTGTATCTCGCCGCGGTCTTTAAGACTGGCTAGGCCGAGCACATAATCCCAGTGGATAATGCGGGCAGAGAGGGGAAAGGCTATAAGCAGAAAACCGGCAATCCCACAGAGACAAACCAGCACGCTTGAAATGGCTCGTCGGGCATATAGACGGTCGTCTCTGCCTTCCGCCTGGCTGATGGCGCCGATCAGGCCATTGCCCAATCCCAAGTCTGAAAATCTCAGAAATGCCATCAGAGCCGAGATCGACATCCAGGCCCCATATCTCTCGGGTCCAAGATAATGTATGGTCAGCGGAACTGTAACGATAAACGTCAGAAACCCGCATCCGCTGCTTATCGGCCCTGTAATTGCGGTTAAGAGTAATCTGCGATAGCGCTCCTTCGAGTGTCCGCCAGGAAGTTCGGTATCAAATGGGCGAAGCGTAAGCGCCGTGCGTATCTTCCGTAACTGCAGCACATCCAGGAGACCTGTAAATGTCATTCGATCCTTGAGCAACTGATCCTCTAGGTGTGATTAGTCCTGCCAAGATTTCTAATTCTAGGTTGCATCTTATCGCCGGGTCAGTTCGCTTTTGCAGAACGATCACTTCGAATGGTTTTCAAAAGCACCGTTGCGAGCGCCTTTGCTGGGTGGGAGCAGTCAAGCCGCGCCCAAAGCTTGGTCGCAAGAATCCATGCGATTCCCGCAAGGAATGAAAGCCAGGCGCCGACGAGGACGATCATCGTTCGATGTGGAGATGTTCTCCTCTCGGGGATGTCGGGTGGATCCAGTACCATGATCTGAGGGATTTCCATAGCTTCCTGAACTTTGGCGAGCTCGTACTGCTTAGTTAGAGTTGCATCGATCTCTTCTTGCGTAGCCACTTGCCGGGATAGATTGTAGTAAGTGAAACCTAAAAGCGGCAGCTCGCGGACCGATGGAAGTACTTGATCCGTTTTCAACCCGGAACCATTGGCGCCATTGGGGCCTTCTGACGCCCCACTTATCATCTTCAACTGACTTTGCAGTTCAAAAACGCGCCCACGTGCGGCGCGCACTCGCACGTTGTCATCAGAGTACTGGGCTTTCAGCGCAGAAAGCTCACTCTCGGCTGTAATTAACTCAGCCTGTAGATGCCCTGCCTCCTCCACCGTTGCTTCGCCTTGTTTTTGAAAATCCAGTGTAGCGTTACGGCTTGAAAATTGACTCAATGCGCGAGAGCTGGTTTCGAGGTCGTTATTAATGGACTTCAGCCTCTGCTCTAAGAACATTCGTTCGCGGCGGGCCGCGGATGCGCTCAAGCTGTTGTTGAGCTTATTAAGTTCCTCGATATAGGCTTCCGTAATATCGCGCGCACGATATCCTTCCAGATCCGTGACACTTAAGGTGATGATTCCACTTTTCAGGTCTTCTGCAAATTTGGTTCGTTGCATTAGCACCTTGCGGGCATCGACATCGAGCTTGCAGTGATAGACCTTCCGCAGATCGAAGCGATTGATGATATCGTCCATAACGGTACGGCTACTGAGCACGCCGGAAACCATTTCCCCTGGCGTTCTCTCGCTCATTAATTCTCCCTCCATTAGACCTGACGAGTATGCGTTTCCATTTAACGCGGAAAGCACCGAAGGACTTGTAAATGCCTGCGGATTAGGCGGCATCAATAGGGCGGTGGAGGTGTATTCATTTGGAGTAAGCAGTGCTATGCCAATCGCGGCTAGCAGTCCTAGCGCCGTTACAATGGCGAGCCAGCGACGGCGGTGCCAAATCGCGATCAATAACTCGGCTGCGGGAGATTCTTCCGAATGCGACGCACCGTCGGCTATATGGTGATCCTGTTCTTTGAGTGTGCTCAATGTTCTGTCTCCGGTGCGATAAAAAAGTCGCCTTGCTTGAAGATGAAGCAATACGATTTCACGAGGTTCGTTGCGTCGCTGGGCTATGCTTGCGCTATCTACGCTTTCACTCAAAACGCGCGGGGAATCTTCTCACGAGAAGGCTCTAAAAAAGCGCTATGCGGGTCTCTGGGGCTGAATGATTTACGGCAGGCTTGGCACTGCATTCGTGCCCTTGTTGCCATCGATTAACTTCACTGGGCTTCGCCGCCTGAAAGCGCGAAGTCCAAGGCCGGTGGCCAGTACCGAGGAGCGCATGCATTACTGGCATAGCCGACTCGTTAACTTTTCACCATATCCCAGCAAGAACAGAGATGACAAGATTCCGTATACCCATAGTCAAACGAAGATCATAGTAGGCTCTATAGAACGCCGCCGATTGCGAGCGGAAGCGTCGCCGCCGACATGATCGCCGCCAAGCCTAGGATGTTTTGCCAGACCGGCGAACCGCCGATGATCTTTTCGGGAACAAAGATAGTATCGCCTGGCTGCATGCGTAGGCTCATAAAGTTGTCGCTCATCCAGATAGTCCCCCGCTCGCTTTCCCGCGGCACTACTGACCCGTCGGCTCGTAGCACGTAGATGTGCTTCTTGTCTCCCGAAGGCGTCCAGCCACCGGCCTTTCGCAGGTACCAGTCGAGAGCCCTCCGCGAAACATAGCTTACAGCGACTGGATTATATACTTGGCCGCTAACCACCACAAAGTTCGGCCGCTTGGGTATGAACAGAGTGTCACCAGCGCGCAGTTCAATATCTGCTGGCGTATTTTCCCACCTGGTGATATCGGAAGAGATGTTGATTACCAGGCGGCCACTGGCAGGATGGCTTCGCAGCGCAGTCAGGGCTTCCTGCCGCTCTTGTTGGAGCGCCTGCTGCATCGTTGCCGCTGCCTGCTCGTTCATGGCACCTTGCTTAAAGTCGATTGGTGTGTTTTCGATTCGTTGAATCATTTGCTCACGGGCTTGCTCACCCAGTTCGCGGACCTGCACCCTCTCCAGAACGGCGGCGGGCGGATACGCATCCGCTCGGAACCCGCCCGCGCGCTTCAGCGCGGAGCTAAGACGCTCCCCGTCTTCGATCCCGTAGCTGCCGGCATGTTCGACCTCGCCGTTAATCGTCACCGAGGCGCCGATGTCCTGCCAGCCGGCCAAGCGCCGAATGCTGACGACATCGCCTGGCTTCAGCGTCACGTCGGCGCTCTTGTCACCCTCGAGCGCTTTCTCGATCGCGACACTGCTGTGGTTGACCAGGACCTTTTGGCCGTTCTGAACAACGTAGCTTGAAAGGTCGGCCTCATCCTTATAGGCGCTCCGATTAAATCCTCCCGCCGTCCGTACTAATCCAGCGACCGTCAGGTCCTGAGACATTGGGTATTCGCCTGGACGGAGGACTTCCCCCTCGATGGAAACCCTGGGCGGATCAATCTCATACCGGCCAAATATATGAATCAAATCGAAAGGCTCGAGGAGAAACGAGTCGTTGCCAAGCAATGCTTCATGCAGGTTGAAGCTGATGGTCTCCGGTTTGAAGTCGGGTGGCATCAGACGAACCAGTTCCGCATGGTCGGCCGGCTCCGGCAATACATCCTGATACGAATGCAACAGGTCGTTAATGGTCATTCCGTCCTTGTACGAATAGCTGCCGGGACGATAGACATGGCCCTCAAGATAGACTGCCTGTTGGTTGTAGGGCAAGATCTGCGAGATTACGACGTCATCCCCACCTTGTACCTGGAAGTCGGCTAGTTTTTGCGCCACTCCGGCCGGATTGTCGGGAAGCTGCAGGCTTAACATGGTGCGGCGCTGGTGGGCTACAATCCGCGCCAAATCAATCTGCTTCAAGCTCGCGGTAGCCAGCGCTCCCCCTGCAAGGTCAAGGACCTGATTCAGTGTTTTCTCGCCGTTCAATTCGTATATCGCGGGGTGGTGCACCATTCCTTCCACCGAGACCTGCGGCCCCACCGGCGGCACGAGGATGGTATCGCCAGGCAACAGCCGGTCGGTGTTCGAGCGAACACCTTTCAACAGGAAGTCGTAAAGATCGATTTCACGAACCAGTTGACTGCCGCGTAACTGCTTCAGGATGCGTAGCGACCCGCGACTGGTGGGACCGCCGGCGGCGTACAAAGCGCTCAGCGGGGTAGATAGCGAGCTGACATCGTAGGCGCCGGGCCGCTGCACATCTCCGACAACATAGATCCGCACCGTGCGCAGCCGGCCCAGAGAGATTTCGACGTGCTCATTCTGAAACTGCTTGCCGAGCGCCTTTTGGATGGCTTCTTGTGCCTGCGAGATCGTCATTCCATCAATCATGATGGTGCCCGCTTCAGGAAGCACAATCTGGCCCTGGCGATCGATGATGCTGTCGATCCGGTTCGACACGCCGCCCCACATATTCACGATCAGCGCATCTCCCGGCCCAAGAACATAGTCGGGACCGGCGGGGAGATCTATTGGCAATTCGTTCGCGTTCCCCGTGCCGAGCAGAAAGGCATCGCTTCCGAATCGCTGCAGCGTGCCTCCGCTGGATGGAATCTGAGTGTAAAGATCACGCAGCGAAGGCAAGTTGCCGTATGGACTGGGTTGCTGTATCTCTTGGGGCTCTTCCGGGTGGCTCTCGATAGCCCTTCCTGCAGGCGTCACGTTCGGCCCGGTTGCTGTGGCGCCGCTAGTCTGGGCGGGAGCTTGGGTATTGCCCCGCTGCGCGGATCCTGGGGCATTGCCGCTTTGGGCAGTTGATGCCGGGGCGCCACCACTCTGGGCAGGTGCTTGGCCGTTATTACTCCCGGAAGACGACTGAGCGTTGCTGCTCTGAGAAGATGGTGCTGTTGCACTGCCGTTACCATTCTGGCCAGAAGCTCCGGCGTTAGTACTCTGGCCTGATGACTGGGCGCTGCCACTCTGAGACGATGATGCCGCGGCTCCGCTGCTACCACTCTGAGCAGGCAGGGGCTTACACATTAAAACAAGTAAGACCGCGACAAATAGCAGACAGTAAACACGGTTCCAATACAGTCTGGCGTCGGAACTCTCGATACTATGACTTGTTCGATGACCCATTTTTAACCCTTCAACCCTTTTGAGCGCGGTTGGGCGCGCACTATGAAACTGGCCGGCTTTAGAACCCGGTTCCGGCAAAAACCACACCGATGGTGCGCAGAATGATCTTGAAATCCAGCCAGATGTTCCAGTCATCAATGTACTTCATATCCAGCGAGACATGGCTGGCGAACGACGGATCCCGACGGGCCTGCACCTGCCACAGGCCAGTGACGCCTGGGGTTACGTCGAGGCGGCGCAGATGGCCGAACTCGTATTCCTTCACCTCGTCGGGAAGGGGTGGACGGGGACCGACAACGCTCATCTCGCCGCGCAGAACATTGAAGAACTGAGGCAGTTCGTCTAGCGAATACTTGCGCAGGAACCGGCCCAAACTTGGTGAGAAGAAGTTGGAATTAACTTTTCGTAGGGGAACAAAGAACCGTGTTTAACTGTGGGCCTGGTTCGAGACTTCGCATTTGCAAAATTACTCGGAACGGGAAGGCTCCCCCTCATGTGGTGTTCCAGTTTGATCCAGCTATGAGGGTGATTCGCTCAGTGTCAGCCAGGATTCTCCTCTCCGATCGGCGTAACGGGCGACGGAAAAGACTGCATCGTTGGCGCCAGCATGTCCATCCAGAATCTGGCATGCGCGCGGTTCCGTTCCTGGTAATTCAATAAGGGCTTGTTCTTATCGATCAGCCGGGAGATTTCCTGGTGGGTCAACGGTGTCATCATCAACGCCGCCGTCAGAATAGTGGGATCCAGATCGCGGAGTTTCCCGCCCTTGATACTCATCTCCAGATAGCCACTAATGGCCGAGAGAGTCGGCGAGAGACGTTCCTGAATGAATGTCTCGGCCTTCGGGTGCATCTCGAGAAATGCAATCGCGATCAGCCTGGGTAATTCCGGCCTGTAGCGCGCCGTATCGCTGAACAACTCCAGGATCTTCGGTAAAACCGCCTCAAGAGGTTCGCATTTCGCAATCCCCGCCAGCAAGTTCCGGTCAAAGTCCAGCTGTGCGGAATACGCGCGCAGGGTCGACCAAAAGAGGTCTTCCTTATGATCGAAGTGCCGGAAAATCGTGTTTTCACACACGCTGGCCAGATGCGCTATCTGGCGTGTGCTCGTTCCGTGATAGCCCTGATACGCAAACAGCCGGCCTGCTGCCTGAACAATCCTATCTCTCCGCACCGATTTTTTTGATCTGAATGGCATAAATCCCCGCGCACCATGGCGATTGCAAAAACCGAAGCGAGTACGGAACATCGTTTCTTTGTCGCCGGTCTCGTTCCTGCAATGACCGGCCGGTGGCATGACATTGCATGCCGGCGGGGACGGCTGATCCGACGCGCCGAATCTCTTGTGGCCGAGTTTTCCGGGGCGAGTCAGCGCATTTTCTGGTCTTGTCAATTCCGGATTAGCTGCAGCGACCTGCAAAGAGAGGTCATAGAAGAGAGACTAATTCAAAGGTCAAATTGGATTGGATGAACAATAGGTATTGAGCCGATACGATACTGCTTGAGGCCGCGGCGTCACCAAGAGAACTGATCCGCGCCCGCGCGCATGTACCTGTCCAAGCCTCACCGTCAGAACCTTCGTCGTTCAAGCGCCTAACACGGCTCCAAGTCCTCAGCGTCCACCTGGACCGCGGCATGCTGGTTAATCAGTTCGAGTGTCAGTACGAACCGCGTACCGCTGTCTTTTCTCACAAGAGTACCGCAAACGCCCTGCATGACACCGTTCTTAATGCGAACTTTTTCTCCAACGACAAGTTCACGATACGGCTCGATCCTCTGCCTGGAGAAGCCTGAGCGCAGAAACTCAATCTCGGGATATGGAAGAGGGAGAGGCTCTCTTCTGTTGCCAACAATTTGCAGCACGCCCGGAGACTGAAGAACCTTGGCCCGTTCTCCGGGCTTGATACGTACAAAGAGGTAGCTTGGAAAGACTGGCAGGACGAGCTTCTTCCGTTGCCGGTTCTTCCATACCCGGACGGTTTCATAGGTAGGGAGAAATGACTCAACCCCCCGCAGATCAAGGTGCTTAACCGCCGACTTTTCATTTTGCGGAACAGTGAAAACCGCGTACCAATTTCGGCAGCTTGTCGTATCCATGATTTCCGTGTTCAAGGATGTGCTATCTCCAACAATTGGTTGATCTATCGCCTGCCGCCTCACCCGAAACCTCTCGTTCGCCAAGGCATCGCACAAATGACGAAAAGCAACACCTAGGCTTGAGTGCGAGTGAAGAGTCCATTCCGTATATCTTCAAAATGTGCGAGGCTTCGCCAAGCTGACTTAGCAAACCGCCCCAAAGCTAAGCCTTCTGTTACGGTTTTCACCCAGCCACGATGTCAGGCTGATCCCAGTATAGATGACAAATGCAGGTTGTGAAACGAGCGCCCAACAAACACATCTGCGGCTGCCCTTCTATAATTCACTTCGAGAGTGGCAAGTGAGGATCAAAGGGATTTTGCAGACAGGGAGTTCGCAAACCGTTCTCAATCTATTATATGAATGTATGTCAATGCCGTCACTTTGACAAGAGCCAAATTGCTAAATTTTGCCGCCGAGATTCCATTGACCTTTTTATGGCTTTTAGGTTATATTGCTAGCCTATTTGTTGATAAAGACAATGTAATCATTATGTTATAGAGTACCACGTACTTCCCTCCAGTAACGACAAGTGAAGATGTGCCCCGCCCAAGGGAACTAATCTTCGCCGATGGCGGATTGGAGGCACATGCTTCACTTTACAATAGCGAGGGTGATGTCCTTGCCGTGCGAGCTCACATGCTCGCCCCATAAGGCCGCAAGCTCAGAGCGCCGCAGAATCATTAACGTGCGAGGCTTCCGTTTTCTCACTGGAGCCCTGAATCAGGGCTCAGTCCGACTTGAACAGGGAGGAACTGAGCATTGGGTTGAATGCCGCGACGGAAGCGACCCAACGCAGCGCGCTGCGGGCTTCCCCCGGCGGTACGACTCTGAACGATATCGGCTTTCAGATGGTGAAGCGCATTGGCAAGGATTTCGAGATCGACGGCAGCTTCGCTGTGGATCAGTGGAAGGCATCCATCTATCTTCCGGGCCAACAGACGGTGACGACCACCAACATCCAGTTCACTTGGTTCCCGAGCGGAAAGTCAGCTTTTAGCGCATTTTCACGGTTAATAGGTAGTCCACTCACCCTCGCCGGTTCGCGCGCACCGAATCCTTGCTGAGCCTTTCATAAACTGCGCAACTGCCCGGCGTCTAAAACCATTGGAAAACACTCCAGTTTCGATAGTTCAACGTGCTGCTGTTTCCAGTTGGGAACGCGCAAACTCATAGGTCAGGCGGATGCCTTCCGCAAGGCTTGTCTTAGCCTTCCATCCCAGTGCATTGATCCGACTCACGTCCAGCAGCTTTCGCAGCGTGCCGTCCTGGCGCGACGTATCGAAAACGATCTCGCATTTAAAATCCAGTACCTTAGACACCAGCTCGGCCAATTCCCGAATGGTCAGATCTTCGCCGGTACCGATGTTGATCAGCGGCGGAGTGTCGCCATTCAACAGGCTGTCATAGGCCGGCTCTGGCAGGTTCAGCAAATGGATGCACGCCTCAGCAAGATCGTCGCTGTAGAGAAATTCCCGTCGTGGCTTGCCTGTTCCCCACACCGTTAACCTGGGCACTCCGGCAAGTTTCGCCTCTACCACCTTGCGCATCAGCGCGGGCAGAACATGGGAGCTTTGAAGATCGAAGTTATCTCCCGGACCATACAAGTTAGTAGGCATGGCCCCCAAATATCGAGTTCCATACTGCCGGTTATAAGACCAGCACATCTCAATGCCCACAATCTTTGCCAGAGCATAGGCCCGATTGGTCGGCTCCAATGGCCCGGTTAATAAGCTCTCTTCCTTGATAGGTTGAGGAGCAAGCTTGGGATAGATGCAGCTTGAACCCAGAAACAGCAAACGGTTCACGCCGTGGCGATAACTGGCATCGATAACATTGGTCTGAATTTCTAGGTTATCGCGTATAAAGTCCGCGGGGAATGCGTCGTTGGCAAGGATGCCTCCAACCTTTGCGGCCGCAAGAAACACATACTCCGGTTGCTCTTTGCGAAAAAAAACGCGCACGGCTTCGCGGTCGGCCAGGTCGAGTTCGGCGTGGGTGCGGAGCAGCAGGTTCGAATATCCAGCCTGCTCCAGCCCGCGATGAATTGCCGAGCCCACCAGGCCACGGTGCCCGGCCACGAAAATGCGACTGCCTTTCTCCATAGGGGCCCACTCCCGGGCATCAGCTTTCGTGATAATTCAGCACGGAGTAACCGTGCTTTCGGGACAGGGCATCCTTCGCCGCCGCGTTGACGTCTGTTTCCACCATCTCCTTCACCAGATCGCGGAAGGTGATGCGTGGCGCCCAGCCAAGCTCCCTTTTCGCCTTGCTGGCATCGCCCAGCAGCGTTTCCACTTCAGTGGGGCGATAATAGCGCGGATCAACGGATACGATGACCTTGCCGTCTTGGTCCAGGCCTTTCTCCTCGGCGCCAGTCCCTTTCCACGAAATCTCGATATCGAGAAACTTGGCGGCCACTTCGACGAACTCCCTGACACTGTGCTGCTCGCCCGACGCAATGACGTAGTCCTTGGGCGTTTCCTGCTGTAGCATCAGCCATTGCATCTGCACGTAATCGCGCGCGTGTCCCCAGTCGCGCAGCGCGTCCATATTGCCAAGGTAGAGCCGGTCCTGCAAGCCCACCTTGATGCGAGCCAGCGCGCGCGTAATCTTGCGCGTCACAAATGTCTCGCCCCGCTGCGGCGATTCGTGATTGAACAAAATCCCGTTGCAGGCATAAATACCGTAAGCCTCGCGGTAGTTGATCGTGATCCAATAAGCATAGAGCTTGGCCACAGCGTAGGGAGATCGCGGGTAAAACGGGGTCGTCTCCTTTTGCGGAATTTCCTGCACCAGGCCGTACATCTCCGAAGTGGAAGCCTGGTAAAATCGCGACACCTTTTCAAGCCCTGCAATCCTGATCGCTTCCAGCAGTCGCAGCGCGCCAAGCGCATCCGAGTTCGCCGTATACTCAGGTTCTTCAAATGAAACTTTCACATGGCTCTGCGCCGCAAGGTTGTAGATCTCGTCGGGCTTCACCTGCTGCACAATCTGGATCAGGCTACTGGCGTCGGTCAGATCGCCGTAATGAAGCATGAAGTGCCGCCCGGTCTGATGCGGGTCCTCGTACAGGTGGTCGATGCGGTTGGTGTTGAAAAGCGAGGTGCGCCGCTTGATTCCATGCACCTCATACCCCTTCGACAACAACAGTTCGGCAAGATAAGCGCCATCCTGCCCGGTCACACCGGTAATCAGAGCTCGCTTCATTTTCGTGTGCGCTCCTTCGATCTTCGAGTCGGGTTACTGCAGATTAAGATGATCGATATCGATCATTGGCAGCCCGTTGCCGACTTATTCGAGCGGTTGCCAGCTTGCCCTTACAAACTTCAGAATAGCCCATTCAGGCGCCGCCAACCGTCGTTATGCTGCAAACAGGCTGCGGGCTACAGGCCTTGCGGTTGCACCGGAAGCCGGTTTCTGATCCGCCAAATCATCGGTAGAAGCCAGCTCATCCCATCGATGAGTCTCCAGCCGGCTATCCCTAGCTGGGTTGCTCTCCAGCAGAGCCCAACTCCGCTTTTCCGGCCGATGCCAGAATCAACCAGAACCCGGCTCTCGGCATAACCAAAAACAGCAACCGGCAAGTGCGCCAAACAGAAGCTGTCTCAACTTAGGGGGTCACCCCAGTCTTTGTCCGGTTGAAATCTGTTCGAAACGGGCTGACCTGCTCCCGAAAAACTCAACCAGTTGAAACTGGAGTTCTCTCGGTTCCAAAAACCTCCCGCGACTTTTTCCCATTTCGACGTCTGCCATTTAACTCACGTCTTTCGGCTCCTTCAACATACGCAATTTTGCGTCCGTTCAGAGACTGTGCACTACAAAACGCCCTCATCTCCGCTCCTGCACCCAATGCAAATATTGTGGCCACTTGGTGGACTAATTTTCAACTGATTCTTCGAAATACCACACCGGAAAAATCGGCCTCATCCATGCGGCAATCGTCGCTGCCATACACGGGAGCAGTTTCGTCAGTCCTAAGACTGAGTGTCGTTCTAAATCGAGCCGCTACAAGAGTGTCGTCGAAACGAAACATGGCGTGTTGGATTATCAGCAAGCCGCCAGGCTTGAGTATACGCGCCATATCGGTCACGGATTTTTCGAAGTCGGCGAAGCGGATGCGATGGTCGCATTTCGGTGGCGGCGGTGAACAGTTCAGATCTCCATGGCGGAAGACCGCCATCGCGAAGATCGCGTCGTAGTAATCGTTCGCTTGCGCAACAGTTGAACTGGCAACCGAGAAAATGATCCTCTCGTGTCCTGAATTCAGTAGCCGAAAGCGGCAAATCGCAATATTGAGCGGATTGATGTCGAGCCCAATGATGGTCGCTTGAGAAAAATAGCGGCGCAGAGAAAACACTTCTTCTCCGGTGGAACAACCGACCGAGAGGATCCGCACATCGGCCCCATCTCCAACATGTTCACGCACATACTTGAAGATTTCCGGATAGCGGTCATTGGACGTTGTTCCATAGGGCTGATAGAGACCTTTCGGCGGCCAAAGCAACAATAGAGCAGCGTTACGCGACTCCACCCCTTGTACCAACCGGTAGATAAAACGTGCGACCCGGTATCCCGGAACTTTCCGCAGGCGGGGTTTCCATCGCACGATAAATGCTTGCATATTCAAATCGCTTGACTCGCTTGGAGTGCTTGGCTTGCCGCTCGTGCTTTCCTCTTGGCCCGTATATGCAGCGAAAGCTGGCTCAAAATTGCTGCGTGATCTATGAAATGGCCAGTTCGATCGCGCAACTTGATGTGAGGTTCGGAAAAAAGCTCCCGCCAACAGGATAGTGGAGAATCCGAAGCCCCGGTCACACGGAGATCGTTGCCCCGGAAGAACTCAAATCTTCCACCTTGGGAAGACCACCTGCAGGGCAAATAGCCGATGCACTTCCTCAGTCGCCGCCAAGCAGGCCGGCGGCTTTCAGTTGCGAGATGCCAAGGCGAAACGAGACCTTGATTCAGTCCCTCCTACCGAATAGCGAGACATCCGCCGCCGTTGATCTGCTGAGTCTATTGCAAAGGCATCCTGGATGCTGATCCTGGAAAAGGTCCTGGCATCTCGGTAGTCGAGTTCACCTTTGGTATGAAACACGCAAAAAAAGTAAAGACCTCGTGCTATGCAGGAAGTCTGCGCGTACAAATTACCTTTGATCCGAGATAGCGCTCTGTTCGGCATGACGGAAAGTGAAAAAGTTAACCTTTTATTGTATGATCAGATACGTCCTCCCCTCTTGCCATCCTACCCAGTCGAGTTCTGGGCAGGATGGAATATTGCGTGAGGCCGATCGTGTCCTTCAATGATTACTATAATTACGGTCTCCATATTCGATCAGAGATTCTCTGTCCAGAGCTTATGCCCTATACGCAACCAGGGGAAAGTCCAGAAGTCACGATCCGTTTGCTCTCAAATCTGCCGAACGTTACTGAATCGTTTGAGAATCGCTATTACGAGGTTCGGCCCAGGACCTTTCGCATGGCCGTGGCAGGCGTGGCGAAATACGTTGTTGAGGACGGGAGCCGAATATCAGTCGAGCCTGCAACAGGGGCTTCGCCAGAAGAGGTTCGCCTGTTTCTTTTGGGTTCCGCCATGGGCGCCCTCCTATACCAGCGTGGGTTATTTCCTCTTCATGGAAGCGCAATCGAGACGCAATGGGGGGCAATGATCTTCGTAGGATCACAAGGGATAGGCAAGTCAACACTGGCAGCGCAGTTTCATCGCAAAGGGTATCGAGTGCTCTCAGATGATGTCAGTGCCGTGGCTTCAAAGCCGGGGGGCTTAGAGGTTTTGCCCGCGCTAGCCCACTTTCGGCTTTGCGCAGATGCTTATGAGCGCCTCGGCGTCCTGCATGACGCTTCCTTCAATGTGGACAAGTTCGTGGCGCCTTTGGGAGAAGGTTATTGTTCTCACCCGGTACCGCTGCAAGCAATCCACGTCCTTGCCGATCAAGAAAACGGGGAGGCCGACTTCAAACTGCTTCGCGGATTTGACCGCGTGAAGTGCCTTCTTGAGAATCTCTATCGTCCCCAGTACCTGCATGGCCAAAGCACGCAAAGCGATCTGATGCGGATGGCAAGTTTGGTAGCGCGGAAAAGCGCTATGGTCACGGTGACGCGACGGCGCGATCCCGAATTGATCGCGCCATTGGTTGATTTCCTCGAATTGGCCTGGGTGGAACACTTTGGACCAGCGCCCGGGAAAGAGAAGGAATAAATGCGTTGTTTCAAACCCGAGGACAGGTTATCCCGATCTGAAAACATGCTCTCGACGGATCTTGATCAGGAGACGGTGTTGATGAGCATCGAAGCGGGAGCTTATTACGGCATGGCGAACACTGCGAGAACCATTTGGGAGAAACTGGAAACGCCATTGACCTTTTCAGCTCTCGTGGGCGAATTGGTCAAGGAATATGAGATCACGCCCGATGCCTGTGCCGCAGAGCTGCAGGGGTTTCTCGGGGAGATGGAACGAGAAGGTCTTCTACATGTGGAGTGACCTGAAGCGCTATCAACGGGCTTCTTCAGCCCAAAAGCATCTGCTTTGGGAAGCGCTCGTCGCTTTGGCAGTCGCGCGGATTGTCATGGCCTGTGTGCCATTCCGGCGCATTGCGGGCTGGCTCGGGACTCCTGGTGTCGAGAGCCCTGCCACGGCAACTCCCGAGGAGGCCCGCACCGCAGAAGCAATCGGCTGGGCGGTCAGAGTCTTGGGGCAGCGAGTACCATGGGATGGCCGTTGTCTTGCCCAGGCATTGGCGGCTTCGGGAATGCTACGGAGGCGAGGTCTGGAGGGAACAGTCGCTTTCGGGGTTCACGAGAGTAAACCTGCAGGTTTCGACGCCCATGCGTGGCTGCGGGTAGGTTCTTGTATCGTTACAGGCGGAGCTGGATACCAACGCTTCAAGGCCTTTACGACCTTCGCAAGGAAACAATCTTGAGCATATACGGTATTTATCGGTACGACGGGGCTCCGGTGAATCCGCGTTGGTTAGAGCAAATGCAAGAGGCTATGGCGTACTTCGGACCCAACGGGGCAATTGCCTGAGCCGGTCCTCGCCCATAAGCGAAAGGGGCTACAGGCCGCCGATGTCGGTCATCGGATTGTCCATGAATTGCCGGCATTTCAAGAATGTCTGCGCTCCTTGGAGTCTGTGCCTTATGCACAGGAAGCACTCGACCTCCCGCTTCTCAATCGCTGCCTCGCGAGGATAGCGGCAAATGTCGATCCCGAAACGACCGAATTGGCGATGACGACTTTCGTCCGCGGGGTTGGCGTGGGTCTCTTTTTGCGACGCCTTGCCGAATCTCGCAACTGAGGTATTTCGCAGAAATGTTGACCAGGCAGCTTACCCAATTCGTCCGCCAGTTGCCCGCAGGCCGGCGGGCGCTGGTCCTGGTTTGGAAGGCGGCCGGATGGTGGACCGTGGCCTGGAGTGTCCTGCTGGTACTCCAAGGCTTGATTCCAGCCGGCCAGGCGTTGCTGCTCAGAACTCTGGTGAATCGGCTGGTTGCTTCGGGAGGATGGGCCGCGATTACGGCGCCGGCTTCCGGGATCGCCGGTCTTTGGGCTGTCGGCCAGTTTTTATCCAGCGCCTTGTCCTGGATAAGGGCATCGCAGGCCGAACAGGTGCAGGACGAAGTCCATCGGCTGATCCACGTGCAGGCCCTGCGAATGGACCTCTCCTTTTATGACCATCCCGAATCCTACGATCAGTTATACCGAGCCCAGATTGACGCCATCTCCCAGCCCCTCGCGCTGCTTGAGAACCTTGGATCCCTGGTGCAGAATGGGCTGGGTTTTCTGGTATTGGCCGCGATTCTCTGGAGCTATGCCGGGTGGCTGCCCGCGCTCCTGGTTCTCACTGCCGTTCCAGGCTTGCTCCTCGTGGCTCGCCACATCCTCAAAGAGCATCGCTGGAACGTAGAGCACACCTTCGAGGAACGGCGTTCGCGTTATCTTGACTGGTTGATTACCGATCAGACCGCAGCCGCCGAGTTGCGCCTGTTCGATCTGGGGACCTATCACCGCAAAGCCTTCGAAAGTCTGCGGGCGGGCCTGAAGAGAGGGAAGCTGAATCTGGTGCGGCAGGGAGCAGAAACGGAGTTGGGCGCCGGTCTTCTGGCCTGGGCCGGCAGTTTGACCGGCCTTGGATGGATGCTCCACCAGACTATCGCCGGAAGGGTCAAGCTCGGTGACCTGCTTCTCTGCTTCCAGGCCTTCCAGCAATGCCAGATTCTCCTCAGGTCTTTGCTGGAAGGCGCAGGCAAAATCTACCGTAGCCTGCTCTTCGTCCAAAACCTGGATGTATTCCTGAGTTTGGAACCTCAAATCCTCCCGGGACAGGTGGGAAACTGCGGGCTTCCGGTGAAAAGTTCGATTCGATTTGAGGACGTCAGTTTCACTTATCCGGGCGGATCTCACCGCGCTCTGGCCGGATTTGACCTGGAAATACAACAAGGAAAGATAGTTGCTCTGGTTGGGCACAACGGAGCAGGCAAAACCACGCTGATCAAACTGATGTGCCGCTTTTACGATCCGGATGAAGGGCGGATCCTTCTTGATGGCGTAGACCTTCGAACGCTGGACCGGGAAGCCTTGCGACGCCAAATTACGGTCCTGTTTCAGGAGCCCGTCCACTATCACGCCACCGTACGAGAGAATATTGCCTTTGGCGACATCAATGAACTGTCAGACCAGGCGCGTATCCGGGAGGCCGCGCGGGCCGCGGGAGCAATGCTCCCCATCGAACAACTCAAGAGCGGTTTTGACGAGATTTTGGGCAAATGGTTTGGCGGCGCAGAGCTGAGCGGTGGTGAATGGCAGCGCATCGCGTTGGCTCGAGCGTTTTTCCGGCAGGCCTCACTCATCATCCTGGACGAGCCTACCAGCGCCATGGATTCCTGGGCGGAGCAAGACTGGTTGAGCCGTTTCCGCACCCTTACTGCAAGCAAGACCGCGCTGATGATCACACACCGGTTCACAACAGCCATGCATGCCGACATCATCCACGTTTTGGACAAAGGACGCGTGGTTGAATCCGGCACCCATGATCAGCTGGTGGCGCTCGGCGGAGCCTACGCCGGCTCATGGGCCGCCCAAATGCGCGAGATCGACAGGGGAGAAAGACAGTGCTGAAGACTGACTGGCTCCAGGGCGCCAGCCCCGCGTTTCGTCTCATGATCGCCACCTCCTGGCTGGCCCCCGAGTCATGGCAGGAAAATCAGGAAATGGCAGTCCGGGAGGCGATTCAGGACGGACCGGACTGGGCAGAGTTTGTTCGCCTGGTAGACCGACACAGGACACCGGCGGTGAGCTGGGCTGCTTTGAACCACCCACAAAGAGCGAGCCTTCCGGAGCCCGTAAAGCGGGAGTTGCAGAAACGCAGCGATGCCTGCCGAATGGAGGCCGTAACGCAATGCCTGCTGCTGGCCTCGGTGCTGAAAGCCTTCAACGGCGCCGGAATCCCCGTGATGCCCCTCAAGGGCCAGCTCCTTTCCTTCGACCTCTACGGCGACCTCGGGCTTCGCCAGTCAAGAGATCTGGATCTGGCGGTGGCAGAGGAGGATCTGCTCAAAGCAATAGCCTGCCTTGAAACCATGGGCTGGATTCCGGATCCATCGACATGGTTTCCCTTGACTCCCCGCCAATGGGCGAGCGTTCTTCAGCATGAGTATCACCTTGAGTTCGTTCATTCGCAGACGGGCTGCCTGCTGGAGCTTCATTGGCGTGACCGGTGGGAAACTCCAGATGCGACTCGCTCCCGGTGGAACAGGAGCATTCCTTCTGTCTGGCAAGGCTGTTCGATCCGATTGATGAGCCGGGAAGATAGGACACTCTACCTTTGCAGCCACGGGGGATACCACATGTGGTTTCGGGCGAAATGGCTGGGGGATTTGGCGCGCGCCCACGCTGCGGGACAACTGGACTGGAAGGCAGCGTTGAGCATTGGCCGTACAGCAGGTCAACAAGCGGTGTTGCAGGTGGGTCTGTGCCTGCTGAACCGGATATATGGACTCCCCTTGCCCGATCTGCCGGTGGATCCGCTGATGACTTTTGAGTCTCAGCCCATCGAGATACCGCTTTCCGCTCTCGCGGACCCTGAAGAACCTGTAAACTCCAGCTCCCGCGGGTGGGCTCGGCTTCGCTTTCGGTTTCGCATAAGCCGCTATGAGAGACTCTTGCAACCGCAAAAAGCCTGGCGCGACCGCCTCTCACAACTCCTATATGGCCGGGAGGATTTCAGAGTTCTCCGCTTGCCCGATAGTCTATACAGGGCCTACGCGCCTCTCCACCCTATCTTGTGGACCTGGCGCGAGGCGCGGCGACTCTACCGGGCCGCCCGGCCGAAGCTTTGAAAATGCCAGTAAAGCGGGCAACACGCTCACCGAGACTCATTTCTCAACCGGTTACCCATGGCATAAAAGTGCTATATTGAACAAAATTATGCACTTGCTTTCGATTCGGGCTTGCGGTAGACTCCAGTTATAGCAATCAAATTGCTAATAATGAGGAGAGTATCAATGGCCGGAATTCCGAACACGACTGTGAGCCCGAAAAAGAAATGGATTGCGCCTGAGTTGAAGAAGATCAGCATCGAGATGATCACCGCACATCACTTTTCCTCTGGGAACGATGGGACCGGTGGCCACACGGCCAGTTAATGGTTCTATCAAAAGGCCATGGGCGCGTCGCAAACTCCCCTGATTTTGCCGCGCGACATCTATCTGGCACTCGTATCTAGCGCCTACTGCAGAGGGCGGGATTGCGCAGCTCGGCGTTAATCCCTACGCAGCAACCGGTGGCTGTTTCAAGCCTTGCCGGGTAATATAGCGCGGCCATTATCCCGAGATCTTACCTATTCTGCAATCTTACAGTTGGGTGTGCGAACAGATTAGCGACGGCGCAGTTCTGTGCCTTCTGTCGCTTTGAGCGGTTCCACAACTCATGTTCCCTCTTGGCTGGCGTGCAAGACGCCCGGAGACATTCTTGAGCGGAATCTACGGTATTTATCGATATGGCGGGGGCCCGGTGGATCCGCGGTGGCTGGAGCGGATGCGCGAAGCTATGGCCTACTACGGACCCAACGGCGGTAGTTGCAAGGTCGAAGGGCCGGTGGGCATCGGACATCTTCTGCTTGAGGTGAACCCGGAAGATGCCTATGAGAGCCAGCCGGTATGCGGAGAGCGTGGCTTGGTAGTGAGCGCAGCCCGGCTGGATAACCGGGATGCGCTTCTGGATGCCTTCAAAATCCCCGCATCCGAGGCCCCTCAAGTAGCCGACGGACACTTGGTAAGCCTGGCGTTTGATAAATGGGGCGAAGAAGTTTGCTCGCATCTTGAGGGCGATTGGGCGCTGGCTGCGTGGGATTCGAGGGAGCGACGGCTGCTGATGGCCAGGGACGCCTGCGGAAATTCATCGCTCTACTATTACGAAGGCAACAGGTTTATGGCTTTTGCATCCAGCTTGAAAGCGTTGCTGGCCCTTCCCGGGACCGCTAAAGGGCATGACGAGTTAAGCCTTGTTGAGGTGCTTGTAAATTGGCAGCATGATGCTGAATTGACTGCGTATAAGGGGTTCCGGCGCTTGCTGGGAGCCCAAACGCTGGTAGTCGGCCCTGAGGGCCGGAGCCGGATCGGGCGCTATTGGTCCGCTGAAGGCCATGAGCCGCTCAGGTACCGCCGGGAAGAGGATTATGAAGAGGCGTTTCTGGAGCATTACAACCGGGCGGTTCAGGGTTGCCTTCGGACACAAAGGCCCGTAGCTGCGATGCTATCAAGTGGCCGCGATTCGAGTTCTGTTGTCTCGCTGGCGGCTCGGCTGCTTGCCTTTCAAGGCCGCACTCTTACCGCTTACACCTCAGTGCCCTGCATGCCGCCGGACGGAGCCCGGCAGCACCATCTCGGCAACGAATGGGACCTGGCTCACGCTGCGGCCCGGATGGCGGGCGCAAACGTGCGGCACATCGCGATTGACGCTGCGGACTATCGCATCCTTCAGGGCATGGACCACTTTCTGGATATTCATGACGGCCCCAGCTGCGCATCCGGTAATCATTATTGGCTGCAGGCCATATCGGAAACTGCCGCGCGGAATGGCGCCGGAGTAGTGTTAACCGGCCAGATGGGAAACGCCACTGTCTCCTGGGGCGGCAATGGTTCAGCCTTGCTGGCGCTGCTTCAGGGAGACCCGCAAACAGCGATGCAGTTGCTCCTGCACGCGGAACAGAACCCCTGGCAGATAATGAGGCGGCAAGTGTTGAAGCCCTTGCTCACGCCGATTCTGCGCTTTTCTAGACGATTGAAGTCGCCCAATGGCGAACCCTGGAGAGAGTATTCGGCTGTCAATCCGCGGATGGCGGCGAAGCTGGGCCTGGACCGGCGAATGCGGGCGGCGGGGTTCGATCCAACATATACCATCTCTCCTCTCGTGGACACCCAGACCCTGCTCTTTGAACCCTATTACCGCGTTGCGTTTCAGATTTGGTCTGAGATGAGCGCCTGGCATGGGGTTTCATTTCTGGATCCAACCGCCAATCTGAAATTGGCGGAATTCCTGCTACGGGTTCCCGATAGCCAGTTCCGCCGCAATGGCCAAGACAGCTCGTTATTCAGAAGGTCTCTTCGCGGACGCCTGCCGGAGCGCATATTGGAGGGCAAGCAGAAGGGGCTGCAAAGCGCCGACGCCGGTCACAGGGTTCTCAAAGAGCTTCCGGCAATTCGGCAATGCCTGGCCTCTCTCTCTTCCCTGCCTGCGGCAAATGATTTTCTCGATCTGCCGCTCCTCGATCGCTGCCTTCAGGACCTTATTGCAAAGGTTGACCCCGACACCACCAGGCAAGCGAGCGCGATCCTGCTCAGGGGGCTGGAAGCGGGCCGCTTTCTCCTCCGCCTGTCGTGATCTGCTTGACGAGGCTCGCGTTGTCCATGTTGCTCCGCCAATTGAAACACACGCTGAGAACAGGCAAGCAAAGTCTCGCTCCAGCGCGTTCTTATGCTCGGGTGCCTTACGCGGCGGGTGGCCCACCCTCAAATCGGTCAAGAAAGTGTGGGTGCCCCATCCTTCGCTTCTTTCTAGCGAAGGGTGGGAGACCACGGACCTCCCCGGGCCGTCTTCGGGATAAAACGCTTCCACCATGCCCAAAAGTCTTGTCCGATTCCAGAAATCGGGCGGCTTCCATTTCAACGGGTAGACATTTCCCGGGGGGGGGCAGGTCATGAGGGTTCGAATCCCTCCGCCCTGACCACCATAAACACAATACCTTCTATAAGAGCAAGTCTTCCTTCGCGCCTGACACACGAACTTAACCGCGCCCCACGACGAATTTCGTTGCACCCTATGCGTAAACCCACAAAACCGGACGGCTGGATCGGGCGAGCCTCTAGCTGCAACCGCTCGTTGACCCGCAACTCATGCACCGGTAGCAACTTCCGTTGCGGACCATGATGGCGCCGCACGTGCCGCAACTGGGCGCATCGCCCATATCGTACAATTCGCGCATGGCGTCCGCGGCGTGGTAGATGCCGCGGTCCTTCAGATTGGGACCATGCGTGGGGCTGGCCGCCGCAAACGACGACCGAACCTCGGGCGGAATGCCGCCGCCGGATGCGCTGCCGCCCTGCCCGCTCCCCTGGTTCAACCGCTTGGCTACCTCTTCCGCCAGCCTCTCCAGATGATGCTGCGATGTCACCGCGTCGTCCTCCGGTTCCATGTCCGGAATCAAGCTCGGCGATGCGGGCAGTTCCGCCGCTTGGCCGCCCAGGCCGGCAAACAGCGTCAACTGCGTGCCGGATAGAAAACGCAGATTCAGCCAGCGGAAGATATAGTCCATCAGGCTCTTCGCGTAGCCGATCTGTTCGTTGCCGGTCCAGCCGGAGGGCTCAAAGCGTGTGTGGGCAAACTTCTCGCACAGCACTTTGAGCTGCACACCATGCTGCAGCGCAAGCGAGATCGACGTTGCGAATGCGTCCATCAGGCCGGAGACGGTCGAGCCCTCCTTGGCCATCCTGATGAAGATTTCGCCAGGTTGCCCCGTGGGGTAGAGGCCCACCGTGATGTAGCCCTCGTGTCCGGCAATGGAGAACTTATGCGTGATCGACGCGCGCTCCTCCGGCAGGCGATGGCGCACGGCTCTCGGCGGTCCATTCAGATTCTGCGCCGAATCTTTGGCGCCCTCCCGTAGAGACTCATCGGCGGTTGAGACCGCAAGCACCGGCGTCGCGGAAGCTCTGGCGATCTCCTTCAACGCATTCTGGAACGATGCGGCTGCGGCGATCACTTGTTTCGCGCTCACCTCCACCTTCTCGCCCATCTTGGCTTCCAGCGCCTTCAGGTCCGCCTCCGCGGCGTGTTGCCCGGCGGCCACGTGAGCCAGCACCCGTGAGCCCGCGGCATCCAGGGCCGAAGGCTCTTTCTTGGCATCCATGCTGGTGTTCAGCGGCTGTGTGCCCTTGGAACCGTCGCGGTAAATCGCCACTGCCTTGATGCCCTGGCGCCAGCTCTCGGCATAGGCCTCGGCCACATCGTCCACGCTGGCCTCGTGCGGCAAGTTCACCGTCTTTGAAATGGCGCCGGAAAGAAACGGCTGCGTGGCCGCCATCATCTTGATGTGCCCCATGTATTGGATCGAGCGGGTGCCTTTGGCCGGCCTGAAGCTGCAATCGAAAACCGCCAGGTGCTCCGGCTTCAGGCCCGGCGCGCCTTCAATGGTGCCCGTTGCGTCGATATAGCTCACGATGGCATTGACCTGGTCGTTGTCGTAACCCAGCTTGAAGAGCGCCGCCGGCACCGTATTGTTGACGATCTTGATCATGCCGCCGCCCACCAGCTTCTTGTACTTCACCAGCGCCAGGTCAGGCTCAATGCCGGTGGTGTCGCAGTCCATCATGAAGCCGATGGTGCCCGTGGGCGCCAGCACCGTGGTCTGCGCGTTGCGATAGCCGTGACGCTCGCCCTGCAACAGCGCCATGTCCCAGCACTCGCGGCTGGATTCGATCAGCGCCTCAAGTTGCGGCACACTGAAGGGCTCCCCGCTGGAGCGCGATTTGCCGATGTTGTTCACCTCCGCGCGGTGCATGCGGATCACATCCAGGAACGGTTCGCGGTTGACGTAGAAGCCGGGGCACGCGCCGCCCTGGCGCTCCACCCCCGCGGTCAGCGGCGTGGCTGAGGCCACCGGCGGGCAGTTAGCCGCAACAATCGCCGACTGCAGATAAGCCTGCCCGCACATGATCGCCGTCAGCACGGCCGCAAAGTCGCGCCCGGCCGCTGAATCGTACGGCAACCCCATGGCCATCAGCAGCGCGCCCAGGTTGGCATAACCCAACCCCAGCGGCCGATAGTCGTGCGAGTTACGGGCTATAGCTTCGGTCGGATAGCCCGAGTTATCCACCAGTATCTCCATGGCCGTGATCATCACCGAGATCGAGTGCCTGTAAGCAGCAATGTCAAGGCTGCCCGCCGGAGTTACATACTTCATAAGGTTAAAGCTGGCCAGGTTACACGCCGAGTTATCCAGGAACATATATTCCGAGCACGGATTCGAGGCGTTGATGCGCGCAGTGTTCTTGCTCGTGTGCCAGCGGTTGATGGTGGTGTCGAACTGCATCCCCGGATCGCCGCAAAGCCACGTGGCCTCGGCAATCTTGCGCATCACATCCCGCGCCTTATAGGTCGCCACCGGCTCATGGCCCTTCACCGTATAGGTGGTAAACTCGCCGTCATTCTCATAGGCGCGCATGAACTCGTCGCTTACGCGCACGGAGTTGTTGGCGTTCTGAAAGAAAATGGACGAATAGGCCTCTGAATCCGGCCCCGAGCCATCGTATCCGGCCTTGATCAGCGAGAACGCCTTGGCCTCTTCCTTGGCCTTGCATTCAATGAAATCGAGAATGTCCGGATGGTCCGCGTTGAGGATCACCATCTTGGCCGCGCGGCGCGTCTTGCCGCCCGACTTGATCACCCCCGCAAAGGCGTCAAAACCGCGCATGAAGCTCAGTGGGCCCGATGCCTGTCCGCCGCCCGAAAGATGCTCCATTGAGCCGCGGATCGAAGACAGGTTCGTTCCCGTCCCCGATCCCCACTTGAACAGCATCCCCTCCGTCTTGGCCAGAGTCAGAATCGAATCCAGCGAGTCGTCCACCGAGTTGATGAAGCAGGCCGAGCACTGCGGATTGCGATAGCCGGTGGCGGAGTACTTCACGCCTCCAGTCATCGGATCCCAGTGCCAGTTCTGCCCGTCCGACTGCGGCTCGAGACGGTCGCAGCCCACGTTGAACCAGACCGGCGAATTGAAGGCCACCTTCTGCGTCAGCAGCATGTGCGCCAGCTCGTCGTTGAAGATGGTCGCGTCCTTGGCCGTGGCAAAGTAACCGCCCACCAGGCCCCAGTCGTGGATCGTCTCCACCACCCGCCCCACCAGTTGCCGAACGCCCGTCTCCCGCTCCGGCGTGCCGATCTGCCCATGCAGGTACTTTGAGGCCACAATATTGGTGGCCGTCATCGACCAGTCCACCGGCACCTCGACATCCTTCTGCTCGAAGATCGAGTTGCCCTTGGTGTCGGTAATCGACGCCGTGCGCAGTTCCCACTGCATCTCGTCGTAAGGGGAAACCCCCTCGGTCGAAAAACGGCGCGCGAACATCAGTCCCCTTTGGGTATAGGGGGTCTGGTGGGCGGTTGTGGAAGTCTGAAGCTGGGCCTCGTTCATGGAGTCTCCTTGGAACCTTGGATCGATCGCAAGATCGGCAATAAAATCGGTGAAAAGCCCTTACTCAGCCGGCGTCAATTCAGCCTGGCTCGGGCGACGGAAATCTCCGGCAAACAACCGGAACTGGAACGTGAAGCGGCTGTGAATTCTTCTTTCCCCAGCGGACCCCTGGGCGGCTTCTCAAGCCGCTTTTCCCCGCATTTTGTTTAGGGCCGCAGATGAAAAAATACCGCTCTCTGTGGTGCATGTCAACAACAAACCACAATATATTGTACTCCCATGTCATTTTCGCGTACATGGCTGGTATGCGCGGCATTCGGCCATCAAATCCCCGTATTTGCCTGTGGAAAGCTCAAAATAACCGTGCCCTGAGCGGATTTTCCCTTTCAATTTCTGCCTGATCTTTGGGCCATCCCCGGCCGGGCACGGTCCTTTGCCTTCCTTGGTGCAAGCCTAGTCCTCGCCTCACCCGGTCGCAAGCGGTCTTGGCGGTGCATTCCTGGTGCACAATTGTGGAGAAGTGGAAAAAAAGGAAACCTGCCGGGCGACCGGGAGTCCGCGCGGCCCATCCTTCCAGGAAGCCAGCCCACGCGCGGAACTCGCGAAGTCACTCCGATCCCGCCCTCTTCCCGTTTTGGGACGCGGGTTTGGGCGCATCGGGACAAGGCTGTTACGCTGGCATTGTGACCCCTCGTAAACCAACCAAATTCCACTGGCAACCGGTGCCGCGGCCCGGCCCCGTCACTCTCCGCGGCCGCAATGTCACCCTGGAGCCGCTCGACGCCGAGCGCCACACCGCCGCTCTCTGGCGAGCCGTCAAGGGCCACGACGAGCTGTGGACATTTCTCTTCGACGGCCCCTTCGCCACCCAGTCCGCGCTGCGCAGCAGCATCGAGCAGAAGCAGCGCGCAACGGGCACCGTCTTCCTGGCCATTGTGCCGGAATCGACCGGAGTTGTCGCCGGCTGGGCCAGCTTCATGCGCATGGAACCGGCCCACGGTGTCGTCGAGGTCGGCAACATCCTGCTGGCGCCTTCGTTGCAGCGCACCACCGCGGCCACCGAGGCCATGTATCTGATGGCCGGCCACGTCTTCGACCACCTCGGCTACCGCCGCTACGAATGGAAATGCAATGCAGAAAACGAGCCCAGCCGCCGCGCCGCCCTCCGCCTGGGCTTTTCCTTTGAAGGCATCTTCCGCCAGCACATGATCGTGAAAGGCCAGAGCCGCGACACCGCCTGGTTCGCCATGCTCGACCACGAGTGGCCCGCCCACAAGCGCGTCTTTGAGGCCTGGCTCGCCCCCGCCAACTTCACCCCCAAAGGCCGCCAACGGAAGAGCCTAAGCCATATCCACGAAACCGGCGTCTAGCTCTCGGTATTTGCAGGCCTCTTCGCCGCTCAGTTCCCCGCCATGCCCGCTGCTGGCGCAAGCACCAGTTGCTGCTGATCGCCGGTCGCGATCTTCTTGTAGTAATCTCGCAGCGCCGGGTACTCCTTCGCATCCAGCAGAACAAACGCGCGCGCAAAGACGTGTTTGATGTCGATGGTGCCGGCGCCGGAAGCCGTTTTGACCACCAATGCCGCGTGATCTGGCCACGGCGTTTGTGCCGCTTGCGGCGCGCTCTCAACCGCGAAACCGGCAGGCAAGTGATAAACAACGTCGTCAATCACCTGCTCCGCATAGTGCAGATCGACCGCGGACTCGCGCTTCTCCTCCGCCACAAACTGCGAATGCGGACCTGTCGAGAAGAAGAATCCTGGCAGTATCATCCGCTTGCCCGTCGTGGTCCCCAATTGGCCTGATACCTTGACCGCTGCGGAGAGATACCCCGCCGAAGTGTCCATTCCCTGAAAGCCCGTCACATCTCCAGAAATCCCCTGCGGCAACACTTCGTGCAGAGACTCATCGAACTGCTTCTTCACTTCGTCGCCATCTGTGGTCAGATTCAGTTGCCGCCAATAGAGCGCGGCAGGCCCGTTCATCAGAATCTTCACTGTGCCAGTCATTCCGCCCTGTGCGTCGAGCGTCAGATCCGCAGCGTGCGCCGTAACAGCTTCCTTCATTTGATTCGGCGGCGTGACCATCGGCCCCTTGGCACTCTCCTCTAGCCCGCCGGCCATTAAATGCGTCCAGTGCAATTGTCCAAACGGGCAAAGCTTTTCGCCGGGATCGAGATAGATTTCCTTCCCATCGATATGCAAAACCACCAACAGCGAGTCGAGCTGGTACAGGTTGAGATAATTCGGGTCAAAAATGCGCTGGTTGCGATCGGCCACCTTCAGCCCATCTGACTGCAGCCCCGCCGCCCGCGCCAATGCCAGGTAAAGCGCCGCAATATCGTTCCCCGATCCGCTCTTCTCGTTCCAAACATCCTGAGCCTTCTTCAGTTCCCTCTTCAGGTGCAACATCTTCCGCTCTGCCTCATTCATCGCCCGGGAGAAGTCCGTGTTATTCAACGCCTGTACAGCGTCGTAGAGCTTGCGTGCCTTGGCATCGGGAGTATCTGCGCCCGCAGTGATCTGGTTTGCCGCGTCGTGAATTGTCGACGTCTGCGCCGCGTACTGGTCAAGTTGCTTGGACCAGCGCTTGAGTTCGCTGTCCCAATACGAAACAGCGTCCATGTAAGGCGTATAGTAAAAGCGCACCCGGTAGAGAAGACTGCCCAGTGGCGGCGCGTTGGCCTCGGCCACGGCAGCGGGCACGTCCTGAACGTCGAGGGTGTAGTCTCCATTGCTACTCTGAATCGTGCGGAATCCAGTGGGAAGGCGCTCAGTGAAAAGCAGAAAGTGAGCCCGTTCTCCATCCACGTAGTAGTCGACACTATCGCGCCCCCCTGTCGTCACAATGGCCGAGTTAGGGTTCCAATAGAAGTGCTCCTTATGAACATAGATCGGCTGCTGCACCTCCCATTCTGGAGTCGAGCCGGCCAGCATGCCGCCGAGCACGGCCTCTTCGTCTTCCAGCACTCCGCCGACCCTTCCGCCTGTCAAAGGTATGGTCCACTTATATTCCAGAATGCTGCCAACCTCGACGCTGGGCATGTTGAAAACCGCCGCCTTGTAATTGCTGTTCCTCGTCTTGAACACCAGCAGGTCGCTCACCTTGCCAACCAGCGGAATCACCGTTCCATCGGAGTGGATTGTCCGAGCCTCAATAACTGGTGGCGCGCTGCTGCCGGGATCGTAGGGGACATCGACCGTCGCCCATTCTTTACCCTTCTCTGTGAGGACCTTGATGCGCGCGTACTCGCTGATGTAGTGGTTTCGATTGCTCGTGGCTTCCTCTCGATACAGAAACACCGCCGGAGCTCCGGGGGCCTTTGGATCCGAGGTCATCTGCAACTCTTCTTTCGTGGGCTCCTGAAATTTCTGCGTCACACCCGTCAGCGGCATCGCCACGGCCGCCAACACCAACAGTCCACTTGCGTAAACATGAATTCGCATGAATTGATCCTCGACACGCGCACAACCGCGCACGCCCTTCCTCAAAAGGTGAGTTCAAACTGTGTATCTTGATTGCGCCTGCGATCATACCACTCATCGCTGCAGAAACAACATCCCTCCCCGGAGGGAACGAACGAAAATACCCTTCCCGGAGGGATGGAACGAAAATAGCCCAGGATGGAGCGAAGCGCAATCCTGGGATAGCGCCCCGCCTCGTTCCCGCGCCCCGTAGGGTCGCCGGCGAACCTCCCTCTTCCCAATCGTCCATGTCCATGCGGTTACTCTGCGAACCCGCAAATCCCGGTCCTCCCAAAACGATCGCCGACATTTTGCACACAAAAAAAACGCCGCCCGTTTCCAGGCGACGTTTTCTATGATTTCGGACGCAAGAATCAGCTGCTCACCTTGGAATCAATCTTCATTCCATAGAACGATCTCCGCACGAAGTAGATCGACACCAGGAAGAATGCGACGGCCAGCACGTGCGTCAGCATCGGATTCTCCGCATTCAGCGTCACGGCAAGCTCCACGGCAAGCAATCCGAACAGCGTCGTGAACTTGATAATCGGATTCAACGCCACCGATGAGGTGTCTTTGAACGGGTCGCCGACCGTGTCTCCGATCACCATCGCGTCGTGCAACGGTGTCCCTTTCTGTTTCATGTCGACCTCGACAACTTTCTTCGCATTGTCCCAGGCCCCGCCGGCATTGGCCAGGAAGATCGCCTGGTACAGGCCGAAGATCGCCAGCGAGAACAGGTAGCCGATAAATAGGAACGGCTCCATGAACGAGAACGAAAGTGTAGCGAAGAAGACAGCGAGAAAGATGTTGAACATGCCCTTCTGCGCGTACTTCGTGCAGATTTCAACCACCTTCTTGCTGTCGCTCACCGACGCTTTTTCCGCGCCTTCCAGTTTGATGTTCGCCTTGATGAACTCGACCGCGCGGTAAGCCCCGGTGGTGACCGCCTGCGTGGAAGCGCCCGTGAACCAGTAGATGATGGCACCGCCGCAGATCAGCCCCAGCATGAATGGCGCGTGCAGAAGCGAGAGGTTCTGTACGTCATGGGTCAGTCCGCCGGTCAGGGCCATGATGATCGAGAAAGTCATTGTGGTTGCGCCCACTACGGCTGTGCCGATCAGCACCGGCTTTGCCGAAGCCTTGAATGTGTTCCCGGCTCCATCGTTGGCTTCCAGCAGGTGTTTTGCGCGTTCAAACTTTGCGTCGAAGTGATAGTCCTTCCTCAGCTCAGCTTCGATGCCGGGAACATTTTCAATCAGCGACAACTCGTAAACGGATTGTGCATTGTCGGTAACCGGCCCGTAGGAATCCACGGCAATCGTGACCGGTCCCATGCCCAGGAAGCCGAACGCGACCAGGCCAAACGCGAACACGGCTGGAGCAAGCATCTGCTCCGCCATCGACGCGCCCATGCTGAAGTAGTAGCCCATGCCCATCAGCGCAACCATGCTGAATCCTATCCAGTAAGCTGAAAAATTCCCGGCCACAAATCCCGACAGGATCCCCAGCGAAGCTCCGCCTTCCTGCGCTGATTTCACAATCTCTTTCACGTGGATCGACTTGGTTGAAGTGAATACCTTCACTAATTCGGGTATGATCGCGCCCGCCAGCGTTCCGCACGAGATGATCGAAGCCAGCTTCCACCACAGCGTTCCGTCACCGAGTGTGGGAATCATCATGTACGAAACAATGTAGGTAAGAATGATGGAAGTGATGGACGTGATCCAGACCAGCGAGGTCAATGGCGCCTCAAAGTCCATTTCGTCTGTGTTCGCGTATTTCGAATGCGCAATTGCGCTATTCAGAAAGTACGCGCCCGCGCTCGACAGCAGCATGGCCACGCGCATCACGAAGATCCATACCAGCAGCTCGGCTTGCGTCGTGGGACTCTTCACGGCCAGCAAAATGAATGTGATCAGGGCCACGCCGGTCACGCCGTAGGTTTCAAAGCCGTCTGCGCTCGGGCCCACCGAGTCGCCGGCGTTGTCACCCGTACAGTCTGCAATCACACCGGGGTTGCGCGCATCGTCTTCCTTGATCTTGAAGACGATCTTCATCAGGTCGGCGCCGATGTCGGCAATCTTGGTAAAAATACCGCCCGCAATGCGCAGGGCCGCGGCTCCCAGGCTTTCGCCAATCGCGAAGCCAATAAAGCATGGGCCCGCATAGTCGCGCGGGATGAACAGCAGAATAAACAGCATAATCAGCAGCTCGACCGAGATCAGCAACATGCCGATGCTCATGCCGGCCTTCAGAGGAATCGCATAAACCGGATACGGTTTGCCGCGCAATCCTGCGAATGCCGTCCGCGAGTTCGCAAAAGTGTTCACGCGAATGCCAAACCACGCCACCCCGTAGCTGCCCGCGATGCCGACCAGCGAAAACAGCAAAATAATCGGCAGCGTCACCCCAACCGGTTTTCCCGGCACCGGCGCCAGGTAGCCGAAGTAGAGCGAGATAATGACCGCGATGAAAGCCCATAGCACGAGAATGAACTTGCCCTGCGTCACCAGGTACGTTTTGCAGGTCTCATAAATCAGTTCGGAAATTTCGAGCATCGTGCGATGAACCGGCAGATTCTTCAGCTGCACATAAATCGCCAGGCCAAACAACATCCCGCCGGCGCAGAAGAGCAGTCCGATCGTCAGCAGGGCATGTCCGTTCATGCCGAAAAAACTCACGGTTGTCAAATCCGGCAGTACCAGGTTGGCTTCGCCTCCGCCGCCCGCATGTTCCGGCTGGGCATATGCGACTGCGGGGGCCAACGCGGGAAGCAGCAGGCCCATTCCAAGGACGGCCGCCACGGTCGTATACCGCCGCTTCAGAAACGGCGCCGCGCCTTTCTTGATGGCTGCGGCAATCTGTTGCATGGCCGCGGTTCCCGAGCCGATGACCCGGCCCGCGAATAGAAAGGTCCCAAAGAGCGAAAGCACGCTCACCGCCAGATAGAATTCCACCCAGTTATTGACCGTCACATGTCCTCCCGATTCAAGTTTGAAGCCGTGTTGCCAACGGCTCCAGCAAACGCGGCCCCCTAAACTCCGGGTACAAGCCACGGGGAAGCCTATCATCCGAATTTGCGGATGTCGAGTGATTGCAATCACTGATTAAAGCGGCGAGTCTCAAATGCGGACACGTCGCCCGGCCATAGCAGCCGTGTACAGTACTGGCGAGGGAGGTTGTTGCCGCTCCATGACTGCTTCCACATTGCTCACGCCCCGCCAGGCTGCGGAGAAACTCGGCATCAGCTACACGGTGCTCAAGCACTGGATCCTGGCCGGGCGCATCCGCACCGTCAAGACTCCCGGCGGCCACCACCGTGTCCCACTGGACGCATTGGCGGAGTTCCTGCCCGCTTCCGCCGCCCACCCGGGATCGGCGCGCATCAGCGGCCGGAACCAGTTGCTCGGCACCGTCCTTGAAGTCGTCGTCGATGGCCTTCTGGCCAAGGTCGTGCTCGCCGTCGGCGACCAGCGCGTCACCGCCATCATTACCGCCGACGCCGTCCGGGAACTGGCCCTGAAGCCCGGCGATACGGCCCTCGCCCTCATCAAAGCCACCGAAGTGATGATCGGCCGCCCGTAAACTCATCGGCGCCTTCTCAGACCCAAGCCCTGCTTCAACCTCTGACGAACTTTCCATACGAAAATTCGCCCTTCTCGAATATAATCCGTACTAATTCGTGCTGATTCGAGGAGAGTTCGTTGAGATCTTCTGGTACCGCTCTTCCCCTTGTTGTTGTGTTGATTGCCTCAACTGCCCTCCACGGCCAGAATTGGGCTGGCCGCTGGCTCGACCGCGTCTCCGCAACCCAGTCCGAACAACCTCACTGGATGACCCCCATCGCCACCGTCACTCCCCGCCTGGAGCAGGAGTTACGATTCGATGTGCTCCATGAGGTGACGCCCACCGGCAATGTGACCAACCTCGATGGCGGCAAGGGCCTGGAAGTAATTCCCACCCGCCACACCGAGTTGCTCATCAACCTGCCTCCCTACCTAGTTCACTCCAATCGCGAAACAGTGGACGGCTGGGGAGACGCCTCTTTCACGTTGAAATACCGCTTCCTGGCCCGCAACGAACAGCACCATGGCGGCGCAATAATCACCGGCTTCCTGGGCGGCAGCATTCCCACCGGAACCTACAAAAACGGCTCGAGCAGCGCTGTTGTCACACCCACGCTGGCGGCCGGCAAGGGCTGGGGACCGTTCGACGTGCAAAGTACTCTGGGCGGCACATTTCCGGTAAACAGTGTCAACACGCTGGGCCACACCGTGCTCTCCAACACCACCATCCAGGTCCACGCCCTCAAGCAACTGTGGCCGGAAGTCGAGATCAATGCGACCTTCTGGGCGGGCGGCGCGAATGACGGCAAAAAACAGACCTTCGCAACGCCTGGGCTCGTTTTTGGCCGCTTCCGCATCCACCAGCGCGTAGCCTTCGTGGCCGGCGCCGGCTTCCAGATCGCCACCACTCACGACAACCAATACAACCACACCTTCATCGGCACCCTGCGCATGCCGTTCTGAGCAGCTATCCACGATCGCCGGCTCACTGCACCGGAATGTCGATCGTGTCGCCGGGCAACGGAATCTTCAAATTTTCCTCGCTGGAGTCGCGAATCTCCCCGCCGGGTAGCGGATGCAGCTTGAAGAGCACCAACAGGTTGCGATCCGGATCGTCGAAGGCCCGGAAACGCGCTACCTGTTCGAGCGAATAGCGACTATGCAGGTCATCCAGCGTGCCGGGATCGAGATCGTTCCAGCTCGCGAACCAGCCCGGCTGGTAGGCGGCAAGCTTGGCCGCCAGATCCTGGGTCCCGAAGTCGTCACAGATCGTGGGCAGATGGCTGACCAGCGTGATCTCGTCCCCGCTGGTTGCGACCAGCAGCCGCTTGCCGTTCGGATGCGCATCTATATAGTGGGTCAGCCCCTCCGCCGCGTTCACAAACGTGTACTCCGGATGGCTCGCGTACTCCCACGTCTGCACGCCATTGAGGCCCGCCGTTACTGCGGCCACCGCCACCACCGCCCACCCCGCCCGCCGCGTCCAGATCTGGCTCGCCGATGCCGCCTGGCTCAGCAGCGCCTCTGCTCCCTGCGCTACCAGGATGAAGCAAAAAAACGCCACCACCGCAAAATAGCGTGGTTGCGGATGGTTCTGGTAGGTCATGAAAAGTATGTAGCCGGCAACGGCCCACACCGACGCGCCAAAAACCGGGTCCAGCAACAGCTTGCGGCCCCACGCCGGGCTCCGCAAAAGCCCCGCCACCATCGCGCCTGCCACCACGAGCCCGGCCAGCGGAATCAGGATGTGATCCACCCACAATCCCCCATGAAAGGACCACCACAGGCTCACAACCGGCCAGTAAAACTCCGGCGGCTTAATGTACTTGTTCACCATGAAGAGGTATTTGTAGTCGCGAAGCAAACCCGAGCCGGCCACCGCCGCCATCCAGACTCCGAAGCTCACCACAAAAGCGCCTGCCGCGGCCAGCGAACAGCGCAGCGCCAGCCTCCGCTTCTCCCAAAGCGGCAGCAGCATGGCCCAGCCCAGCGCCGGAAGCAGAAAAACCGCCGTCGTTTTGCTAAGCATCATCAGCGTAAACAGCAGGCCGATCCACACCGAAGCCCACACCGGTCGCCGCATCCGCGGCAGCCTGACCGCCAGGTTCACCGCGCCCAGCGTGAACGCAATCAGCATCGGCTCCAGAATCGCCAGCCGGCTGAAGCAATAAAGGAAGGGGCTGGTCACCATCAGCGTCACAGCCAGCAAGCCCGCCCAGCGCGGCCCGCTCACCCTCAGCAGCAGATAGCTCAACAGCAGATTCGCAAAGAAGAACGCCACCGCCAGCCCACGCGCCGCTTGCACCGTGACCCCGGTAAAAAAGAACAGCGCCCACTCCAGAAACGGCCACACCGGCACTGCCGGCGCAGGGTTGAAGTCCCCCGGCAAATACCAGTTGCCGAATAGGTGCGCGCGAATCGCCGCGTTCCCGTACCAGCCCTCATCGGTATATTTGGCCCAGTCTCCGGACCACGGAGTGTGGTTGGGAAAGTCGGCTCTCAGGTGCAGCGCATGCAGAGCCGCGAACCCGCCAATCAGAACCAGCCACATCGCATAGAGCCAGCGTTTCCGCGACATCATCGCCGTCGTTTCTCCGTATGGAAAGTAGATTTCACTATTGCCCGCAGGAAGGATGCCCCGAGTATACCTTTGCCCGTCGCGCTCCAACGCCGGAAACTGAGCGCGCTTTACCTGGGTTCGCGGGCGGGGTCGAAAATGTGCGGAATTCCTCCGCTTTTGAGTCGGATTTGGGTGGTTTTGTGTTTTTTCAGGCCGGTTTTGTGCACGTGTTTCGGGAGAGAGATTTTTGCATTCGTTGATTCAGCGCGACTTAACTAATTATGACGCGAGAAAACGGGCTTCTTCCGAGGGGGAGGGGGTGGGGGGGGGCTGGCTTTTTGGGGGGGCGGACCGGGCAGATGCCTTGGCTGACTAAAGGGGATCGGTCTCTTTGCCTTCTATCTATGGGTTCAGTGTGCGCCAACGGAGGTTTATTTTCCGCATCAGGGATCTGGGCTCAGGGACCAGAAAAGCCGCGGCGCCGGCACCATCGATGGCCGGGACCCTATGGATATTTGCTCCCTTGAAAATCAACCAGCGCGGCGAAGTCGCGCTCGATAAGTGCGTTGGCCTGAAGGCGTCAACTGACAGTTACGACCCGGTTTTGAGCAGGTCGGCGAACAGGCCGATAAGTGGGGCCATTTCATGCACGATCACCAACTTTGGAATGGTTTTTTGCTCAGATTGAGGTTCGGATTGTCGGCCTCATCTCCCCATCCAGTTCCTTGCCGAGCCGTACCACGAGCGGCAGCAATTCCTTCACGTCCTGAAGCGTGGTTCGGAAGTTCACTATGCAGGCCCGTAACGCGTACTTGCCCCCAATAATGGCATTTGAAAGGTAAGCTTCGCCGCCC
>Ga0182024_10000154_pt1 | contig 157419 bp, 140 predicted proteins | sample P32metaG_FD_120480 | JGI IMG/M metagenome (GOLD analysis project Ga0182024, IMG submission 120480) | Permafrost microbial communities from Stordalen Mire, Sweden - P3-2 metaG (Illumina Assembly) | ecosystem: Environmental > Terrestrial > Soil > Wetlands > Permafrost | place: Sweden: Stordalen...
GTTGTTTGGCGACACCAGGTTAGCGCAGTTCAACCCCTCCTCCTAATCCTTTTTACAACTCCCTGCTTCTACGCGCCTTCTGCCCTGCCGGGTTTTGCAAGTGGCTCGCAGTACTCGGTTTTTGGGAGGGCGCGATTCCGGACGCCACTCTCCGTGAGGGTGTTGTTACAATTTCTGCGTGTGGAACTGCGCAACCCAATGATATTTCTGTTGCGCATCGTGGCTATCATGGCCGGGGGCGTTTTCCTGCTGAACGGTGTGCCGATGCTCGTTTCGCCGGCGAGATGGTTTAGAATGCCAGCCTGGCTGCGGCTGCAAGGGGTGATGCGCCGCGATCAGCATTCTCGTGGCGCGGGCGCGCTCGAGGTTCGGATACTCGGTGCGGCCATCGTCGGCGCGATCGCCTGGGTTATTTACGATCTCTGCCGGCGATCCTTGTAGTTGTATTTACATGGCGGGGCGACGTCATCCGCGCGATTACTGCATATGGAGCGCCAATGAGTGTCCGCAAGCTGTATCGGGAAGGTGAGCATAATATGAGCGAAAGACCACAAATTCCGCGTTTCCAGGCCGAAGCGGAAGAAGCGCAGTGGTGGTTCGATCACCGAGAGGACACTACGAAGTGGCTTGCACAGGCCGTGGCTGAAGGGCGCACGACGAGCCTTGCGAGAATTCCCGAAAAGAAGCGCCGGGCGGGATCTACGCCGACGATTTTACCCCAATTCGGAAGCGAGGCGGACGAGGCACTGTGGTGGGACGAGCACCGGGCCCAGGTAGAAGAGAATTTGGGGGCAGCGATCCGCAGCGGGACAGCGTTGCGGGGGACGGCACAACGGGTTGCGAGGGAGGCGCGGGCGTCTAAGAATGTTACGATCCGTATGCCGCTGGCGGACCTTTAGCGCGCACGACAACTTTCATCGAAAAGGGGCTTGCCTATCAGGCTTACGTGAAAATGCTGCTTCATGAGGCACTGGACAGGGAAGAGAGACGCGGAGCCGCATAAACGGATGACCGATTGGCGGCGGGACCGTTAGTCCCGCTGGACAGAAGATAGCTGAGTCTGTCCCGAGCAAACGGCCTCGGGTGAGGCCGTTCGCTTAGGACCGAAAGATTTAGTAGCGGCCGCCGCCACCGCCGGATTTGCGGCCGTAACCGCCACCGCCGCCACCACTGCGGTTGCCACCGCCGCCGCCGCGACCACCGCCACCGCCGCCTTCACCCTTCGGGCGGGCTTCGTTGACGTTCAACGCCCGGCCGCCGACTTCGTGGCCGTTGATTGCCGCAATCGCCTGATCGCCTTCCGAGTTATTACTCATCTCGACGAAGGCGAAGCCGCGGGGCTGACCTGTATCGCGATCGGTAACGACGCTGACGCGATCGACCGTACCATGGGCTTCAAACAACGAACGGATGGTCTGTTCGTTCGTGTCGAAACTGAGATTTCCGACGAAAATATTTTTCATTCTGATTCTGCTTTCTGGATTTGATGGCGAAGAATTCGGATGGGCGAGGGGACTCGTACCTAAATTGAGGCGACAATCAAATGCGCCCTTAGTGTACCAGTTACGCCATTGAAAATGTAACGCCCTGCCTCAGCTATGCGGGCGGAGCGTCCGATGGGCGGGCAATTCCCTGCCTGCGGCGACGGTTTACTTCGAGGTCGCGGAGTTGGTGTTCGGTGAGATCGGTGGGCGTTTCGGTCAGAGCGCCTGACAGCTTTTCCAGCTCAAGACGGGCAATTCGCCAGCCAGCTCCGGTCCTGAGAGCCGCGATTTTGCCGGTTGCCACGAGACGGCGCAGGAAGGCGGCAGGCAGGCCGGTGAACTCCGCGGACTCGGCCATCGTGAGGAAGATGCGGCGGTCTATCGGCAGGGGCGGCGCGGTCTTCGACTGGAGGAGTGCGAGGAATGCCGCTTCGAGTGCGGTGGGCGCGCCGCCTGTAAGGGTCAGGACTTCCTGTGGACTGACCACGCGCGCTAATGCCACGGATGCGCCTGAGCGCGGCTTTTGGGGGATGTTGGCCTGGGACCTTTTGATTGGTGCGCGCATGTGTTGAAGTCTATACCTGGCTGTTGCGCCATATTCCCTGCCCGGCGATTTACCGGCGGCAGGATGCCATCCTGCCCTACATTTTGAGTTAAGATCGGTCTGTGATTCTGAAACTGGCTGCGGTCTGCTGCGCCTGTACCTGCGTCTGCGTCGCTCAGACGCCGGCCAATCATCTCGTCAACGAGAAAAGTCCTTACCTGTTGCTGCATGCCCATAATCCGGTCGACTGGTATCCATGGGGCGATGCCGCTTTTGAAAAAGCTGCGCGCGAACAGAAACCGATCTTTCTCTCCATTGGCTATTACACGTGCCACTGGTGCCACGTCATGGAGCAGGAATCGTACTCGAATCCGGTGATTGCGGAAGTTCTGAATAAATACTTCGTGTCAATCAAGGTGGATCGGGAGGAGCGCCCGGATGTCGACCGGCTCTATATGGCGTACCTGGAATCCATACCCGGCGGACCGGCGGGCTGGCCCGCCAATATTTTTCTCACGCCTGACCGCAAGCCGTTTCTCGGTGGCGTTTATTTCGCACCGGATAAGCTGAAGAGGTTGCTGGAGCAGGTGGCCGACGACTGGCAGAAAGACCGCGCCGGCACCGTTCAGAAAGCCAGCCGCGCTGCGCAGGCTCTGGTGCGCGATGCGAATAACGTCTCCACATCTACGGCTCCACTGCCGCCCTCCGCACTCGATAAGGCCTACCGCGACAACGCCGCGATTTACGATTCGCAGAACGGCGGGTTCGGCATGCCGCCGAGATTTCCGCGTCCGGTGACGATCTCGTTTCTGATGCGCACGTGGGTCCGCACAGGACAGGCGAAGGCGCTCGACATGGCGACGGGAACACTGCGGGCGATGGCGCGGGGAGGCGTTTACGATCAGATTGGCGGTGGGTTCCATCGGTATGCGGTCGACGCGAAATGGCGGACGCCGCATTTCGAAAAGATGCTGTACGATCAGGCGCAGCTCGCGGTCGTTTACAGCGAGGCGTATCAGGCCACGCACGACCCCGCGTACGGCACAATTGCGCGCGGCATTCTCGATTTTTGCCTGCGCGAGATGCAGCTTCCCGGCGGTGGTTTTGCTTCCGCGCTGGACGCTGATAGTCCGGTGGAAGCGGGCAAACCGGGGACGGCGGAAGGCGCGTTCTACAAGTGGAGCACCGCCGAGACCGCGAAAGTTCTGGGCGCGGACAGCACGACGTTCGATTTCGCGTTCGGCATTGAGGAAGCGCCGGGCGTGCCGTGGCGGGCGCACACGGATGAAGAAACCGGCAAGCGTTTCGGGATTACGGCCGCGCAGGCGACGGAGAAACTGGCAGCGCTGCGCGCGAAAATGATGGAAGCCCGGAGCCATCGCCCGCCACCTCCGCGCGACGACAAGGCGGTTGCGACGTGGAACGCGATGATGATTTCGGCCTTTGCGCACGCGAGCGAAGCTTTTGAAGAACCGAAGTATCTGGCGGCCGCGGAAGCGACGGCTGGCTTTGTGGAATCGCACCTGCTGGATGCGAAAACGGGGCGACTGAAGCGCAGCTGGCGTGATGGCGTGACGTCGGGCGATGCGTACCTCGACGACTATACGAGCCTGATCGCGGGGTACATCGATCTCTATCAGGCGGACTTCCACGTGACCTGGCTCACGCGCGCGGTTGCGCTACAGGAGAAGCAGGACGCGCTGTTCTGGGACACGAAGCAGGGCGGATATTTCGACGCCACGCCGGATCCGGCGCTGCTCACGCGCACTCGTGACGCCTACGATGGGGCTGAGCCCGCGCCAAATTCAGCGGCGGCGATGAGTCTGCTGCGATTGGCTCACATCACCGGCCGCGACGAATGGCGCACGAAGGCCGACAGGATTTTCTCCGCGTTCGGGCCGCGTTTCACGCTGAATCCGGAAGCGCTGCCGGCGATGGCGTCGGCTCTGGATTTCGCGCTGGCGCCGACGCGGCATATTCTGATCGCGGGCGATCCGGCGGCGGCGGATACGCGCGCGCTGCTGCATCTGGTCCACCAGCGTTATCTGCCGAACGCGGTGCTGCTGCTGGCCGATGGCGGAGCGGCGCAGGCGCAACTGGCGAAGTGGCTGCCGTTCATCGAGGGCGCGCATCCTATTAAAGGACAGGCGACCGCATACATCTGCGAGAACCTGGTTTGCAAGCTGCCGACCCCGGACCTCGCGGTGGCGGCGCGGCTGCTGGACGCGAAGGCGAAGTAAATCGTCAGATTCCGAGCAGGCGTTCAATGCGGCATTGCAGGATGACGACGTCGGGCGATTCCTGCACAGCGCGGTCGTAACGCATCTGGAAGTCGGTGCCTTGTGGGCGAGGTTGCATGATTTGACGCGCCTGTGCGAGGAGAGCGTCGGCTTCGGGCTGACCGGCTTTGCTGCGGCGGGAGAGAGCTTCGTCGATTTCGACAACGAGCGTGGAGATTTGCTTCAGCCAGGCGAAGTGAGGATCGCCGAGAACGAGAGTGAGCAGGGGGCCGGGGCCCGCGACGGGTCCATTGGCCTTTTCGTACTCCGCCCGCTCGCGGTCGAGAAGAAGTTTGTGCTGTTCGAGGAGAAGATCGCGGAGTTTGCCGAGGAGGTCCCGGCTCTCGTCGGTGATGGGTTGGGGCGACATGATCAGTTCTTATTGTGACGTAAGCTGGACAGTGCGGAAAGAAGGGAAGTTTTCGGTTATGAGGATTCGTTTTTGCGGTGCGGTGCTCGCTTTCGTGTTGTCGGCGGGGTGCGCTTTCGCCGCCGTCATTGGCGCCAGCACGGCGGCGCAGGGTATTACGGCGGAGCGAATTTCCACACTGCCTCGGGCGGAACAGCAGGCGTGGCGGGATTATCTGGCGCGGTCGAGCCGGCAGGAATTGCAGGATCGCGCGGTTTTGCAGGCTGAACTGAAAGCGGCCGGGCTGGACTCCGCGACGGTTCCGCCGAGTGGATCTTCGGCGAAGAGCCTACCTTTGAATAAGCCGGCGGAATGGTATGGCGGCGCGGAAGGGCGCAAAGTGGCGGACATTGTCGTTTCGTTCCAGACGCCCGCAGGAGGGTGGAGCAAGAACCTGGATCTCGCAAACCACCTTCGCGGGAAGGGCGAAAGCTTTGCGCCGAATAATCTCTCCGCGCATCTGAGCCCCGGCGATTTCGATACGCCGCGCGATCCGCAATGGAACTACGTGGGCACGCTCGATAACGATGCGACGACGACGGAGCTGCAGTTTCTCGCGAAAGTGCTGGAGGCGGGCGGCGATGTGGCGGCTTATCGCGCGTCGATTTTGCGTGGCGTGGAGTACCTGCTGGGGGCGCAGTTTCCCAACGGTGGCTGGCCGCAGGTCTGGCCGCTGGAAGGCGGTTACCATGACGCGATCACATTTAACGACGGCGCGGTTACTCTGACACTGGATTTGTTGCAGGATGTTGCGGATGGAAAAGGCGGTTTCGGATTTGTGCCTGCGGACGCGCGGGCGCGAGCGTCAAAAGCTGTGAAGGCGGGAATCGCCCTGATTTTGAAGACGCAACTCGGCACAGTCTGGTCGCAGCAGTTCGACACGTTGAACCTGAAACCTGTGGCGGGGCGCAATTACGAGCCTGCGGCCCATTGCGCGAGCGAGAGCGCGGCGATGATTCTGTTCCTGATGAAATTGCAGCAGCCCTCGCCAGCGATTGTGAATTCGGTAAATTCGGCAGTGGCCTGGTTTCACAAGACCGCGATTATGGGGATTGCATTCGAGCGCGGCGCGGACGGAAGGCGTCTGACGGCGTCGCCCGGCGCGGGGCCGATGTGGGCGCGATATTACGAAATCGGGACGGATCGGCCGATTTTCGGCGATCGGGATAAGAGTATCCACGACGATGTGAATGAGCTCTCTTTGGAGCGCAGGAACGGCTATAGCTGGTACAACGCCGCGCCACAGGCGGCGCTGGATCGGTTTGCGGAGTGGAGCGTCACGCATCCACGTCAATAGCCGCCGATAGCTGCGAGCCCTTCGCCTTCCGTGCAGTGGTATCCGCCAGGCTTCACGTCTTTGAACCCCTGCACAGCGCCGCTCGGCCATTCGATCACTACACGGCTCGCCTTCTCCTGCCGGCCGAGCCCGAACGTCAGCGCCAGTTCGGACTGCGACAGGTAACTCGACCCGGTCCGCACCATGCGCGATTGCGTGCCGTTGGAAGTCGTCAGGTGAATGTTCGCTCCGATCGCGTCGCGATTCGATTTTGTGCCGCGCAAATGAAATCGGATAGACCGGTTGCCGCTTGTGATGTCATTCCGGTAAAGGTACGCGGGGCCCCGATTCGTGGTCATGAGAATATCCGGAGCGCCGTCGCGATTGAAATCGCCATAAGCCAGGCCGCGGCCTACCTTCGGGGTTGCGTAACCACCACCCGCAGCGGTGGCAACGTCACGAAAGCTGCCCTTGGCGTCGTTGAGGAAAAGGTGCGGCGGTTGCGCGTAACCATGATTGCCCGCAATGTTGCGCACGCTTTCATCGATATGTCCATTCACCGCGAGAAGATCGAGGTGGCCGTCAAGATCGATATCGACAAACGCGCAGCCGAAACCGAGACGCGAGCGGGAAGGCTGCCCGACGCCGGCTTTCATCGCTGTATCGGTATAGATACCGTCGCGACCCTGCCGGTAGAGGGCGATCATTTCGTCGTCGAAGTTGGTGACGGCGATGCCCGCAACGCCGGAGTTGTCGAAGTCGGCGGCGTCCACTCCCATGCCAGCGCGGGCGCGGCCATCTTCGCTGAAAGCCACGCCGGCCTGCACGCCGACGTCTTCGAAAGTGCCGTTGCGCAAATTGCGGTAGAGCTTGTTGGGTTGGGTATCGTTGGCGACGAAGAGGTCTGGCCAGCCATCGCGATTGTCGTCGAGCATGGCGACGCCGAGCGATTTCGAACTGGCGTCGAAGATGCCGCTCTTCGCCGTCACGTCTTCGAAGGTTCCATTGCCACGATTGCGAAAGAGCCAGCAGGTGGAGCCGTGGTACGCCTCCGGAGTGCAGTAGGATTTGTTTTTGCCATCGACGCTGCAGAATACGTCGTGCTCCGGCGACCAGCGGACGTAGTTGCAGACGAACAGGTCGAGCAGGCCATCGCGATCGTAATCGAACCAGAGCGCGGAGGTGCTGAAAGAGCCGCGGCCGCCGAGGCCCGCGCGATCGGTGACATCGACGAACGTGCCACGACCGGTGTTTCGAAACAGGCGGTTCTGGCCGACCGCCGTGACGTAGATATCCGGGAAGCCGTCGTTATCGTAATCGGCCACGGTGACGCCGAGCCCGTACATCTCGACGGCGAGCCCGGCGCGCTCGGTGACATCGGTAAACGTGCCGTTACGATTGTTGCGGAAGAGCTGCATGGTGCTCCGCTTCCGGGTCGGCCCGGCTTTTCCGGTATTCCACTCGGTGCCGTTCACCAGCAGAATGTCGAGCCAGCCATCGTTATCGTAATCGAGAAAAGCGCAGCCGGAGCCCATAGTTTCGGGCAGGAATTTGGCCCCGTAGGCGCCGCTGTTGTGGTGGAAGTCGAGCCCGGCGGGGGCGCTGACATCGGTGAGGCGAAAACCCGGCGACGCGGATTGGGCGATGCCGGAGCCGAGAGTGAGCGAAGCCGCCGTGGCCGACAGGAAACCGCGCCGGCTGAGAACGGTCATGTGATGCTGACCAGTCCCGTGCGAATTGCGTGGACAACCAGCGCCGCCGTGTTGTGAATTTGCAGCGTCTGCATGATGTTGGCGCGATGCACCGCGATCGTGTTCGCGCTGAGCCCCAGCACCACCGCGATCTCCTTATTGGACTTGCCATGGACGATCAACTGCAGCACTTCGAGCTCGCGCGTGCTGAGCGCGGGGGCAGGCTCCGTGCCGTCGCCGAGGCGGCCCAGGCGAGGGTCCAGCACCTGATCTCCCGCTGCAGTTCTGCGCACGGCATCCACCAGTTCCAGATCCATCGCGTTTTTCAGCAGGTAGCCACGCGCGCCGGCGTCACGACAGGTGCGCACGTAATCGAGCTCGGAATGCATGCTCAGAATGAGCACCTTCGCATCCGGAACCACAGCCAGAATGCGTCGGGTCGCGATGGCGCCGTTCATGCTGGGGAGAGCGAAATCCATCACGATGACGTCGGGGCGTAGCTGTATTGCCGCCTCGACGGCTTCGAAGCCGTCGCTGGCCTCGCCGACCACGCTGATACCGGGCTCGTCTTCGAGCATGCGCCGAAAGCCGTGGCGCACCAGGCTGTGGTCGTCGACGAGGAGAACGGTTATGTCAGTCTGCGGCATGGATCTCCGGCTGTTCATATGGTGCGATGGCCTGGACGAGAGCGCCCCCGGTGCTGCCCGGAAGGAAGGCGATGCTGCCTTTTATGAGATCGATGCGTTCGCGCATGGAAACCAGACCGAGGCCGTGGGACTGTTCTCTGGGATATCCGATGCCCTCGTCCTCAATCTCCAGAACGAGAGCGGCGGGGTCGAAACGCAACCGCACGGCGGCATGGGTGGATTTGGAATGGCGCACGACGTTGTTCAGCGCTTCCTGCACGACTCGGTAGAGATGAATCGAAACTTCCTTGCCGAGCGGGTGCTGCGAACCGGTCTTTTCATACGCGACGCTGATGCCCGTGCGGCGCTCAAAGCCTGGCAGATAGGCGGCGAGGGCGCTTTCGAGGCCGGCTTCGTCGAGCACGGAAGGATGCAGGGCCTGAGAGAGTGAGCGGACTTTTTCGAGGGTCGCCTGCACGATTTCGCGGACTTCGCGCAGATCTTCGGTGGGAGGAATGCCTTCGCGGGTGGCGCGGCGGTCAGCACGGTGCAGAATCGCGCCGACCGCGGTCAGGATCTGGCCGAATTCGTCGTGGAGTTCCCGCGAAATGGAGCCAAAGGTATTTTCCTGAGACGCAATGAGTTGCTGGGCCAACTCGCGGCGCTGCTCGGCGAGGGTAAAGCGGAGGTCGGAAAGATCCGCGACATGGCTGAAAAGGCGGCGAACGTACTGCACCAGGTAGAGCCCGGTAATCAGGACGACGATCAGCATGGCGACGAGAAACAAATACACGTTTCGCTCGACCCCGGAGTATAGTTCCTGAGTTCGGGAAGCCATCGCAAGGTCGCTCGCGTTGTTGGCGACCAGCAGCCGCGCCACGCTGGTGCTGAGCGCGGCCTGACGAGCCTGGAGCGAATTGCGGATCTGGATGCGGGCTTCATCGGGCTTGCCGTTGGCCGCGATTTCGAAGACGCGGTCGAACGAATCCCAGAACTGACGGAAAGAGTCGGTTAGGTAGCGGCGCTGGGTGGCATCGGGTTCCGCGACGGCCACGGTCGCTTCACGCGAGAGAGCGTCTTCGAGATCGGTGCGGATGCGATGGAACTGGGGCTGCCACGCGGTAAGCGGATAGCGCCGGGCGTCGGAAGCATCGGTGTCGAGCATGTCGCGCATGGAGAGGGCCATGGAATTCAGGCTGTTCTGGATGCGCAGGAGGAGCAGCGAATCGAGACGGTTGCGGTCAATGGTGCCGCTTTGCAGACGGCGCAGGCTTTGCAACTGAACGATGGTGTAGCCGGAATATACACCCACGGCGAGGAGGGTGACGAGCAGCCCGGCGAGCAGGCGATACGTGGGAGAGCGGGACCTCATCGCAATGCCACAGGTTACCAGTCTGACACATCCTCCGGCTAGTATTTTCCGACTATTCGGGGGCCCGGCGAACTGGGTTATGCTGGTGATATTCTGCTGCTACTGATTTTCATAGCGGTGTTGAACGCCGCGTACGTTGCGGCGTTACCTTCGCCCACGATCTTTTATGTCGCAAATGTGGTGCTGCACCTGGTTCTGGGGGCGGCTGCGTCGGCGTGGCTGATCTGGAAGTGGCGGCGCAGCGGGCTGATGGTGCCTCTGCTCATCGCCTCGCTGGTAGGCGTTTATCTGGCGGTGGTCGGCACCACACGCAATCATTTCGACGCTTTGTGGGTTCACATCGCTTTTGGCGTGCTCGGGCTGATGATTCTGCTGCCGCGCGCGCGGGCGGCGATTCTGTGTCTGGCACTGGTGGCCGCGGGGCTGCGATTTTACGAAAAGCCGGACCGCATTAAGAATCCACAGATTGTGCCGGTTTCGATGACGCAGGAAGGCGATGGACCGAAGTCGCCATTCTGGCCGTCATCGGCGACGACGAACACCGGCGGACTGATTCCGTCGGACTTCTTTATGGATTCGAAGCTGTGCGGAAGCTGCCACAAGGACATCTACAAACAGTGGAACAGCTCGATGCACCACTTTTCGTCCTTTAACAATCAGGTTTATTCGGCGTCGATTCTGCACATGCAGGAACTGAGCGGCCTGCAGGGCAGCAAGTGGTGCGCCGGGTGCCACGATCACGCGGTTTTCTTCAACGGACGCTTCGACAAGCCGATTAAAGACCAACTACAGACGCCGGAAGCGCAGAACGGTTTAGGCTGTGTCTCCTGCCACTCGATCGTCCATGTGGAGGGCACGATGGGACAGGCGGGCGTCACTATGATGTATCCGCCGCTGCATCGGCTGGCTTCGAGCACCAATCCCGTGATGAAAACGGTGGGTGAGTATCTGAACTACCTGAATCCGGAACCGCACCGCATGACCTTTATCAAGCCGTTCATGCGGGAAGATTCGCCGGAATTCTGTGCGGGTTGCCACAAGGTCCATCTGGATCAGCCGGTGAATCACTATCGCTGGCTGCGTGGCTTCAACGAATACGATGCCTGGCAGGCGAGCGGCGTTTCCGGACAGGGCGCGCGATCTTTCTACTATCCGCCGAAGTCTCAAAATTGCCGCGATTGCCACATGCCGATGGTGAAGTCGAGCGACCCGGGCAATCGCGATGGTCTGATTCACTCCCATAGCTTCGCGGCGGCGAATACCGCAATCCCGTTTGCCAATGGCGACATGGCGCAACTGGCGGCGACGGAGAAATTCCTGCAATCCGGCTTCATCACCGTGGATCTGTTTGCGGCTACGCCTGTCGACGATTCAAAAGGCCAGGTTCAGATGAAGCGCAGCGCCAATGACGCTACGCCTTCGGCTGCTTCAACGTTCGGAGTCGGGGAAGAATCCGATCAGGGCGGCGGGCAGGTCATGATCCGCGACATCGATAAAGTAGCGGCTCCGTTGAACGACCCGAATGTGAAGCTGCAACCAGGCACCACGGTGCGTATCGACGCGGTGGTGCGAACCAGAAAGATCGGTCACTTCTTCCCGGGCGGCACAGTGGACGCCTACGACGTCTGGCTGGAATTCCAGGGACGCGACGCCAACGGAAAGGTTTTTGCCTGGAGCGGTGGCGTGGATGACGATGGCGCAGGCCCCGTGGATAAGGGCGCGCACTTCTATAAGTCTTACCAGCTGGATGGCGCGGGCAACCCGATTAACAAGCGCAACGCGTGGCAGACGCGCGGCGTGATGTATGTGCATCTGATCGGGCCTGGCGCCGACGATACCGTCCACTATCGGATGACGATCCCCAAAGATGTGGTCGGGCCGATCACGCTCGAAGCGAAGCTGAACTACCGGAAGTTTTCTAACTACCTGACGAAGTTCGCTTTTGCGGGCGTCGCGAAATCGGGTGAAGCTGGCCTGTCGTTCGACAGCCGCGAGTACTCCTTCGATTCCAAGCCGGTGCCGAAGATGCCGATCGTGACGGTTGCGAAGGCAAGCGTGAAAGTGAATCTGGGCGAGACGCAGTGGACGCCCACGCTGAAAAAGGCGGACCGGGAGCGCTGGAACGACTGGGGAATCGGGTTGCTGCTGCAGGGCGATATTCGCGGCGCGGAATACGCGTTTCAGCGTGTCATGCAGGTGGACCCCGCCTATCCCGACGGCTATGTCAACATCGCGCGCGCCCTCGTACAGGAAGGTGAGACGGACGCAGCGCGGCCCTATCTGGAAAAGGCGCTGAAGATGTCGCCCGGGCTGGCCCGCGCGAATTATTTCCTGGCATTGACGCAGAAGGCGGACGGCGATTACGACGGCGCGGTGCGCAGCCTGCGGGAGGTGATCGCGCAATACCCGCGTGATCGCGTTGTGCTGAATCAGCTGGGCCGTATCCTGTTCCTGCAGCGTAAGTACGCGGAAGCGGTACCCGTTCTCAAGGCGGTTTTCGACGTGGATGCTGAAGACCTGCAGGGGCATTATACGATGATGCTTGTCTACCGCGGACTGGGACAAACCGAGCCTGCCAACCGCGAGCAGCAGCTATTTCTGCGCTTCAAGGCTGACGAATCCTCGCAGGCAGTAACCGAAAAGCCGCGATTGATGAATCCAGAAGATAACAATGAAAGACAACAGATTCACGATCACGAATCCAATTACACTGCTCGCAGTTCCAGCCCTCCTGTTACTGTGGCAGGTGGTTCCCCAGGCCATATCAAGAGCCGCTGACGCGCCAACTGCAGCTGTTCGTTTCACGGACGTCACGACCGCTGCGGGTATCCATTTCACGCACAACGCGGGGCGAACAGGCAAGAAGTGGCTACCCGAAACGATGGGCTCCGGCGTGGCGTTCTTCGATGCCGATGGCGACGGCAAGCCCGATATTCTGCTGCTCAACGGCAGCGACTGGATTCCGCACGGACGCCACACGACCGCAGCGCTCTATCGCAATAACGGTAACGGGACGTTTACCGACATCACTCATGGCAGCGGTCTCGATATCGAGATTCACGGCATGGGCGTCGCGGTGGGCGATTACGATAACGATGGCCGCGACGACCTGTACATCACCGCGGTGGGCGGCGATCACCTGTTTCATAATGAAGGCGGCGGGCATTTCCGCGATGTGACTCACGAAAGCGGGATGGCGAACGTTCAGTTTGCATCGAGCGCAGCTTGGGTGGACTACGACAAGGATGGCAAGCTCGATTTGTTCGTGAGCAACTACGTCCAGTGGACGCAGCAGGGCGATCTCTGGTGCTCTCTTGACGGCTCGACGAAATCGTATTGCACGCCTGAGTCCTACAAAGGCACCTCGGCGAAGCTTTATCACAATCTGGGGAACGGAAAATTCGAAGATGTGACCAACAAGGCGGGGTTGGGCGATCCGACCAGCAAGTCTCTCGGTGTTACGGTATTCGACTACAACGGCGATGGCTGGCCAGACCTGTTTGTTGCCAACGACACCCAGCCGAATAAGCTGTATCGAAATCTGGGCAACGGGACGTTTAAAGAAGAAGCTCTCGCCGCGGGAGTTGCGTTCGGCGAAGACGGCGTGGCGCGCGGCGCGATGGGTACCGACGCGGCGGACTACGACCGCTCGGGAAAACAGGACCTGATCGTCGGCAATTTTTCCAACCAGATGCTGAGTCTTTATCACAATGAGGGCAATGGCCTGTTTGTGGATGAAGCTCCACGCTCGCCCGTGGGCCGCGCCAGTCTTCTGAATCTGACATTCGGAATCTTCTTTTTCGATTACGATCTGGACGGCTTGCCTGACATCTTCGCGGCGAACGGCCACCTGGAAGAGGAGATTGGCCTGGTTCAACCGAAGATTCACTACGCGCAGCTGCCGCTTCTGTTTCGTAATGCGGGCGGCGGGAAATTCGATACGGTGCCGGGAGCTTTCACCGAACCGCTGGTGGCCCGCGGCGCGGCCTACGGCGATTTCGATGGCGATGGAGATCTCGACGTGCTGGTCTCCAGCAACAACGGGCCCGCACACCTGTATCGCAACGATGGCGGCAATCAGAATCGCTGGCTCCAGTTGAAGCTTGTGGGAACTAAGAGCAACCGCGATGGAATCGGGGCAACCGTTCACCTCACGAGCGTGCAGGGCAGGCAGACGCAGGTGGTGCATAGCGGGTCGAGCTATTGTTCTTCCAGCGATCTTGCGCTGACGTTCGGCCTCGGCAAAGATCAGACGGCCAATTCCGTGGAAATCGACTGGCCGAGCGGCAAGCACCAGAAGCTGGACAACGTGAAATCGAACCAGCGCCTGGTCGTCACGGAAAATTAAAGAGTGCATGAAGTCCTTGCTCTTTCCGGTACCGAACAGGCCCGGCTGATTCGCGACGGCGCGATTTCTTCGGTTGAGCTGGTAACGGCGCATCTGGCCCGTATCGATGAAGTGAATCCACGGCTGAACGCTGTAGTAGAGATTCTTCGCGAGTCGGCGTTGCAGGCGGCACGTGAAGTCGACGCGGGGAAAGTGGCGGGCCCGCTGGCTGGTGTTCCCTTTTCGATTAAGGATTCCATCGAAGTTGTGGGTACTGTCTGCTCGGCGGGTACGCTTGGCTATCGGAATCGTGCCGCGTCCCTGCACGACGCCACGCTGGTCGCGCGGTTACGCGCGGCAGGCGCGATTCCCGTCGCGCGGACGAATCTGCCCGATCTGCTTTTCGCTTTCGAGAGCGATAATCTCATTTTCGGCCGCACGAATAACCCGTACAGCCTGGAGTTGACCTCGGGTGGATCGAGCGGTGGTGAAGCGGCGCTGATTGCCGCGTGCGGCTCTCCGTTCGGGCTCGGCAGCGACGCGGCCGGCAGCGTTCGTTTGCCTGCGCATTATTGCGGCATCGCGGCGTTGAAGCCGACTTCGGGCAGGCTGGCGCGCACCGGGCATGTGCCACCGGCCGGAGGGTGGATCGAGATGCTGTGGCAGATCGGGCCCATGGCGCGCCGCGTGGAAGATCTCTGGACGATGATGCCGATCCTGCTGGGCGCCGACGGCGAGGATCGAACCGTGGTCCCGATGCCATTTGCCGGACGCGCTGAGGGTGCTCTCGGGAAGTTGCGAGTCGCCTGGTTCACCGACAACGGGATCCTTGCGGCGGATGTGGACACTACCGTAATCGTTGAGGCTGCGGCACGGGTGCTGGAAGGCATCGTTCAGTCAGTCGAAGAGAAAAGGCCGCCGCTGATCGAACGCAGCTACGATCTTGAAATGGAATTGCTGGGTGTTGACGGCGGCGATGGTCTGCGCGAGTTCCTGTCGGATATTGGCAGTGACCGGACGCATCCTCTGCTGGAAGGCTGGTTAAGCAAACTGGAAGACTGCCGAACCGACGTCGCGGGCTTCGCGAAATACTGGACGGAGCTCGATCGTTTCAGGGACGCAATGTCCGGATTTCTCCGCGACTACGACGTATTGCTTTCGCCGGTGTCATTCAGTCCGGCGGTAAAGCACGGAACATCGACGAATGACGATGTCTTTCCGGGGTTCAGCTACACGATGACGCATAATCTCACCGGTTGGCCCGCCGCCGTGGTTCGCTGCGGCACGTCACCAAGTGGCTTGCCGATTGGTGTCCAGATAGCCGCTGCGCCGTGGCGTGAAGACATCGTCCTGGCTGTGGCGGAGTATCTGGAATCGGCTTGCGGCGGCTGGGCGCCAGCGGCTATCTGAGGACATCCCGCACGCACTGCGCCACGTAACGCACGTCGTCTGCTGACATGTCCGGATAAATCGGTAGCGATACCGTGCGCGGATAGAGGGCCATGGCGCGCGGGCAGTTGTTTGCCGCTCGTTTCGCGGCGTCGGCGAAAAATGGATGCAGCGGAATCGGAATAAAGTGGACGCTGCAACTCACGCCGCGACGTTTCATCTTTTGAATAAACTCATCTCGCGAGGGCACCGCCAGCCGATACAGGTGCCAGCAGTTGCCCCACGACGCGGTCGCTGAGGGCACGTCGATTTCGTCTATGCCCGCCAGTTCTTCCTCGTAAATATCCGCGCACCGAATGCGGGCTGTCAGGAATTCTTTCTGCCGTTTGAGTTGCTGCAACCCCATCGCCGACTGCATGTCTCCGAGGTTGAATTTGAAGCCTGACTCAGTGACACTGTACTGCCAGTCATCCCTCGCGGCGATCCCGTGATAACCCAGCAACCGCAGCCTCTCGCCCAATTCCGCGCGATGCGTGACGATCATCCCGCCATCGCCGGTGGTCAAGCTCTTGGTGGCGTAAAAACTAAAAACAACAGCATCACTGCGCAGGTCACCGCCGATACGCGCCGCGCCGTATCGAGCGCCGAGAGCATGCGCCGCGTCCTCCACGACGAACAGCCCGTGTTCGCGAGCAAGCGACCATAGTCCAGTCATATCGCATGGATTCCCGCCCAGATGAACGGGCAAAAGCGCTTTTGTGCGCGCGGTGATGCGCGATTTCACGGATGCGGGATCGAGATTGCCGTCGGTGCCGACGTCGGCCAAAACCGGTGTCGCCCCAGCGTGCATAATCGCCAGCACCGTTGAGCAGAAAGTCATCGGCGAAGTGATGACTTCATCGCCCGGCCCCACCCCCAGCACGGTTAGCGCCAGTTGCAAGCCCGAACTGCACGAATTGACAGCCACCGCGAACGGAGCCTCGACATACTCACCGAATCGCCGCTCGAATTCAGCGGTAACCGGGCCGGTCGTGAGCCAACCGGATCGCATCACCGCAGCGACGGCGGCAATTTCGGCCTCCCCGATCGATGGGCGGTGAAATGGAATTACGCGGGGGCTCATCGAGATGGAAACCGCCGCAGAGAGTGCTCAATACTGATACGCAGCTTGCGAGGCAGAATCTCGCGCCGGTAGTAATCCTGCGGATCGGCAACAGCGGCCAGCATCCGCTCGTCATCGCGAAACGCGAAGCTGGCCGCGTCGGCGAGGCCGGGCCGAAACTGCAGCACCTGCCGCCAGAGGGGATTGTCCAGATCGACAAATTCCGGGACTTCGGGGCGCGGGCCGATCCAGGCCATCTCGCCGCGCACGATGTTCCAGAGTTGCGGCAGCTCATCGAGCTTGCAGACGCGCAGGAAACGGCCGGCGCGGGTTACTCGCGGATCTCCCTGGCACGTGAGCAGCAGCCCGGGGCAAGCGCGCATGGAGCGGAACTTATACATAGTGAAGTGCCGCCCAAACCGCCCGACGCGGATCTGGCGGAAAAGCACGGGCTTTCTATCGTCGCACCAGATTGCAATAGCGATAGCGCACAGCAGCGGCGCTGCGAGTACCAACGTGACCACAGCGCCGATGCGTCCCAACACATTCATGCGGGCTTACCGATCAACACCAGATAGTGACTGCGTAGCGCCCGAATTCGTTCCAGCAGAGATGCCAGAATCCAGGAATGCGGCACCACCGCGCGGGCAATGGGCGGCGCCAGAGTGGTGCGCTCCGCGTCGAAACTACAGCCGGGAAACAAACGTCGCAATTCGTCCAGACCGATGGCCCGTACCGCGGGATTCGCAGGATTGCCGACGCGCAGATCGTACCAGAGCACCGCGCCGCCCGGGCGCACCACGCGCAGTATCTCCGTCGCCATCGCCTGCTTCATTGCGGCGTCCAGCACGGAACTGAAAGCCGTGAACTGGCACGCAAGATCGATGGACGCATCGGCCAGCGGAAGCACGGAAGCGTCGCCGGTTTCAAACGCCGCACCTGGAACCCGCTGCCGCGCCTGTTCGATGCGCGCGGAATTTAGATCGACGCCAAAGAGATTCTCCGGCTTTGCGCCCCACTGCATAAATTCCAGAAGCCAGTTGCCGGAACCACACCCGATATCGGCGATCTTCCGGTCTTCGAGCGGAAGCAACCCGTGACGCGCCAGCAGCGCGATAGCCCGCCGTGCGACCCCGCAATGCGCGAAATAGTTAGCGGGTTTATCCAGATCGTAGAAGCCCGCCGGAATCGCTTCGGCGCGCCGCTGGTACTCTCGGAGGATTCTCGCAGCCTCTGATTCGCTGGTCATACGATCATCCGGACGCATCCCCACAGAAATCCCAGCCCGTAAGCAAAATGATAAACGGCGAAGACGAACGGCAGGACGGGAAACAGCGCCCAGCCCGCTTGCCGCGCCGCCGCGAAACTGAAAAGCACGCCGCACGCCAGATACGGAATGTCCATCGCCAGAGCCGCGCGCGGCATCCACGCGAGCAGGACGACATTCAGCAGAAGAAAGACGCCCGGCGCGAAATGCCTCCACGAAGCCGCCCTGCCGTGCTTCCGCATCACGGCCACTTTCCAGAACCCGTAATCGAAATATTGCCGGGCCAGCGCCCGCAGCGAAGTTCGCACGTCGTACCAGGAGCGAATGCGCGGACTTTGCCAGACGCGGCCGCCCGCCAGAGTCAACCGCAAGTTCCACTCGTCGTCCTGATTGCGTTCGAGCGCGGTGTCGAACCAGCCAATCCGATCCAGCGTTTCGCGCCGCCAGCATCCGAGGTACACAGAATCGACAGGCCCCTCGTAAGCCGCATCGTGCGATCTCGCGCCACCCGCCGAAAATCTGGATTGAAACGCCGCCGCAATCGCCCGCGAAATGTAGCCAGAGCCGCGCGCCCGCCAGGGCCCGCCCACGTTGTCCGCGCCAGTCCGCTCCAGCGTCCCGGCGCATTGCGCGATGTAGTCATCGGCGTACGTCGTGTGAACGTCCATGCGGATCACAATTTCTCCGTGCGACTGCGCCAGCGCCGCATTCAGACCGGCCGCCGCGCTGCGCTCGGGGTTATCGACCAGGTGGATGCGGGAATCGCGTTGGACGTATTCCAGGACGCGTTCCCGCGTACCGTCACCGCTCATACCATCCGCAATCCAGGCTTCCCATTCCAGGCCGCCGGTCTTCTGCGCAATCAGACCCGCAAGGAAGCCGTCAATGTGCAGGCGTTCGTTGCGGCACGGCACGATGACGGTAATCATGCATTCGCTACGCCATGCGCAATCAGCCTGCGATTCAGCAGATCCAGCGCCGCCTGCGCCGCGAACGAGCGAACCCGCCCGCGATCGTTGGCCGGCCATACGCGATGCGTTACCGCAGTGCCGTCGGGGCCTGCGATGCCGATGTAAACCGTGCCCACGGGAGCTTCCGCGCCATCGGCGGACGGTCCCGCATTGCCGGTGATCGAGACCGCCCAGTCCGCATGAGCGGCGGTTCGCGCGCCATCGGCCATCGCACGCGCGGTCTCCTGACTCACCGCGCCAAACTCCCCGAGCAGCGTGGCAGGCACCCCCAGCAATTCGGTTTTCATACGCTTCGAATATGTCACGTAACCGCCAACGAAGTATGCGGAACTCCCTGCGATACTCGTAATCCGCTGCGCGAGACTGCCGCCCGTGACACTCTCTGCCACCGCCAGCGTCGCGCCCGCAGCTGCGAGCCACCTGCCCACCACCGTTTCGAGCGAATCGCCGTTGCGCGAATAAACGTGGGCTCCCAGCGCCGCATCGGCCTGCGCGGCCACTTCTTCGCTCAGCGCGACAGCGGCTTCCCGTGTTGAACACTGCGCGCGGAAATGCACCTGCAGATCGCCATCGTGCGCCAGAACCGTGGTAACCAGGTTTTCGCGGCCCAGATAAATCGGCGCGATCGTCTGATCCAGCTGCGATTCCGAAATCCCGGTGATGCGCAGCACCACAGTATGGATCGCCGTCGGAGGCGCCACCGCCGCCAGCCGTGGCAGGCATTCGCGCGTGAACATCGACTTCAGCTCGGACGGCGGTCCCGGCAGCATCACGACGAATTTATCGCCAACCACGCGCCACTGCCCCGGCGCGGTGCCACGGTCGTTCGGCAGAATTTCTGCGCCTTCCAGCACCATCGCCTGCCGCCGGTTGATCGCGGGCATCTCCCGGTTCATTTTGCGAAAACGTTGCTCAATCGCGTGCAGAATTCCCGGATCGGCTGACATGGAGCAGCCGATGGCGCGAGCGACCGCATCGCGCGTAAGGTCGTCTTCGGTGGGACCTAAGCCGCCGGAGAGAATCACGATGTCAGCGTCAGCCAGCGCGCGCTGAATTGCGGTTACCAAGCGCTCCCGGTCATCGCCAATCACGTGCTTTGCCGTGACCTCAACACCCAAGCCGTTCAGGTGCTCCGTAATGAAAAGCGAATTCGTATCCAGCCGGCCAGCCGTCAGCATCTCCGAGCCGACGGCGATAATTTCGGCGTTCATAGTTCTAAAAGGCTCCGCTCAGTTTACGGCGTAACCGCGGATCCCCACATCCACGCGATGAATCGCGTTCGTGGTGGCCACTAGCATCGAACGCGAAGGCGAGAACGCCACGCCGACGATGCCCGGTCCGGAAAGGAAGTGCTCAATGTTCCCGGCCTGCGTAATCCGCACCACGCCTTTGCGCCCCATGTAAGAGGCTGCGGAGTAGAGATTCCCGTCGGCATCGAACGCCATGCCCTGGGGCCGCCCCAGCCCGCGATAGAACGTCTGCACATCGCCGTTATCCGCTATCCGGTAAATGCTGTCAAAGCTCGATGTCGTCGGCCCGCTGACATACAAATGCTGATCCGGGCCCCACGCCAGGTGGTACGACGAAATGGACGGCTCGATCGTCGCGTACACAAAAATCTGCCGCGTTGAGCTGACTTTGAAGACCGTTCCACTGCGATCGCCGACATAGAGATTCCCGGCGGGATCGAAGCAAATTCCCGTCGCGACGCCCATGCCTTCCACGAACACCGACATGTTGCCGGTCTGGCTCACCTGATAGACCACGCCATCGAAACGGCTGGAAATATAAAGCAGGCCATCGGGACCGGCGGCGATTCCCGTGGGGTTCATCATGTCGTTGATAAACGGACGCAGATTAAAATTCAGGTCGATGCGATAGACCGAGACCGGTACCTTCTGCCCACGCGAACCGCTGAACGTGGTGTAGATGTTGCCGAACGCATCCACCGCCGGATTCGTCACCGGATGCAGATTCTCCGCCACGCAAATGCCGATATCGCAGTTCCACGCCTCGCTGACTTTGCCCTCACCCCCTTCTCCGCCACCCACAATGAGCTCGCCGACCGACGCGCCATCCGGCACCTTCACGATCACCAGTGAGTCCGACCCGATGACGATAGGCGCCCGGACATCGCCGATCATCACGCGCGGCTTGTCACCGGCGGCAAGGCCCTTGCCACGGATCGAAAGCTCACCACCCGCGATCGCGGCGGCCGGCTGTACGCCGGATATTTTGGGCCTGTTATCCCCGGGTTTACTCTCACCTGATTTATCGGCTACTGCTTTACGGGTTGGCATATTTTCCTAGTAAACGTTCAATCGGCCCAGCACATATAGAATAACCGCGCCGTAAACTCCGGCCAGCGCATCGTCCAGAACAATCCCGGTACCGGCTGGCAATTGTTCGATGCGGCGGATGGGCGGGGGTTTCCAGATATCGAAGGCGCGGAACAGAATCAGCGCAAAAAGAAACGAGAGCGGAGTCAGTCGCGTCGCCCCGGCGAGCGTGAGCCACTGCCCTACTACTTCGTCCACCACCACGATCTGCGGGTCTTTCCTGCCCAGCCCGATGGATACGGCGGTGGCGGACTGGATCGCGGGCCACAGGGTCGCAAGCGCGAGCGCGCCAAACCAGAGCGGCTGCCAGCCGTGATAAAACGCAAGCGGCCACGCTACGATCAACGCTCCCACTGCGCCTGCGGTTCCCGGAGCGTTCGGAACCAGACCACATCCGAACCATGTCGCGAACCAGAATGCCGGGCCGCGTTTCATGCCTCCGCTCTCGCGCTCACTCCTCGTCCTCGTCGGGTTGCGACACCCGGTCCGCCGGCGTCGAAATCACGTATTTTTCCATCGCCCAGTTCCCCAGATCCACCTCGCGGCAGCGCGCGCTGCAGAAGGGCGACTCTTTATCTTCCAGCTTTACGGGCCGGTTGCAAATCGGGCATCTCATCGTGCAGGTAATTGACTCGGACTGATACTGATCAACGCCGGAAGCGGCGCGCGCGGCAGCACATGCCGCTCCGTTGACGGGAGCAGCGTTCCAATCAGGTCGTAATCGTGCGTTTCGGTGATTCGCAGCATCCGCATCTGGCCAGGCCGCGGCTCGCCGCCTTCCACATCGTTAATCAAAACGTGACCGTCGATCTCCGGCGCCTGCGTCGACATGCGCGCCTGCCAAAGCAGATCCGTATCGGCCGAGAGACCTTCCACCAGCACCGGAACTTCCCGGTCTTTCATCAGGCGATTCTTCGCGCGCGAAATCTTTCGCTGGATCGACATCAGCTTGCGCTTGCGATTGTTGATATCCTTCGCACCGACTTTGCCATCCAGCTCAAAACTGCCGCTGGTGTCTTCGTCGGAGTAAGAGAACACGCCCAGCCGATCAAACTGAGCCGCTTCCACAAACTGGCACAATTCATCGAACTCGGCATCCGTCTCGCCAGGAAAGCCCGCAATGAAACTGGTTCGGATCACGACACCGGGAATCGTGCGCCGGACTTTTTCCAGCAGCTTGAGGAAAATATCGCCGGAAGCCCCGCGCTTCATGCGCTTCAGCACGGCCGCGCTGGCATGTTGCAGCGGCATGTCGATATACTTCACAAGCGATGCGTGTTCCGCGATTGTATCCAGCAGCTTTTGCGTGAGGCGGTTCGGATACGCATAGAGGAAGCGCACCCATTTTTCCTGTGGCGTCTCAATCTGCGCGAGGCGCGCCAGCAACACGGCGAGTCCGTCCTTCAGGCCGAAATCTTCGCCGTAGCAGGTGGTATCCTGGCCAATAAGATTAATCTCGCGCACACCCTGCGCGAACATCCGCGTGGCTTCGGAGACGACCGATTCAAAACGGCGGCTGCGGAACTTGCCGCGATACTGCGGGATCACGCAGAAGGTACAGGGGTGGTCGCAACCCTCCGCAATCTTGATGTAAGCATAGTGGCGCGGCGTGGCGAGCACGCGCGGCGTCAGATCGTGATAGAGATAGAGGCCATTGTCCGCAGGCGCGGGGTCTTCAATGCCCTCGCAGACCTGGACAATGCGGTCGATTTCGTTGGTACCGATAATCGCATCCACCTCCGGCATGTCTTTTTTGAGATCGCCCCGGTAGCGTTCGACCAGACACCCGGCCACAACCAGCCGTTTCGCGCGGCCCACGCGCTTGTACTCGGCCATTTCGAGAATGGTGTCGATAGATTCCTGCTTGGCGGGGTCGATAAAGCTGCACGTGTTGACGACGAGGACATCGGCCTGGTCGGGATGTGGCGTCAGCTCATGCCCGCGGGCGGAGAGCTGGCCCATCATGACTTCGCTGTCGACAAGATTTTTGGGGCAACCGAGACTTACAAAACCGACTTTCAAAGGGAACCTAAATTAATGATAGCAGGAGGGTTGATGGCTATTCATCGTCCAGCACAGGCTCAGTGAACTTTAACTCGTTCCCCGATTCGTCCTTCACGCGAAAGTCACGGCTTCCCCAGGGTTTGCGGATGATCTGCTGGGATATCCGGGCGCCGCGCTCCAGAAGTTCGGCGTGGAGCTCATCGAGTTGGTGGGTGAAAATGTGCATCCCTACGGGCGAATGAGCTCTCGCGTCGTCCTGAAACAGGTGAATCGCCACATCGTCGCGCTCCATGATCGCATAGTCGTCCGGCATTTCCATAACAGTCTGGAATCCAAGTTTTTGTTCGTAGTACTCGATAGATCCCCGAAGATCTGAGACTGGCACCTCCGGGGTAATGTAGGACAGCTTCACCATGTCCGTTTCTCCCTCAGTTTATGCCCCTTAGGGGGCCTTTTACTTCAGTCGATGTCGAGCGCCGCCTTCAGCGCTCCTTCCACCGCGCGCAGAATGGTTCTCCGCAACGCCTGCCGCAAGGCCAGAACACAGTGCGGAGTGTATTACTTCAAGTGGACGGACAACCATTTCGACCCTCTTAAACGAGTGCTCGTGGACCTGACGAAAGTGGACCAAAAGTAAACATGCAAAGCGTCTCTTACGACCAGTCCACCACAGCCTTCACAATCCCTGCCTCCCGCCGCAGCCACTTCGGAAAACGCTCCTGCATCACCCCACGCGGCGCGCATTCCATCGGCCACGCCGTAACGTCCACCTGCCCGCTCTCCATCAGATCCAGTACCCGATGGTGCTCCGGCGGGGTACTGTTGCGGCTCGCCAGAATCGTCGCTTCCCGCCGATGCAGGTCCGGATCGAACAGCGACACATGGTCGTTAATCAGCCCGACAAAAATCATCTTCCCGCCCTGCTGCAGCAGCTGAATCGATTGCTCCATCGATCCCCGGTCGCCCGTGCAATCGAACACCAGCATCGAAGGCTCTTCCTGCCGCGCTTCCTCCTGCGACGGATAGTATCGAGTCAGCCCGTGATGCCGCGACGCGAATTCCAGCCGCTCCGGCATCTTTTCCACTACCCCGATATCCGCCCCCGCCAGCCCCAGAAATTCAATCACCGAAAGTCCGATCGGCCCTGCGCCCACCACAATGGCACGCTCATCGGCCACTGCGCCTGAACGCCCCACCGCGTGAATCCCAACCCCCAGCGTTTCCACCAAAGGAATCAGCACGGACGGCAGCTTCTCGCACTTATACATCTGTTTCGCCGGAAGCAGAATCCTGTCGCGCATCCCGCCATCGGTATGCACGCCGATGACGCACATCTTCGCGCAGCAGTTGGAACGCCCGCGCGAGCATGCCGCGCACACGCCGCAGGTCATATACGGATTGACCGCGCAACGGTCACCAGGCTTGAAGCCTTCAACCCCATCGCCGGCCTCAATGACCTCGACCGCGAGTTCATGACCAAGAATGCGCGGATAGCTGAAGAACGGCTGCGTGCCCTCAAACGCGTGCAGATCCGTGCCGCAGACGCCGACCATCAGCACCCGCACCAGCACTTCACCGGGTCCAGGCGCGTCCGGCAGCGCGGAACCGCCGTGCCTGAACCGCCCCGGTTCCTCCAGAGTAACGGTGTTCACAGGAGGCTTACTGAGCGGCAGCCGGAGCGCCACCACCACCGCCGCGACCGCTGAAGCCCCGTCCACCGCGTCCGCTGCCACCACGACCGCCACGGCCACCGGGAGGTGGTACGTAACTCGCCAGCGTTTCCACAGGCTTGTTGCCCGCCCACGCGATTCCGCGCAGCAGCAAATTCTTAATCTGTGGATTGTCGAAATTGGCGTAGGTGTGCCCTTCCATATACACAAAAGCGCGCGCGGGCTGGCCGCCCGGGAGCGTGTGTTCGTAAGTCCAGATCTGCGGCACAACTTCGCCCACGTGATTGGTGCCCAGGCGCGCGCTGGGCGTATCGGCGGTCTTGGTGGTGGCGAGAACGTGAATGGGATCCTTCGCCCACGTCATCAGGTAGAACGATTCATCGTCGGGCAGAGTGATGTCGTTAAAATCCTTCATCAGAGGGCTCGCTTTGTCCACGACGGTCAACGGAATGGGCGCATCCAGCGTGAAATTCGTCTCACCGTGCTTCTTGCCGCCGCCGAACATGACGTTGGCGATCCAGGCGGGATCCGGACCGCACAGTGAATCGTGCAGACTGACAAGACCGCCACCACGTTTCACATAAGCTTCAATGACCGCCTTCTCGGCGTCCGACATGTTGAGCGTCACGTCTCCCTTATAGAGAACTACGACGTCGGTATGCTCAAGGTCGGCAGCCGATGGCGCATGCAGCGCGCCATCGACTATGGCGCCCTTTTCCGTCAGAACCTTGCTCCAGTCGGCCAGAAACTGGGGATAGTCGTGCTGGCCAGCGCCATGAGTCTTGAGGCCACTCCAGATATAAACGTGCATGCCATTCGGGTTCGGCGGCTGCGCCCAGGCCTTCGGGGGATGCACCGTCACCGCCGCAGCCAACAGGAACGCAGCGCCGAGCGCAACATGCGTGAGTCGCACCTTGGCCAGCCCGCGGGCCGCTCTGCGCGTCAAATTCGAAATAGCGGCACTATTTTTTTCGCTGTTCATCGGTCATCACCTCGTCAAATATGACAATCTGCTCTTCGCATATTATCAACTTCCTGTCCCCGCCATCGAGAAATCGCTTCCAGACACCTCTTTATCCGCCGATCTTCGCCGGAATTTCGGCTCCCTCGGCCCGTGCCCGAAAATTTATCCGCCTCCTCGGTTTCCCCGCTGTTTCAAGTCGGTTACTCTGTGAAGTGACATGAATTTGTTCCCACGTGACGAAAAATTCTTCCAGTTCCTCGAGCAGCACTCCAATCTCATCCATGACGCCGCCCAGGCGCTCCGCACGGGCGTGGAGAATGGCGCAGCCGCCATGGCCATCAATGCCGGCGTCATCAAGCGACTGGAGCACGAGGCCGACGAAGTCACGCACAAAATCCTGACCCGTCTGCACGCCACCTTTGTCACCCCCATCGACCCCGAAGATCTCCACGCCATCACCACCGCCATGGACGACGTGATGGATTCCATCGAAGACAGTTCCTTCCGCCTCGCCGCCTACCGCATCGACCCCATCCCGAAAGGCATGGTCGAATTCGCCCAAATCATCCACGCCACCAGCATGCGCCTTCAGGTCGCCATCCAGAAACTGCGCGTCGGTAAAGCCCTCCAGGAAGAGTGCATTGAAATTAACCGCCTCGAAAACACCGCCGACGATCTGGTCCGCCGCCTCGTGACCAACCTCTTCGAATCCGGCATGGACGCGATCTCGGTCATGAAGCACAAAGAGATCTACGAATTCCTCGAACTCGCCGTCGACCGCTGCGAAGACGTCGCTGACGTGCTCCAGACCGTCTCGGTAAAAAACAGCTAACCGAATCTACAAGCCATGACGATCACCTATCTGGTAGCGGGCACGGTGGGCATTGCCTTGGTGTTCGATTACATCAACGGCTTTCACGATTCCGCGAACTCCATCGCGACCGTCGTCGCCACACGCGTCCTGCGCCCGCTCCACGCCGTAATCTGGGCAGCCTCGTTCAACTTCATTGCGGCCATGTTTCTGGGGACAGGCGTCGCCGCCAGCATCAGCAAAGGCTATGTCGATCCGAAAATTGTCACGCCCGAACTGGTGCTCGCCGGTCTGCTCGGCGCCATCGTCTGGAACCTGATTACCTGGTGGCTCGGTTTGCCCTCCAGTTCATCTCATGCATTGATCGGCGGCTACGCCGGCGCAGCCATAGCGAAGGCCGGATTCGTGGCGCTGGTGCCCGGCAAATGGGCCACGACGCTGGCGTTTATCGTCATCTCACCGCTGATCGGTATGGCTCTGGCGTATCTGATGATGCTGCTGGTCTACTGGACGTTCCGCAACACCCCGCCCGCCAAATGCGATAAACTCTTCCGCCGAATGCAGCTCGTGTCGTCGGCGCTTTTCAGCTGCGCGCACGGCACCAACGACGGGCAGAAGACGATGGGCATCATCACCGCGCTGCTGGTGGCTGCGAAGCTACAGAAGGATTCCCATATCCAGACCTGGGTGATTATTGCAGCCAGCATCGCGATCAGCCTCGGCACTATAAGTGGCGGCTGGAAAATCGTCAAGACGATGGGTTCGGGCCTGACCCGCCTGAAGCCGCGCGGCGGTGTCTGCGCGGAAACGGGCGCGGCTCTCTCTATTCTTTTTCCGACCTTCCTCGGCCTGCCCGTCTCCACCACGCACGCCATTGCCGGCGCCATCACGGGCGTTGGCGCGGCTCACCGCCTGAAAGCCGTCCGATGGGGCAAAGCGCGGGAAATGGTTTGGGCCTGGGTTCTCACCATTCCCTGCTCGGCCTTCGTCGCGGCGGTTTGTTACCTGATTGTCAGGATGTTCGCACCCGCGGCGTAGCATCACACCATATTTGTGGCTCGTGACGTGGCGCACGCACTTTTGCGCACTTTTGCGTGCCCCTTTCTCCCCTCCGCACCCTTTTCCGAGCCGCGACTGTGAAGGAGTGCCCATGGGCCTGCGGCCCACCAAAGTGGATGAAGAACCCGACTGCATTGGACTGGTTTCGCCATTTCTTCGTATGTTCTTCAACAGAGCGGTCCGCGAAACCTCCGCACCTCGGCACGTTCGCTCGCCGCTTTGCTCCCCAGCGGATGAAGGAAACCACCAACTCTCCAATCCGATGCTTGACGACGCGAAAATACGCCACCGGATATCCTGAATATCAGCACCCCATGCATGCAGCCCAAGTCGAACTCGCTCCGCCCGAAGTCATCGCCCAATACGAACCCGTCATTGGCCTCGAAGTCCACTGCCAGCTCGCCACCCGCACCAAGATTTTCTGCGGCTGCCCCGCCGGCTTCGGCGCGTCCCCGAATACCCACGTCTGCCCGGTCTGCCTGGCCCTTCCCGGCGCGCTGCCCGTGCTCAACCGTGAGGCCGTCGAACTCGCCCTCAAAGCCGCGCTCGCTCTCAACTGCACCGTCAATCCGGTTTCCCGTTTCGCCCGCAAAAACTATTTCTATCCCGATTCCCCCAAGGGCTACCAGATCTCCCAGTTCGATCAGCCGCTCTGCGAACACGGTCACGTCGACATCGTCGTCAATTCCGCAGCCAGGCGCATAGGCGTCACCCGCATCCACATGGAAGACGACGCCGGCAAGAGCCAACACGATGGCTTCAAAGACTCCGCCCGCTTCACCTACGTCGATCTCAACCGCAGCGGCACCCCTCTCATCGAAATCGTCAGCGAGCCCGATATGCGCTCCGCCGATGAGGCCGTCGCCTACTTCGCCGAAGTGAAGCAGGCGCTTCAATTCGTTGGCGTCTCCACCTGCGATATGGAAAAAGGCCATCTCCGCTGCGATGCCAATGTTTCCGTCCGTCTCAAAGGCGCGGAAAAGTTCGGCATTCGTGCCGAGGTCAAAAATCTCAACTCCTTCCGCTTCCTGAAACTGGCCATCGAATACGAAATTGCCCGCCAGGTGGCCCTCGCCGAAGGCGGCGGGCACATGTTCCAGGAAACTAGGCTCTTCGATCCCGAAACCGGCGAAACCGTCGGCATGCGCAGCAAGGAAGACGCGCACGACTACCGCTATTTCTCCGAGCCCGATCTCGTCCCGCTGCGCGTCAGCGAGCAATGGCTGAACACCGTGCGCTCCACCATGCCCGAGCTCCCTTCGGTCAAGCGAAAACGCTTCATCGAACAATACGGCCTCAGCGAGTACGATGCCGATGTGCTCACCCAAAGCCGCGCCATCGGCGAATACTATGACGCCGTGGTCGGCGCCACGAAGGATCCGAAGACCTCCGCCAACTGGGTCATGGGAGATCTCACCGCGCTTCTAAACACCGCCGGCAAGCAGATCGACGAATCGCCCGTCAGCGCCAAAAATCTCGGCGAACTCCTCGGCCTGATTGCCGCCGGCGAACTCTCCGGCAAGCTCGCCAAAGAAGTGCTGGAAAAGATGTTCGAATCCGGCGACACAGCCCCGGCCATCATGGAACGCGAGGGTCTTCGCCAGATCAGCGATTCCGGCGCGCTCGGCAAGATCGTCGACGAAGTGATCGCCGCCAATCCCAAACAGGTCGAGCAGTTCCGCAGCGGCAAAACAGCGGTCATCGGGTTCCTGGTCGGCCAGGTGATGAAGCAATCGCGAGGCCAGGCGAATCCGGCCGCCGTGAACGAATTGTTGAAGTCGAAACTTTAGCAGGATGCTGAAAAAGCGGCGGCGGCCTGAATGTCCCGCCACAGTTCCCCATAAACCGCTGATTTTCCATGTGGCGCAGGCGGTTTCGCCTGCGTTCCTCGAATTGAGGGCACTTTTGTCGTGCCTGTCCGCAGACTGACAGACGAAGATGATATCGCGGCATTTCTGTCCTCGTGCGGTGACGGCACTATAGAATTGTAGATTGAACGACAGCGATTTTTAAGGAGACAAAGCGCATGCTGAAAGAAGGCGACAAAGCCCCGGTTTTCAAAGTTCTCACCGACACCGGTGAGGAATTCGATCTCGCGCAACACCAGAAGGAGCGCATCGTACTCTATTTCTACCCACGCGCCGATACGCCCGGCTGCACCATCGAATCCTGCGAATTCCGTGACACTGCAAAGAAGTTTGAAAAGAAGGGTGTAACCATCCTCGGCGTCTCCCCCGACACGACGAAGGCGCAGGCGAAGTTCAAAGAGAAGTTCGACCTCAACTTCACTCTGCTGGCCGACGATGACAAGACCATCGCCAACCTCTACGGCGTCATGAAAGAAAAGAATATGTACGGCAAGATGGTGATGGGTGTCGCGCGCACCACGTTTCTGATCGACAACGGCAAAATCACCCGCGTCTTCACCGGCGTAAAACCCGAAGGCCACGCCGAGGAAATTCTGGCCGCGCTATAAGGGCTTTACCGGTGCCCAAGACGTGATTGGTCTCGCAGCCCGCAAGCCGTTGATTTTAATGGTGGTGCATTTTGCGAGTGGCCCCCGGTGGCAGCTTGTCTTTTGTCGGACGTTAGCGCGATTTTAGCGCGCACGGACCGCCCCGCAATCTTATCCCCGTGGCCGCCTCGCGGGCTGATGCGCTACTTTGGCTCTATTACCCAAACCCATTCTTTCGCAAGTTTCCTTCGCGTATTAGAGTTCTTGTCGCCCATTACCTGGGCATGCGAACTCTCCTCAGATATAGGATCGCGGACGACGCCTTGCTGCCAAGATCTCACCCAACCGGCAGTTATTGCGATCAGAGCATTGGTTTCGTAGTTCGTTAGGAGGGAGGAAACTGAGCGACCTTCGTTCAGAATGACGTCTTCAAGAAAAACCGACATCCCCTCTTCTTGGCCCGCTTCACCTGTAGAATTGCAAAACGCTTGCGAGGTTACCCTTTTTGAATTCGTGTTGTCATCGTTGACGATCCATTGCGGTATAACCCTGCGGAGTAAGCGGGCATCATCAGGGATGGACAGATCGTTGGGCGGCATCGGTCTGTTATCAATGCAGGCAACGATTTTTCACGACGATTTAGGCTACCTCAAGACGCAATAGGTAGGGACGAAGGCGCTCAATCTCTGTACGTAGCTCACCCTGCCATTCCGTCCCATCAAGAAGATCCTCCAGCGAGACAACTGCTTCGCCGCCAGGCGCGAACTCAATTTCGACGTTCAGTCCACCCATGTGCCATTCAGCCTGCACACCGCCTTGGATCGTAGGCACGATTGCCGGCTGAGCCGCCCGGCGATCAAGGACTTCCGCAAGAAGCCCGATTGCTCGCTCTATTGTGGGCCGCTCAATTTGCCGCGCCGATCGGGAGTCCCATCCAGCCGGCAAGAAAGTCAACTGAAGCATTGCCTTTGCGGTCGGCAAGAACCAAGTCCAGCTAGTTACCGCAGGGTCAGCTTCGATCCACTCGCTCGCGGGCGCAGCGACGGGGGCAACCAATATTCGCGAAAGGTCACCGACACGGGTAGACGTGCTGTAGTGCCTGCAACTACTATCACTCAATCCGCGCGGCCAAGGCAATGCATGTGCTCTAGCTGACATCGATTCTCCTCCAAATTGCATGCATTTTGTTGGTAGTGATCTCGGCAAATCCCCGGACGATCCATTCGCGACCTAAGTCGAAAAAGCCCAGTATTCCGTCGGAATCACCGGCGAGCGGGGCACCGCGCGCGGTGAGGTTGAGTATAAGCATAGGCCGAAAGTCGAGATTTCTGAACGCAGGCTGTATGTCGACATAAAGGCGCCCGATCGGCTTTCCGTGTTCGTCCGGAATGAGGTAGCGGACCGTAACGGACACATTTTCGGGACCCTGGAGAAAGTCGCTTGGGGGCTGAGACCAAAAAGAAAAAACCTGATCCATGTCGCCTTGGCTACTCCATCCCTCCCCTGAAACCAGATGGTTTGTGTATGTTATTTCACACTGATTGGGCTCTACATCACCTAAATTTTCGGCGTGCGCGAAGGCCCCGAATTTCGCGAACGAGTCCACGAACCGCTGGCGGACATTTGGGTATCGGACGTAATCGACGCCATCGTCAGTTTTTCTCCAGTTGTGAATGACCCGATCCTGCTGTACCTGAATCAGTTCGGTTCCTGGCTCATTTAGAAACCACACTCGGGGAACCGGAGGAGTATCGAGGCTCCGAAATCTGATTCCCATGTCGTGCACATAGTGGCGATGATCGAACGCCTCTTGAAGCGAGTCCAGATTACGGTGGTCCTCCGTCTGAGTGAAGCCGTCATCCCGGTAGGTTGACCAGAGCCTTCCCAGATGGGCCACCTTCAACCCAACAAGGGGCTTGAACTGTACCGAGAGGGCTACTTCGACGACAGGCGGATTCTCGAAATTCGGTAGAGGCTTCACGGAGGCGCTCATGATCCTAAGCATCTAGACGGCAAAGCGGGCATGTTGTTTCAAAACAGGAGGTTACCAGGCTCGCAGCCATCGCCCTGCGATTCCGGTAATTCAGGCACTTCAATAAGGGGTGTAAAGGGCGATATGTCCGAAAAAAAAGCACGCTTCTTCCTTCCTCATGCATCAGGTCGACTTCCGCGCCCCTAAAGGCGGGCCGAACAAAGAAAGAATGCTGCTTCAAACGAATCGGGAGAATCGTTTACTGCTTTTAAGATACCGCAAAACAATTTTCCCTGCAATGTTTCAGCTGATCCGGCTGATCCGGCGCTGTTAGATCTCCCTTTTCGCCGGGTTGCCTTTCCTTCCTCTTAGGACAACAACAGGCGATTTTTGCGGCCCGCCTAGGAGATTTCCCCGCGACCAACTGCACCTCTCATTAGCGGGACACCGGCTCATCTGCTACCCTGTCGAGCCCGACTTAATAGCATATTCGCACGTTGGCCCTCGGGGAAGGTTGCCACCGCCCCCACCATGCGCCATCTGGACCCAGAACGACAAACTTGAATTCTGTCTACCGAGCGCAGGTGTCCCGATACCGACCGTCGCAAAGCGATCAGGGCATGCAAATACAATGTCGATTTACAGCCCAAAGGCTCGCAAGCTGACGAACTCGCCGCGTCGAAGATTTGGAAAGATGCGATGACCAGCGTAATTGCCAATTACAGCCGGTAGCCGGGCGCGAACGTTAGCGCGAAAACTGCAAGTGACTGAAAAAGGAAATTGAACGGAATGGCGGGGACGACGGGGTTCGAACCCGCGACCTCCGACGTGACAGGCCGGCGTTCTAACCAACTGAACTACGTCCCCGCTTCTAGCCGAACTGTTTCATCGTAACACGTGCGTTTCAACCACTACTTGTTCGCCAGGCCGGTCACTACATCGTACATGAAATCCACCGCTTCATCGAACGATTTGACCAGAATCCGTTCGTCGCGTCCATGCGCGCGGTTATCGTCTTCATCGCTGAAAATACCGCTCACCCCGTAAGTCGGAATGCCCGTGTGAATCAGATAAATCCCGTCGCTCGCGCCCAGCATCAGCACGGGCACAACCGGCAGTCCCGGCCACTCCTCCGTCGTCGCAGCAGAGACAATGCTCAGCACTTTCGGATCGATAGGCGTGTACGGCGTGGTCGTTGCCGCCTTCACGGGCGTGACCTTGATCTGCGGATCGGCGAGAACCCGGTTGAGCGTGCGCTCCACATCGGCAACGTTATCGACCGGCAGCACGCGGCAGTTCACCGTGGCGGTCGCAAGCTGCGGCAGAGCGTTTTCGGCGTGACCTCCGGCGAGCAGCGTCGGCACGCAGGTCGTGCGCAGCAGGGCGTTGTAGTGCGGATTTTCCGAAAGCCGCGCCACCGCCGCCGCGTCGTCCGGATTCGCGGCCACCGCGCGCATATCCGCGCCAAGTTGAGCGTCATAATAGGGCGCGGAATGCTCCAGCTGAGAGCGTGTCACATCGAAAAGATGCACCGGAAAATCTAACTTTTCCAGCCGCGCGAGGCCATCCGCAAGATGATAGATGGCGTTGTCTTTCACCGGCTGCGAACTGTGCCCGCCCGCGTTCGTGACCGCGAGCTTAAAGCTGGCGTACACTTTTTCCGCCGCCTCCATCGTCATGTAAATGTGCTTGCCGTTCTTAATATCGCCGCCACCCGAATCGGGGTTGATGGCCAGCACCGCATCGATCAGATCGCGATGCTCTTTCACTAAATACTGGATCCCGTTGGCCGGCCCGTTTTCTTCGTCCGACGTGAGAGCCAGAATGAGATCGCGCGCGTGCCGGAACCCTTCGCGTTTCATGCGCAGGAACGCGGCGATCAGCGTAGCGTCGTCGCCTTTCATATCGAGAGTGCCGCGACCGTAAAAGTAACCGTCTTTTTCAAGCAGCGTGAAGGGATCCACGGACCAGTCCTCGCGCCTGGCTTCCACCACGTCCAGATGCCCGATGAACAGAATCGGCCGCGAGTCGCCGCGATCTGTACCTGTGCTGCGCAGACGAACCACCAGATTGCCCTTACGCGCAACTGGCGCCAGAACCTGAACATCCGCGGCGGGATAGCCCGCATCGCGGAAACGCACAGCCATCGCTTCCGCCGCCTTCGTGTTGTCGCCCACGGAATCGGTGGTATTGATTTCCACCAGCTGTTTCAGGATCTCGCGCGCGAGTTGCTGCTGCGGCGGCAGCGCACCTGTTTGAGCCAGGAGCGAGAGCGGAACCACGAGTGCCGGCCAGATGCGCATGAACGATTTTACCAGCGTCGCGGACCATCACGTTATGTTCTGATGAGAGTTGCCAGCGCCAATACCAAACGCCGCACCGGGCAGCCGCATCTCATCGCTCGACGGTCTGCGCGCTATCTCGATCGTTCTGGTACTGACCAATCACGCAATCCCGGGTACGCATTCGTTTATCTTCAGGCTCCTGTTTCTGCACGCGGCGCTCGGGGTCAACGTCTTTTTTGTCATTTCCGGATTCCTGATCACCAGCCTGCTGCTGAAAGAACGTTCCGAAACCGGCGGCATTTCGCTGCGGCTGTTTTACATCCGCCGCGCCCTGCGAATCCTGCCTGCCTTCTGCGTGTTCGTCGGCGCCGTCGCAATCCTGAACGCGTACGGAATCGTTCGCGTGCCCGCTGCGATCTGGCCGTATGTGCTGACTTACACGGTGAACTTCTCCACCCAGGCGCCGTGGGTCCTCGGCCACCTCTGGTCGCTGTCGGTGGAGGAACAGTTTTATCTTCTGTGGCCGCTCGTGATGGCGTTCGCGAAGCCGCGGGTCTGGATGAGCGTCGCGGTACTTTCGGTCTTCGCCGGTATTGGTATCCGCGCCCTCAATTCACTTGCCGGCGTCGCGTTACTGAACCCCGTTACCCTCCACTACGCTTTCCCGTTTGTATGCGGCCCCATTGCGATGGGCTGTCTGCTGGCAATCAACTCTTCGGAAGTCAGGCGCTTCATTACGGCTTCCAGGTTTCTGTCCGGCGGCCGGATGTTTCTGGTCGCGGTACCCCTCATCGCTTTTCTCGACACGCTCGACCTTGGCGCGCCCAACCCCTTCATCGCGATCGCCACGAGCGCGCTCCTGACGCTCTGCGTGGCGCGGCTGGTATTCGTACCTGCAGGCGCCGTGAGTCGCCTGCTCAATTCGGCGCCGCTCGTGGGCCTCGGCAAGCTGAGCTATTCGATCTACTTGTTCCAGCAGTTGTTTCTGGATTCGCTGTATCGCCACCCTGCGATACCGTTGCCGTTCCCATTGAATCTGCTGGGCGCGCTCGCTGCTGCGTCGATCTGTTATTGGGGTGTCGAGAGCAGATTCTTCCCTCTGCGCCACAGGTTTCGCGCCACGTTCCGGACGGCTTAATGCCCGCCGAGACGCGCTTCAGCTTGTTGTTCTGTGTGGGGCAGGCGGTTCCGCCTGCCCTGGTGAGGGCAAAGTCGACGCGTGACTCCGGCTGAAACTGATCCCCGGAATCTACTCCACAAAGTAAAACGGATTGGGCAGCTTGTACGTCCGCTCCGAGTGCCCACCGATCAAGTCGCTCAGCTGGTCGCCGATATTGAGAATGATCTTGTAGCCTTTCTTCTCCACATCCTGACGAACACCGGCCTTCATAATCCTCGCCGGGTCGGAGTCTGCGTTAGGCCGCATCAAAAGTTCTTCCCAACCGGAGTATCCCGCGTCCTGCAGGTCGTGGATGGTCGCGTCACGGCCCGATTCGTAGCGGCCGGTCAAAACAATCACCGTGATCCCTCTGGACTTCGCAAAGCTGTAGAGGTCGCGCACCTCCGGAATCGCCGGAATCCGCACGCCCTGAAAAAGCTTCCCCTGCGCTCCGCCGGAACAAAAGCCACAATTCAACATGTTGGGCAGATTGGAAAGCAGCGTCTCGTCGATATCGAAGATCGCCGCCAGCTTTTCGTTCGGCGCCGCACTGCCCGCACGCGTTTCCACCCAGTCGTGCGCGGCCTTCGTGACCTGCGTAATTTCACGATCGTACTGGCCACTCTGCGCGTAATCGTAGAGTTTGCGCTGTATATCGGTGAGGTTGTCACCTTCGACATGCAGTTCCGGCGCGCCCACCGTCGGAGTGAACGTGGAGGGAGCGGTCCGGCTCTGCGCAAACACGAGGCCGACGCACAGCAGGACCAGATACGCCGCTCTTCTCATGAGGTCAGGCCGCGCCCAGCGTGTTCAGCGTGCCAGGGTGACTCGCTTCGTATGCGGCAATCGACGGAGTCTGCTTGAGAATCCAGCCAAGCTCGTCGATGCCTTCGAGCAGACAGGTCTTGTTGAACGGATCCACCGGAAATTCAACACGCGTTCCATCCGGCAGACCGATCGTCTGCGAAGGAAGGTCGAGTGTGATTTCCGCGTCCTCCGGCAGCGCAACCAGTTTCGCGTGAACCTCCGGCGACACCACGATCGGCAACAAGGAATTCTTGAGCGAATTGCCTTTGAAGATATCGGCGAAACTCGTGCTGATTACGGCGCGGAAACCGAACTGCGTAATCGCCCACGGCGCATGCTCACGCGAACTGCCGCAGCCGAAGTTGTCACCGGCCAGCAGAATCTGCGCGCCCTTGCCGCGCGGCGTGTTGAGAATAAAATCCGGCTTCTCGCTGCCATCGGCGTTGTAGCGCCAGTCGCAAAACAGATTCTTATCCAGACCCTGTTTCGAGATGGTCTTCAGGAAACGCGCGGGAATGATCTGATCGGTGTCGATGTTATTAATCAGCATCGGTACGACGCGCGATTTGAACGGAGTGAACGGGATCAAAGGATTGTCCTCACATCGGCAACTGTGCCGGTCAGAGCGCTGGCGGCGGCGGTCAGAGGCGAAGCGAGGAATGTCCTGCCGCCTTTTCCCTGCCGGCCTTCAAAATTACGGTTACTGGTTGACACGCTGTACTCGCCGGGGCTGAGCATGTCGCCGTTCATCGCGATGCACATGGAACAACCGGGTTCGCGATAATCGCAGCCGGCCGCGCGGAACAACTCGGGCAGTCCTTCGGCAATCGCCTGACGCTTCACTTCCATCGAGCCGGGAACCACCATCACGCGGACGTTCGGATTCACCTTGCGGCCCTTCAGAATTGTAGCGGCGGCGCGCAGATCGGTGATGCGCGAATTCGTACAACTGCCGATGAAAACAACATTGACCGGATGGCCCAGGATCGGCTTACCAGCTTCGAGTCCCATGTACGCGAGAGCCTTCGAAACCGACTCGCGCTCGCGCAGGTTAGAGATAGAGCCGGGCGTCGGAATCGCGCCGGTAACCGGAATGCCCATGCCGGGATTCGTGCCCCACGTAATCATCGGCGCCAGCGAATCGGCGTCGATAAATTCATCGCGGTCGAAGGATGCACCTTCGTCGCTGGGGAGTTGCTTCCAGCGCGCGACGGCGGCGTCCCAGGCAGCGTCTTTCGGAGACATCGGGCGGCCGTGCAGGTAGTTGAAAGTCGTATCGTCCGGCGCAATCAACCCCGCGCGCGCGCCGCCTTCAATCGACATGTTGCAGACCGTCATGCGCCCATCCATATCGAGAGCGCGGATCGCGGAACCGGAATATTCAATCACCGCTCCCGTGCCGCCGCCGATCCCGATGCGCGAAATCAGGTTGAGAATGATGTCCTTCGCGCCGACGCCGGATTTCAGCGTGCCATCCACGCGGACGCGGAAAGAAGTAGAGGGACGCTGCAGCAGACATTGCGTCGCCAGCACGTTTTCCACTTCGCTCGTGCCGATACCGAATGCAAGCGCACCAAACGCACCGTGAGTTGCCGTGTGGCTATCGCCACAGACAACCGTCATACCGGGCTGTGTTGCGCCCTGCTCGGGTCCGATTACGTGACAAATGCCCTGATTTTCCGATTTCACTCCGAAACACGGGATACCGAATTCCGCGCAGTTCTCTTCAAACTGGGTAACCTGCTTCGCCGCGATGGGATCCAGAATGGGAAGCGAACGATCGCTGGTCGGAATGGAGTGGTCCACCGTGCCGAGCGTACGGTCCGGGCGGCGGACTTTGAGCCCGCGTTCGCGCAGCCCGGAAAACGCCTGGGGCGAAGTCACTTCGTGGACAAGGTGGAGGTCGATGTAGAGCAGCGAGGGAGCGCCCGGCTCCTCATGAACCACATGCGAATCCCAGATTTTTTGGCTAAGGGTTTTCATATTTTTCAAATTGCCTGACAAACTGCTTCACCGGCCTGTTCCGTCGTGGCCGGAGTTCCGGTCGGCCGAAGATCGGCTGTCACGCGACCGGTATTGAGAACGGTTTCCATCGCGCGATTGACCGCGGCCGCTTCTTCGGTAAGTCCGAAGCTGTATTCCAGCATGGCCGCGACCGAACCGATCGCGCCAAACGGATTCGCTTTGTTCTGCCCCGCAATGTCCGGAGCGGAACCGTGTACCGGCTCATAAAGACCGGTCCATGCGCCCGACGCTTTCTTCGCGCCAATCGAGGCCGAAGGCAGCATGCCGATAGAACCGGCGAGCACCGCGCCTTCATCGCTGAGAATGTCGCCGAACATGTTCTCCATGACTACGACGTCGAAGCGCTTCGGATTCAGCACAAGCTGCATCGCGCAGTTATCCACCAGGAGATGATCGAGTTCCACATCCGGATAGTCGGGAGCGATTTTCGTTACCACGCGGCGCCAGAGCTGCGAAACTTCCAGCACGTTCGATTTATCGACTGAAGTTACCTTCTTACGCCGTTTGCGCGCCAGTTCGAAAGCCATGCGCGTGACGCGTTCGATCTCGCTTGCGGTATACGCCATCGTATTCACAGCGCGAGGTTCCGGACCGTCTTCATAAATGCCGCGTGGCGTACCGTAATAAAGCCCGCCAGTCAGTTCGCGCACGATCACCATATCCACGCCATCCACCAGGTGGTTCTTCAGCGGCGAGGAATCCAGCAGCGCCTTATAGCTGCGCACGGGGCGCAGATTTGCGTACACGCCCATCGTTTTCCGGATACCGAGCAGACCGCGTTCCGGCCGTTTCTCCGGCGCAGCGTTATCGAACTCGGGGAGTCCGACCGCGCCCATCAGGACCGCGTCCGCTTCGCTCGACATCGTCTCCGTCTCAGCCGGAAACGGGCCGCCGGTCTTATGAATCGCGATGCCGCCGAGGAGCCCCTCGCGCAACGTCAGCTGGTGCTTCCATTTTTCGGCCACCACGCGGAGAACGCGGACGGCCTCTCTTGTCACTTCAAGGCCGATCCCGTCACCGGGCAGCACGAGGATGTTCAGATTCAAAGTGTTCTAGTCTCCTACCGGTTGGGCAGCTTCTTCGGCCACGGCTTGCTGACTTTTCCGGGCCATGGCGGCGATTTCGTCGTCCATCAGACCCTTCTTGTTATCCGCAAGCGCCGTCATCTGCTCGTACACCAGATCCAGTTCCGCCGGTGTCAGGTGCAAACCCAGGTCCTCGCAACGATTTTTGAGGGCGTGGCGACCGCTGTGTTTACCCAAAACCAGCCGGCTTTCCGGCACTCCAACCGACTTCGGATTGATGATCTCATACGTGGTCGGTTCCTTGAGGAAACCGTCCTGATGAATCCCTGCTTCGTGCGCAAACGCGTTTTTGCCGACAATCGCCTTGTTCGGCTGCGGCCCGAAACTGATAATCGAACTCAGCATCTGGCTGGCAGGGAAGAGATGTTCGGTATGAATTCCGGTCGTATAAGGATACCGGTCATGACGCGTCTTCATCACCATCACAACCTCTTCAAGCGAGCAGTTTCCCGCGCGTTCGCCGATGCCGTTGATCGTGCATTCAATCTGCCGCGCGCCGGCTTTCACAGCCGCCAGCGAATTTGCAACAGCGAGCCCGAGATCGTCATGGCAATGCACACTGACCACGGCCGTATCGCCCAGCGCATGTACAATCCGGCCGATCAGCTCGCCGTATTCATCGGGCGTGGAGTAGCCGACTGTGTCCGGAATGTTGACAGTACGGGCGCCAGCCGCAACAACCGCCTTCGAAACCTGTTCCAGATAGTCGGGATCGGTGCGCGCGCCGTCTTCAGCCGAAAATTCGACGTCATCCACGTAGGTTCGCGCCAGTTCGACAGCGGAAACTGCGGCGTCCAGGACTTCCTGGCGGGATTTCTTCAGTTTGTACTTCAGATGGATGTCGCTGGTGGCGAGGAAGGTGTGGATGCGGGGCCGTTTCGCCTTTTCGAGGGAGCGAGCCGCCCGCTCGACGTCCAGTTTCATGGAACGCGCGAGCGCGGCGACCTGCACCCAGGGAAATTCGCGGCTGACCGCGTCCACGGCCTGGAAGTCGCCTTCGGAGGCGATGGGGAAACCGGCTTCGAGGATATCTACGCCCAGTTCCACCAGTTTGGCGGCCATTCGCAGCTTCTCGGGTACGTTCATGCTGCAACCGGGCGACTGTTCGCCGTCCCGGAGAGTGGTGTCAAAGATCCAGACTCTGTTCTTCATCGTGGAAGGTTCTCCGAAACCATTATGCAAGGGACAGTACAAATAAAGCAAATTTATTTAAACGCATCCATGCATTACAAATATTAATCAAGCGCACAGCCGGACGACGAAGTTCTCCACCACCGTACGGTCGTCAGGGCGGGCGCTGCGCAAATCGCGGTCGGCGTCGAAGATCAGGGTGAGTCCGCGCTCCAACTGGGACTTCGAGAACTTCGAGGCGGTGAGCCAGACCTGCTCGGCCCGCGATCCCCACATGGGAACGCCGGAGCGCTGAAAGTGCGATTGCACCTGGGAGGCGCCCTTCAGGTTCGCTTCCTTCGCCACCAGCGCCATACGGAACTGCCCGGCGAGGAAAGTCAGCGCCAAGGGCAGGTATTCGCCTTCGCGGACCAGGGAATCGAGAGCGTCGAGCGACCGCGCCCGATCGCGGCGACCCAGCGCATTGACCAACGCGAAGATGGTGCTCTGGCGGGCATCGGGAACCAGGAGCGGCAGAGACTCTGCCGTGATGGGCTTGCCGTAAAGCTGCAGCTTTTCAAGTTCCACCGCGATACGCCCCACGTCGGCTGCCAGCGCTTCCACAAGAGCTTCGGCGGCGGCGGGCTCCAGCACGATTTTGGCCGCGCGCGCCATGCGATCCAGCTCCTGACGCGCCTCATCGACTGAGAAGCGGCGGAATTCGACTACTTCCGTGATCGCCCCGTAATACTTGCGGACACGCTCGGATTTGGTTTTGTCGTCGCCGTCGAAATCCCAGCGGGTGGCTTCAAAAACCAGCGTCACGCCCGGAGTCGAACTCTTCACGTAAGCGGCCAGAAGCCCTGCATCGCCAGACGCCGCCTTTGACGGCGTGGGCTCATCGTCATCGCCATCGTCTTCTGCCACCGCAGCCGCTCGGCTGGTTCGCGGCATCGCTGTTTCGGCGGCCGTCGCGATCATCAAACGCTCTGAGGCAAAGAGCGACATGGCGCGGGCATCGTCGAGCACCGCCGCGAGAGACGACTCGGCCATATCGAATTGCTCAAGTTCCACCGCGCGCGCGGCGATCAGCGCCTCGCGGCAGCGGCGGCGATTGTAGCTCTCCTGGCCGAGAAAAAGAACGACAGGCGGAATATCGTTCTTCTTTACGCGGGCAAGAAACTGGGCCGGAGTCATAAGTCAGAACTGTTCGAGAATGGAGCTCACAACGGTCTTCGCTACGTCGACGCTCAAACGCTGCAGCGCGGGCTCGCTTTCATCGAAATACTGCGCGGGGTTGGTGCTGATCTCGTAGGGCTGGTGGAATTCCAGACTCGGCTTGTTGATCAGGACTTTGCCCGCGCGATCCACCAGCTTGAACTGAATCCACACCACAACCTGTCCGCCGGTGGTCTGACCCGTGGCGTTGTTGTAGAGCGGACTGCCCCCCTGAGTCATGTTGGCAACACTACCGTAAAGAACCACGTCGGCTTTGGACCGGTCCGAGACGATGCGATACCGGGTGCGCGCGATGAATTCGTGGGCAACAGAAGCCGCAAGATAATTCGAGAGCTGGTAGCGGATGCTCGCGTTGGTCCACGGGGCGATGGCAATCGTGTGGACGTCTTTCGGCAACATGGTGGCTTGCCCGCTGACGTGGTAGCCACAGGCGGAAAGCAGGCACGCGGCGACCCCCACAAGAACGCCAACGCCATTGCGGAACATCACACAATCTCCTGGGCGAGCAGCGCCGCAGTCTCCGCGGCCAGGCGAAGATTGTCGGCGGCGAGCCACAGCCACACGGCATTGCCGTCATTTCGATCGGGAGTAATGCCGCCCACCGCAATGCCGCTCAACCCGGCGACTCCGGCGTTGTCCGGCGGTTCCGTGTCGCCTCCGCGAACGTCGATCCAGTCGCCCTCCAGAATCTGCTCAATCGCGTTCACATCCGGGGCGTCTTCGAATTCAATCCAGAGCGAAAGGCTGTAGCCATGAAAAACAGGAACCTGGGTGACACGGATGGATGGCATCGGGACGCCCGTATCGGCGCGCTCCAGCAGCGTGGCCAGATGGCGGTCAATCCGGTCTTCCACTTCGTGCAATTGAACCTTCGCCTCCTCGCCGAGTCTCGCCAGCATATTGAAACTGAGCTGTGCGGCGAAAACCTCTTTCGGCAGCTGCTGGAACGAAAGCAGGCTCACGGTCTGGCGTTGCAGTTCGTCGATGCCGCTCTTGCCGCGCTCGCTGGCAGGCTCAAACACGTGAACGATCGACCTGGCGACCGGGAACGATGGATGTATTCGGCAAAGCACGAGCGCGATGGCCACGGCCGCGGGATGCGCGGCAATCTGCGCCCCGTCGTGATCGGCGCGATAATCGTCATTCTCAACCTGCGGCGCGCGAACCCTGGCGTCGGGATCTTCCTCCGCCGCACCAGTCAGGTCGATAATCACACCCGAGGGGTTCGCTTCAAGAGCTACCCGGGACGATTCGTGCGTTCCGGCGAGGATCACCACTGCGGCGCCCGCCAGTTCCTCGGGATCGAGCTTGTTCAGAATGGCGGGCTCGCCGCCGATATCGGCAATGCGCGTCTCATCGTCGTCGCTCGCCAGCAAACGCAGCTGCTCACCGAGCACGGAACCGCCAAAGACGTCGCGAACCTCTCTTCCGAGAAGCGTTTCGCTGCCCACAAGGGCAATAATGTCAGCCAAGCTGAGCCTCCGGATCGGGATTCTGGCGCGACTTCGCCTTTGGCCGCCCCATACGGCGGACAATGCCGCCCAAACGGATAAATATGCCACTCGAAACGTAGATCGAGGACAACACCAGCAACACAATGCGCGGCCAGTCCCAGGTAGCGTAAATCACGAGGCACATCAGGACCAGAATCAGAGGCGAACGCGGCCGGAGCAGATTGAGGTCTTTGAAGCTCCAGTAGCGCCACGCGCTGATCATCAGAAATGAAAGCAGCCCCAGCAGGATGAGCCACGCAACCGACCATCCAATATTGGTGAGGGGCATACTGCCGGACGCGAAAATGATGCCGGCGACCATGCCCGCACCTGCCGGAATCGGCAGCCCCACGAAATATTTGCGGTGCGGCGCGCCGGGATTCGACGGCACTGGATTCTTCTGGATGTTGAAGCGGGCCAAACGAGCCGCGCCGCAGGCGAGGAAAGCAAACCCCAGAAGCTCTCCCACGCGCTGCAAATGATCCAGGGTGAAGGCGCCAACCGTGCCGGTCACGAACATCACGCCCCAGATGTAGGCGAGAATGGCCGGCGCGATGCCGAAGCTGATGACGTCAGCGAGTGAATCGAGTTCGCGCCCGAATTCACTGGTGGTGTTGGTCATGCGCGCGATGCGTCCGTCGAGTCCATCGAGGACAACAGCGAGGCCGATGGTCTTCGCGGCCACCTCGAAATCCTGCTGCGCCAGGCCAGGGTGAGAGCTGAAGTTCAGCGCCCCCTGAATGGTATGCACGATCGACAGATAGCCGAGAAAGATGTTGCCCGCGGTGAAAAGCGTGGGCAGCGCGTAAGCAGCTCGAGGCGGCGGCCTTTTCGTCAGCGTGATTTTGCGGAGCGGAGCGGATTCGTTTATGTCTGACAAAGCGCCGGTTCCTTTAGCCCCGTTTTCATTGCCAGAGATAATTCCACTTCACCGCCGCGGCGCGCCAGAATGCTGGACCCGGCGCTGACGCGCGCACCTGGAGCGACTTCGATGTACCACTCGGGGCCGAGGATCACATCCATACGCGAACCAAACTTAATCAGGCCGATGCGCTCACCGGCCTGCACAAATTCGCCGGGCTTCTTGCTGAAGACGATTCGCCGGGCGATCAGGCCGGCGATCTGCTTAAACACAACCTGGGTCCCGTCCTGCGCCCTCACGGTGATGATGGTCTGCTCGTTGTCGGTGGACGCGGCCGGGACGCTCGCCACCAGGAATTTGCCCTTCTGATAAACGAAATCCGTAATCACGCCGGAGACCGGTGAGCGATTCACATGCACGTCGAAGATATTGAGGAAGATGCTGATGCGAGTCAGCCCGTTGCCCTCGCGTTCCACTGCGACGACTTTGCCATCGGCAGGCGAGACGGCCACGGGACCCACGGGAATAGGCCGCTCGGGGTCGCGAAAGAACCACGCGCAGAAGGCGGCGAGCAGAAACAGGGGCAGCGCGGCCCAGGGGCTCAGCAGCCACGAAATGAGGACGCCGGCCGCTGTAAAACCGAGCGAGTAGTAAATGCCGTCACGGACCATTATGAATTCCTATTTTATATGGAACGAGTTGCGCACAGCCGTCGTTCGCTATTCGCCGCTGAATACCCGTTCAAAGAATGCCCGCGTCTCCCACCGGATTCGCCGGATCACGGTTTCGAGGGTTCCCTGCCGCAGGGCCGGCGGAACCCAGCGGTGCACCAGTTCGGTCAGGATCGCGATCTGCGCCGGATTGGTCGGCAGCCGGCCTTCCGCGTGACCCGTGGCAACACGCAAGCCGTGATCGATGGCCCGAAATATGGTGGCGGCATCGCTGAGAAAGTCGGCGTCCGCCGGTTCCAGATTGCCGGAGCCAACAATCACCTCAATGCGTTTCGGCGTGTTGAGCGCTTTGTAGAAACTGCCGGCGTCGCGCAGCCGCAGATACATCAGCGCGAAGTCGATGTCGTAATAACCGCCGGGACCCGCCTTGAGAGGATTGCGCGGACCCTGCTCGCGTTCCAGGCGACGCCGCATGTGCGCAAGTTCCTCGCGGGAGCGCCGCCCCTGCCCATAGCGTTCCCAATCTATTTTCTGCAGGTCGCCGAGGAAGGCCGTGCCGCGGTCGAGGTCACCCGCGATGGCCCGCGCCTTCATATAGGAAATACCTTCCCAAGCCTGCGCGTTCTGCGCAAAGTATTTGCGGTATGTCCCTTCGGTCTGCACGAGCGCGCCTTCGCGGCCGTTGGGGCGCAGCCGCGTATCGATCGTGAAAACGACGCCATCGCCGGTATATGCCCCAATCACACTAATCAGACGCTCGGCGACGGCGGTCCAGAATAACGTTTCCGCCGCATCGATGTCGGGAATCACGAAGTTCAGATCAGCATCGGAAGCGAGATCGAACTCTCGCATGCCAAGCCGCCCGAGGGCGACGACCGTCATCTGGTTGACGGGGCGGTAGTGAGGATCGGCCGGTGGCGCGGCGGCAAGCGCTTCTTCGAGCGCGATGTCGTAGGCGGCGGCGACGATCGAATCGGCCAGATCCGACGTGCGCTGCAGAGTGCGAAACACCGGCACGGCGTGATAAACGCTGTCGGCCTGGATACGCACCATCTGCTGGCGGAAGTACTGGCGCAATTCGGCCGCTTCGCGCGGCGCGGTGAAGCCGGTTCGGCCCTGGCGTTCGCTGCACGCCCATTCGACTTCCGCGAGGAGCGCCGGATGCCGAACGAGCTGATCGGCGAAGTACTGGCTGTGTTCGAAAAGGTCTATGATGCAGCGCGCGACTTCGGTATTGGAATCGAGCAGCATCAGCCACTCCGGATTCGCCACCGCCTTTTCGAGGAGCGACTCGAAGCTGTCCTGACTCCGTTTGACGGCCCCGCTTGAAATCAATTGCCACAGCGCAGGCGCGCGCAGTTCGAGGAAGCGGCTGAGATTGACGCTGGGGAATTCGCCGCGCGCCGGCGCGTCGGAAGGTGGAGCAGCGGTCGCCCCCGGCTCCGGCATCTCGTACGGCATGGGCCCGTACTGCATGGAAAACGTTTCCGGGCGGTGCGGGCGGATCACGCGTTCGTAGAGATCCTGGACGTTGGTGAAGTTGTGGTCGAGTTCCCGCTGCAGGGCGCCCGCGCTCGGCAGGCCTGGCAGGCCCGGCGGCATTTTGCGCGCCAGCAGATCCAGGTCTTCTTTATCGGTGGGGAGGGTGTGGGTCTGGCGATCTTCATCGAACTGAAGGCGATGTTCCAGATGGCGCAGGAACTGATAAGCGTTGGCAAGGCGCGAATATTCGGTGAGCGACAGCAGATCCTTATCGCGAAGACGGGAAAGCGCGAGCAGCGTGCCGCCGTGACGGACCCAGGGTTGATTGCCTCCGTGGAGCCGCTGCAGGCACTGCACGAGAAACTCGATATCGCGAATGCCGCCTTTGGCGAGCTTGACATCCAGCGCATGCTCAATGCCGGGGCGGGCCTGACGGATGCGGGCGTTTTCCGCACGCGCACGCTTGACCTTCGCCTGTTTCTCATGGATTCGGGCGCGGGTTTCCGAGACTGCCTCCACGGTTCGAAAATCCGTTGTGGTGCGATAAATCAGGGGGTCGGCGAATTCCAGTAACTCGCGGCCGGGGCCGGGATCTCCGGCCGCCACGCGGGCCTTGATGAGCATCTGAAGCTCCCAATCACGCCCGCGCGTGGCGTAGTACTGGCGGGCGCTTTCGAGCGACTGGCAGATTTCACCGAGCTTGCCATCCGGGCGCAGACGAAGATCCACGCGATAGCACAGGCCTTCGGGAGAGTAGGTGGAAAGCAGTTCCGTCATCCGGCCCGCGGCAAGCTTGAAGAATTCCTTCGCGGTCAGGGAATGGGCTCCTGGAGTCGCGCCACCACCGGAATGGACGAACATGAGATCGATATCGGAACTATAGTTGAGTTCTCGCCCGCCGAGTTTGCCGAGGGCGATGACGGAAAATTCCGGCGGGACCCCTGAAACACCTTCGGGAATTCCACGTTCGCGCGTCAGGTCGCGGCGAACGGCGCGCCACGTCACGTTGAGAATGGCGTCGGCAAGGTTGGAGAGATCTTCCGCGGTTTCCGAAAGGTCGGCATAGCGGAGCACGTCGCGCAGCACGATGCGCAATAGCTGGCGACGGCGAAAGAGCGCGAGATCGACAGGGAGGGGCGTGGCTCCGGCAAGAGACTTCTCCAGCGCGTCTTCGTAATCTTCGGCGAGGAAGCCGCGGTGGAGATCGTGCGCGTCCGCGATATCGAGCAGCCACTGCGGATGACGGATGACGGATTCGGAAAGAAAACGGCTCCAGGAAAAAATATGCAGAGCGTAGCGGAGAGCGACCAGATTGGCGGCGATCGACTGAGCTGCGTCGGGCGCTTCGGCGAGCAGACGTTTCAGGTAATGTACGGCGTCGTCACGATTGGGCAGCGAGCGCAGGAGGGCCTGGATAAAGCGGAAGACATCGGGAGGCAACTGCTCGAGCGCCGCGACCGCGGGAGCCACGCGTTGGGTATCGCGAAATTCGATCTCGTCCAGAAGAGCGGAAACGACAAGACCGGAAGTGGGCGGGTTCGGCACTGGTTCGATTATCCGATGGCAGCGGGTGGAATGGCGATACGTTGCACGCCGGGATGGGATAGAAGCCATTTTGAATGGCTGGCGATGGGATTGAATGGGTTCGGAATGGGATTCAAATGGGATCGGTTTTTGAGACCGAGGCTGTGTTTTGTTCGGATTAGCGGCTTTGGTGCGCAGAAAAAAATTATCGCGCCCCGCAGTGGCGGCGAAGATCAGCAGCGAGAGAGCAGGGATGCTTTTGTGCGGCGTTATTTCTCGCGTCATATTGGTCCGACTCGACGATAGCGCAGGTGTCAAAGAAATCGGGGTGCGCGCATGGGCGAAATCTGGCCGAGGTGATTGATTGGAAAGGAGATATGAAAGTTGAAAATTCCTGTGACCGGGAAAATGGCCACGGATGAACACAGATGAACACGGATAAGAAAAGGCATTAGAATACCGATGTTTGGGTTGCGCTGATAGGATGGCGGGGTGACTGAACGAAGTATCGCCACCAGGACCCATGGCCGCTACCTCACGATTCCACCGGCAGCGTCGCGCCCAGCCCCGATGCTCGTCGGCTTCCACGGATATGCCGAGGACGCTGAAGTACAACTGGAGCGGTTGAGGGCCATTCCGGGGAGCGATCGCTGGGGGATCGTCTCCATACAGGCGCTTCACCGGTTTTACCAGCGGCGCACGAACACGGTGGTGGCCAGTTGGATGACCCGGCAGAATCGCGACGAGGCGATCGCCGACAACGCGGCATATGTGTCGGCGTGCCTGGATGCGGTGGCGTCCGAATGGACGACGCTGCCCGTCGTTGTATTTGCGGGATTCTCGCAGGGTGTTGCGATGGCGTTTCGCGCGGCGGCGGGTTCCGCCCGCCATGTGGCCAGTGTTATGGCGGTCGGTGGCGACGTTCCGCCGGAAATCGCGCCCGGCGAACTGAAGCGGGTATCGGCGGCGCTTATCGCCCGCGGAACTGCCGACGTTTTGTATCCGGAAGAGCAATTCATCCGCGACCAGCAGCGGCTTCGGGAGTGTTCGGTGAATGTTCGCGCTGTCAGTCTGGAGGGCGGACACGGCTGGCCGGGGGAGTTGACGGCTGAGGCATCGCGGTTCCTTCAGGATTGCCTCAGCAAAATTAACAGATTTTAATGTCGCTCCTTCGATCCTGCTGACCAGAGTTCTACCAGCAGGCTTTTTATGAGGAGAGGTTCCATGAAGTTTCTTGTGAGCGCCGGGTTAACAGCGCTGTTGGCGGTCTCGCTGCATGCCGATACGATTACGAATCAATCCCTCTCTGCGTCAATCGCCGGGCCAGCCAGCAAGATCCATTGGGACGGGACGAAGACCGCCGACATAGCCAGCGCCACCGCCAGCACCAACCATGGGATTGCTTTGCGGGCGAGCGGCGGCCAGTTCGCGCGCTGCGCCACGAGGTTGAGAGCTATGGTAGCGGCTGCCAGTCCGCCCGTGAGAGAGAGCGCAAGCCAGGTGTAATTCGACCACAGGATGCCGACGGCGGAGAGAAAGATGAGGGCGGCAATCGCGGCGGCTCGCAGAACGATCGCCGCCGCCTTCGACTCTACCAGGATCAGGCAGGCCAGCATCGCCGGAATGAAGATACCGGCCAGGCGAAACGCATCTTTCCGGTATCGAGCGCGGTGGCGACGAAGCAAAGGGTGAGGAACGCGAAGAGACCTTCGGCGGCGTGGTGATCGGCCAGGCCGAGATGCGTAAGCCAGAGAAATCCGCCGCTGGCCAGAGCCATCCGGAGAGCCGCGAAAGCGGCGGCGGCGCTGCCGAACTGGCGGCGTGCGAGCGCGTAGGCGGGGATGGGAAATGCGGCCCCTGCGATGGCCGGCATCCAGGCGCCAACGCGATCGATGAGGATCGCAGAAGGTGAGCCGAGTCCGAGGATCCACGCAACGGTTGCCAGGAGGTGATCCCAGACCGGGCCGGTCGGGATATTCTGACCGCGCTGAAACAGGGCGTAGGGATCGAAGCCCGAGCGCAGGGGAAAGTGGGCCAGAAGGTTGTGACGGTCCGCATGTGGAACCATGCGTCGCCTTCCTGAAAATTGACAGAGCCGTGGGCGAAGACGACCGGGTAAGCAGGAATCACGCGGAGAGTGAATGCCGCGGCCAGGGTTACGGCCAGAATGAAAGCAGCGGAGCGGCCTGTGCGCGGTTCGCTTTCGTTTTTCATTTCTCCCGCTCCGGCTACCTCTCGGCCAGCGCGCGCCGGAATCGCCCGGCAAGCTTGGCGGAAAACGGGAGAGCGCGGTGGGCGTACAGATCCGCCCATACCCAGGCGTGGCGAAGCCAGTCCGGGGGCTGGTTCTCAATGCCATGATCGAAGTGCCAGCGCTGGCTCGCAATCACGTGACGCATGGCCGCGGGGTGTGTTTCGCGAAAGAAGCGAAGATTTCCTCGCTCGTGATAAACATCTTCGGGGATTCGGTGCGTTTTGAGGAGCGACTCATCGTCGTGATAGAGGCGCTCGAAATTTTCCCATTTTTCGCGCATCACACGCGGAGGGCGCGACCATCCGTAGTGATAGATGTACGCGTCGAGATCGGCATAGCGAAGAAATTCGTCTTTAGCGCCGCGGCGCAGACAGAAATCCATCGCGTCGCCCCAGGAAGCGGCTCCGACTCCGAGTTTCACCGCCCGTATGCCGCGCGTGTACCAACGGCGCGGGTAATCCTGAATGGTTTGGAACGACCCGTAAAAGTGGCGATAACGAAAGCGCAACGCCTCCGTGCGGCGTTTGCGATGATCCTGCATGGCCTGCCGGATCTCGGGATAATCCTTTTCGTGGAGCACTTCATCGGCCTGCAGATAAAGGCCCCAGTCGCCCTGGCAGCGTTGCAACGCCAGATTGGTTTGCAGGGCGAGAACTTCGCCGCCAAAGCGCAGATTCGGATCCCACCAGGAGCGAAACGGCTTGATGGCGGGTTCGTGCATGGCCTGCACAACATCCCACGTTGCGTCATCGCCTTCGCCGACGTTCAGGATGACTTCATCCACCAGAGGGAGCATGGAGCGCAGGCTGGCCTCGATGGGATAGCCGAAGCGCACGGCGTTGAAGGCGATACTGAAGCCGCAGACTCGCATGTTTTATGCCGGGTGGGAGCGCTCGAATTCCGCTACGATTTCGCGGAGTGAATGGCTGAAGCGATCCGTTGAAAAGCACTCGCGGCGGCTTTGCACTAAACCCAGCAATTCGCGTCCTGTGGCTTCGTCGCTCACGGCGTGAGCGATCTTTTCGGCGGCCTCGGCGGGTGTGAGGAATGTGAGGCGTGGATCGCCGCCGACAATTTCGACCGGACCTCCGGTGGCATGCACGAACGTAATGCAGCCGGCCCGCTGGAGTTCGGCTACGGCAATTCCGAAGTGCTCGTTTTCCATGGTGTGGATTCCATAACGATGGCTCGCGATCTCTTCCGTCAACTGTTGCCTGGTCAAATCGGTCAGGATCCGAAACCACGGGCGTTCAGCTGCCAGATCCTGCAGTTTTTGTTTTTCGAAGACATCGTCGGGATGGCCGATTTGCCCAACCAGTGTAAAGCCCAGATCGTGGCCTTTGCGGCGAACGGCTTCCACGATTTCGAGCGCCATGCCCCATCTTTTATAGGATGCGAATCGGCCGACCGCGATAACGGCTGGCCGCCGGGCGTTCCAGTCCATATCCGGGAACTCGCCGGGAACGGGTGGATAAAGCAGCACTGGATCGCTTCCCTCGTGAGTCTCGCGAATACGGTCCGCAACAAAGGTGGAGTTCGCCAGCGAAAGGTTATTCCGGATACCCTCCTTTGTGACGTCCGAAAAGCGGAAACAGATGCTGCGATAGAGATTGAGGAGCCCGGGGATGTGGTGGAACCATTTCATCTCGACGGCGGGCCGCGGCAGATACCATCCGGGGAAATGAATGTATTGAATTGCGGGCCGGCCAAAATCGGCTTCGTTCTGCGTGCTCAGAATCACGCCGAAATGGTTTTCGCGGTCGAGTTCCTTCGCCCACCTGACCACGAGACTCGATTCGAACAGCGCTCCCTGGGTCGGCATCCATCGCGCGAGACGCCGATACTTTTCAGGGGCCACGCGAACTTCGAAAGAGTGCTCGTCGAGCGACGTTCCGAAATTGCGGTTGAGGCCGGCGATATCGATCGGGCCCAGCAGCGCGAGGGTCACGTCGTAATCCTGAAGCAGAGCCTGAATCGCCCATGCCGCCACCGCGTTTCCACCGCCAACGGGATGGATATACGGGTGCGAGATCAGGATTCGCTTGCGGGGCAAACGCCAGGTTAGCATGGCGAGTGTGTCAACCTCAACGGCTGTCAGCCTACTCAGGCGGGTCGTTGTGGCGCCCGGCATGACAATTTTGGCTGAAGAGAAAGGTTCGCAGCATCGGGAAATATCTATCGCAGACTTTGTGCTGACCAGAATGCGGAATCGCGGGCGGGGCCACTGGCAGTTTCGGGATTATCGTAGACCCGACATGCAGCGGGGGCAGCGTTTTCCGATCGCTACCAGGACGCGGCGAAACGCCACGAAGGCCGAGCGTCGCTCGACCGTACAAGCTGAAGCGACGCGTCGCAGGTGAGGCCATGAAAAGCGCCGTTCGCGTAAAACAACCCGGTTTTTCCGGTAGCTGCGCGAGAAAATTTAATCGCGCTCCTGGCGCCTTCGCTTCCGGAGCACGCGGAGAACGCCTTGCGTAATTTTCCGCCGGCGAGATCGCAGAGACGCTTCGTGAGGTCTCCGGCAAGGTCCGGGACATGGCTCCGCAGCATAGCCGACCCACACCGCGCCAATTCCTCATGCAACCGATCGACGGTCCACGGATGGTTGTGGCCGATGTTGTGTACGCAATAGCCGGAGAGAAAATCGAGAAACACCGCGTCGTCGGCCGTATGGAGTTCAACCCCTTCACAACGCGTGTACTGCCGAGTCATTTGCGGCAGATCCAACAGCCGCACCCACTGCGGATTTACATGATCGGCATAATCCCGAACAGGCGCGGCAAGCGTGGAGGGAATCATTCCGTCATTCTTCACTTTGCGGCCGCCGCCACCCTGGCTTTCAGTTCCTGGAGTGGCCCCTCGCCGAAGGCGCCTTCGTACGTCCACAGAATTTTGCTTGTTGCGTCATACAGAACGACCACAGGCAAGCTATCCTGCTTCACTCCTACGGCGCGCCTCCACGCCTCGTCATCTTTGGTCAGGATCAGACTGTGTTCCAGCAGGGCCTGAGGCGTTCCCTTGCGCATGCTGCCGCGAATCATGCCGCGGACGAGGGCGGGAGCTTTCTCCAGATCAGCGACGGACCAGGAATTGACTCCGTCCTGGCTGAGGCGGGCCATCCAGACTTTGGTCAGATCGCCGGCTCCCTTGCTGAAGCCGAACACGCATACGGCAGGCTTGCCCTGAAGAGCCGCGGGGAATTCCAGTTTCTGCCCGGCCAGCGTCTCCGCGTGAGTTACGGGCATGTTTTCCGCCGCACGGGAACACAGACTGGCCGCGTGAAATGCGAAAACAAACAGCAGGGCGGATTTCAAAATACGGGAGACACTCTTCATGGCACCCAGACCCGGTAGACGATGAAACAAAGGAGCGCGCCGATCGCCAGAGCCATTAGCCCGGAAGCGCGCCGTTTATATAAAAAGAAAATCAGCACTAATCCGCTCATTGAAACCAGGCACATGAGCACCGCGGAAACATCGATCACGTTCGACCATGCGGTGCCCGTATCGCGGCCCTTGTGCAGATCGTTTACGATCGCGACCAGCCCCATGCGGCTCTCATTTACTTCATACTTGCCGGTGTCGCGATCGATGAATGCGTCCGCCTCGTAGCCTGGGCCTTTGAAAGAGACCGCCACCTGGCTATCGTCTACCCGAAAATCGCTGAGCGCGGCTTTCAGCCCGTGGGCTTTGCGCAAATAACCGACAATCTCCTGTCTAGCGGCGTCCACGCCGGGCGACGACCGGAGCCACGCCTTGTTCATTGTGCCGCTGTAATGATATGTTTTCGCCTCGCCTGTAAAGCGATCCTGATGGTTCAGCGTAATTCCCGTTGCGGCGAAGAAGAACAGGATCGCGAAACTGACCATCGACAGATAGATATGAAGCCAGCGCGACCACTGCGCGGCTTTCCTCTTCCAGACAGGGGCCTTGTAACCGTTCGTCTTCGCGTTGTTCGCCGGCGACTGCAGTTCGGAGTTCGTCATGATCAGCGGTGGTGATAGTCGAACGACGCAGAGGCGATTTCGGTATTGGGCGGGAACGATATCTGCTTCGGCGAACCCGCGAAGTCAAACTCCTGGCGCAACAACTGGTGTGTGCCGTGCTCGCGCGCGACTTCGAGAAAGACCGTATACTGACCGGCTTTGACGTACTTCCCCGCGCTGTCTTTGCCGTCCCAATCGATCGTGTACATGCCGGGTCCGCGCGTCGCGCCTGAAACCGATGCGGCGCTCGACGCGAATTCCCGCTGGCCGCTTTGTTGCGCGCGGGACCACGACCGCAAATCCTCCAGGTAGCGTTCCTTGCGATACCACAAAGCGAGCATGCGCACCGGCTGGTGCGATGGATTCTCTATCCACGCTGCGAGATAGGGCCGCTTGGCAAATCCAAAAGGGCGCGGCAGTTCCACATGGATTGTCAGCTCCATGGAAGGATTCCAATCGTTCCCGGCGGCTGCGGCGGGAAGCAAGGTAACGTGTGGTTGCAGAAGTACCGCTATCTGGGTCTCGGGCGCGGCGGGGACGACAAACTTATTCCAACCCGGACTCAACATTCGCTCCCCGTCCTTCTTTACGAGCAAATACTCAACGCCGGGGAGGGACTGCGCGAGGTTCCGGCTCTCTTCCGGCTTCATCACCGAAAACGCCGTTGCCAGAGCGCCGGCTTCCGCAGCGTCGGCCGCAATAACGGTGGAGCTGATCACGTCATCGGCAGGCATGCCTGTCCGGGGATCCACGATGTGCGAGTAATGACGACCGGCGATTTCAAATCCGCGCCGGTAGTCTCCACTAGTGGCAACCGCGCGGTCGTGAATCATCAACTCCGCGATGGGCGGATCGTTTTCGGCGGCCGCTTTTGGATCCGCGATATTCACGGTCTCCATGAGTGCGCCGCGCACCACCAAGTCACCGCCGATATTGACAACCGCCGCGCTCACACCGCTCGTGCTCATCGCGGCGTCCGCAGCCCGGCTCATGATGTAGCTCTTGGTGAATGACGCCAGCACCAGCGGCGTATCGCTCAGGTGCGTGGCTGTATGGCCGGCCGTATCGAGACGCCAGTGCGTCGCATGTACCTTTCCGACGGCTTCGCGCAAATCGGCCGGTGACGGCAGACTCTGCCTGTCCGCCGCGTTTTTCCAGACCTGTATGACGGCCTGGGCGGACGCATCGAGCGCGCCGCCGGTTCGTTCGCGCCACCGATCGTACATGCCGAGCACTTCGAACAATTCCGGCGAGACCTTCACCACAACTCCGAGTGTGCGGGTCCAGCGGCTGAATTCACTGTTGGTATCCCACGAACTCAGAATCTTTGCTTCACGATCGATTTCGCGCAGCGTTGCGGATTCGGCTTTCTGCGCCTGGGTTTCCGAAACCGCCGCGAACTTCATTTCAAGAGACGTTCCCAGGACGTTCTCGTAGTTAAAACGATAAATGCGATCGCGACTGCCGACAGTGGAGCCGCCGTTCGTAACAAGGACCAGAAACAAAAAGGCCGGGGCGAAGAGGGATATCGGTTTTATCATGAGACTTTTGTTCCACACTGCAGCGATTAGCTCCGGGCAGACAAATGCACACTCCCGGCCATCGTGATTATGCGAAGTAATTCTGAAGGAATCCTGAAGTTTGCAAAGCCGGCGCGAGACCGTTCGAATCTGTGCACCAGCCTCAGCAGTCGATTCGTGCAAAGGAGGCGCTGGGTTCTGAGAGGAATTTGCGTACCGCTCCTTCACCGTCGCGGCTCGGAAGGATCGTGTTTGTCGGAGGATCGAGTGTGTCGGGAGGGCCGGGTTTACGCACGGCGAGCGTTAGCAACGCGAGGCAATCGGGTTTTACATGCTGCAAGCGTCAGTTGCGATCGTGTTCGGCGGGACGATCAGGCTGAGGCGCTTGAGGGCGTCGATATCCTGGCGCGCGTCTTCGTCGGTTTCGACCGGCGTTTCGAGAATGAAGGGCTTTCCCCGCAGCTTCGCGTGAGTCAGGATGCGTCCAAAGGCCGCTTCGCCGATTTGCCCCTTGCCGATATTTTCGTGGCGATCCAGATGGGAGCCGAGCGCGCCTTTGGAATCGTTCGCGTGGATGACTTTGACCAGGTCGAGACCCAGCGTTCTGTCCGCGGCGGCTACGGTTTCTTCGAGGCCGGCCGCGTCGGCGATATTGAAGCCGGCGGCGAGAAGATGGCAGGTATCGAGACAGTAGGCGATGGGGAGATTGGTTTCGCGCGCAGCCAGGTCGCGGATCATTCTGAGTTCCTCAAAGCGTTGACCTATCTTGTTGCCGCCGCCCGTCGTGTTTTCGAGCAGCACCGTCAGGCCTGGTGCATTGAATCCGGCAGCGCATTCGGCCAGGCCCAGTGCGAACGCCGCGAGGCCGTGTTCCAGCGACTGGTCCTTATAATTACCGGGGTGGACGACGAGATAGTCGGCGCCGATGGCTTTGGCGCGGTCGAGTTCGCCGCGAAAGGAGGCGATCGACTTCGCGCGGATATCGGGATCGAGCGAGGCGAGGTTGACCAGGTAGTTCGTGTGGATGACGAGCGGCGCGAGGTCGAGACGCTCGCGGGCGGCGCAGAGGCGGCGGATATCGTTAGGGTCGGGCTTCGAGGCGCGCCACATGCGCGGGCTGGCGGAGAAGATCTGGAAAGTGTTGGCGCCGACGCGGTGGGCTTCCAGAGCGGCGTTTTCGAGAGACTTCGCGCGGGAAGTATGGAGACCGATTCGCAAGACGGTTATCGTAGCAGGTTGACGGGCGCGGTTGCGAGACGATTTGAGTTCGTCAGCTTCCGGGTAGTTTCAATGGGCGTTCCATCCATGTCACGTCCCAGTATTTGCCGAACTTCCGTCCCACCTCGCTGAAGGTTCCGATAGCCGTGAAACCAAACCGCAGGTGCAGGGCGTTCGACGCGGGGTTTGGCTGGGCGATGCCCGCGACAATTCGATTGATGTCTTCATCTGCGATGGCGCCGAACAATGCGCCGTAGAGCAGCGATCCGAGGCGCCGGCCCACGGCCTCCGGCCTGCAGGCAACACTCGCTTCTACCGTGGTATCGTACGCAGCCTTGCTTCGGAAGCGCCCCGTGCCTGCATAGCCGAGCACGCGGCTATCGGAGTCGCAGGCGACGAACATCCGGTATCGGCCGCCATCGGAATGTTCGCTGAACCAGGGCACAAGCTGCTCGGGACGATACGGTTCGACGTCGAAAGTGATGGGCGTGTTGACTATGTAATAGTTGCGGATTTCGGTGAGGCTCGGTAAGTCATCGATCGAGGCGGGGCGCAGGGTAACACTCATCTGCGTGATTTTAACAAAGGTGGCGGAGGCGCCTTTACTTTGGTGAAAGCCGGTGTAGCGGCAGAGAAGTGAAGCCGGCAAATAGTTTGAGTCTTCGCGGTGTTCGCCGGCCTCCAGATCCAGAATCAGTTGCCTGATTTGAATGTGTGGTTGGCGTTGAGCTGGAGCAGGTTCACCGATTCTATAGACCAAATAAGTCAGGCAACGGTGGGTTTACGCTTCAGCTTGTACGGCCGAGCGACGCTCGGCCTCGTGGCGTTTCCCGGCGCAGGATTACCCTTCCTGCCTATAAGAGGGCCAGTCACCGGCTTTGAGCGTTGAGGATGGGAACTCCTGTTAATCGCATCCGTGATCAACGCACGCTGACGGAGCCTGGCGGTGAATATCGTCGGGCAAGTCGATGGTAGTGCGGACGCTCATAACGTAGTTATCGCACTATACCGGTTTGGCTAAATCGCGATGGGTGACTTTCGTCTGGTAGCCGGCCGTTGCGAGGTTTTTTCGCACAGCCTCCGTGATCATGACCGAACGATGGTGTCCGCCCGTGCAGCCAAATCCGATGGTCAGATAACTTTTGCCTTCGCGGATGTAATGCGGCATCAGCCAGGTCAGCAATTCCGTGATCTTCGAGATGAATTCTTCCGTTTGGGGGAATGACCGGATGTAGCGAGCCACGGCGGGATTTTTGCCGGTCAGTTGCTTGAACGCGGGAATGTAGTTCGGATTGGGGAGGAAGCGGACATCGAAGACGAGATCGCAATCGGGCGGCACGCCGTGGCGAAAGCCGAAACTTGTCGTGTAGATAAGAATGCGCGATTCCTCGCCTTCGCCCTGAAACTTTTGCCGGATGAAACTGCGGAGATCGTGAACATTGAACTTGGAGGTGTTGATGGTGAGATCGGCCAGGGCGCGGATGGGCGCAAGCAGTTTCCGCTCAGCCAGGATACTTTGCCCGATCGCCAGATCGCCGTCCGCCAGAGGATGGGGGCGGCGCGTCTCGCTGAAGCGATGAACGATGGTTTCATCGTCGGCTTCGAGGAATATGAGCCGTGCGTTGACACTTCCGCGAATGGCCTTGAAAATCGCGGGAAATTTCTTCAGGCCCGCGCCCTCGCGGACATCCACGACGAGCGCCGCGTGACGGGTGGAAGAGGAATCGCGGACGAGATCGGCAAATTTCGGGATCAGGCCGACGGGCAGATTGTCGACGGAATAGTAGCCGAGATCTTCCAGCGCGCGCAACACGGAGCCCTTGCCGGAGCCGCTCATGCCGGTGATGATTACAAGTTCGGAGGATGATGGCTTCGAGCGCCTGGTTGCCATTTTAGCGTTGCCACTCATTATGGCACCAATTGTGGGTCAGGTTTACTGCACCGGCGCTCGTTTTGCGTCGCGCATTTTTTCGCGCTGGCGCACCACCTGGGCGTGCGCTTTGCCAACGGCGGCGTGTACGGCAGTGAAGAGGTCGGCGTGCTCGGACTCGCCCTCGACCTCATGATGACGCCAGGCGACCTTTACTTCAACCTGGTTGGTGCTGTGTTCGTGTTTGAGAAACACATGAGCTTCGGCTTCGCCGCCGGCGGTATCGAGCAGCTTCCGGATTTTGTCGAATTCCTGCTCTAATTCCACGGTTTGAGAGGGGGCGAGACCTATGTGGCGCCCCGTGTATGTAATTTTCATTTTAAGTTTTATTCCCGAACCCGGCGCTGGTGCGTGGACGGAATTTTCAGATCTTCGCGATACTTGGCCACAGTACGGCGGGTCACCTGAATGCCCTCCGTCTGCAGCTTCGCGGTGATCTGATCGTCCGTGAGAGGACGCTTATGATCCTCGTCCTCGATCATCTTCTTAACCTTGCGTTTCAGCAACAGCAGCGGCGTATCGCCGCCCTGCGGGCCCTGCACGGCTTCGGAGAAGAAATAACGCAATTCATAAACACCGTGGGGCGTATCCGCGTATTTGTTGGCGACGGCGCGGCTCACCGTGGAGGGATGCACGCCAACCTCCTCCGCGACGTCTTTGATCATCATGGGCCGCAGATAGTCGATACCGTGGAGGAGAAATTCCAGCTGGCGGCGGCGGATGGATTCACAGACCTTGAGGATGGTCTGCTTGCGCTGTTCGATGTTTTTGATCAGCATCAGCGCGGATGAATAACGTTCGCGCACGTAGTCGCGCACATCTTTGGTAGCGCCGTTATCGCGTTCCAGCATTTTGCGGTACTGGGCGTTGAGGCGAAGCTGTGGGAGGTCGTCGTCGTTCATCTGGATGATGAAATCTTCGCCATCCCGAATGAAGTGAATGTCGGGTTCCACGGTGCGGGCCGCCGGGCCGGAAAAGCGCGCTCCGGGACGCGGGTCCAGATGCCGAATGCGCGCCACCGCGATATCGATGTGTTCCTGGGGCCGCCCCAGAACCTTCGCCATTTCCTTAAACTGGCGCGTTTCGAGGAGGCGCATGTGGTCGGAAACGATTTTCCACGCGACGCCACCGACACCGTTGCCGCTCTCCAGCTGCAGCAGCAGACACTCGCGAAGGTCGCGCGCGCCAATGCCGGCGGGGTCCAGCGACTGCACAGCTTTGAGTGCGGCCTCCATGACTTCAGGGCGGTGGCCGCCCTGATCGGCCATCTCTTCGAGAGAGGCGGTCAGGTAGCCATCGTCATCGAGATTGCCGATGATGGATTCCGCGGCGTCGCGGTTTTCGTCGTCCAGCAGGCCGATGCTCAGCTGCGAGCGCAGGTAGTCCGGCAGCGTCTGGGGCTGGGAGAGGAAGGTTTCGAACGAAGGTTTCTCGACGGATTCCGACGCGGGGCTTTTGTAGCCGGGATCCAGATAGTCGTCGAAAAAAGAGCCGAAGTCGATTTCGTCGAAGGGGTCGGTGGAACTGGCTTCGGAGGTTTCGGTGGCGTCCTGGGCGGGGGCCGCGATGTCGGGCGCGCCGGCAATATCGGAGGGTATGAGGTTTTCGGGACTGGCTTCGCTGAAACTGGTGGCGTCGATGAGTTCGGCTGAGTCCGGCTCGATCCGGATATCAGCGGCTTCGAGAAGGTCTTTGTCGCCCACGTCGGAGGAGCGTTCGGCCTCCAGCAGGGGCTGTAGTTCCTCGGGCGAGATTTCGTCTTCGGCGGCCAGGCTTTCTTCGAGAACCGGGTTGTCGATGATCTCCTGATTGATCATCTCCTTTAATTCCAACCGGTTAAGATGAAGGACGGTCACCATCTGGACGAGTCCAGGGGTGAGAATCTGCTTTTGCGCGACTTTGAGCTGGAGTCTCGGTGAAAGCATCTTAATCCGTATTATAGAGCTTCAGCGGTCGTTCGCGCAGCTTCCGTGTGTTAGATGGCACGTAAATTGCTAAGCACGCGAATTACCATTCTGCCACGAGAGTGATAACTATGGCCTTTTGCGTGAGATGCGGTGCACAGATGCCCTAAAGGGGCGGAGTTCTGCGGGCTTGCGGGGCGGCCTCGGGCGCGGATATTGCGGCATCGGCTTTCGTTTCTCCCAGTTGCCGGACACGGCGGATTAGACGATTCAGAGCGACGATCGGCAGATTGCGCGTGTGAGTCTGAAGAGCGGGGAGGAGGTGTCTAGGCTGAGGTGGGCAAGTGGTCTACGACGGGCAAGACGCTGGGCGAGAAACTACTGGGCGCATTTCGACGCAGTGTGACGGGGAGTCGCCGTTTGTGACATATTTCCACGCGGGGGTGAAGATTAGCGCCAGCTTGCAGTTTGTGCAACCGCTACTTTACAGTCGCGGCCCGGTGAGATTGTGCTCCAGTCCATAGGCGTCGAGATGAGTCTCGACGCGGCACGCACTCGTGTGCCACGATGCGAGAGTTATTCCAGACCGTGATTGGCTCCGCAGACGGCGACTTCGATGCCGAGTTCGCGGAACATGGCGGCTTTTGCCGCCAGCGCGCGATTGGCGCCCGGGGCATCCGGCGCGTAGGCGACCTGGATGTGATTCGACTGGTGCTTGCCCATTAACTGATCGCGCGTCACGCCGTAGAGCACTGCGTGCATGATCGGCCATTGCACCGTTGTCGCTTCCCAGCGGCGCTTCGTTTCTTCGGCGGGGAGCGAGATGGCTTTGGCGCGGCCGATATCGGCCTTCAGGACGCCGTCTTCCACGAAGATGCGGCTCCAGACCAGTTCGCCGGGCTTGCTGACGCCGCGCAGGGTTCCACCGCCGTTGGGGAAATACATGGGTGGCTGGCGCACGCTGTCCGCGCCCGCGTATTCGCCGATCAGGTGCTTCGGGGGAACGGCGCCGGAAATCAGGAAGACCCAGACGTACTCGTTTCCATATTGCTCGCCCCAGCGAACGTCATGCAGCGTGGTTTCGGGATCGAAGCCGAGTTTGGTCCAGACGCGGTTGGTGATCAGGCCATCGAGGCCGGCGCATTCATCGACTTCGTTGAAGTGCACGACGGCTTTGCCTTCGAACAGGATTTTGCCGGAGGCGTCTTTGACCGGGGGCCGATCCACGTTGTTCAGAATGCCCTCAACGAGATCCGAAGCGGCGCAGAGATCTTTTAGCCCCTGCTGATACTGAATACCGATGGCTTCGCAGCCGTAATCGGCGGCGATGCGGACGGCGGCGATATACATGCGGCACTGCTGGGCGATCTGGGCGTCAGTGAGGTCGGTTTCGTGAACGGGGCCGGTGACGAATTTCAGGCCTTTGTTTTCGAGCCAGGCGCGGACGGCGGCGGCTTCAGAATCGGAAACCTGCTGCATGGCGGCGTAGAGCGCGGACTGGCTGAGGCGCTCTTTGCAGACACCCGCGGGGAAGAGAAGTTCATCCGGGATGATGGCGTTGTACATTCCCATGCAGCCTTCATCGAAGACGCCGAGAATGGTTTTGTCGCGCTTTAGTTGGCGGGCGAGTTCGATGCCGATGGCGGCGGCCCCGGCCGGCATCTGCGTGAAATCGTTCAGAGCACGGACGTGGGTGTGGTCGTGAATCAGACGTTCACCTTTGAGCCAGCGGCGGAGGCCGTTCAGGAAAAAGTCGTCGGTGAAATCGGTGCTCCAGAGAGTGCTGTACGGGACGCCGGCTTTGGTGAGCGAGCCGTTCAGATTCAGCATGCCGACCAGACCGGGCCACTGGCCGCTCCAGTTGGCGACGGTCAGGATGGGCCCTTTGTGGCCGATGAGTCCACCGAGGATGTGCTGGCTGTATTGCCAGACGGCTTCGACGACGACGATGGGAGCGTCGGCGGGAATGTCGCGGAAGACGCGGAGACCGTGGCTTTGGCTGTCGATGAAGCCGTGGCCTTTTTCAGGGTCGAAGGGATGGCCGCGCCGAACGGTGTGGCCTTCGCGGCGGATGACGTCGGTGACGGCGTCTTCGGTTTGCGTCTGCGCGGCCCAGCAGACGCGGTTGGCGGAGAGGCGGAGGTCGCCATTGGCGATCAGGATGATTTCGGGCATGGGTTTCTGCTCCTTACCGTTCTATCAGGTGGACAACGGTCCGGCTAAAACTCGGGCAGATCGTCGAGCGGAATTGTGACGGTGCCGGTGTTGCCGGAATCGTCATCGCGGACCAGCACGCGCAGAGTAGCGGCTTCCGCCGGTATGCGCATCGTGAAGCGCAGATTGATTCCTTCGCGCAGGGCGCGGTCGTGCTGCTCCGCGGTGAGGTTGAGCGCAGGCGAATCGAGCGGCACGTCGCCGAGTTGATCTTCCACGGCGGAGGCGAACCGGGCCAGGGTGGAGATTTTCGTTTTCCAGACGCCGTCTTCCTGGCGGAACGTGAGCGGGTGGGCATCGACATTCACGCGAAGCATGATGTTGGAGACGTTGCCCGCGGTGCGGACGGCTTTCGCCGTGAGAGGGATGGATACGGCATCGACTGCGCCCTCCAGGATGTCGAGATCGACGGTGCGGGTGTCGGTCGGAAGCGCGGGTGGTTTCTTGTCGATGTAGTAGCCTTCGCGGTAGCGCAGCGTAATCCCGGGACGTTTGCAGTGAATGTCGAAAGGCTGCAGGCCGGGTCGCAGGTTGTTACCCGCATAGTAGCCGAGCTCGTAGCTGGTAGCGCGGTCATTGGCGGCGGCAAGGAGCGTTGAAGCGAAGTCGTTGGTGTCATCACCGGGGAAGAACCGGCCGCCAGTACGCTCCGCAATCATTTGCAGGGTGTTGGCGTAGCTCGTGGTGGGGCCGACTCCGGGAAGAGCCGTAGCGCCCAGATATTTGGACTCGGCCGATTCCACAACGATGTTCGCGTTGCCGAGAATCCGCACGGCCTTGTCGATATCCTGGAGGAAGGACGTGGTGGGCGGGGCATAGGACGAAACCACCGTGGCCGGCTTGGCTCCCGGGTTTGGTGGCGGCGGCGGAGTGTTGTCCGGAAAGCCCGTGCTGACCCAGACCAGGACTTTCTGCCCCGAGATTCCAGCAAGGTGTTTTGCAATGTCCTGGAAGGCGTGGATGGTCTCGTTCGCGGAGGCTTCGGCTTGATCGAGGGTATAGACGGGGGCCGGAATCTCGCCCCATAAGCCCGCCGCTTTCGTCTTAATCAGTTCGCGATCCGAGGTAAACTCCTGTCCGATCTGAAAGCCGCTATCATTCAGGATGTAGAGGGCGACCTTGCCGCTGAGAGGTGTTGCGGAGAGCATCTTCAGAAATTGCTGGTTGGCAAACGACTGGAGTTGAAAGTTCGTGTTGCGCCGGTCGAGCAGGAAGACCGTGTACCTGCCCTGCGTGACTTCAACGGCTGCATGTTTGTTGCTGAATGTGCCGCGCGGAAGTGTCTCGGGCGGCGCAGGTTCGGCGGACGTCACGGTGAAGGTGTCGATGGACTGGGGCTTGCCGCTGACTTTTAATTCGAAGTCGTCTTTGGTGAGGTAGGTGACGAGATCGCCGTTCTTATCCTGCGCGACCACATCGATCCGGACTAACTGCGTGGTGGCGCGGAAGACGGGGTCGTTCTGCGCCAGGGCAAGTGCCACGAACATGAAAAAGATGAGTCGGCGCATGGCGTAGGACTCCTGCTAAAACTCCGGCAGGTCGTCAACCGGAATTGTAACGGTGCCGGTGTTGCCGGAATCGGCATCGCGAACCAGTACGCGCAAAGTAGTCGCATGGGCCGGTATTCTCATCATGAAGCGCAGATTGATGCCATCGCGCAGGGCGCGTTCGTGCTGCTCCTGGGTGAGGCTCAGGGCGGGTGAATCCAGCGGAATGTCGCCAAGCTGATCCTCCATGCCGGAAGCGAACCGGGCCAGGCAGGAGACTTTTGCCCGCCAGACGCCGCCTTCCTGATGGAACGTGAGCGGGTGGGCATCCACATTCACGCGAAGCATAATGCTGGCGACGTTGCCCGCAGTGCGAAGCGCCTTCGCCGTTAGCGGAATGGCTACTGCGTCGACCGCGCCTTCCAGAATTTCCTGGCCTGCGGCGCGCGCGTCGGTTGGAGTCTCGGGCGGCTTCCTGTCGATGTAGTAGCCTTCGCGGTAGCGCAGCGTAATCCCCGGGCGTTTGCAGCGAATATCGAACGGCTGCAAACCCGGCTGCAGGCTATCGCCCGCGTAGTAGCCGAGTTCGTAGCTGGTGGTGCGGTCGTTGGCGGCGGCGAGGAGAGTGGAGGCGAAATCGTTGGTGTCGTCACCAGGAAAGAACCTTCCGCCCGTGCGCTCGGCGATCGTTTGCATAGTTTCCGGATACCTCTTGACGGGGCCGAATTCGGGACGAACCCTCGCGCCGAGGTATGTGGATACGGTGGATTCCACGACTATGTTGGCGTTGCCGAGAACGCGCACCGCTTTATCGATGTCTTCAGACAAATCAGGAAAACCCGTGCTCATCCAGATCAGGACTTTTTGACCGGAGATTCCTGACAAATGCTTTGCGATGTCCTGAAAGGCGTGAACGGTTTCGTGGGCGGCTGCGTCCGTCTGACCGATCCTGCCCCCCGGCGCCGGAACCTGGCCCCAAAGGCCCGCTGCTTTTGTCCTGATCAGTTCGCGGTCCGAGGTGAACTCCTGACCGATCTGAAAACCACTGTCGTTCAGCATGTAGAGTGCAACCTTGCCGCCGGGAGGGGTCGCCGAGACCATCTTCAGAAATTGCTGGTTGGCAAACGATTGCAGCTGCCAGTTGGTATTGCGCCAGTCGAGCAGGAAGACCGTGTAGCGGCCCTGCGCGACTTCCACGGCAGCGTGTTTGTTGCTGAATGTGCCGCGCGGAAGCGCCTCGGGAGGCGCAGGCTCGGCGGAGGTGACGGTGAAGGTGTCGATGGACTGAGGCTTGCCGCTGACCTTTAATTCGAAGTCGTCTTTGGTGAGGTCGGCGACGGGATTGCCGTTCTTGTCCTGCGCGACTACGTCGATGCGAACCAGTTGGGTGGTGGCGCGGAAGACGGTGGTGTCCTGCGCCAGGGCTAAGCTCGCGAACAGAAAAAAGACGGATCGGCGCATACCCGGGGCCCGATTTATCCGGACGACTTATTGACTGGAGCCGTCACGCGAAGGTTACAGGGCTTCAGGGCGCGTCATAATTAGATTCGAAATGGATATTTCTATCGGTGAAGATCGCGCGGCGCTGGGTTTGGCCGCGGGTAAGGCAATTGCTGTCGCGCTGCGAGAGAAGATTGCCGCCAACGGCGGCGTGAATGTGGCGTTCGCCGCTGCGCCCTCGCAGAATGAGACTCTGGCTACTCTAGTTGCGGAACCGGGGATCGACTGGAATTGCGTGACGGCGTTCCATCTCGACGAATACGCCGGCGCTTCGGCGGATTCCGCCTGGTCATTTCGGCGGTATCTGCGGGAGCATGTGTTTCATCGCGTGACGCCACGGGTCTTTCATGGGGTTCGGGGCGAAGCTGAGAACGGGGACGCGGAGTGCGCGCGCTATGCGGCACTGTTGCCTGCCGGGGGGTTCGATATTGCGCTGCTGGGGATTGGAGAGAACGGCCATCTGGCGTTCAACGATCCTCCCTGCGATTTTGCGGATAGGGCGACCATGAGAGTTGTGAAGCTGGATGAAGCCTGCCGGGTGCAGCAGGTTCATGACGGCGCTTTCGCCACTCTGGACGACGTGCCCACGCGGGCTTTTACGCTGACCGTGCCGGTGCTGATGGCGGCGCGCGAGGTATTTGTGATGGTGCCCGGCCCGGCCAAAGCCGCGGCTGTGGCGGCTACGCTGGAGGGTCCGATTACGAATGAATGCCCGGCTTCGATTCTGCGGGGGCATTCGCGCGCGAGGTTGTTTTTGGATCGGGAGTCGGCGTCCCGCCGAACTACTTAGATTTGGGCAGTTGCCACGATTCGTCGAACAGAGCGGCCCAGGCGATTTCCGGCGGCTCCGGCGTATCTTTGATTTTCAGGACAGCCATGTCGCCAAAGCGCGGCATCGCATAGTCGCCGTTGTAATCGCTGTCTGAAATTGTGAGCCCCGTATTGAGCACCACGTAGTGCGAGGGGTGAAGGGGATTCGGATACGCCAGCACGGGCAGATTTTCCGATGCCGGGAAGGTGTTGCCGGCGACGGTGATGCTTTCCTTCGTCCATTTCAAGGGAAGCTTCGGCATCATCTTCGCGATCCATTTGTTGCTGCCGGGATCGCCGAAGAGAACAACATTATATTGCGCGAAGTCGGCGTCTGTCACGTCTTTGTCGTCTTTGACGCGCGGATGCGCGCGATAATCCATTGCCCACATGTGATCGAAACGATCGAGAATGCGCAGCGCGTCTTTGTTGGCGGCATCATTCCAGGGCGTCCCGGTGGGACGCACGAGCAGGAACGGGTCGAGGAAGGCATCGTCAATCGGCCCCTGCAGGGCATGCGTCTTACGCAGGCCGGCGGGCGATTTCGGCGCCACCTTCCAGATCATGCCTGTCTTCTGGAGAGTGATTTGCGGAAGGTCGGTCTTCACCTCGACGTTCTGGCCATCGATTTTGATATCGATCGCTTTCTTCGCGGTTTCGCGCAGCGTGAGGCGGGTTAGGTTTTTGGTGGTGATCTGGTAATCCTCGCCGTTTTTGGTGGCAGTGCGCTGCGCGTCGATATCGGCGCGCTGGTATTGTTCGCCGAGCTCATCGAGCGAAACCCAGAAGCAGGTGTTGTAGCGCGTGGTGTACGTCACGAAGCGAATGTGGTCGGGATCCTGGCGACCTGCGTCGCCATTCTTTTTGAGGAGCGCGTCGAGGGACGTTTTGACTTCGCGATTGACGCCGTGTTTCGTGCCGGTGGAAATCATGAAGATGTCGCGCGTGCCGGGTATGTTCCAGTTGCCTTCCATTCCAGGCGTCGGGGTGTCAACGGAGGGCAGGCCTTCCTTCGCGAGTTGGGCGCGAACACGGAGCGAAGATTCCAGCTGGCCGCGGGCCGGCATGGGCGCTGCTCCACGGGGAGCACCAACGGTGGCTACCTGATCGTCGGCATCGCCGTCATGTCCGGCAAGCGGAAGGTTATAAGCGTTGAGCGCCCAGTCGATGATGTTTTCGTAGATGTGCAGCGGCCCATTCTGATAAGGCGGGTACGGCGTTGCGGCGTAAACGAGACGGCCGGGATACGTGCCCGCGCCGATCTCCGCGGCAGCCCAGCGATCCGGATACTGCAACGCAATATGCCAGGCGGCGGCGCCACCGAGCGAGAAGCCGCGAAGAATGATTCGTTCGGGATCGACTTTGAAACGGCGCTGCATGGCCGCGATGCCTTCGAAGACATCGACTTCGCCGGCCTGATGGTTCGCGTTGTTGCCTCGGCCATAGCAATCGAGAGTGAGTTGGCCAACGTCTGCCGTATAGGCTGTGTTCGGGAACTTCGGCGCGTTTTTGAAGCCATTGATGAAGCTGGCTTCCGACATGCCATTGCTGCGGCCGTGCAGCCAGACGTAGAGGCGGTCCGGTTTGGTGGCATCGTAGCCATCGGGGATCGTAACACCCATCGGCTGTACGGAACCGTCGAGTTCGGAGTAATAGCCGAGGACCTTGCGGCCAGGTTCGGTGAGCCAGAGCGACTGGCCTTTCTGCAGCTGATGGCCGCGTTCGATGCCCTGATCGAGAACGGCGACGTAATTCGTGACGGCCTGGGCGTTGGCGATATCCTGGGGGAATTCGAGGAGCCACGTGCCGGCTTTCGCGAAGACATCGACGTCGGCGATAAGGTCGACATTCGTTTTGGCGGCGCGAAGGCCTTTGACGATGGAGTTGAGTTCGTCGATCTTCGATTGATACTGGCTCTTTTGCTCGGGCGTGAGCTGGATGGCGGGCGCGCCTCTGCCACCGCCGCGGCCACTTCCACCTCTTCCGCCGCGACCGGATGGACCGGCAGGGAGCTGAGGCGGTTGCGCCACCAGAGGCAGCAGGCATAGTGCGGCAAAACCGAGGGCGCTCGCGAAAACTACGGACCGTTTCATTTTCATTTGACTATTTCCTTCCCAGGGGCGCGGAGGTGCACCGGACAACATGAATATCATATGCGAAATGGGATGAACGGGGCGAAATGGTGTTATGATTGATGCCGTGGAGGCGAACAGTGGCAACTGCCCGCCCCCATCGGTTTAGACTATAGTTCGATTTTGAGCCATAGCTTGAACCGCCGCTTCCTGAGTAATTTCAGGAGAACGTACAGCATCAGAAGGTCCATAAAAGCACCCCCTTTCTACTCCGTAGATTGTGCAGAACCCGCCCCCGAGGCGGGTTTTTGCATTGTGGAGTCCATGGTCTCCATGCAAACTTGCCTTCTGCGAAGCCCGAGCAGAGCCGCTATCGTAGTGGTTGTGACTGCTGGTTGTATATATCTCTTCGCAGATGAAAAGGGGGTATCTCCGTATTATTTTCGGAGATATACCGCGCCTAACGAAACGACATACCGGCGAAGCTGACGACGCTTTGCGGATCGATATTCCACTGGTCGTAGCGGTCGATGGTGCCGCGCGCAGCCGGGCGCACTTTCAGGAAAGTGTAAAACGGCGATGAGCCGCACCACTTGAGATCGTCGCGGTTTTCGCGCACCAGTTCCCAAAAGCCGAGGGCGTCACCGAGCGCGATACGCTCCATGCGCTGCCGATCGCGTTCCGCGACTGCCAGCATTTCGTTCTGACCAGCCAGGGCTTCGAACTGATCGCCATAGCGGGTTCCCATGTGCGCCATATCGACGCCGAGCACCCAGCAAAGACGATGATCCTCGCGCGTTGCGATCTCGCCGAGCGAACCGAGGAAGCGGTTGACGCTGTCGTCCTCCTCCGGCATGCCGCCGCCGTAAATACTCTCGAAATAAGATCCGCAAAGGATCGGGAGCACACGAACATCCGGTCCGAAGATCGATTGCAGGAAGATGATCTGAAATTCGATGGAGTGCTCTACCGAGTGGCAATAGTCTTCCATGCCGATGGCGGCAGGCGCGAGGTTCGACAGTTCATCGACAAGTGCGATATCGGTTCTGGCTTCTCCGAAGGGCGTGACGTAATTCTTTCGCGTCAGGCCGAATCGATTCGGCGCGCCGTAGTGAGAAGTTCCCAGTATGACGAAGGTTTTATCGCGAAGGTGCGGACCCAATTGCTCATACGCGGCGCGGTAGGATTCGTAGCCACCTTCGGGGCTGACGTGAGGGGCCGCGATGCCGATCAGCCGATCCGTGGCGACAGGCGCGCCCGCCATCCAGTGGCGCATGACTTCGTCCAACTCCCGTGCGTTGTCCGGATAGCCGGAGCCTGCATGGGCGGGCACGCGGACCGGCGCTTCGGCAAATTCCCGATGGCGCGTCTCACGGAGCTGAGCGAAAGTCTCATCTTCGAGAAACCCGGCGCGGGCCAGCGCGGCCGCGAGTTGATCGCCGATTTCTCCCGCGCGCAGATCGCCGGACATCCGGAATAATACCTCGTGAAGCTCGCGGTCCGTTTTTTCGCCGTCAAAAAATGTGAGGCACTGGATCAGTTCCGGAGGAACGATCAGGACGGTATCGGAATAGCGGAGCGAATCGCGCAGTAAAAGACCTGGCCGGTCTTCGACTGGCGAGGGCATGATGTCGAGGTCGCCCCGCAAGCGGGGAAGCGTGGCCGGCACGGGACTATACTACCGAACTCGCGTTCGGCCGCGGGTGTGCAACCTGGCAATAAGCCGATTTAGACGACCACCGAGGGCATGCGGCGATAGCCGAGTCTTTCGCGGACCGGCAGGAACGCGACTGCCGTCGCGTGTCACGGATCCGTGCGTACCTCGACGCCCGGAAGTGGTCGCGGCGTGTATCACAGGGGCCAGGCATGAGTTACCTTGAATACATGAGCGAGGGTCTCGAGACGGATCTTGCGCGCCTGCCGCTGGATGACCTTCTCATGCGGAAGAAAAGCCTGCGGCGAAGGCTCGCGAGCCGTGAAGGTCTGCAGCCCGTTCGTATCGCCGTGCTGGGCGGAAGCACCACCAGCGAGGTGGTGAGTCTGCTGGATCTTTGGTTGCTCGAAAGCGGATTCTCGCCGACGTTTCATCAGTGCGAGTATGGGCGCTTTTATATTGACGCCGTACACGACTCACAGCAGCTGATCGATTTCGCGCCGCAAGTGATCTACATTCATACCTCAGTCGCCGACATTCGGGAATTTGCGCCCCTCCAGGTCACGGAGGCCGGATTCCATGAGTGCGTCGCGCACGAATTCGCCCGGTTCGCTGCGATATGGGCCGCACTCGCGGAAAAGATTGGCTGTATGGTGATCCAGAATAACTTCGAGTTTCCGCCATTTGCCATCCTCGGTAATCAGGATGCAACATCCCGCGGCGGGCATACGCGATTTGTCGCCGAACTAAACCGTGAGTTTGCTGTCGCTGCCGGGAAGACTCCGAAGCTACTCATCCAGGACGTCTGCTCCATTTCCGCGCGCATCGGACTGGACCGCTGGTTCGATCAAAAACGGTGGTTCAGCTATAAGATAGCGACGACGGTAGAAGGAAGCAGGGCGCTCGCGATATCGCTGAACGCGATGGTGGGAGCGATTTTTGGCAAGACCCGGAAGGTGCTGGTGCTCGATCTGGACAACACTTTATGGGGTGGTGTGATCGGTGACGACGGCCCGGACAAAATCCAGATTGGCCGGGAAACTCCACTGGCCGAAGCGTACACGGCATTTCAGGAATACTGCCTTTCGCTGCGCGACCGGGGAGTTCTGCTCGCTGTGTGCTCGAAGAATAACGACGAGATCGCGAGGCAGGGTTTCGAGCACCCCGATTCCGTCCTGAAGATGGAACACATCTCATGCTTCAAAGCGAACTGGGATCCGAAACACGAGAATATTGCCCTCATCGCGAAAGAGCTGAACCTCGGGGCCGACAGCTTCGTATTCGTCGACGACAATCCGGCGGAACGGGCGATCGTCAGGGGCCAGGTGGGCGGAATCGCCGTGCCCGACGTCGGTGACGATGTAGCGAACTATGCGGGGGTCATTGAAGACGGGCGTTATTTCGAGCAGGCGTCTTTCTCGAAGGAAGATCTGGAGCGTGCGGCGCTCTACCAGGAGAACTCAAGCCGCGCGGCCTTCGAGACGCAGTTTGCGGACTACGGAGAGTATCTGGACTCGCTCGACATGAAGGCGGAAATCGACCGCTTCCAGCCTGTATACATCGCGCGTATCGCGCAACTCACCAACAAGACGAACCAGTTCAATCTGACTACCAGACGCTATACCCTGGCCGAGATGGAACGAATCGCCGCCGATCCGGAATTCATAGGAATTTACGGGAAACTGAGCGACCGGTTCGGCGAACACGGCCTGATTTCCGTCGCGCTCGGTCACCGGAAGGGGAATGCGCTCCACATGGATCTCTGGCTCATGAGTTGCCGTGTGCTCAAACGAGGCATGGAGGCGGCCATGCTGGATGCGGTTGCCGGGGCCGCTGGCGGAGCCGGAATTTCGACGATATTCGGCACGTATCTGCCGACAGCGAAGAATGGAATGGTCGCAGGCTTCTATCGGGAAATGGGTTTTTCGCCGCACTTCCCGCTTCCGGAGGGTCTGCCGGAAACTGCTACAATGTGGAGGCTTGAGTTGACCGGATATACGGGACAAAACAAGCACATCAAGGTGACAAACAATGCCTGCTCCAACCCAGGAAGAGATTCTGGAGAAGCTGCAACCCATATTTGAAGAGGCCCTGGACGAGCCGGGGCTGAAGGTGACGCTAAAGTCCAGCGCAGCAAACACCGCAAACTGGGACTCGCTGACGCACATCGACATCATCGAGAGCGTGGAACGCCGCTTCGATGTCAGATTCGGGCTCGGCGAACTGCAGGATCTGAAGGACGTGGGCGATCTGGTCAGGCTGGTGATTCAAAAGACAAAATAGAATCAGTTTCGACCGCGAGGCTCTGCATCCGGCGAATGATGGGAAGTATCACCGGGATCGGATCCGTAGTGCGCTCGGGCATGATAGTGAGAGTCTGGTCCGTGGGCAGTCGCGGCAGGCGAGTAACCAGGATGTGTATGTCGGGCAGATATTGGGTCATGTCCCGGCACATCTGTTCACCCGCGGCCTTGATCATTGCGTACCCGGTCATACCGGCCGGGCGCTCCCCGATATAGACGGAAGACGGGTAGTAGACGATCAGCTTCGTGGCGGCAATCGTATAGGGCTTGCCAGGCTGCGTCAGTTGCAGACAGAGATCATGGAAGCCCTGTAGATAGAAAGCAATGAAATCGTTGAGCGCGGGAGATGAGACCAAACCGCTCTTTGATCGGGAAACAGGATTGGTCGCGAAATAAAATAGATGCGTGATGCCGGCCTTCCACCCCTCCAGCTGCGATTCCGGCGGGCGGAGCACATCGTACTGCAATACCTCGATCTCGCCCCCCCATTGCCGTATCTGACCCGCGACTTCCGTTGCTTCCGCTTTGCCGACGGCGTAGGTTATCGTGGGCCTGCCTCCGCCCGCCGCGATCATCTTTGCCGTCAGTTCGCCGAGACCTCTTGAGCCCCCGACAATCAGTGCCCGCATGCCGGCAAACTCGGATGGGGACACGTGGGGAGCAATGACGGTCATAGAGGGTTGCTGAACCGGAGGCGTACGAACGAAAACCTCCAGCGTTCCGGCCACACCCCGGCCGGTCACCACGAGACGCGCTTTGCCGAAGCGTTCGTCAAGGTACGATACCCGGTAATGGAGTCCTGATCCGGGCGGTTCAGGCTGCGCCGCCGGGCGAAGTGTCAGGTCGAGCTTCGAAAACATCGAGTAGAGCCCCGGAGCCTCCATGCCGACGATGTAGGAGCAGGCGGCTACCTCGGCCACGATTTGGGCGGACAGGCGCACCGTCAGGCGGGGGAACAGGACGCGCGCGCCGGCGGCCAGGGGCGTGAACGCATTTCCGGCGCAGTCCTGCAAATCGCTTAGCGAGCGTTCGCGCGCGCTTGTCAGTGGGCTGGCGGGAGACGGCGGAAGAGAGAATGGACCATCGACCGGGCGGTCTGCTCCCGATTTGTTCACCCCTGGTTCATTCGCTTCATAGAAAAGCTCCGCGGTGAGTACGGGAATCCCCTGCACGGCGACCAGGAGCTGTCGCGGATCGACAGGCTCTTTGAGCGGCAAGGTGAGGGTCACTTCGTCGTCCGGATAGACCCACTTATGGAACTTCACCCTGATGCGGGACGGGGGAGATATGAGATTGCCGGATCCGGCGAGAGATTCCAGCGCCCAAAGTAACGTATGGATTCCATGCACGACGGGACGTCCCGCCTGGGAGCGGCGAGCGGCGCACTCGTCCATGTGCATCGGGTTGCGATCACCCGAGAAGGAGGCAAAACTTTCCTGCATTTCCCAGGAGGTGACCCTGGAGGCGATCACTCCGGAATTGGACATGAAAACGACATGCTACCATGATCCGAGAAGACGGGGCGAGGCCGCTCCGCTGCATGCTATTCAATTCGTATCAATTTATCTTTGTTTTTCTGCCCCTTGCGTTGGTTGGCTATCAGGTGGCAGGATGTTTTCATCGACGGGCCGTGGTGGCGTGGCTGGCATTCATCTCTTTTGCATTCTATGCCTGGTGGCGTCCGGAATTGGTTTATATTCTGGCCGTGTCCGTCCTCCTGAACTACGCGGCGGGCGCACTGATTGACGGCCAGGCTGAAAATAAACGCGGCTCGCGGGCGTGGCTCACCCTCGCGATCGTCCTCAATCTTGCAATACTTTGCTACTTCAAATATCTTTTTCCCTCCCTGAATTTTCTGGCATCCGCCGCCGGTTCCCCGAAGCACTGGGTGGGCGCCGTTCTGCCACTGGGAATTTCCTTTTTCACTTTTACTCAGATTGCATTTCTGGTCGACCTTCACCAGGGAATTGCCCGTCGACAGGACTTCGCCAGTTACGCGCTGTTCGTGACTTTTTTCCCTCACCTCATTGCGGGTCCTATTCTCCACCATAAGGAGATGATGCCTCAGTTCAACCAGGATCGCCGTTATCGGCTGAATCTGTCCGACCTTGCCGTGGGTTTCTCCTGGTTCGTCATGGGGCTGGGAAAGAAAGTCATACTGGCCGACAACCTCGCGCGCATCGCAAACCCGGTCTTCGACGCCCGATCTCTGTCCGCGGGCTCCGCGTGGATGGGCGCGCTTTCGTATTCCCTGCAATTGTATTTCGACTTTTCCGGATATTCCGACATGGCGTTGGGGTTGGCGCGGATGTTCTCCATCGACTTTCCCCTGAACTTTAACTCGCCGTTCAAGGCGGCCAGCATCATCGAGTTCTGGCAGCGCTGGCATATGACCCTGACTCGCTACATCACGGCATATCTTTTTACGCCCGTCCAACTATGGGTGAGAGCGCGCCGCCGGAAGTCGGGAAAGGAAGTATCCCGAAAGGCCATGGTCAAACCCGGTGCGTTCGCCAGTATGGTTGCCTTTCCGATGATTTTTACCATGTTCATCGCGGGAGTGTGGCATGGGGCGGGTTTCCAGTTCATTGTCTTCGGCACGCTGCACGGCATATATCTGACGGTTAATCATGCCTGGAGGCTGGTGCGTCACAAACAGGAAGGGAATCCGGGACCAGGTCCTTTCATTGCCGCAGTGCGGCATGCCGGGTCGGTACTGATTACGTTTCTGTGCGCCCTTGTGGCGTTCGTCTTCTTCCGGGCAAACAGTGTCCGGCACGCGATCGCGATTCTCGCCGCTATGTCGGGAATACGTCAACCGGTTCCTCAAGTGCCAGCCGTCGTCCCGGCCTATGCGCTGATTGTCGCGCTGGGCTTCGCGATTGTCTGGTTCCTGCCGAACACTCAACAGATTCTCAGCCGCTTCAGGCCTTCCCTGGATGAGAGTGTATGGCAACCCGGGAATACGCCTGGCAGTTCTCTCTGGTCTCCCAGCGCCGGCTGGGCATTCGCCCTCGGAGCGGTTTTCTTTGCCGTTCTGGCGGAAATTCAGAACCCTTCCTCGTTCCTCTATTTCCAGTTTTGATGCCGACTCACGAAACAATCGCAACATCCGCCGAACACGCCGCCACGGAGCAGGTACGGTCACCTGCCCATCCGGGCAATTCCACGCTGATTCGCTACTTCGTCATGTTTTTTGCGGTTTCGATTCTCATTTATCCGCAACCTTTCTGGCTTGTAAGACTGTCGTCCTATCCACGGTGGAGTAGAAACGCCAGTCTCCGTTTCCTGGAGTTTGGCTTCACGGCGGCGGGCCAGAACGCGGACGTGGTGATCTTCGGGGATTCCAGCGCAACTGCCGGTATCGATCCGAGCCGGATATCGGCCGCACTCGGGGAAAGGGTGCTGCTGCTGCCAAGCAACCTCACCGAACTGGTCGCCGTAGACGATTTTCCCCTTCGGCGCTATATCGCAGCGGATACGCCACCCCGCGTAATCGTTTTCTACTTCTCGCCATGGGACTTCAACTATGACCACGATTTCGACAAACACCCGATGTATGACGGGGTGGAAACGGTAGTACGACACGGCGATGCGCGTGAAATTGCGGCATTCGTTGTGGCTCATCCTCTGTATGTGATCCAGTTTCCCCTGATGTTCTATCAATCCACGATGAACGAGGGTTTGACACCGCCTACGAAGCTTCGCCGGCAGGCTCAGCAACTCGTGGCGACTAACGGGCATACCGAGTTTTCCGGTCGATTGATCAATGGCTCATCCTGTACCATCCCGGCCAACTTTCTCGATCAGATACGTTTCGATTCGGTCCGCAGGATCTCTGAAAAATACCGGTCGTCCCGGACGAAGATCCTGTACTTCGCCGCGCCCATACCAGGCTGCACAAACGCGCAGAAGATCGTTGATCGCTCGTCCGCCGTTATTCCCGCTCTGCCGCCTGAAATCATGACCCCGTCGGTGTTTGTGGATGACTCGTATTACGCTCATCTTGGCGCCGCGGGAGTTCCTCAGGCGACGAAAAATCTCACCGATGCGGTCAGGCCGATTCTCACAGGCAGCGATAGCGCGATCGGAAGCCGTTAGATGTTGTGCCGCGTTCGCGCGGTGATTACTGATCGTCGCGGCGTTTGAGCGTAGGACGATCGTCGGAGTCCGCCTTCGGGTCCGTTTCCTGACCGTTGGAGTCGATCGATCCATTCGGATTACGGCGGAGCGTTGGCTTGCCGGGATCCGATGAATTGGGCGTGTTCTTACGTCCGTGCATGCCCATGACGCGGGCTTTCACGTCGTTAAATTCGCTGGTATTGACGACGTATTCCGGGCGTTCTTTCAGGTGTTGCTGAATGTTCTTCTGGGCCGCTTTGATGCGGTCGGCGGTGGGCGGATGAGAAGAGAACACGGCCGCCATGGAGCCGGGCTTGCGCTTTTCCGTCGACTGCACCTTCTCGAAGAAATCCACGAATGAGTTCGGATCGTAGCCTGTCTTGTACATATACTGCAAGCCGAGATCGTCCGCCTGCGCTTCATCGGCGCGCGAGAACTTGAGGAATCCAAACGGGATCGCGAGTTGTGCGCCCTGGCGAATCGCAAACCCGGTCCAGCCACCCAGAAAAATCATCGCCGGAATGCTGGCGTAGTTAATGAGGTCGCCTTTGGTCTGCTGCTTCATGCCGTGCCGTGCGGCAACGTGAGCGATTTCATGCGCCATCACGCCCGCCAGTTCGGCCTCATTGTCAGCCTGCGTGATCACGCCCGTGTTGACGAAGAAAAAGCCGCCCGGCAGCGCAAAAGCGTTGATCGATTCATCGTCGACGACTTTGATGGTGAAGGGAACCTTAGCGTCGGAATTCCGCACCAGATTCTGGCCAACACGATTGACGTATTCCGCGACGATGGGATCGTCGACGATTTTCGCCTGACGCTCTACTTCCTGGGCCATCTGCTTACCGATGGCGATTTCCTTTTCGATCGAGTAGAAATCCAGCCCTTTGCCGACATCGCGGTTGCCGATCTGATCGGGGTCTTCGTTCTTGTTCTCCCCGGCGAGCGCAGGCGCGACGAAGAGGAACGGCAACAGAAGTGCCGTGACTGCTGTCATCGCAACCCGTTGCCGGCACGCAGCCGAATTAAAAAAGACATCCGACCCGAAAAAGAAACTCATAAAGGCCGTCTCCTACTGTCCATAGAGTATACCGCGAGCGCGGCGGGAACGAAGTTCTCCGCTGTCTTGCATACGTCACGGGTGTCGCACAGGTTTCACAGGCGCCGGGAATATGTCAGATGCGAACGCACACTTTGCCGAGATGCGCGCCGCTTTCAAGGTAAGCCATCGCCTCCCGCACCTCGTCGAATCCGAAAACGCGGTCGATCACCGGACGGATTTCGGAGGACGCAAGAGCGCGGTTCATATCCTCAAACATCTGCCGGGAGCCGACGTAAATGCCCTGTATTCTTACCTGTTTCAGGAAAATGAAGCGCGGATCGATCTCGCCCGAGCCGCTCAGGACGCCGATCAGGGCGATGTGGCCGCCGCGCCGGACCGCCTTCAGCGAGAGCGGCAGGGTTCCGGCGCCGCCAACTTCGAGGACGTGGTCGACTCCCACGCCGCCAGTAAATTCCCGTGCGGCACGGTCCCACTCGGGCGTGGTGAGGTAGTTGACCACTGCGTCTGCGCCGAGTTCCTTAAGGCGCTCCGGCTTCCGGCCTCTGCCCGATGTAGTGGCGATTACACGTGCGCCCGCCTGTTTGGCGAACTGGAGCGCGAAAAGCGACACGCCTCCGGTACCCTGGACGAGCACGGATTGTCCGGGGCGCAGGCCGCCGGAATCGAATAGGGAGTGCCAGGCAGTGACCGCGGCGCAGGGAAGGGTCGCCGCTTCCTCAAAGCTCAGATGATCCGGGAAGTGGACCAGACCTGAAGCGTCGAGGCAAACCTGTTCCGCGAGCATCCCGTTGAGTGAACCACCGAGGGCAGTGGCGGCCTTCGCGTCGTCGGTGGGACCATCGAGCCAGCCCTGCATAAAGATAGCCGCCACCCGGTCGCCTGGCTTGACGCGAGTGACACCCTCCCCGACCGCCATCACCTCGCCCGCGCCATCGGAGAGGGGTGTCAGAGGGGGCTTCACGGCGCGTCCGTACCCGCCCTTCGATACCACCAGATCCCGATAGTTGAGCGAACACGCCCGCACACGGACTACGGCTTGCCCCGGACCCGGCTGCGGATCGGGAAGTTCAACACACTCAAGGTTTTCGAGGCCAAAGGCCTTCAAGAAGCGCCATGCTTTCATATGCGGTCAGATCCTGATGTCGACTTTACGCTTTGCTTAATTGCCGGGTTAATTTTCGATGATATACTCAATGTTTACCCCCACGCGAGCCATTGCCGTCATGCCAACACTCAAGCCGATCAGCGCCAGTATCACCGGCGAGAAGAAGATATATCTGCTCAAGCCGCGCGGTTTCTGCGCGGGAGTTGTGCGCGCGATCGACGTGGTCAAGATAGCACTCGACCTCTACGGGCCGCCAGTGTATGTTCGCAAAGAGATCGTCCATAACAAGCACGTGGTCGACGAACTCCGTGATTTGGGCGCGATTTTTGTTGAGGAGTTGTCCGAAGTTCCCTCAGGCGGGCGGGCTATTTTCAGCGCGCACGGGGTTTCTCCGGCAGTGCGGCAGGAAGGCAAAGAACGCAATCTGGCGATTATCGACGCCACCTGCCCGCTGGTCACAAAGGTGCACCTGGAGGCGGTGAAATTTGCGAAGGAAGGCGACACCATCGTCCTGATTGGCCACAAGAACCACGATGAGGTGATCGGGACGCTGGGTGAAGCACCGACGAAGATGTTTCTAGTGGAATCGGTGGAAGATGTGGATGCGCTGGAACTGGCAGACCCTTCCCGCGTGGCCTATCTGACCCAAACGACTTTGAGCCTGGATGAAACCACGGACATTGTGGCGCGTCTTCAGGAGAGGTTCCCTTTGATTCGCGGTCCGAAATCGCAGGACATCTGTTACGCCACCGAAAATCGCCAGATGGCGGTGAAGGGAGTTGCGCAATTTTGCGATCTGCTGCTGGTGGTCGGTTCGGCAAACAGTTCCAATTCCAAGCGGCTGGTGGAAGTGGGCCAGAACTACGCCGTGAAATCGTATCTGGTGAACGATTGGGCGGAAGTCGAACTGGAGTGGCTGGAAGGAGTCACCAGCGTCGGAGTGACGGCCGGCGCGTCCGCTCCTGAGCATCTGGTCGAAAACATCGTCAGCGCACTGCAATCCCATGGTTTTGGCGACATGGAAGAAGTGGAAATGGTGGAAGAAGACGTGCGTTTCTCATTGCCGCCGGAACTGACGAAATTCGGGCCCCCGCAACTGCTCAGCATTACCAGATGACGACTTTAACTCAACATGTCAGCGATCTTCTCCTGAAGGCATCGCGAAACAGTATCGATCGGGCGGCTGGAAAATTTCTCTCTTTGCAGCACCCGGACGGGTACTGGTGCGCGCTGCTCACGGCCGACACGACGCTCGAATCCGACTATATTCTGTTCCAGCTCTGGCTGCATGCGCCGGATGCGAAGGGCGTGTGGAATCCACCCAGCCGCGGCAAGATTGATCGCGCCGCGCAACGCATTCTTTCGCAGCAGAATGCCGACGGGGGATTCGCGATTTATGCGAAAGGCCCCAGTGAAATCAGCGCTTCGGTCAAGGCTTATTTTGCGCTGAAACTTTCCGGAATCGCGGTGGATGGCCCTCCTCTGTCGCGTTTGCGCGAATGCATTCTTTCGCTCGGGGGCGTTCAGGCCGCGAACAGTTATACCAAGGTCAACCTCAGCCTTTTCGATCTCTACCCTCGCGAAGGCGTGCCCAGCATCCCACCGGAGATCCTCCTGATTCCCGGCAAGGCGCTTTACCAGATGTCTTCGTGGACGCGGGCGATTATCGTTTCGCTCGCCATTGTGCATGCGCACGATCCGAAACGCCCGGTCCCGGCGGGCTTCAATCTGGATGAGCTGTTTCTTCCAGACAAGGGCATTGCCTTCGAGAACACGGACCCGTGGCTGAGCTGGCGCACGACGTTTATTCATTCCGACCGGATTCTGAAACTGTGGGAACGCTACGGCTTCGCGCGTATCCGCCGCGACGCCATTCGCAAGTGCGAACACTGGATGCTCGAACGGATGAAGCATTCCCAGGGCCTGGGCGCGATCTATCCGCCGATGCAGTATTCGGTGATGGCGCTCGATGTGCTTGGCTACGCGAAGGATCACCCGGTGCGCGTCGAGGCGATTCGCCAGTTCGACCGGCTGATGGTGGATGACGGCAAGACGCTGTTCTTCCAGCCGTGCTTTTCGCCAGTTTGGGACACGGCGATCGGCGCCTATGCGATGGGAGAAGCTCGCTCGGCAAGTCCTACAGCCGTGAACAAGAGCGTGGCTCACGCCGCGATGGCCAAAGCGGGCGACTGGTTACAGGCGCGCGAGATCCGACGCAAGGGCGATTGGTCGGTGAAGCGGCCCGACGTCGAACCGTCCGGCTGGGCGTTCGAGTTCGAAAACGACTGGTATCCGGATATCGACGACACCGCGATGGTGTTGCTGGCGCTTCAATACATGCCTGCGTCGGATCGGCGCGGACAGGAAGCTACAAGGGTGCGCGCGGTCGAATGGCTGCTCGCAATGCAATCGAAGGACGGCGGCTGGGCGGCGTTCGACGTGGATAACAACTGGGAAATTCTCAAGCATGTGCCATTCGCCGATCACAACGCCATGCTCGACCCCACCTGCGCGGATATAACCGGCCGTGCGCTGGAGGCATTGGCGGCAAATGGTTACGACCGTAGTCATCCGGCCTGCCAACGCGCCATCGACTACCTGATCGGCAGCCAGGAGATGGATGGAAGCTGGTATGGAAGGTGGGGTGTCGCCTACCTCTATGGGACGTGCTTTGCGTTGCGCGGCCTCCGCGCCATGGGTGAAGACGAACTGGAACCCCACATCCAGCGCGCGAACGAGTGGATCCGCTCTTTGCAGAACGCCGATGGCGGCTGGGGCGAGAGTTGCGCCAGTTACGACCACAATGGCTATGTGGCGGCTGAAAGTACGCCCAGCCAGACCGCCTGGGCGCTGATGGGACTGATGGCGGGTGGCGATACCTACAGTTCCAGCGTGCAGAACGGCATCCAATACCTTGTGAAGACGCAGCAGGAAGACGGCGGGTGGCTGGAGGAACTCGCCACCGGCACCGGCTTCCCGAAGGTTTTCTACCTCAACTACCACTACTACCGGCTGTACTTCCCGCTGATGGCGCTCGCCACCTTCGTGAAGGTCACGGAATCCGAGCGGTAGCCTGCTTGAAGCCCACCCTCGTCACAGGCGCTTCCGGGTTCGTGGGATGGCACGTAGCCCGATTGCTCGCGGAGCGAGGCCAAAAGGTTCGCGCTTTGGTGCGGGCGGGAAGCCGTGTCCCGGAACTCGACGTTGAGACCGTTACCGGCGATTTGCGGGACCCCTCGTCGCTCGGACGCGCCGTCGCCGGCTGCGGGCTGGTGTTTCATGTGGCTGCGGATTACCGGTTGTGGTCGAAGAACTCCGGCGAGATGTACGCGTCAAACGTGGATGGCGTTCGCAACATGCTGGCAGCCGCGCAGGTGGCGGGCGTGGAACGGTTGGTCTACACGAGTACGGTTGGATGTATCGGCGTACCTGAAGGCGGCGTGGGCGACGAGAGTCAGCCGTGTTCGCTCGAGCAGATGGCGGGGGACTACAAGCGGTCGAAGTTTCTGGGTGAACAGGTGGCGCTGGAGTTTGCTCGGGACGGGTTTCCGGTGGTGATCGTCAATCCGACGGCACCGATGGGCGACCACGATTTCAAACCGACGCCCACCGGACAGATAGTCGTCGATTTCCTGCGGGGCGCGATGCCGGCATTTATCGATACGGGGTTGAATGTCGTGAGCGTGAAAGATGTGGCCATTGGACATTTGCTCGCTGGTGAGCGTGGCACGCCTGGCGAGCGGTATATTCTCGGTTCGGAGAACCTGACGCTGCGGAGAATTTTGCAGGATCTGGCGGAGATCGGCGGGCGGAAAGCGCCCACCGTGGAGCTGCCGTATTTTGCGGCGTGGACTGCGGGAGCGTTTGGCAGTGCGTTGGCGGCGATCACCGGAAAACCACCGCGAGTGTCGCTGGAAGCTGTTCGGATGGCGAAACAGAAGGTATGGGTTTCGCATGAGAAGGCCGCGCGGGAATTGGGTTATGCGCCGCGTGCAGCGCGCGAGGCTTTGGTGGATGCGGTGGCGTGGTTTGAAAGCCACCGCTCGTGAGCCAGCCCCGCCTTTTCATTGCCGCCGATCGCCGCGAAGTTGAGCCGTGGGTCTCCCATTGGGACAATCCGCGTGCGCTGAGTTTGCCTGTCCACTGGGCGCGAACCGGAACGTGGCGAAATCGTGATGTGATCGCCATTGCGAACGGCGTGGGTGTGCGGCGCGCGGCTCTGGCTGTCCGTGCCGCGCAAACCGTCGCCGAGCGTTTCTCCGGTATTTGCAGCATCGGTACTGGCGGCGCTCTTGACCCATCGCTGGCGATTGCCGATGTGGTGGTCGCAACAGCGGTAACCGATGGCTCCGGCACCTGGACGGCGCTCGATCCCCACGGACCCTCAGCCCGTTCCGGGCTCGTCCGCACCAGCCCGCACATCGCACGAACAGGCGCCGAAAAGAAGAATCTTCACCAGTCCGGCGCCATCATAGTAGAGATGGAAGCTGCGGGAGTGGCGCGCGCGGCGCACGAATTGGCCGTACCTTTTTACTGTATCCGTGTGGTCAGCGACCTGGCACACGAAACATTTTTTCTCGATTTTGAGAGTTTCCTTACGCCAGACGGGCAGTTCCATGTGCCAAGCTTGGTAATGAAAGCATTGGCGCATCCCATAAAGGGCTTTGCGGAATTATTGCGGCTGCAGCGGCGTACTTCCGAAGCCGCTAAACAGCTGGGGGGCTTCCTTGCCAAATGCGATTTCCGATATGACTGATTCTGTTCCCAACAACATGCGGGCGGCCGTTTACCGCGGCGCCAGCGTTGTTACCGTCGACGAAGTTCGCACTCCCGAACTCGGTCCGGGCGAAATCCTGATTCGCGTGGAAGCCTGTGGCGTCTGCCACACCGATCTGAAAAAGATCGAATACAACCTGCTCGATCCGCCCCGCATCTTCGGGCACGAGACTGCCGGCGTAGTCGCGGCTACGGGATCAGCAGCCACCCGCTACCGCATCGGCGACCGGGTGATCGTTTTCCATCACATCCCCTGCGGCCGCTGTTTTTACTGCGAAAGGAAACTTTACGCGCAATGCCCCGTATACAAGAGAGTGGGAGTGACAGCCGGATTTGAACCTGCGGGCGGCGGTTTCGCCCAGTATGTGCGCGTGATGGACTGGATTGTCGAACGCGGTGTCGAAAAGATTCCCGCCGGCGTGCCTTTCGAGGTGGCAGCTTTCGTGGAACCGGTTAACACCTGCCTGAAGGCGGTAGAACAGTGCGATCCGAAGCCCCACGATGTCGTACTGGTGCAGGGTCAGGGGCCGATCGGGCTCATTTTCACCATGCTGCTCAAATTGCGCGGCTGCACCATCGTCACTACCGACACAATTCCTTCGCGCATAGTGCTTTCGAAAGCTTGCGGCGCGTCTTACGCGCTGGATCCACGGACAGAAGATGTGGCCGCGAAGCTGAAAGAGCTAACCGGCGGCCGCGGCGCTGATATGGTGTTTGTGGCCACGGCGGCGAAGGGTCTGGCGGAGGAAGCGATCCGCTCCACCCGACCGGGGGCGAAAATCATGCTTTTTGCGCAAACCTCCGACAAAGAGCGCATCGAGCTTTCCGGCGCCAGCATCTGCGTAGGGGAGAGGTCACTATTGGGTTCCTACAGTGCGTCGGTTGAGTTACAGGCGGAATCGGCGCGGCTGGTATTCAGCGGGGAGCTTCCGGTCCATCTGTTGATCTCCCACCGCGTACCCCTTGATAAGATTGAATTTGCGTTCCGGCTGGCTACGCACCCGGGCGAGTTTCCGGGCGAGAATCCGTTGAAGATTATTGTGAGACCACAGGAGCTTACAAGTTGCGCGCAATAAACGACACGATGCTTGCCGCCGTTTTGTACGGTAAGGAACATGTCCAGATGGAACGCGTACCGGTACCCGAAATCGGCCCTGGGGATCTGCTGGTCCGCGTCAGGACTGCGCTCACCTGCGGCACGGACGTCAAGGTTTATCGCCGTGGCTATCACGCGCGCATGATCGTGCCGCCGGCTCTGTTCGGGCACGAGCTGGCTGGCGATGTGATCGCGGTTGGTGAACGGGTAAAGGGCTTTGAAATCGGCCAGCGGGTGGTAGCGGCGAATTCCGCGCCGTGCCACCGCTGCTTCTACTGTAGCCGCGGCCGCGTGAATCTCTGCGAAGATCTGTTGTTCAACAACGGCGCTTATGCGGAATATATCCGCATACCGGCGCGCATCGTTCGCGTCAACACTTACGTGATTCCGCCGCATCTGGATTATCGCGACGCCGCGCTGGCCGAACCGCTGGCCTGCGTCGTCAAGGGCGTGGAAGACGTGGAGATGAAGGCCGGCGATACCGTAGCCGTGATCGGCGCGGGTCCCATCGGGTCTATGTTCGTGAGGCTCGCCAAGCTTCGCGGCGCGCGCGTGATCGCCGTGGGGCGCACGCGGGAACGGCTCGAAAGGGTCGCGCGTCTGGGCGCGGATCGCATCGTTGCATCGGAAGATGGTGGCAATCCGATCACGAAAGTCAGGGAATTGACGGGTGGACGCGGCGCCGATATCGTAATTGAGGCCGTGGGTAAACCCGAGACGTGGAACATGTCCGTCGAAATGTTGCGCCGTGGCGGAACGGTGAACTTCTTCGGCGGGCCGCCATCCGGAACGCGCGTGGATCTGGATACCAATCTGCTTCACTACTCCGAGATCACGTGCAAAGCGAGTTTCCACCACACGCCGACTTCCATGCAGGAAGCGCTGGATATTATTTCGAGCGGCGGCATTCGCGCACGCGATTTCGTGGAAGCCGAAGAGTCGCTGGAGAATCTCTCCCGCGTCATGTTCCGTCTCGCCGAGGGCGGCACGGCGTTCAAGACCGCGATTATTCCATGACTGCGGCGGCGGCGCTGCAGCAAACGACGCTTCTGCCGCGCGATTTCGTCGCCTGCCCTGAAGCGCTTGTGCGTGTGTGGACACTGGCTGAAGCTGAACAGTATACCCGCTGGCTGGCCACTCATCACTACGAAAATTTCCATGTTGTCAGTTTTCTTCTGCCGAAGGAGCTGCACCAGGATTTCTACAACGTCTACGCATATTGCCGTTGGTCTGACGATCTGGCCGATGAGATTGGCGATCCGTCCGAAAGTTTGCGCCTGTTGGAATGGTGGTCGCGCGAACTCGACCGCATGTATGCGGGCGAAACGCAGCACCCCGTTTTCGTCGCTCTACTGGGCACGGTAAAGAAGCATTCGATTCCGCGACAGCCTTTCGCCGATCTGATCCGCGCGTTCATTCAGGATCAGAAAGTGACTCGTTATCGGAATTGGGAAGAGCTGTTCGATTATTGTCGGGGCTCGGCCAATCCGGTAGGCCGTCTGGTGCTGTATTTGGGCGGATATTCCGATCCCGAACGGCAGGCCCTTTCCGACGCTACCTGCACGGCGCTGCAACTGGCCAACTTCTGGCAGGACGTGATTGTAGATCAGGAGAAAGACCGCGTTTATCTCCCGCTCGACCTTCTCGCCCGCCACAATTACACCGTGGAAGAACTCTTCGCCCACAAGTACGACGAGCGATTTCGCAGTCTCATGCAGGAAGCGGTGGAGCAGGCGCGCGGCCTGTTCCTCAAAGGCCTGCCGCTGATCGGCATGGTGAACCGCCGGCTGGCCGTCGATCTGGACCTTTTCAGCCGGGGCGGGATGCGCATTCTCGATAAGATCGGCCAGCAGAATTACGACGTGCTGTCGCGCAGGCCGTCGATCTCGAAAGTGGAACGCGTACGTCTGCTCGCCGGAACGCTGGTGCGTGCCGCGTTCGCTCGCGCCGCATGATTTCCCTCGAATCGTCACAGGCCCATTGCCGCGACGTGGCAAAAAAGCGGGCGAAGAATTTCTATTACTCCTTTGTTCTGCTCACTCCGGAGAAGAAGAACGCGATGTGCGCGATGTACGCGTTCATGCGCTACTGCGACGATCTCAGCGACGAGCCGGGCGCCACGCGCACCGCGATGGATCGCTGGCGCGAGGCCCTGACGGACGCGCTGGCGGGGCGACCGGATTCCGGTTCTGTGTGGCCCGCGTTTCTGGACGCCGTATCGCGCTATAAAATCCCGCACGAGTATTTCTACGACATGATCGAAGGCGTCGCGTCCGATCTTACCGCGCGAACTTTTCACACGTTCGATGAGTTGTATCAATACTGCTATCGCGTGGCATCGGTCGTAGGCCTCACAACCATTCATATCTTCGGTTTCGATTCACCGGCTGCGCTTGTACTGGCTGAAAAATGTGGAATCGCATTCCAGCTGACGAACATTCTGCGTGACATCCGCGAAGATGCCGGTCTCGGGCGCGTGTACTTGCCATCTGAGGATCTGGAAAGATTCGGCGTGTCGTCGGACGATCTGAAACAATCGCGCCGAACCGAAGCTTTCGACTGCTTGATGGATTTCGAAATCGCGCGCGCCCGCGCCTATTACGATGAATCCGCGCCGCTGATCGACCTTATCCACAAAGATTCGGGCGCGTCATTACGCGCATTGATCGCGATCTATTCCGGGCTGCTGGAACGCATCGCGGAATCGCCGTCCGACGTGCTAACACGCCGTATCTCGCTGCCTGCGACGGAGAAAGTCTGGATCGTCTTACGGTCAGCCGCTGGTTTCTGACTCAGTCGATCATCGGCACCGGGATCGGTGCGACGACGTGAATGATGCCTGGAAGGTCCACAACAAATGAGGCGTGCGGGGCATCCTTGGTGCCACCTTCCAGCCTGTATTGGTAAGTAAGGGTGACAAAACCCTGGGTCTGGTTTTTCTTCGGAGGGTCTCGCCGAAATTTCCAAATGATTGCATTCTGCAAAGCCTGCTGACCCAATAGCGGAGGGCCGGAAACCACATCGGCTTTCGCTACCGAGCCATCCTTGTTAAGCGAGCACCTGATAATGACGTCTCCCGTGACTTGGGCAATCCACGCAAGTCGCGGATATTCTGTGATCGCCACAATATGCGTGGGAACCCAGTCCTGTGCACATAGCCCAGACGCCGCCAGCGCGATCACGAGCAGGAGGCGACTCATTGCGGACCCGCCAGTATCTTCACCAGCTCAAACAAAAACGTCTGCCCCTCATAAAACGACTTCACGGGCATCCGCTCATCTCTCCCGTGCGCGCGATTATCGTCGCGATCCAGCGGAAACCCCTGCACTCCATATGTCGGAATACCCACCGCCCGTAGGTACTTCCCATCGGTCGCCGCCGACAACTGGCTCGGCACCACCGGCACGCCGGGCCAGATCGTGTCCGTCATCCGATTCACCGCGCGGAGAATATCGGAACGCATCGGCGAACCGGGAGCCTGCATCGCTTCGCCATCCACCGTGATCGACACCTGGTCGTCCGCAACGATCTTCTTCAGCGTCGCCGCCACATAATCGAGAGTGTCTTCCGGCTCCACCCGGCAATTTACATTCGCTGCCGCAAGTTGCGGCAAGGCGTTGTGAGCGTGGCCGCCTTCCAGTTGAGTTGCCACGCAGGTCGTGCGCAACGTGGAATTCCACGCGGTGGTGGAAGATGCCACTCGTTCCATTGCCGCCTGCGACCCCGCAGCCACAGCCGCGAGGTCATCTTTGACCGGCCCCGTCTCGATTTTCGCCATCTCTCCGAAGTACGCCTTCGTTACATCGTTGGTCTTCAGCGGGAAGCCGAAATGCGCAAGCCGATCGAGCGCGCCGGCCAGATGGTAGATCGCGTTATCCGCTACCGGCAGCGAACTATGGCCGCCTTTGTTGCGGACCTCAAGCCGGAAGTTGACCATCCACTTCTCTCCCACCTGCAGATCGTTTGAGATGAGCTTGCCGTTCACCACTGCGCCGCGCGCGCCTTCATTGAGGCAAAACTCGGCGTCGATCAGTTCGCGATGGTTTTTCAACAACCACTGAATGCCGCTGAATTGGCCGCCGCCCTCCTCGTCGGCGGTGAGAGCCACGATGATGTCGCGGTCGGGCTTAAATCCTTCGCGCTTATATCGGATCAGATTGGCAATCCAGATTGCCGCCTGCGCCTTATCGTCCGCCGTGCCGCGCCCGTAGTAGTAACCATCCTTTTCGATGAACTGAAACGGATCGGTAGTCCAGTCTTCTCGCTTTGCCTCCACCACGTCTTCATGCGCCAGCAGCAGGATCGGCTTCCGCGCCCCGGTTCCGTGATAGCGAACCACAATGTTGAATTTATTCGGAGCAGCGCCGCCTTCAAAGATATCGGCAGCGGGAAATCCGGCGGCCCGCAAGCGGGCAGCAACCGCGTCGGCGACCAGCGTAGTCGATCCCGTCGTATAGCCCGACTGAATCTCAACCAGCTGCTTATAAATATCGTGAGCGAGCTTCTGATCCTGCTCCGGGGCCAAAGTCGCCGCGCAAAGGCAGGCGCACGATGCAATCAGGGACAGCGGAAATCGCAAAATCATTCCGCAATTGTCCCACGAATCAGGCGGCGCTGGTCTGAATTTTCGCCTTGCTGCGGAACATCACGGCCACGATCAGAAGAATCACGAACGCGCCCGCCGCGGAGCTCAGCCAGAACGGCTGCCAGTGGCGAACCGCCGAATCGCCCGAACCGGTAGTGAAAAAATCGAGCGCGCTTCCCGACAGAATCGACCCGGCGTACATACCGATCCCGTAGGTGAGAAACGTGATGAAGCCCTGCGCCGCGCTGCGCAGATGGGGCGGGGCCTGCTGATCGGTGTAGAGCTGGCCCGTCATAAAGAAGAAGTCGTAACAAACGCCATGCACAATAATGGCGAGGTAGAACATCCACATGCCCGGACCCGCATTGCCGAATGCCAGAAGCGTGTAGCGAAAGGCCCACGCCGCCAGGCCCATGATGAGGATTCCCTTCACGCTGAGACGGCGCAAAACGAACGGCATCACCAGCATCATGATCACTTCCGACGCCTGCCCCAGCGTCATCTTGCCCGCTGCGTTTATGACGTGGACATCGTTCAGATAGTCGTTGGTAAACGAAAAATAGAACGTCAGTGGAATGCAGGCCAGCACGGAAGCAATCGCAAATACCAGAAACGACTTGTCTTTCAGCATCACCAGCGCATCAAGCCCAAGGATGCGCCGCACGCTAAGCGACTCACCTTTCGCCGTGGGCGGAGTGTGCGGAAGAATCAGACTGAAAAGACCCATCACGATAGACACGCCGGCGGCCAGCAGAAACGGCGTGGCGGATTTTTCGATCGCCATCTTTCCGACCGTCACGCCGATAGCGATCCAGCCCAGAGTTCCGAAAACGCGGATCAGCGGGAAATCACGGCCGGCATTTTTCACGTGCTGGAGCAAAAGAGAGTTCGTCAAAGCGATCGTCGGAAAGTAGCAGAGGCAATAGGCCAGCAGCAGGCCATAAACCGCGCCGAATGTCTGCGCACTCGCGACCTGCCACAGCAGGATGGCGCCGATAAAATGCAGCGCCGCGAGCACGCGTTCGGTTGCGAAGAAGCGATCGGCAACCAGTCCCACGAAAAACGGTGAAATCATCGACGCCAGCGCAGTCGTTCCGAAGACTGCACCCGCCTGCGTGCCCGTGAAATGCAGCGTGGCCGTCAGGTACGTGCTGAGAGTGACGTACCACGCGCCCCAGATCACGTAGTTGAGGAACATCATGATACTCAGGCGAGCACGGATGGAAAAGGGCATGAAGAGAATTCTACTCTGTCGGATACGACAAACAAAAAGCCCGTCGGCGCTCATCATGAGATGAGCGCCGACGGGCTACAAGACGGTACTTGAACACCAGGCTTTACTGAGCGGGTGGGGGAGGAGAAGGAGGAGGAGGCGCAGCGCCGCCACCCGGGCCACGACCGCCGCCGAAACCACCGGGACCGCGACCCGCCGGCGGAGCTTCCGGCTTCTGCTGTCCGTGATGGCACGTAAAGCAAGACACCTTTTGCTCGCCATTGAACGTCGTGTCGTTAATATTTTTCACCATAACCATCATCTTCCGCGCCATCACCTTTGTGGGCTTTTCATCGCTGGCGCGATCTTCCATGTTGTGGCAGAAATCGCATCTCTGGCCGAGCGCGGCCTGCATGCCAAACATCACGCCGATATAGTTCTCGGGCGTGAGCACCTTCAGATTCGTGGGGGCCGGCATGCCGCCGCCGCGTCCTCCGCCACCCGGACCACCCGGCGGTGGACCCTGTGCGAAAGCGACACTGGCGCATACAGCAAGAACGAGCAAAATAGATCGACGCATGGGCTTCAGTGTAGCGCATTTCCCGGACGCCACTTGTAAATGGCTGTCAATTATGGCGGTTGCGCGTAACCGGATGGGAGTGCGATACGCTGTACCTGTCAACTGTTGTCAAAACGGGAACCGCGCGGGTCGCGGCAGACAAAGCTATTATGGCCAGCCGGGCAAAAATCGCGGGTTATTTTTGGGTTAAGGTTTCCATCGCATTCGGGCTGATTCTCGGCCTTCTGCTGCTTGGCCAGACCGTCCGCACATATCGGTACGTCTCACGCAACCTGGTGCGCCAGGAAGCGCAGACGGAAGCCGAGGGCAGTGCAACGGCGCTGGGCCGGCTGTCGCGCGATAAAACCCGCGATGCGGCAACGCTCACTCCTTTCATCGATGAACTGATCAAGCAGTCTCCGGAGAAGATTGCGTGGATGCGCGTCCTCAATACGGATGGCAAGGTGATCGCATCCGGCGGCGATTTGCGCGGCGCACCGGCATGGACAGCGGCGACGCTGCGAACCGAGACCGCTCCGGTTCCCGGCGGCAGAGGCCCCCGGCAGGATGTGCGCACGACGCCATCGGGCGAAGTGCTGCTCGGCATCAACCGGTTTGGCGGCGGGCGTGGTGGACGCAGTGGGCAGCCTAACGATCAGGGACGAGGTGCGCCTCCGCCGCCCGTCGATACGGCTCGCGATCAACCCGCGCCTCCGTTTATGGTGATGCCGGATCAGCAGGCGCAGCCGGGGCCCGGATTTTCGGAGGGTGGTCGTCCCGCTGGATTTTCCGGCGCTCAGGGTCGTGGTGGTGGAGGGGGCCGTGGTCCGGGCGGACCGTACGTCGAGGCGGCGATTTATCTGAACGGCGTGTCGGTCAGCTTGTCGCCGCTGCTGGCTCAGCTGGGTGTTGGCTGCACGGCGGCATTCGCCCTTCTCGCTGCCGTGATCATCATCGGCCTTCGTTTCCCGAGCTACATGAGCGGTCGGCAGTATGAAGAGGAGCTGGCGCTTGCGCGGCGCGTGCAACGCGATCTCTTCCCGCGCGAAGATCTTCGGGTGACGAATCTCGAATTCGCAGCGCGATTCATCCCGTCGCGGCAAGTTGGCGGCGATCTCTACGACATCTTCCAGACGGACGACGGCGGTGTCGCGATGGTTCTTGGCGACGTTTCCGGTAAAGGCCTTTCGGCGGCGCTGTTGATGGGCGTGGTGCAGGGAGCGGTGCGAACTTCGAGCGACGCGGGTCTGTCTGCCCATCACGAATATGCGGCGGCGCGCCTGAACCATCTGCTGTGCATGAAGACGGGACGCGAGCGATTCGTCAGCCTTTTCTGGGGCTATCTGAATCCGGAAGGAACGAAGCTCAGCTACATCAACGCCGGCCATCTTCCACCGATTCTGGTGCGCGAGCGCTTCGGGCATGCCGACGCGTGGCGCCTGGAACAGGGTGGTGGACCGGTGATGGGCGTGCTTCCCGGCGCAGACTATCGGCAGGCTGAAGTCGATATCAGACCCGGCGATCTTCTGGTGGTGTTCTCTGACGGTGTGTCGGAAGCGACAAATGCCGAGGGCGCGGAGTTTGGCGAAGACGGAATTGTGGAATCGGTGAAGCGCGCGTGGCAGAAGCCCGCAGGCGGCGTTTGCGACAGCGTTCTGGCCGATGTTCGCGAGTTTCTCGGCGATGAACTGCCCCATGACGATCAGACTCTGATGGTGATTCGGCTCGAACGCGTAGCCGATCCGACTGACATTGCACCGGCTGAGGTTGATTCGGAGATGATCGCCTAATAAGCTGAGAGTTGGCCAACGACACCTCACGCCCGGTTCTTATCTACGATGGCGACTGTTCTTTTTGCCGCACGTGGGTTGATTTCTGGCGCGGCCTGACAGGCGATCAGATTGAGTACCTGCCTCTTCAGCAGGCTTCCGAACGCTTTCCCGATGTCCCCATCGAAGACTGCCGAAAGGCTGTCCAGCTCATCAATCCGGAAGGCCGATTCTCCGGCGCGGAAGCCGTCTGCCGATTTCTGGCCGATGTTCCCGGATACGGATGGCTGTTCTGGTGCTATCGCTTTGTGCCCGGCTTTGCGGCCGTGGCGTCGCTCGTATACGGGTTCATCGCCAATCATCGTGGTCCGGCATCGCGCGTAACGCAGGCGCTCTGGGGTAAACGTGTCGAACCCTCCACGTATCACACCGCGTCCGAACTCTTTTCCCGCGTGCTGGCAATCATCTACGCCGTCGCGTTCATCTCCTTCGGATTGCAGGCGCGCGGACTGATCGGGTCCGAGGGAATTCTCCCGGCGCGCGAATTTCTTAGCGCCGTGCACCAGCAGTTGGGAGGCATTGCGATGTGGCGTTTGCCCACCCTGTTCTGGTGGGGCAGCGCCGATCTCACGCTGCTCTCCATTACATGGGGAGGCGTGGCGCTGTCGCTGGTATCTCTTCTGACAAAGGCGCACAGCCGCTGGCAAAGCATCGTCTTCATCGTCTTGTGGGCGTACTATCTCTCCATCGTCAACGCCGGTCAGATATTCATGGGATATCAGTGGGACTGGCTGCTGGTAGAGGCCGGTTTTCTCGCGATCTTCCTTCAGCCCTCAAAACCGCGCGTCTGGCTGTTTCGCTGGCTGTTGTTCCGGCTGATGTTTGAATCGGGAGCCGTGAAGCTCCTCAGCGGTGATCCCTCCTGGCATAACTTCACCGCGCTCAGGTTTCACTACTGGACTCAGCCCCTGCCTACTCCGCTCGCGTGGTACATAAACCTGGCGCCCGGATGGTTCCAGACGTTTTCCGTTGGAGTCGTCTTCGCGGTTGAGCTCGCGCTGCCCTTCCTGATATTTGCCCCACGGCGCCTGAAACGGTTCGGCGGCATCGGAGCCATCGCGTTTCAATGCCTGATCCTCCTGACCGGCAACTACACGTTCTTCAACCTGCTCACCATCGCGCTCTGCCTGTTTCTTTTCGACGACGCTTTTTTCGAGCACTGGAAATTTCCGACAAAGCCCGCGGCTACACGTGCGCCCAACCGGTACGTCACCCGCGTCGTCTGGTCCCTGGTGGCGTTCCTGTCGGTTGTCGAACTGGGCGCGACGATGAACAAACTGCCCGCGCCCGTCGCGCGCGCCGCACAGCAAATCTCTCAATTCGGCTTCGTCAATCACTACGGACTCTTCGCCATAATGACCACGAAGCGCATGGAAGTACAGATCGAAGGCTCTCAGGACGGCCAGACGTGGGAACCGTATTTATTCCGGTACAAGCCGGGCCCGCTGAATCGGGGCTTGTCGTGGGTGGAACCGCTCCAGCCCCGGCTCGACTGGCAGATGTGGTTTGCCGCGCTCAGCAGCGCGCGCGATAATCCGTGGTTCATCCGAATGATGGTCGGGCTTTTGCGGGGATCGAAACCAATTGCCGCCCTGTTTGAACAGACGCCATTCTCGGGTGTGCCGCCGAAATTTCTCCGCGCGACCATTTACGAATATCGCTTCACCTCCTGGGACGAGCGGCAGAAGACCGGCAATTACTGGAAGCGCGAGATTAAAGGCCTCTACTTCCCCGTCGTCAGTCTTCGTGCGGGACAATAAAATCCGAGCCTATGCCCCTGAACAAGCTCGCGGGCCAGCCCGCACCCCCAGGTTTACTGATTGACGTCGCGCGGCTGGAACGAGACTACTTGTCGAACAAGCCAGATCCCGCGAATCCCGCTCAACTCGTCAGTTTCGGCACCAGCGGCCATCGGGGTACGCCCACGAACGCCACATTCACCGAACAACATATTCTCGCCATCACGCAGGCGATCTGCGAATACCGGAAGACAAAAGGCACTACCGGCCCGATTTTCATGGGCATGGATACCCATGCGCTCTCTCGTGTTGCGCAGGAGACAGCGCTTGAGGTTATTGCCGCGAACGGCGCCGATGTCGTCATCCAGCCGGGCGGCGGATTTACGCCGACCCCCGTTGTTTCGCGCGCCATTCTCGTTTACAACCGCGACCGTCAGTCGGGGATGGCCGACGGGATCGTTATCACGCCCTCTCACAATCCGCCGGATGATGGCGGCTTCAAGTACAATCCGCCGAACGGTGGTCCTGCTGACACCGGAGTGACGGGAGCGATTCAGAAACGGGCCAATGAGTTACTGTCCGGCGGCAATCGTGAAGTGAAGCGCATTGCGTTCGCCTCGGCATTGCACGCGGCTACCACTCACGAGCAGGATTTCGTCGCCGGCTACGTGGAAGATCTGGCGAATGTCATCGACATAAAGGCGATACGCGCAGCCGGGGTGAAGATCGGTGTCGACCCGCTCGGCGGCGCGTCTTTACCCTATTGGCAGCCCATTGCGGAACGGTACGGGCTGGATCTTCAGGTGGTCAACAAAAAGATCGACCCGCAGTTTGGCTTCATGACCGTCGATCACGATGGCAAGATTCGAATGGATTGTTCCAGCCCGTGGGCGATGGCCAGCCTGGTGCGCCTGAAAGACAATTTTCGCGTTGCCTGGGGTTGCGATCCCGATTCCGACCGGCATGGCATCGTGACGCCCGGCGCGGGCCTGATGAATCCGAACCACTATCTCGCAGTGGCGATCCGTTATCTCGTAACGCATCGTCCGCAATGGTCCGCCGGCGTTACGGTGGGCAAAACAATTGTCAGCAGCAGTATGATCGACCGCGTTGTGGCGGGACTGGATCGCCGACTGCTCGAAGTGCCGGTCGGCTTCAAGTGGTTTGCCGACGGCCTCTACAGCGGCGCCTGTTGTTTTGGCGGTGAAGAAAGCGCGGGAGCCAGCTTCCTGCGCCGCGACGGTTCGGTCTGGACTACGGATAAGGACGGTCTGATTCTCGGCTTGCTCGCAGCGGAGATTACCGCCGTCACAGGGAAAGACCCCGGCCAGATCTACGACGAACTAACGCAACAATTCGGGACCTTCCGGTACAAGCGCCTCGATACCCCGGCCGACGCTGCACAGCGCGAGCGTCTGAAGAACCTGTCGCCTGGTGATGTCAAAGCAACGGCGCTTGCCGGTAATCCGATCACGGACAAGCTCACGACGGCGAATGGCGCTCCGATCGGCGGCCTGAAGGTAATCACGGAGAAGGGCTGGTTTGCTGCGCGCCCCTCCGGCACGGAAGATATCTATAAGCTCTATGCCGAGAGTTTTGTGAACGAGGATCATCTGACCCAGGTGATCGACGAAGCGCAGAAGATTGTGCTACAGGCTTTGAAATAGTGTTTCGCAAACCCCCGCAACTTACGATCAACCTGCTGGAAGGCTGAAGGTTATGGAATACTGGAGCCGGGTACTTTTTGACGCAGCCTGAAAATACAATTTCAGCGGGAGTCGCCCCGGCACCGACCGAGAACTCCGCGAAGTTTTTCGCCTACACCGGAGCGCGCGTTCAATTCTGGACCGACTTCGCCCGCGGCATTGACAAGTGGAAGCGCGCGCGCCGATATTACCAGGAACGTCTGACGGATATCTATTCTTTCATTGTTCCTCCAGGCATGCGCGTCCTGGAAGTAGGCTGTGGGCGGGGAGATCTGTTGGCCGCCCTAAAGCCGAGTTACGGTGTTGGGGTCGATTTTTGCCCGGCAATCGTCGAACTCGGCCGCCGCGAACACCCGCAATTGCATTTCGTTGAAGCGGACGCCCATAACTTCACCCGCGACGAGACATTTGACTACATTGTCTGCTCCGACCTGCTCAACAATGTATGGGATGTGCAGCAGGTGTTTGAAAGCATCGCCCGGCACTGTCATCCCGGCACGAAGGTGATTCTGAACAGCTATAGCCGGCTGTGGGAACTGCCTCGGCGCGCGGCGGAAGCCGCTGGCCTTGCCCAACCTCAACTGAAGCAGAACTGGCTGGCTCCGGGCGACATCCTGAACCTGATGCACCTCGCGGATTTTGAGCCGATCCGCATCTCGCCGGAAATCCTCTGGCCGTTCGAAACGCCGCTGCTCCATCGGCTTGCCAACAAGTATCTGGTCAGAATACCCCCGTTTCGCTGGTTCAGTCTGTCCAACGTAATCGTCGCGCGCCCCGCGCCGCGGCCGATCGCTTCGGAACCCGTGGTGACCGTGGTCGTTGCCGCACGGAATGAGGAAGGCAACATCGCGCAGATTTTTGACCGGGTTCCGTCGATGGGGGCCGGAACGGAACTGATCTTCGTCGAGGGTGGGTCAAAAGACGATACGTGGGGCTCGATTGAGCGTGAGATTGCGCGTCGGCCGCACGTCAACGCCAGGCTCTTCCGGCAGCAAGGCAAGGGAAAGGGCGACGCCGTGCGCAAAGGCTTCAGGGAAGCATCGGGGGAAGTATTGATGATCCTCGACGCGGACATGACAGTCGCGCCGGAAGATCTGCCGCGTTTTTATGAGGCCTGGAGAAGCGGGAAAGCTGAGTTTGTGAACGGCGTGCGGCTGGTATATCCCATGGAAGACCACGCGATGAGGTTCTTCAACCATGTGGCCAACAAGTTCTTCAGCCTTGCCTTCACCTGGCTACTAAGCCAAAACGTAAAAGATACCCTCTGCGGCACCAAGGTTCTGAGTCGTCGTAACTATGAGATCATCGCAGCCAATCGCGGGTATTTCGGTGAGATCGATCCTTTCGGCGACTTCGATTTAATTTTCGGCGCTGCCCGCTACAATCTGAAGATCGTCGATATGCCCGTTCGATACGGAGAGCGTACTTACGGCGAAACAAATATTCAGCGCTGGAGCCACGGCATGTTGCTTATCCGGATGGTGATAAAAGCGATGCGCAGGATCAAGTTCGTCTGAAAGTGAAGAGAGATGAAAAAAGCGCTGATCACGGGTATTACAGGGCAGGACGGCTCGTTTCTGGCGGAGTTATTGCTTGAAAAGGGCTACGAGGTACACGGACTGATTCGCCGCGCTTCCACATTTAACACGGAGAGGCTGAACGCGATTTATACGGATCCGCACGAGCGCGGCACGGCTCTGTTTTTGCATTACGGCGACGTGACCGACGGAACCGGACTTCGACGCACCATTGAAAAAGTGCGCCCCGATGAGATTTATAACCTGGCAGCGCAATCGCACGTCCGGGTCAGCTTCGATCAGCCGGAGTATACGGCCGACGTGGTTAGTGTGGGAGCCCTGCGCCTCCTCGAAGCGGTACGCGATCACATCTCCGTCAGCGGCCGGAACGTGAAGTTCTACCAGGCGGGCTCTTCTGAGATGTACGGCGTGGCGGCCGCGCCGCAAAACGAGGAAACTCCTTTCCATCCGAGGAGCCCCTACGCGGTGAGTAAAGTTGCCGCGCATTGGTACGCCGCGAACTATCGGGAGGCCTATGGCATTTTCATCGTGAACGGAATCCTCTTCAATCACGAATCCGAACGCCGCGGGGAGACCTTCGTAACCAGAAAAATAACCCGGGCGCTGGGCCGGATCAAAATGGGCCTCCAGGACAAGCTGTTTCTGGGCAACCTGGAATCGCGGCGGGACTGGGGTTTCGCCGGCGACTACGTACAGGCAATGTGGCTCATGCTGCAGCAGCCCGAACCCGACGATTTCGTGGTAGCGACGGGCGAATCGCATTCCGTGGCCGAGTTCCTCGACGAGGCATCCGCCTGCTGCGGTCTCGACTGGCATAGCTTCGTCGAGACCGATCCCCGCTACCTTCGCCCCACGGAGGTCGATTTCCTGCTCGGCGATTCGTCGAAAGCGCGGCAAAAGCTCGGCTGGGTGCCCCGCGTCAATTTCAGGGAATTGGTGCGCCGCATGGTCGCGCACGATCTGGATCAGGCGCATCAGGAGCGTACTCTCGCCGATGCGGGCCATAAATCCGTATCGCGGAGAATTTCCCATGGATAGCCAGAGCGTTATCTTTGTGGCCGGTCATCGCGGGTTGGCTGGCTCGGCGATCGTTCGTGCGCTACGCGGAGCCGGCTATAATAATCTCCTGCTTCGGGGCCACGACGTGCTCGACCTGCGAGTGCGGTCCCAAGTGGATGAGTTCTTTGCCTCCACTCACCCGGAATACGTCTTTCTGGCAGCGGCCAAAGTAGGAGGGATTCTCGCCAACAGCACTTATCCGGCGGATTTCCTGTACGACAATCTCGCCATTCAGACCAACGTCATCGATTCCGCATGGCGGCATGGCGCGCGCAAGCTCCTTTTTCTGGGCTCTTCATGCATTTATCCCAAGCTGGCGCCGCAACCCATTCGCGAAGAGTACCTCCTGACCGGAGAACTGGAGCCGACCAACGAATGGTACGCGATTGCCAAAATCTCCGGTATTAAAATGTGCCAGGCTTATCGGAAACAACACGGCTTTCCCGCGATTAGTCTGATGCCAACCAACCTTTACGGGCCAGGAGATAGTTTCGATCTCCAAAACTCCCACGTTCTGCCCGCGCTGCTCCGCAAGTTTGTGGACGCCGCCGAGAGCCAGCCCCCGGAAGTGATCGTCTGGGGCAGCGGCTCACCGAGGCGGGAGTTCCTCCACGTGGACGATCTGGCGGACGCGGCGTTGTTCCTGATGCGCAATTATGATTCGCCCGAGTTAGTCAATGTAGGCACGGGCGAAGATCTGACGATCCGCGATCTGGCGGAGAGGATTTGCCGTCTGACCGGCTATCGGGGCCAACTCAGATTCGATTGTTCAAAGCCGGATGGAACACCCAGGAAACTGCTGGATGTTTCGCGTCTGGCCGGGCTAGGCTGGAAGGCGCGCATCTCTCTGGATCGCGGGCTTGAAGATACTCTCCGCTGGTATTCGGCAAATCGGGCTGCGGCGCAGCCACGGTGAACCCCAGGGGTTTGCTCGTCACGCGCGCACGGGGGCGGCATCAGGCGATTCCACGACGGGATCGATCAGCCTGCGTTTCCGGGCTACCGAGGTGATGGCGAGCGCGGCAATCACCGTGTAATAGCCATCCAGGGGAAACCTGTATCGATTGTTTTCAAAAGTCGCCAAAAAATTCGAGACGGTGGTACAAAAGAGAATCGTAACTACCATGAATCCCAGCACTGTGTGTTCGGGATGCCCGAGGGGTCGCTGCCGCGACAGCAACTGGCGCGACGCCCAGAACATCAGGACCGTCAGCCCGATCATTGCAAAGATGCCTGTATAGGGCACGAGAGGAAGTACGCCTTTCGAAGCCCGGATGGCGCGGAGATCTTTCCGGGTCGGAGCCTGGCGGAACTGGCCAAATACGACTTCACTATACATACGGTCAAATGGCTGGAGGATGGAACGTTTCGCATCGAACGCCTCATAGTCGGTTGCGGGAAGAAAATATGTAAACCAAGCGATCGCCACGGCGCGCGCGTATGCCTGCGGATAGTGAAGCCAGACAGCTTTTGAATTGGCGAAATACAACTGGTGTAACTGCAGATACAAAGGATTGTTGAAGTTCGGGTGCCCCGTTGAAGTTTCCGCCTGGTCCAGAATCGGAATTCCCGTAGCGGGAATGGGGTGGATAAAAGCCGAATACTCCTTCAGTGAACTGAACGGACGGATCCGGGCGAGCGGCGTGAGTACCCCCTGCCGGATTAGTCGGTCCGCCTCGTCGGGGGTCAGCTGAAAAGTCGTCGTGGTGCCCGTATTCATTCCCGCCCAGGTGCTGGTAGTGAATGAGTGAAACAGAATCCAGTTCTTCGTCTGCAGCGCCAGAATCAAAAGCAGCGCGGGTAAAACACCCCAAAAGACAGCCTTCCGTGCCCGCGGCATCACGGTCGCGAGAGCTGCCGCGATTAATAGGACGAACAAAATATGGAAAATATTGCGGACCATGGTGAGCGCGAACAATATGGCAAAGAACATCAGCGCACGCCGCACCGACGGGACCTGGCAAAAGCGATACAGCGCGATCGCCGCCAACAGGAGCAGTAAAAGTATCGGGTACTCGTAAGAAGCCAGGTTCTCGTACATCACGCAGCCGGGACTGATAAGAAAAAGCGTTGTCAGGCCGGCGCTGACGATCTCGGGGACGCGAAACAGCCTCATAAGATGCATGAGGCAGAGAGTGATCGCCAGACCGAGAATCAGGTAGATTACCTGAAGAGCCACCGCGTATGAGGTGGGAAACGTCTTCAGGACCACGCCGAGCGCAAGACTGAACCCCGGAGGCTGCATGTGGAGATAGAACAGACTTTGGAGAAGCCGGGTCTTCATCAGAACGGGATCGATGTTCTGCCAGTAATTGCCTATCGGGGACGAGTCGAAGCGGACGCCGGCGTGCCAGTAGAGAATCCTGGAAATCACGAACGCCGCAAGCGCAAAAAGAATTCCGGGTGAAACCAACCGGCTTTCAGCGTTTTTTACTGCGACAGTTTCTACCATGTATTGAAATTGCAGACCTCATGTACCAATGGCATTCATGGTACGCCCGTTCCGGGATGCGTCCTCTATTGTCAAGATACAAGACGATTCCTGTTGCCTGGATCTGTTCCCCTTGCCCTCAGGCTCATCTGGCATTAAAAAACTGAGAAGACGTCAAGTCAGCACCGCTGCCATAATAGTTGCTGAGGATCGTTTTCGTCATCGATGTGCGGGATTGCGGGGTATGTTTCCAGCGGGGCACCGGCCGACCGGCAAATCGCACAGAGGATGTGCGACCAGATCCGGCATCGGGGTCCCGACGACGAAGGTTTCTACGTGGATCGGCATTGTGCGCTTGGCATGCGCCGGCTGAGCATCATCGATTTGGCGGGCGGGCACCAGCCGATCTCCAATGAAGATGGATCCGTCTGGGTTGTCTTTAATGGCGAGATCTACAATTATCGGGAATTGCGTGGGGATCTGATCGCCAGAGGACACAGGTTTGTCACCAACAGCGATACCGAAACCCTGGTTCACTTATATGAACAAGAGGGACTTGCGGGCATTTCGAAGCTGCGCGGGATGTTCGCCAGCGCGATTTGGGACACGAAGAAGAAAAAGCTTCTTCTTTCACGCGACAGGTTCGGCAAGAAGCCTCTCTACTATGCCCAGGTGCGGGAAGGATTTTATTTTGGAAGCGAATTGAAGTGCCTCAGAGCAGCCGGCCTTTCTCTGGAAATGGATTCCGAGGCGATCCGGCTCTATCTGCAGTTCGGATATGTGCCGGATCCCTGGAGCGCCTTTGCCGGAGTCAAAAAGCTATTGCCGGGCCACTGGCTGACTCTGGACGAAAACGCGAACATCGAAATGGGCAGCTATTGGGAAGCGCCCCCGCCGTGCGAGGATAATCCAGGCTTGTCCGAAGCGGATGTATGCGCCGAAATCCGCCGGGCTTTTGACGACGCCGTTCGCGTGAGGATGATTGCCGATGTTCCTCTGGGGGCCTTCCTGAGTGGCGGCATCGATTCCGGTCTTGTCGTTGCGTCGATGGCGCTGCAATCCCGCCTGCCCGTTCGCACATTTGCGATGGGGTTTGAAGAGCAGGATTTCAATGAGCTGCCTTACGCGAGAATGATCGCGGCAAAATACGGCACCGAGCACCATGAACAGATTGTGAAGCCCGACGCCGTCGATCTGGTACCACGATTGATCCGGTATTTTGACGAGCCGTTTTCTGACGCGTCCGCCGTACCAACCTTCCTGGTTTCCCAATTTGCGGCGCAAAGCGTCAAAGTTGTGCTGAGCGGCGATGGCGGCGACGAGTTCTTCGGCGGTTACCCTTCCTTCTTTGAAGCGGACGGTGGGCGTCGTCTCGATGCAGTACCGCAATGGACGCGAGCTCTTCTCTCGAAAACTGCCGATCTTCTCCCCTATTCCGCACGCGGTAAAAACCTGTTGCGCGCCATCAGCCGCCCAAATCCACTGGAACGCTATTTTGAGTCGGTCAGCTTCAGCGCTTACTCCCTCCGCCGGCGGGTGCTGAATCCCGAATGGATGCTGCCTCCCGATGCCGCCACGCTGCGCGCGCTCTTCGGAAAAGCTATCCTGCCGGACGAATACGATTGCGTCTCCCAGGCGATGCACTTCGAAGCGACGGCGAAACTTGCCGGCGATATCCTTGTCAAAGTAGATCGAATGTCGATGGCAAACTCTATCGAAGTGCGGTGCCCTCTGCTGGACCATCCTTTGGCGGAGATGGCGAATCGCATACCCAATCGCTGGAAAATGGCTAACGGTAAAGGAAAACAAATTCTCCTCAAAGCGCTCGGCAACCGGCTTCCGCCTGAATTACTGACCCGTCCCAAATCGGGTTTTGGTATTCCGTTGGCGCAGTGGCTTCGCGGGCCGTTGAAGCCAATGCTTTGGGATAGCCTGACATCCGGAGCCTTTCTGGGCCGCGGCTTTACTACCGCCAGCCGTATGACTGCTGTGCTGGAGGAACACGACAGCGGACGCCGGGACAATTCCTATTTCCTTTGGTTGTTGCTCATTCTGCACCTTTGGCTTGTGGACCGCGAAGCTCGCCTGCCGGAGTTGTGCAACCCGGAGATGGCTTCCAGCCTGTGACACCGGTTTCCGCCAACGCGAGTGACGAGACACCTCACCGGACTCGTCGTTACCTGACCAACGTCCTTTGGACGTGGCTTGGTGTCGCTGCGGGAATCGTTTCCGCCACTCTTCTTCAGCCCTACACGATCAGAAAGCTTGGCGACGTCGATGTCGGTATCTGGATGCTGGTTCTCTCGGTGGTCGAGTATTACTGGCTGATCGATCTCGGGTTCCGGTCCGCCACATTGAAGATGTCCGCCGAGTATCGGGCACTGGAACAACCGGACAATCTGAATGAGCTCCTGAGTACCGGTATCGCGTACTCCTCCATTATGGCCGCCGGGATTATTGCCCTCGCGGTGATTTGTTCACCCTACGCCGAGACGCTGTGGAAGGTGGACGCTATGGACAGGTCAGTGTTCCGGGATCTGATTCTGATTGCCAGTACCAGCTGGGCACTGGGGATGATCTTCAATGTTTTCGGCGCCTGCGTCGAGGGCTATCAACGATTTGACCTTCTCGGACGGATCTGGATTACAACAACCGTTGTTCGAAGCTCGGGGGTATTTCTGGTGCTGTACATGGGCAAAGGCCTCCTGGCGATGGGCTTCATCCTGCTTGGCGCGCAACTTCTGAGCTATCTGCTCACTTATCTGAGTTTTCGCCGCGTCGCCCCGCACGCGCGTATCACCTGGCATCTGGCGAGCTTTTCGATGCTGAAGCAGATGGTTTCATACGGTATTCACACCTTCACGACCATTGTTTCGACGCGTTTGCTCAACCAGGGACTCCCGGCCATTATCGGGTACTTTCTCCCGGTTCAGGCGGTGGCCTACTACTATACGCCGATGAAAATCATGGACTACGCTACGGACGGCATCGGCCGGGTATGTCAGGTAACGACTCCCAATGTGACGGAGCTGATGGCAAAGAATCGCCTGCCGGAGGTAGCTCAATTGGGAGTTTACGCCAACCGGTACTGCCTCAGCCTTTTCCTGCCACTGGTTTCGTTTCTGCTCGTCTACGGCTTTGAAACGTACAGCCTGTGGGTGCATCGCCCGAGCTTCGCGGCTGCAAGCGCTTACCTGTTGCCGGTTATGGTAATCGCGCATGCGATCGTGGCGGGACAAGCCAATTCGATCGCGATCCTGTTCGGCCTCGGGAAGCACAAAACTTACTCCCGATGCCTCCTGGCGGAAGCGCTGATCACCGCCGGAGGGATGGCAGTGGTGCTGCCCCGCTTTGGCCTGTATGGTGCTGCCGTGCTGGCGGGCACAATGATGGTCCTGGACCGCGCCTTCGTCGCCTGTTTTCTGGTGTGTCGCGAACTGGAAATAAGCTTTTTTTCGTATGCCGCGAAGATCTACTTAGCACCGGTATTGATCGCCGCCGGGTCCGGTCTGTTTTTATTGTGGATCAAAAAAATGTGGATCGCCGGACACACATGGCCCCAGCTGATCCTTGCCGCCGTTATAATGCTGATTCCCTATTCAGCCCTGACATTTCGTTTCTGCGTGGCCGAACATCATCGCGAGTTTTTTTGGGGTCGCCTGCGATCTCTGTTGGCCCGCAAACGGAGCGTCGGCTGATCCTGATGGCAGGATGCTGAAAAGGTGGCGGACTCAATTTCTTCCCCGCAATAGACGGCAAACTGCCTGTTTGCTGTTGCGGCTTTTGAGCACGCGGCTACGCCTGCATTCCCCCGGATCGGCACCCTTGCCGTGGTGATCCGACTTTCGCCGCCGGTGGTATCCTCAGGAATCCAATGACAGCCAATCGTGTGCTCGCCGCCGCAAAGCGTCTCTTCGCGCGTTTGTCGATGCTGTTTACGGTTACCTGCCTGATCCTCCTGTTCACTCCGGTAGCAGGCTGGTATGCCCGTTTACTCGCGGGACCCTGGAACGATCCCGACGGCGATATTCTCATCGTTCTTACTTCGGATGAACAGCCTGACGGAATCATCGGTCTCGCGTCGTACGGGCGTGCCGTATATGCCGTACGCGCGTGGCGCGAGGGCCATTTCCGCGCTGTCGTCGTCTGCGGAGGGAATACGAAAGGCGGCCACGCGTCTCTGGCAGCCGTTATGGGCCAGTTCCTCGTGGCGTACGGAATTCCGAAAGAGAAGGTCTTCCTGGAAGAGCGTTCCACGACTACCCGGGAGAACGCCTTCTTTACCAAAGCATTGATTGCTTCGTGGCCCGGGAAGCGGGTCCTGCTGACCAGTGACTTCCATATGTTTCGCGCCTACCGCACGTTTGAAGCGGTTGGTTTGGAAGTCTCGCCCCGGCCATTCCCCGATGTCCTGAAGCATCAGACCTCCCGGGTCTACCGTCTCTCCGATTCATGGGGTCTGCTTCTCGAAACCGCTAAAATCGGTTACTACTGGGAACGTGGATGGATTCACCTGCCCTGACCGATCAGACAGCGCCGGTCTCCCCGGGAAGCGCCGCCAGAACGGACCGGCGCAACGCATCCTCACCGCCGAGCGAGAGCGCGTATTTCGCACCGGCCCTGGCGTAGCGTTCCCGCAGGTCCTGGTCTTCCCACGCCCGGCGAATTGCCTCGCGGAGTGCGGAATAATCTCCCGCCGGAACAACAATCGCCTGCCTGTCGTCGAGGACATCGCTCACGCCCGGGCCCGAACTGACGATGACGCACTTGCGGGCGGCCATCGCCTGCAGGTAGACTCCGATGCCCGCCTGGGTAGCGATACCGGGAAGCAACGGTATTACGACCAGCCGGGCGCCTGCAAGAAGGCCGGCAAACTCCTCCGCGCTGGTTTCGCCGCGCAGGATCTCGACATTCGCGGGAACAGAAAGGCCGCGCAAAGAGGAGCCATTCGGCGCCAGCTCGGACTCCCTGCCGATCACCAGCTTTAGCGGGTATGCCGTGTCTTTGACCGCTTCAAATAATGCGGCGAAATCCCGGCGAGATCGCCCGCCGGAAAAGATATAACCCTCATCGCGTGTGGGAGCGGCCAGGATAAGCTCCCATGCGTTCACTTTGAAGGGAATATAGTAAAACTTCGACGATGGAACCCCGAACTTTTGTTCGAAAACGGCGCTGTCTTTGAAGTAAACCAGACATCGGGACACCCGCCTGAGAGCCCAGGCTATTACCGGGTCCAGCCATGGCCGCCGGTTATTTTCGGCAAAGAAATCGAGCGTTGTAATCTGACACCGGTGAAACGGAATCAGAGAAAGAAAAACACTGAAGAAGAGGATCTCCGGCGCAGCGAAATAGATTACGAGATGCTGCGAACGAACCGCCGAAGACAATAAGAGGAAATTTCGCTTCCACCATTGCGGGAAGGAATCTACAGGGAAACCGGAGACGATCACGCCCGAAGGAGCGACCCGCTCGAGGCCGGGGAGATTCGTTGTAATTCTCATGTCCGTCTTCGGGGCGCGCCGGGAACCTGCCCCAGGAGAACAGTTCCACTATCGATATTCCGCCGACGGAAGAGCCACTCTGTCCGCTGAACGCAGCTTTTCAAGAATACCATAACCGATTTAGAAATCGGGCAAAACCGCGGGGATTTTTGATGTAGTAAAGATCGTATTCCAGCTTCATAATGGCGTCATTATCCATAGGCCTTTCGAAAGCATTTTGCTGAAGGGGAGCCGGTTTCGCGGAGGCCGGTTCCCGTCTGGTTCCAGCTACGTCCGGGTGGCTATAATGGACGGCAGACGGTGGCAAACCTATGTCGGACGAGGAATTTCTGGCGCGCTTCGCGGAAGTGGTGGGACAGGAGCCTTCGTCGTTGAATTTTTCGACGGATCTTCAGTCGCTGGAGGGTTGGGACTCCGTTGCGTATCTCGGCACGACGGTGATGATCGACGAAAACATGGGCGTGGCAGTTTCGCCGGAGATCTTCGTCGATGCGGTTACCATCGGCGACATACTTGCCGCCGCGCGCGTGGCCCAGGAATAGCGAATGCCTGGAAGCGCTTTGGTGGGCGTCAATTACACCCTCGGTTCCGCGAGTCTGACGTACGAGGATATTGAGAACCGGTTCGGAGTTGCCGCCGCCGCCAAGGTTCTCAAGGGATCCGGCATCCGCAACCGCCGTGTCGCGCCGCCCGGAGTGTGTGGCTCCGATATGGCCTTTCAGGCCGCCAGCGAGTTGCTGGAGCGTCGGCCCGGAATGCGCGAGCGGATCGATTTGCTGATCCACTGCACGCAATCGCCGGACTACCAACTGCCCACCACGGCCTGCCTGCTTCAGGATCGCCTGCAACTGAGCAGGAACTGCGCCGCCTTTGACATCAATCTGGGTTGCAGTCAGTACGTCTACGCGCTTTCGGTGGCTCATTCGATGCTGTCGAGCGGCGTGGCACGATGCGCACTGGTTACCACCGGCGACACCATGTCGCGCACTGTCCATCCGCAGGACCGGGCCATCGTGCCGATTCTGGGCGATGCAGGATCGGCGAGTCTGCTGGTTCCCGCAGGGCCGGGCGCGGACGAAGCGGGTTTTTCAGGCTTTGAATTGGGCACCGATGGCAGTGGGGCAAAGCATCTGACCATACCCGCCGGCGGCACGCGCCGGCCACTCAGCGCGGAAACGGCCGTCGAAGTCACAGACGCCGACGGGAGCACCCGTACGGCGGAGAATCTGTATATGAACGGCGCAGGCATCTTCCATTTCGCTATTACGGTGGTTCCGTCCACCATCCAGAAGTTGCTCGCGAAACTGAACCTGACGCTCCACGATCTCGACCTTGTGCTTTTCCATCAGGCGAATCAATACATGCTCGACTACCTGCACAAGAAACTTCACATACCGCCGGAAAAGGCATTCTGTTACCTCGAAAACGTGGGTAACACGAGCGGATCCACGTTGCCGGTTTTGCTGACAGAAGCGATCCGGCAGGGCAGGGTGAAGGCCGGCGCGAGAGTTCTGATGATCGCGTTTGGCGTCGGTCTGTCATGGGGCGCCACGGTCTTCCGTGCGTCGCCGGAACTGATTGTGGAGGCAGGGTGACAACGGTATGAGCGAGTTTGCGGGCAAGCGATTTCTGGTGACGGGTGCCTCCTCGGGGCTCGGAAGGGCCTGCGCGGAAGGTCTCGCGCACGACGGGGCTGAACTTATTCTGCCGGGACGCCGCGAAGAGGTTTTACGGGAAGGATTTCCCTCCCCCCATACGGTTCTGGCGGGCGACCTGCGGGAAGAGGAATTCCATAAACACATCGCGGCCAGCCTGAAAAGTGCGGGCCGGAAACTCAATGGCGTCGTTCTGGCGGCCGGGATGCAGGATATCCGACCTCTGATGATGGAATCCGCCGCTTCAATGGCGAAGACCTGGGAGGTGAACGTTTTCGGTTCTCTGGGACTGCTGGCGCAACTGCTCAAACTGCGGCTTATCGAAAAGGGCGGCTCCATCGTGTTGTTTTCTTCCGCGGCCGCGTCGGCAGGCGGAGCCGGTCTGGTGAGCTACGCGGCATCGAAGGGGGCTATCGAGGGCGCCACGCGATCGCTCGCGGCGGAGTTGGCCTCGCAGCGGATCCGCGTGAACGCAGTGGCGCCGGGAGTCGCGCGCACGCCGATGTCGGAATCCTACCTGCACCGCCTGACCGGGCAACAAGTGGCCAACGTGGAGCAGGATCATCCGTTGGGATTCGGAATGCCGGGGGACGTAGCGGAGCCGGTCAGGTTTCTGCTGTCAGATGCGGCCCGCTGGATTACCGGTACGGTATTGGCGGTCGATGGCGGCCTCACCAGCCACTGAGGAGTGAATGAATTTATGTCCGTACCTCCGGCGGATCTCCGCTACGAAGACATCGATATCGGGATGACGCGGTCATTCCGGCGCTTCATTTGCGAGGCGGATGTGGATGCGTTTGCGCAACTCTCAGGCGACGTCAGCCCGCTGCACACCTCGGACAGTTACGCCGCCAGGCAATCGCGATACGAGCGGCGTCTCGTACACGGCATGCACCTGGCCTCCCTGGTATCCTGCCTCGTGGGTATGCATCTGCCGGGGTTCCGCAGCGTGTGCCTGGCACAACAATTCGATTTTGTTCAGCCAGTCTACGCGGACCAGGAGCTGGAAGTAACGGGCGAAGTCATCAGCAAGCAGGACGCTACCCGCACGATCGTGCTGCGTACGCGCGTTATGCTGCCGCCCGACCGCGTGTGCGTCAAAGGGAAGGCGATCGTCCAGGTATTGGACTCCGAGAGGCAATGAGGCCGCAGGGGGATTGGAGCTATTGGCCGGTCTTGGCCTGGATCAGGCGCAGGAGATCGGAAACGCTCTTCGTATCCGTGACTTCATCGATGGAGAATTTGATGCCGAATTCTTCCTCGAGGCCGATGATCAGTTTGACATGAGCAAAGCTATCCCATTCGGCGAGATTCAGCTGCGAATGTCCGGCGGACAGCTGGAAGTCTTCGTTATCGAGCACTTCACGAAAGATACGCTGGAGTCGGATAAAGTCAGGATTCAAGAGGCGGTTTCCCCGGCGGCGGCATTCCCAACTTATCATACGGACAGACTATGAACCAGGGCATTACCGGACGGATCGTGTCCGCAGTCGGGCGCGCGGCAGCGGAGCCGGGTCCCGCGGAGCTGCAGGCGATGCGCGATCTGGCCGAAACCGCCGTGGCGCAGGGTGAATGTGACGCGGCATTGGTGGCGATCGGGCATGAGACCAGCGCCCTCGCGATATGGACGCGGGCGGCGCTTCTGGAGGCGAAGGGCAACGCCACCGAGGCTCTGGCCGCAATCGAAGGCATGCCGGAGCTTCCCTGGGGCGATGCGCGCGCGCAACGTTGGCTCGCGATCTCACGCCTCCGCGCCCGGCTGGGTCAAGCCGAGGCTGCCACCGCGCTGCGCGAAGCCGTGCGGGCCGCGTCAGGCTATCGCACTCTGCGCCAGACGGACGCGGCATTGCGCCGGCTGCGACGTTCGGGTTCAGACACCGCTTCGAAGCCTCCGTATCGCATCGCGGTGCTGAGTTCGTTCAACGCGGACTTCTTCCCGGAGGTTCTGCGGCCGTTGCTATTCGCCGCGGGCCTGGAGGCGGAAATTCTGGTCGGCCCCTTCGGTCAGGTGCAGCAACCTCTGCGCGTGGGCAATGCCGCGCTCGATGAGTTCCGTCCCGAACTCGTGGTGCTCGCGACGGACTGGCGCACCGTGGATACCGCAACTTCGGCTGAGGCTCACGTTGCGGAACTGCGACAGCTCTGGCGTATTTGCCGCGACCGGTTCGGCGCGGCGGTGATTCAATTCAACTACGAGATTCCCACCGTGGATCCAATGGGCCGGTTGAGCCGCCTGTTGCCGGATGGCCGCCGGCGCCTGCTGGAGGCCGTGAACGCCGCCTTGTGGGATGCCGAGGCGCAGCAGGCCGAAGCCGTGATCCTCGACGTGGAACAACTCGCGGGGGAGTTCGGCAAGACGCGCTGGAACGACGACGCCGCATGGGAGATCTCGCGCCAATACCCATCCACCGCGGCGCTGCCCGCGCTGGGGCGGCGTCTAACGGCGCTGGCGCGCGCGCTGCTGGGGATGACCTCCAAGTGCCTGGTGCTGGATCTCGATGGGGTAATGTGGGGCGGCGTCATCGGCGAAGACGGCTTGAACGGCATCCGCATCGGAGGCACGGGCTCGGGCGCTGCCCACGCGGCGTTTCAGACTTACTGTAAGGGTCTGAAATCGCGAGGCGTGCTGCTGGCGGTTTGCTCCAAAAACAATCCGGAAGATGCGCTGCTGCCATTCCGCGAGCATCCCGAGATGATCCTGCGCGAGGAAGACATCGCTGTGTTCATTGCCAACTGGGCTCCAAAAGAGGAAAATCTGCGCGCGATTGCGGCGCAGATCAACATCGGACTCGATAGCCTGGTATTCGTGGACGATAATCCTGCCGAGCGCGAGCGTGTACGGCGGAGCCTGCCGATGATAGAGACTCCCGAACTGCCCTCCGACGCCAGCGGATTTGCCGCGGCGCTGGATGCGACTCATCTTTTTGAAACTCTCCGCTACACCGCTGAGGACGCATTGCGGACCGCATCGATTCGCGCGGTTTCGGACCGCGCGGCACTTGCAGCCGACAGCGCGGACCCCACGGCGTTCCTGCACGGTCTGGAGATGAAACTGCAGGCGCAGCCTTTCGGCGAAGCGAACCTGCCACGCATCGTGCAATTGTTCAACAAGACCAATCAGTTCAACATGACGACGCGGCGCATTACCGAAGCCGACGCGCGCGAGTGGATGAGCCGCCACGACGTCTTCACGCTTGCCGTGCGGCTGGCCGACCGATTCGGAGATTTCGGCCTGACGGGGGTCATGGTGGCTTTTGAGAGCGAAGCCTCTCTGCGCATCGACAGCTGGCTGATGAGTTGCCGCATTCTGGGCCGCGGCGTAGAGCAGGCTATGTTGGCGCTGGCGCTCGACGAGGCGCGCCGGCGGGGCTGGGGCAGCCTGACCGGCGAGTTCATTCCCACACCGAAGAACAACCTGGCCGCCGGAATCTATTCTCAGTTCGGATTCGCCGCCGATGGAGAGGGCCGCTATCGTCTCGACGTTTCCGACGCCAGGATCGAGGTTCCGGTCTATTTCCGGCTGGTAGTGGCCGCATGACGCCTGAGCTCCCGCTGGAAGTCATGTGCGAGGACACGCGGGAACGCTGCCGCGCCGCTCTCGATTCCGATCTGTTGCGCGCCGTGGCGCGCGTGGCCGGCGGCGAGACGGGTCTCGTCGAACTGGTGAAGCGTACCGGACCTCTTCCCGCGGCATGGATGGCGATCGCGCAAAGGGCAGAAGCGGAGAACATCCCCGATGCAGCGCTGAACGTAGCCCGCTACCTGATGCTCGGCAGAATTCTCGCGTTCTCACTCGACCGTGTTGCCACCCTTCCGGTCCCCAGGGACGTCCGGCACTTCCTCTACGACGAATTCCGCTTCGTCGCCGAGCCGGAGCGGAATTCACTTGACTGTTTTGAGGCCGGAAGCTACGCGCTGGCGGGCCTCTGCCGGGAAGTGTGCCTGGACCGTTTTCCCGCCGGACAGCTTCACTTTGAGGAGAGCGGGTTTCCCCGCAGCTGGTTCGGTCGCATACCTGCGTGGCAGGTATTGCCGATGGCGTGGCATATCTTCGGGCGCATGGGTGGCCGCCGCCCGTATTACATGCCGCATAATGCCCCGCGCAGGAAGTTCTCAGTGCTGTTCCGCGAAAAGGAACAGCGCCGGTCGATGGTCCGTATCGCGCAAATGCTGGAATTGAATCCTCACGTCCACGGCTTCATCGGCGAGGGGTGGCTGCATTCACCCAATCTCGGCGAGGCCAGCCCGCATCTGAAATGGATGATGGAAATCAATCGGGAGCTGGTGGCTCTGGGCGCGGCATACGCCACTCTCGGCCGGCCTCCCGAGGACAGCGGTTTTCTGGTCGGCGATAAGAAGCGGATTTCGCTCTATCGATCGGGCCAGTGGGCGCCGCTGACGGGCGTGCTGGTAGCGCCCCGCGAATCGATGCTCGAGTGGGCGCGGCGGCAGGTACTCTAACCCGTTAGTCCGGGTCCACCGTGTGATAGTTGTGCCTCGGGAACCAGTGCAGCAGGCCGCTGAGCCATCCGTCAAATTCGATCTCCGTCAGGCCGGCGTGATCGCACAACCGAGGCAACATCATGGCGTTATCGCCGGCTGTCGCCAGACCGACCTCACAGGTAACCGCGCTCTCGACTCCCCACTTCTTCAGCCAGTCGGGATATCCGGAGTAATGGACACCGCTCGGGTAGCAAAAGTGGGCAGGCCTTTGGCCTGTAATGTTTTGCAGGCGGCTCGCGTTATCATCGAGTTCGCGGAGAAACGGGGCCTCTTCGCGCGGCGTTCGGTGGCGGTGCGTGTGCAGCTGTAGATCAAGACCGGCGCGGGCGAGTTCAGCGGCTTCGCGCGGGTTCATGATATGCAGCAGGCGCGCGTCCAGAATCTCATCCCAATCCACGCCAATGCTGCGCGCCAGATCCTGGGCAAGACGATCCTTCTCGCGCGCCGAAAGCGCGTTATTCTTCGCGGAATTGTCCAGAATTGCAAGTTCGTTGGCTCTGGATTCGGGCGTCCGCAGATCGATCGTTTTCGAAGCCGGCCCGGCCTCGATAAGGGTTCCGCGCTTCAACCACATCATATAGTCGCAGACCAGGCGAAAGATCGGCCGGTTATATTCGCTGTAGTACGTCGTCAAATAGACCGTTGCGGGAAATTTATATTTTTCCAGCAATGGCCAGGCTTGGGCATAAAAATCGAAAAGGCCGTCGTCAAACGTAATCACTAAGGCTTTCGGGGGCAGATCGTTCGCGTATAACCGGCGGAGTCCTTCGGCAAGAGGAAGCACCTGGTAGCCACTCCCCTGGATCACCTGCAGACGACGGGCAAACTGATCGCGGCTGATGTAAAGACCGGAATTCCACTGATGCTCGTCGCGGAGCGAAACGCCGTGATAACAGAGGATCAGCAAACGCGACGTGCGCCAGCCGGTCCCGGCCACAAGGTCGAGAATCCTGCACCTCTCAAGGCCACCGAGTATTCGCAGTTTCAATGATCGAAGGTTCAAAGTTCAGTCCGCGAACTACTGAGCAGTTTCGGAAAACAACATGACTTTCAGGGTATGAACGACGATGTAGAAGTCGAGCGAAACCGCGAGGTTCTTTATGTAGTAAAGGTCGTATTCCAGCTTCATAATGGCGTCGTCGAGCGTGTCGCCGTATTTGTAGTTGATCTGGGCCCAGCCCGTGATGCCGGGCTTGACGCAATGGCGGTAGTTGTAATACGGAATCTGCTCGGTCAGCGATTTGACAAATTCCGGACGCTCCGGACGCGGACCCACCAGTGCCATTTCGTTGCGAAGTACGTTGAACAGCTGGGGAAATTCATCGAGGCGGAAACGGCGTATCCATTTCCCCGAGGGAGTGATTCGGGGATCGTCCTTGCTGGCCCAGACAGGTCCGGTTGCCGCTTCCGCGTCGACGTACATCGAACGGAATTTATAAAGAGTAAACGCGGATCCATTCAATCCCATTCGGACCTGACGGTGAAAAACCGGCCCGCGCGAGGTCAGCTTCACCACGATCGCGACGATCAGCATCACAGGCGCGAACAGGAGGAGGAGCAAAACAGCGATGGGAATCGAATAAAGCGAGTGCCAGAACAGACTGCCCTTTCGTGGGCCCAGGTCGGAGGAAAAAACCAGCCGTGAGGGACGCATCTCACGGGTTGAAACCCGTCCGAAAGCCGCTTCGAAAGTCACAGCGGCTTCCTCGAAATGGATCCCCGAAAAACGCAGATGGAGCATTTCCGACATGGGAAGTTCCCGGCGCCGTTCCGCCATTCCAACCACAATCATGTCCGGTCTGAGCGCGCCCGCGATGCTGGTCAGGTCCTTGATTCGGCCGACGATTCCGCCGCCGGGCAGTTCGGTGTCGGCATCGCCGTCATCAATGTAACCCAGCACGTTCATACCTACTTCCGGACGGGCGGCGAGGTGAGCCGCGATTTCCTGGCTGACCCGGGATGTTCCCAGGAAGAGCACGCGCTGAAAGCCGATGTACTTCAAAATGACTCGGCTGAAAAATACACGCCACCCGGGAACGAGGATAAGCACAAGAATGCTGCCGAAAATCATTCCCCAGCGGGGAAGGCTCCAGTCCGGTCTTCGGATATACGCGAAGAGAGCCTGGATCAAAAATGCGAGACCGATGATCAGACAGACCTGCTGAAGAAGCAAACTTATCGACTTGACCCGAACATTCGAATACAGGTTTTGGAAATACAGGCCCAGGGCGAGACAAATAACAACCAGAGTGATCTGGATCAGGCCACCCTCGTACAGCAGGAACGTGCCGAGGACAAGATTCGGATTTACAAATTCGCCGACCATCCATGAGCCGACGACGTAGCAAAGGAAGATAAGCGCGATTTCCGAGATGGCCAGAGCGACAATACCGGCCGGAATGAAGGCTCTGAATAGCTGGCGCATATGTCGCTACTGAATGGCGGTCATGGCGAAACGGCCCAGACGATCATTATAGTGTCTCCGTTCGCTGTTACCCATAATTGCTTTGGATTGCGTACTGCGGGCTACGTTATGGCGGGACACCGCACGAGGATATGGCGGAGAGGGGGGGATTCGAACCCCCGGTAGAGCTTTTGACCCTACGACGGTTTAGCAAACCGCTGCTTTCGACCACTCAGCCACCTCTCCGCGAGACGCGACACGGTCGATCAACAGTCTCGATCTTAGCATGAGACCGGGGATCGAACCGTGCGATAGAATGAAGGAACGTGCGCCCGTAGCTCAGCTGGATAGAGCGTTTGCCTCCGAAGCAAAAGGTCAGCAGTTCGAATCTGCTCGGGCGCACCATTTCCTCTCCCTTCACACACCACAGGCCATCGGAATGACGCCAACTCCGGAAACGATACCATGCTGATCAGGGACCGCCTGGCGACCGGAAAACCGTCGATATCCTTTGAGTTTTTTCCCCCGAAATCGGACGAGGCCGCGGCACAACTCGAACAGACCATCGCCGAACTAAGCGCGCTCGATCCGGCCTTCGTTTCGGTTACCTACGGCGCCGGCGGTTCCACGCGGGAGAAGACGCTGGAGATCGTGTCCCGCATCCGGCGGCAAACCGGCATTGAAGCAATGGCGCATCTTACCTGTGTCGGCGCGACGCGGGAAGAGATTGGAGTCGTGGTGGAACGCCTGGTGGGCGCCGGCGTCACCAACATCCTTGCGTTGCGCGGCGACCCTCCACGGGGTGAAAACAGCTTCACTGCCGTGGCTGGCGGCTTCGCCTATGCAAACGAACTGGTAGCGTACATTCGGGAACACCACGGCGTGGCGCTTTCAGTGGGTGGGGCAGCGTACCCGGAGAAGCATGTGGAATGCGTCAATTCGGGGGTGGATCTGGAGAATCTGAGGCGCAAAGTGGATTCGGGCGTCGACTTTCTGATCACGCAGCTGTTCTTCGATAATCCGCAATATTGGAAATTCTGCGAGCAGGCTCGCGCCGCAGGTATCGACGTGCCAATCATTCCCGGAATTATGCCGATCACCAATGCCGCCAGGGTAGAGCGATTCGGCGCGAGCCTGCCCGCTCAGCTCGCGGCTGAGCTGGACGTCCGGCGGGCGGATCCGCAAGCGGTGATGCAGCTCGGCATTGCGCACGCGACGGCGCAATGCATCGATCTGCTGCGTGGCGGCGCGCCGGGAATTCATTTTTATACTCTGAACCGCAGTACGGCGACAAAGGACGTTTTTGCCGAATTGCGCGTGGCGGGCCTCGCCTGACCGAGCCTGCTATACTGGGCACGTTGTGATTTCAGCTCTTCTCATAGTCATTCACGTAGCGGTGTGCGTCTTCCTGATCGTCGTTGTCCTGCTGCAAAGCGGCAAGGCGGCGGATCTTGCCGGGGCTTTTGGCGGAATGGGGTCGCAGACTGCATTCGGCCCGCGAGGCTCGGCTACATTGCTGTCGAAGGCGACTACCATCTCGGCCATTATCTTCATGCTGACGTCGATTTCGCTCTCCATCGTGGCAACGCGGGGCGCGGGTACATCGTCCGCTCCGGTCCTCGAACGCCACGGCTCCAAAACGACGACAAGCGCGCCTGCCACACCTCTGCCGGCGCAGCCGAAGAAATAGAAACAGCAATCGTTTTCCGGCATTGCGGAAGTGGCGAAATTGGCAGACGCACAGCCTTGAGGTGGCTGCGCTCGCAAGGGCGTGGGGGTTCAAGTCCCCCCTTCCGCACCAAATTCTCTAAAACAAAAAGGACTCCCCGTTCGGGAGTCCTTTTTGTTTTTGCACCAGTGAAACACGGGAAATGCCAGGGCCGCCAGCAAGCTCAATTTGGCAACAGCACTGAATCGACAACGTGAATCACGCCGTTCGACTGAAACACGTTACTCTGCGTAATCTTCGAAACGCCGCCCTTTTCGTCTTTCAGGACAATCGATTTTCCATCCATCATCGCCCACAGCGTTCCGCCCGAAACGGTCTTCAGCGCGGCTTTGCCATTGCCCGCCCTGATTTGCTTCTCAATGTCAGCAGCCGACAGCCGGCCCGCCACCACGTGGTAAGTCAGAATCTTCACCAGCGTGGCCTTATTCTCCGGCTTCAGCAGATTGTCCACCGTCCCGGCAGGCAACTTATCGAACGCCGCGTTGACCGGCGCGAAAACCGTAAACGGTCCCGGGCCGGACAGAGTATCCACCAGACCTGCTGCCTTCACGGCTGCAACCAGCGTCGTGTGATCCGCCGAATTCACGGCGTTCTCGATGATGTTCTTCGTGGGGAACATTTCCTGTCCGCCAACGATGGGATTCATTTTAGCGATCGCGGCGGAAGCCACCAGGATTCCCGCGCCAATCATGCAAAGCAAATAGCGTCTGTTCATTTTCGTTTTCCTTTCCCTCTTTCAATCGGGCTCACTGGCTAATACGGGAACGAGCCGCGGTCGGATTGGAGAGAGGCCGGAAAAGAAATCGGGCTATGGAATCTTTCGCAACCGCAGCGCCATGTAAGGCTTACCCGGCAGCTTGATCTTCGTCTTGTCTTCAAAGCTTCCGCTGACGGGCGTAATCGTCATGGCCCACGGATCGATAATCTCCGCCCGGTAACGCCCACCCGGGGGCAGCTTCAATTCATATTCCGCGGGAGCATTGATATCGAAGTAGTAAAGATAATATTCCCCTTCGATTCCCGCAGTCGGATAGTATCTGTCCGCCGTCGGGTTCAGTCCTCCCGGCCCCTCTTCCAGAATTCTGCGCAGGAACGCAATCCGCGCCGGGCTCTCGCCGTGCAACACGCCGCCCTTCGACCACCACAACACATCGTTCGGATCCAGATACGTTTCACCGTGCCCGGCATAAGCTCCCGACACCGTGAGCAGCCAAAAGCGCCGCGTCATCTCCTGCGCCGAAATATTGCCCCATCGCTTTGGGATATTCCCTTCGTACTTCATCTCGTCGAAAACAACCGGCTTCCTGTATTCGCTGAGCCACTCGCCCGCCTTCTCAAGATCCGAACTCTGCACGCTCACATGCGTCACCCACGGTTTGCTGTGGTCGTACATCGGCCCGCTGTTATGAATCGAGCGCAGGTGGCTGTAAGGGTCGCTCTCCTGCACAATGCGGAAGAAGCGATCCCAGTCCGACATCGTCTTCGACTTCATCAGATCGTACTCGTTCGCCATCGACCACCACACGTTACGAAACGACGAGAGCCGCGCCACCACGTACCGTAGATAACGGTCGTCGGCGTCGGATGGCATTTTCGAGTAGCCCCAGCGGTCGTAAGGATGAAACAGAATCAGGTCCGCCTGAATGCCGAGCGCGCTTAACTGGTCGACACGCTTCTCCAGATGCGCGAAGAACTCGGGATTGAAGCGCGTGAAGTCGTTGTTGCCTGCGGCGTCGCGGACGAACGGATAGTACTGCGGCTCGTTCTTGTTGTAGTCGTAACTCTTGGGAAAAATACACATCCGGATCTTGTTAAACGGAGCGGACTTCAGCGTTGCAAGCGTAAGTTCTTCCAGTTGGTCGCCCTGATGGATCCACGCGTAAGCCGTCGTGCCGATCGGATAGTAAGCGGTCCCGTCCGCATACGCGAAATGATAAACGTGGCTGACGGCAACCGGGCCATGATTTCCGGCAGCGGGCTTCACGCAGTTGAACTTCCCCGTCTGACCGTTCAAGGCAGCGATTTCGCTGTGGGTGATGTACGTCCAGCTACCGACAGTATCGGGCATGAAGCGGACGCGCCAGGTGCCGTCGCCATCGTAGAACCCGTCCACGGTGACTGTCCGATGCTCCATGGTGAAATCGGCCCGAATCCCCGATCCGATCCAGGGGTTGCCCGAAATCGGAGCTTTAAAAGTGACTTCAAAGCGGCCCCACCGCTCAGCGTTTCCGGAATCCGCGGCGTGAAGCCCCGTGGCGGCAAACAGAACCCAGATGAGAAATCGCTTCATCGCCGCAATATTAACATTTTCGGCTGAGTATGATAGATACGTGGCAAGAATGCACGGAAAACGCGCGCTGGTATTTCTTCTGTGCGCGGCATTGCTGCTGTGCCTCATCTCCCTGCAACCTGCCGGCGCTCATCCTTTGTGCGCGATCCTGGTTCCGATCTTTGCTTTTCTTCTGGCCCTCACGGCAACATTGTTGCCTGACGATAGTCGCCCGATAGCACTCCAACCTCTTTCATTTCTCGCGACCGGCGGTTGCCGGGCCCCACCCATTCCCCGTTAGACAATTTCAGATCTCCCACCATAGCCGCCTCGCTTAATAACGCGACGGCCGATCCCGCCTGCCCCGAAACTCAGGAGTCGAGTAATGAAACGTCTGCGCAATATATTATTTTGTATTATTCTCGCAGTTGCATCGACAGCAGGAGTACCGATGCGGCAGGACGAGATCGAGGAACTCATGCACGCGATGAACCAGCCTAAGGTCGCCCATACTTTACAGGACGAGCGGCAGAGAGACGATCCCCCTACTCCAGAGCTCCCACAAGGCCCGTCTCAATAAACGCAAACACCGCAGCCGCTGTCACAACGCCTTCCATCGGCAACCGAAGCACGCCCGCCGGAGTGAACTGCGCGCCGCGCGTAGCCGCCACCAGCGCCATCAGCTTTTCCCCGTCCACCGTTGTCTTCTCGTGGAACTTGACGTTCAGCACCGGCCCGCGCCGGTCGATCGCCTCGATACCGATCTTCTCCGCCATCGTCTTGATCGCCGAATAACGCATCAGATAGCGGATATCGTCAGGCACGGGTCCGTAGCGATCCGCGAGCTCCTGCTCGAGCTTGACCCGTTCTTCCGCCGTCGCCGACTGCGCAATTCGCTTATACGCGCGCAGCCGTTGATTCTCATCCGAAATATAGCCGGAAGGAATTCGCAAATCCAGACCCAGATTGAGCGCCGAATGAATTTCCGGAGCCACCTCTTCACCGCGCAACTCGCGCACCGTGTCTTCCAGCATCCGGATATACATATCGAAGCCGATCGCATTGATATGCCCATGCTGTTCGCCGCCGAGCAGATTGCCTGCGCCACGCAGTTCCAGGTCGAGCGCCGCAATGCGGAACCCCGCGCCCAGATCGGAAAACTCCTTGAGCGCCGCCAGCCTTTTGCGCGCCACTTCGGTCAATTCCGTATCCGGCTCGATCAGCAAATAGCAATACGCCCGTCGATTCGAGCGACCCACGCGCCCGCGCAACTGATACAGCTCCGAAAGCCCGTAACGCTCGGCATGCTCGATGATCATCGTGTTTGCCAGCGGAATGTCGAGACCGTTCTCCACAATCGTCGTCGAAACGAACACGTCGTATTCGTGCTTCATGAAGCCCAGCATCACGCGTTCCAGTTCAGCCTCCGCCATCTGTCCGTGTCCCACGCCGATGCGAATTTGCGGGAACAGCTCCTGGATCATCGCGGCGCGCTGCCAGATGGAATCGATCCGGTTATGCACGAAGTAAACCTGACCGCCGCGCGCCAGTTCCATCTCCACTGCGGACCGCACCAGCTCCGGCGTAATCGGAGCCACTACCGTATGGATGGCCAGTCGATCGCGCGGCGGCGTCTCAATCACGGACATGTCGCGCAACCCCAGCAGCGACATATGCAGCGTGCGCGGAATCGGCGTCGCGCTCATCGTCACCACGTCGACTCTGGCGCAGATCTCCTTCAGCCTTTCCTTGTGCTTCACCCCGAAGCGCTGCTCTTCGTCGATGATGACCAGGCCGAGATCTTTCCACACCACGTCCTTCGAGAACAAGCGGTGTGTTCCGAGCGCGAGATCCACTTTGCCCTCGGCAAGATCCTCCAGGCCGGCCTTGATCTCCTTCGCGCTGCGGAAGCGGCTGAACATTTCCATGCGAACGGGGAACGATTGAAAGCGTTTTTTAAACGTCTCCAGATGCTGGAAGCACAGGACCGTCGTGGGCGCCAGCACCGCCACCTGCTTGCCATCGCCCAGCGCTTTGAACGCCGCGCGCATCACGACCTCGGTTTTGCCGTAGCCAACGTCCCCGCACAACAGCCGGTCCATCGGCTGCCCGCTCTCCATATCGCGCTTGATATCGGCAATCGCAGTCTTCTGATCGCGCGTCTCCGTAAATTCGAACGCATCTTCGAACTCGCGCTGCCAGTTGCTGTCGGCGGAAAAAGAAAAGCCCTGCGCGAGCTTGCGCTGCGCGTAAAGCTTCAACAACTCTTCCGCCATATCGCGCATCTTTGTCTTGATGCGCGTCTTGGTGCGTATCCATGTCGCGCCGCCCATGCGGTCGAGCTGCGGCTTCGATTCTCCTTCGCCGCGAAACCGCTGCACCAGATCCATGCGCGCCAAAGGAACATACAGCTTGTTGCCGCCCGCGTATTCGAGCAGCATGTAGTCGCCTTTGGTGTCGCCCTGCGCAATCTCGCGAATCCCCAGGAACTGGCCGACGCCATGTTCTGCGTGAACCACGTAATCGCCCGTTTTGAGATCGAACTGATCGGCCGAAAACGCGCCCGCGCTCAGCCGGATCGGTTTCGCCGCCGTTTCCGGAGAATCAAAAAGATCTTCCGCGCCAAACACCACCAGTCCCGCTTCGGAGAAGACCGTGCCATGCGCTATATCGCCGCGAATCAACGCCGCCGAAGCGCTGGCCGGCTGAGCGCGTTCGCGCAGATGCTCCGGCACCACGCCCCCGCCCAGATCGATCTGATACGAAACGCTGTATTCCGTAAACACATCCGCAATGCGTTCCAGTTCGCCGGCCGTCGGAGCGAAAAACGCAATCTGCGAACCGCCTTCGATCAGAGTCTTCGCCTCTTTGATGGCGAATTGCAGGTTGCCGTGAAAAGCCAGCGATGGACGGGTCGGAATATGGAAGCTGTTCTCGTCCTCCTGCCCGATTTCGATGAGCCGGGTCTCAAGAACATCGTGCGCCCGCGCCAGTTCCAGAAACGGTTCCCAGCCGATGGTTCCCGCCTCCGCGTGCGCATATTGCGGCGCGGCCTGCAAACGAATCGAGAGCCGGTCCGCCGCGGCCGCAGTCAATTCGGGTTCGTCGATCACGACAATCGGTTTCTGAAAGAAATCGAGAATGGTCGCTTTGCGCGGCTGCACGCCCGCGACCAGAGTCTCCCAACCCGCGAACGCCTCACCCTCGGCGGGGAGGTCGAGTCCGCGCAGCCCCGCCTCGCGCATCCGTCCCGCGAGTTCCGACAGAATCGCGCGCGATTTCTGAAATTCCGTGAGCGGCTGCAGTACGCACTCTGTCAGCTTATGCGTGGAGCGCTGGGTCGCCGGATCGAAGCGCCGGATCGACTCTATCTCATCGCCGAAAAACTCGATACGTACCGGCTCATCCTGCCCCGGCGGAAACACGTCCAGAATTCCGCCACGCAGAGAAAATTCGCCCGCCATCTCCACCGGATCGTGGCGTTCGTAGCCGATGCTTTCGAGATGGGTCGAAAGGTCGTCGAGCGGCATCTCCTCATGGAGGCGCAGCGAAAGCGTCAGTTGCCGGTAATATTCAGGCGGATGCGTGCGGGACAGCGCCGCAGCAATCGGCATGACGACAATGCCCGCATTGCCTTTCGACAGCCGGTCCAGCACATCGGCGCGCGCGGCGAGAATCTCGGCGTGCGGCGACATCCCCTGGCCGGGCAGCACGTCCAGCGCCGGCAACAGGAGGGGCGGCTGCGGAGCATCCATGAGACCGCAGAAGGTGGCGATCGCCGGAAACAATGCTTCCGCCTGCTTGCTGCCATCCGTAATCAGGATCTGCGGGCGGCCCGTCGCCCGGTAGAGGACCGCCGAATAGGCGGCCTTTGCGGTGAGCGTGAGACCGGATAGCCGAAGAACCTGCCCCGGCTTTTCCAGCCGCTGAATCAGCGACTGCAACCCAGCGCTGCGCGCAAGTCCGGAAAATAATTCTTCGATGCGTGGGTTTCGCAAAGTGCTCTTTTATCAGTTTGGCCCAGGGTCTTTCGTCCAATGACACCGGGCGCGGAAATACTAACCGGCGTAGCGATCGCGGCACGCTTCCGAACAGAAGTGAAACACCGTTCCTTTGCAGATCTTCCGGAACGAACTCCCGGCAGCCACATACGTCCCGCAAACCGGATCCTGGTGCAGCAGAGTGGAAGCGGATGCGCCGCCGGAAGGGTCGGATGGGGCCTTCTGTCCGGCTGCCGGATTTCGCGGCTGTTCGGGTCCGCGAAAGGCGCGCGCGATTGTGTGGACCACGGTCCGGATCACCGAGATCGCCACAAAGAACAGAAGTAATCTGGATAGAAAAGCGAACATAAAAATCAGGGGCGCGCTGGAGCTCTCCCCCTGCTAAAGACGCGGCCCACAAAAAAGGGGGCGCCCGCCGCAAACAGAAGCGAAGCGCCCCGATGGAAACCAGCGGCAGTTTTCCGCGCGGCCCGTCGTTACTTACCCTTCTTTGTGGCCTTGGGTGCCGGCGCGTTCGGGTCCCGATAGTTCGTCGTGACGCTGGCGCCGAGCGCGGCAATCAGTTGTTTCGCCGAGTCCGCGTTCGGGCCGTCCGGTTTCAGCTGAAGGTACTTCTGGAGGGCTTCCACCGTGCCCGCCGGCGCATTCATCTTGCCCGTAGCCTGATCCAGCGTCGCTTTACCCAGCAGCGTGGAGCCGTAGTAGTAATACGCTTCCGCATAATTCGGGTCGGCGTCGATCGCCTTTTTGAATTCGTCGATCGCGCCATCGGTCTGATTGCTGTTCATCAGAAGCGCACCCAGGTTGTAGTGATATTTCCCGGCGCCCGGCGGATCCAGTTCCACGGCCCTGGCCAGTTTCACCTTCGCATCGTCCATTTTGTTATTGGCCGCCAGCGCAAGAGCATAGTTGTTGTAGGTCCCGGCGTCGTCCGGAGCGATGATCAGCAGTTTGTCGAAGGCGGCATAAGCTTTGCCATAAATCGCCCCGGCGTCGTCCCCCTTCGCCGCTTTGGCGCTGCCCACGTAGGCTTCAGCCAGTGCGGCCCATACCGCCGGTTGCGTGGGTCCGAGGTCAGACGCCTTGGTCAGCTGCGTAATGGCTTCATCCCACTGCTTGCCTTCGATCGCCGCTTTTCCCGCGCTGAATGTGTCGTTGAGCTCCTTGTTCTTGGCTATCTGAGCTTCGCGTTCTTTCGCCGCCTTCTCATCGTCCTTACTCTCGCCCTTGCCCGACGCTACGGGCGCGGCTGCCATCGTCGCCGGAGCTGCGGCCTGGCCCACCGGCTTCAGCTTGAAATCCAGCGGATCGCCGTTGCCACCCACCGCTTCATATTGCTTCATCTTCTCGCGCAGCTTGCCATCCACCGTCACCGTAACCGAGTACATGCCCGGCTTCATGTTATTGATGTAGTGGCCCTTTTTGTCGCTCTTCGCTTCGACCTTGTTTTTGGTTTCGAAATTCTCGAAACTGACGATAGCGCCCTGAACAGTTTTTCCATCCGAATCGGTGACCACCCCCTGCACGAACGCCTGTTGCGAATAAGCGGGCAGCGCGGAGAACACAAGAGCGATTGCCATCAGAATGAAGGCATTGAAGCGAAACGACATAGGGATTACCTCAACTGAGAATTTGTTCCAAGAAGACTTCAGGATACTACATTCATAGACGGCGGCAAGGCGCAAAAGGCTACAGGGCCGGATCGGGAATGAGCCTTGCGAGACCGGAAACAGGTACAATATCTCCAGACGCATACAGAGCTTCATCCATGCCTAACAAGCTGTTCACCCGGAAGTTTGATTCCTCCATGCCCCCGCGCTCGCGCATAATAACGATCTCGTTCACGAAGATCTCCTGCGCCGTCGCCGCAGCCGCGTTGGTCGCGGTGTGTATTGTTTCCATCGCCCGTGCGCAATCGCAGGCTCCGGCCCCGCCGCAGCCCATCTACCGCTCCGCACCCAGCGAGGTCATCGTACCCGTAACGGCGACCGACTCCAAAGGCCGCTTCATCTCCGACCTCGTCCAGAGCGACTTCCACATCTTCGACGAAGGCCGCGAACAGAAGATCGATTATTTCAGCCACGAGGAAAGGCAGCCGGTCGTCATCGGTTTTCTGATCGATACCGGCAACCGGATGAAGGTGGATTGGAAACGCTATCAGGAATCCACCACCGAACTGATGCTGAACCTGCTGCCTGGCGACAAGAAGTATGCCGGCTACCTGATTACCTATGGAGACACAGCTGAGCTCGTGACCGACACAAGTTCAGACTCGGAAGCGATGGTTCAAAAGATCGGCAAAATCAAGCCGTCGGGTGGCGCCGCGCTGTTCGACGCCATTTATATGGCCTGCACCAGCCGCAAGACGGTGCTGGGCGAGCCTTATGAGCCAAGACGCGTGCTCATCGTCATCGGCGATGGCCACGACTCGTCCAGCAAAAAGTCGCTGCAGGAAGTCGAGGAAATCGCCCAGCGCAATCTGGTGACGATTTACGCCATGGACACGGTCGCTTTCGGTTTTCACAACGACGACGAAGAGAACCTGGCCGGCTTGACTTCGCTCACCGGCGGCAAAATCGAGGCGCCGCTCGGTGAAAACATGTACAAGGACATCAGCGGCTACCTGTCGAATGTGCAGGACGCGGGAAACTACGCCATTCAGGTGGGTACGGGCGGGTATACGGCCGAAGTCCAGAAGTCCATCTTTCTCTCGGTCAGCAATCTGATCGGTGAAATCACCACCCAGTACGTGATGCGCTATCACCCCGATCTGAAGACGGATTGCGCCCCGGAGCAGCCGAAATGCGACACTTCGAGGGACAAGCAGTACCGGCACGTAAAGGTCACCGTCGGTCTGCCCAACGTCACCCTTCGCGCTCGCGACGGCTACTACCCATTCCCCGTGCCACAGTAGGCAGTAGTACGCACCACGAGGCAGGGCAATTTCGTTTTCCTCCGCTTCCCTGTAAGATAGTTTCCAGAGACGCTCCCCTCGATGCCCGCGGCCGTCATCCCATTTCGATCCGCCGTCGCCCGGCGCGCGACATGGTCGCTGCTGGAGATCGCGCGCCCGGGCCACTCCCTGGAGCCGTTGGGCATTCTTCTGGTGGACGAGGAAGCCGGCAGGCTCACGCTCCGCCTGAGAGACGAAGGAGACTTCGAAGATCTGGAAGAGCAGGACGCGGACTATCTGGCCGCTCTCGCCCCTGACCTTGAGGCAAAAGGCAGGGAAACAAGCGGCGCGAAACTCCTCGATTCGCTCGAAGATTCGCTGTCCGGCTTCCTGCGCATCGGCGGTCGCACGGCGATCGAATATTCCGGCGATGCCAGCCACACCGTCAATCGCCTTTTCGACGAACACGTGGATGGTGAAGTGCGTCCCTTCGTGACCCATCTTCCGCTTTACGGTTTACGTGCCGCGGCCACGCGCTTCGGCGAAGAGTTCGATCAGGCGGAAGTGAGCGAACCGGAAGCCTGGCTCCGGCTGCCGCGCGGTCTGCGTCTCACCGCAGGCATGTTTGTCGCGCAGGTGGTCGGCCGCTCCATGGAGCCGTTGATTCCCGATGGCAGCTACTGTGTTTTCCGGAGCCCGGTGGTGGGATCGCGCCAGGGCAAACGCCTGCTCATCGAACAGACGGGCGGAAGTGGTGCTGCGACAGATCTGGCGAGCCGCTACACGGTGAAACGGTATACCAGCCGAAAAACGACAAATACGGATGGTACCTGGCAGCATGAAAGCATCCGTCTGGAACCTCTGAACCCGGAGTTTGAAGCCTTCGAACTGGCTGAAGGCGATTTCAGGGTGATCGGCGAGTTTGTTCAGGTTCTTCAATCCTGACGGCCCTGCCGTTCCGGTTTTGATTCCGTTTCCCTGTGATTCGTCCCGCCTCATTTCGCCGCGCCCTGCTCGCCTGGTACGATGGCGCGAAGCGCGACCTGCCCTGGAGAACCAGAATGGGGCCGCCCGATTTCTACCGCGTCTGGCTCTCCGAAATCATGCTGCAGCAGACCCGCGTAGAGGCCGTTATTCCCTATTACGAACGCTTCCTCGCGCTGTTTCCCGATGTGGAATCGCTCGCCGCCGCGCCCGAGCCTGACGTTCTCACGGCGTGGAGCGGACTCGGCTATTACAGCCGCGCGCGCAACCTCCACCGCGCCGCGAAACAAATCATGGCGACAGGCCAGCCGGCCGACCAGGCGCGGCTTCTCGATCTTGCGGGAATCGGCGCCTACACCGCGGCCGCCGTCGCCAGTATCGCGCTCGGCCAACCTCACGCCGCCGTCGATGGCAACGTCATCCGGGTTGTCAGCCGCCTCACCAACGATCCCGGCGAAATCTCATCGCCTGTGACCCGGAAACGCTTCGCCGAAGAAGCTCAGCGCCTGCTCGACCCCCGGCGGCCAGGCGATTTCAACCAGGCCATGATGGAGTTGGGCGCGACCGTTTGCGTCCCGCGCTCTCCGGACTGTCCCCATTGTCCTGTCGCGCGTCTGTGCGCCGCGCGCGCGACCGGCACCGAGCTGGAACTGCCGGTCAAGTTGAAGAAAGCTGCGTCTCGCGACGTGACGCTGGATTTGGCGCTGTTCGCCGGCAGGGCCGGAATCGCCGGCAAGGTATTTCTGATTCAGAGGGCTTCGGATGAACGGCGGCTGGCGGACTTCTGGGAGCTCCCGTCAAAGACCTTATTCCCTGGCTGGCGCGGCCGCCCGGCGGGCCGGATCGCCCACCGGATTGTGAACGATCGGTTTCGAATCACGGTCTGGCTAGGCCCCGCGCCGCGGGTCCTGCCTGCGGGAAAATGGTTCACCTCTGTTGAATTGGCCGCTATCCCGCTGACGACGATCACGCGTAAAGCGCTCGACGCAGCAGGCTCCGGCCCGACCCGTATACCCCCATCGGCGTCAAAGTAATACCTCCATAATTTGCCGTGGAGATATAGTAATCCGCCTCATATTAGGCGCAAAATAGCATTGTCAGAAGTGTGATTGTCGACAGTGTACTTGTCAAAGCCTCGATGTCACCCCCACGTTATCCACACCGGAACCGGCGCTTCGCGATTTTAGCGGCCCTTGCGGCCTTTGGCCCTGTGCTCGCTCATGCCCAGATTTCGGGAGCCGGCACAGCCCCTTTCTACACAGCGCAAAGCATCGTGAACGGAGCCACCCAGACCGTGGAAGCCCTCGCGCCCAACGCGATTGCCACGCTCTATGGAACCAATCTCGCCTTTTCCACCCACGCGGTTGGCGCGGGCGATATTGTCCACGGGATGATGCCGACTACGCTCGATGGGGTTGGCGTATGGGTCAATGCGATTCCCTGTAGTCTCTTCCTGGTCTCGCCGACTCAAATCAATTTTCTGGTGCCCTACGAGCTGACCGCGGGGACGGTCTCGGTGATTGTGGCGCGCGATAGCCAGGCCGGACCGTCGGTGAGCATACAGCTGAACAGCACCTCTCCCGGTCTGTTCATTTGGGATGGGAACAATGCCGTGGCCGTTCACCTGAACGGCCAGGTGATTTCCCCAACGTCACCGGCTGTGCCGGGGGAGATTGTGGTGATTTACGTCGGTGGTCTGGGCCGCACGGCCCCGGATACCACGGCGGGGCAACTGGCAACGGCGGCATTCCCCATTTACTACGCCTCCCAGTTGCAGGTCCTGTTCGATGGGGTGCCATCTCCACCCGGCAGCGTACTCTATGCGGGCCTGGCTCCGGGTTTTGCCGGTCTTTACCAGATCAACCTGGTACTGCCCTCCACTCTTGGCGTCAATCCTCAGATTCAGATAGCAGTCGGCGCGCAGATCAGCCCGGCGTCGATCCAGCTCGCCGTCCAGTAGCGCCGCAAACCTCCGCAACGGGCGGCTGAGGGGTCGCTTCCAGTCTGTATCGCTCCCGCTCTACAATGGAGGTGAGGGTTTCTATGTTGCTACGCACCAGATTGAGCGGCGTACTATGGCTCGCGGTTTTTTCCGTGCTGCCCGCGGTTTACGGTCAGGAAGCTCCGCCGGTTCCTCCGGCTGCGGTTCCCGCGCCCCCTGTGACGTATACGATCGAGACCGGGACCCGCATCCCCCTGGCGCTGATCAGCAGCGTGAGCAGCAAGAGTTCCTCAGCGGGCGACCGGATCTATCTGGAAACCGCGTTTCCTATTGTGAACGGCAATCACATCGTGATCCCCACCGGCAGCTACGTAACGGGGACCGTGACGGAAGTGAAGCGCCCTGGCCGCGTCAAAGGCCGTGGCCAGCTCTACGTCCGGTTCGATTCCATCACGCTTCCGAACGGAATTACAAGGGACTTCCGTTCCCGCCTGGGCTCAGTGGATGCGCGCTCGGGAGAGAAAGTAGATCAGAAGGAAGGCCAGGTAATCGCCGATTCCAACAAAGCCGGCGATGCGAAAACCGTCGCCACGGGTGGAATGGGCGGCGCTTCTATCGGTGCCATTGCCGGCTCCGCGGCAGGGCATGCCGGGATGGGAGCCGGCATCGGCGGCGCGGCCGGCGTGGCTGCGGGCATGGCCGGCGTCCTGTTCACGCGCGGTCCGGAGGCCGAGCTGACGAAGGGCAGCACGATTGAAATGGTGCTCGACCGGCCGCTCACCTTCGCCGCCGATGAGGTGAACTTTACCGGCACCGCGCCCGGCCACTATGCCGATGGCCCCGGACCCCAGCCGAACAAAAACCAGAATTCCGGGTTACCCTCAATGCGTCGCCCGTATTAGGCGGCTTACATCAGTAAACCCGAAACTGCGATTGCAATCCCCGCGACCGCGCTGATTCCCCCCATCACCGGGAACAGTTTCGATCGCGAAATGAAGTACAGAGAAGTCAGAACCAGGCCAATCTCCAGCAACCCTTCGCCGAAATCGTAGCGCAGCGCGCGGTCTTCCACGTGGGACGCTTCTGCATCCTGAGCCTTCGCGTCGTCCTGCGCCACGTCGGAATCGTGCGCATACTTTTTCTTTTCGGCCGCGTATTTTTCCAGCATCTTCTGCGCGTCGGCGCTCTTGCCGCCCAGCACATTCATCAGATCCTCGCCCAGTTCCAGACTGTGAAACTTGATTCGCTTCGACTGGTAGTATGACCATTTGTCATTGGCGTCGGATTTCATCAGCACCGCCTGCGTGTGCGCCCGGTGTGAAACGATAGTGGCTACGGCGAGAAACACCGCGATGACGGAAGCGGCAATGCCGATCGTCTTGCCGAATGAATCGGAGGATTCAACTTCTGTGTGTACTTCGAGTTCAGCCATATCGTTAATTCTAAGCCGGAACGAGGCGCGCAAGCGCCGAAATTAACCAAAGCCCATGTCTGAATCGCACGAATACTGGATGCGCCGCGCGCTCACTCTGGCGCGGGAAGCGGAAGCCGCCGGCGAAGTGCCAGTGGGATGCGTGGTCGTTGCAGCAAGTGCCGGTGAGAACGAACAAGTCATTGGCGAGGGCCGCAACTCCCCCATCGAATTGCTGGATCCCACCGCTCACGCCGAAATGCTCGCCCTGCGCCAGGCCGCTCTTGTGGCGGGCAATTACCGCCTCGAAGACGCCACGGTCTACTGCACGCTGGAGCCTTGCCCGATGTGCGCAGGCGCGATGGTCGCCGCCCGCGTAAAAACCCTCGTCTTCGCGGCGCGCGATCTGCGCTTCGGTGGCGTGCGCAGCAAATTTCAGATCGCCGATTCGCCCCTGCTGAATCACCGCCTGGAAATCATCGAAGGCGTGCTCGGTGCGGAGGCAACCGCTATGCTGCAGCGCTTCTTTGCCGCCCGCCGGCCTTAAACCCGAATCAGACCTTCCCGCCGCGCGCGCGCTGCACCATGCCGAGAAACCGGTGCGCCAGCTCCCGTATCCAGTCCGACTTGCGGCTCACGATGGCGGCGTGCGGAATTAAATCCTCCCGAATACCCAGCGCCGAAGCTCCTGCTTCAATGAAGTGGCCCGCCGTCTGTTGCGTCACCCCTCCCGAGGCGATAAACGCCACCTGCGGAAATGGCGCGTGCAGGGCTTTAATGTAAGAAGCGCCCCCCACCTGCGAGCAGGGATAGATCTTGATCATATCGGCGCCCGCCCGCAGCGCCTCCATGACTTCCGTAGGAGTCAGCGCGCCGGGGATGGCCGCGACATTTGCCGCCCGGGTTACTTCCACAATTCCCTGATCGAAGCCCGGGCTCGTGATGAACATCGCGCCCGCCGCAAGACACTCGCGCGCGACTGCCGCATCGAGCACCGTGCCCGCCCCTACAACCGCATCCGGATGCTGTCGTCTCAGCCCGGCAACGATATCGAGCGCGCCAGGCACCGTCATCGTGATTTCGACGATCGGGATGCCACTGCCGATCACTGTCTCGGCCACGAAAAACGCGTCGTCCGTGGAACCGACGCGAATTGCGGGGACAATCCCGATATTGCGTATTTGCCGGCAGACTTCGTCTTTGGTCATCTGTTCTCCGATTATAGGAGGTCTTTCTAACCCCCGATCGAATACATGGGCCTCGGCGGCGGAATAAATTTCGGCGAGTTGATCTCGTGACCGATCCATTTCGCCGCGATGTTGCTCCGGATCGCGGCGGCGATCTCGTCATCCGGCGCCTGCGCACGCAGCAACGGCCGAACATCGGTTTCGTCAATGGCGAACAGGCAGTAGCGCAGCTTGCCATCGGCTGTCAGGCGAATCCGGTTGCAGTTCATGCAGAACGGCTTGCTGACGGAAGCGATGAAGCCCACTCGTCCGCCACCGTCCGCATATTCGTATTCCGTCGCGGGTGCACGCGGATCGGCGTCCGGCACGACGCGAAGCGGAGCGACTTGGCGCGAAAGCAGGGAAATAATTTCGTCAGCCGTCAGAACCCGCGAGCGGTCCCAGATCGATTGCGAATCGAGCGGCATGAACTCGATGTATCGCGGCTCAAATCCCCGCTCGCGGCAATAATTCGCCACGGGAACGATATCCGGTTCCACCAGTCCTTTCACCGCTACGACATTCAGCTTGATTCGTTCGAAGCCCGCGGCTACGGCCGCGTCGATTCCCGCCAGCACCCGAGGCAGATCGTCGCGGCGCGTGATGCGCTCAAAGCGCGCACGGTCCAGCGTGTCCAGATGAATATTGAGACGCCGCAGCCCGGCACGGTAAAGATCGGCCGCATGCTTTTCGAGCAGCACCGCGTTGGTGGTGAGCGCCATGTCGCGGATGCCCGGAATAGCGGCGAGCTCTTCGATGAGAAGGGGCAGATCGCGGCGCAGCAGCGGTTCCCCGCCAGTGAGTCGCAACTTGGTGATCCCAAGCGGCACGGAGGCGCGGACAAAGCGGGTGATTTCTCCAAACGTGAGTAGTTCCGAGCGCTCCACGTGCAGTCCGCCGTCCTCCGGCATGCAATAGAAACAGCGGATATTGCACTGGTCCGTGACGCTGATCCGCAGATTGTCGTGAACCCGACCGAAGCCGTCGGTCAACGGACCCGCCGATCCGGGATGCGCCACGGTCACCTCACTGCCAGCATACGCTCCAGCGGCGCCAGCGCCCGGCGCATGAGATCGGCGGAAAGTTCAACGCGCGGCGAAAGGTCGGTCAGGGCGTCGCGCAGTTTTTCGAGCGTATTGAGCCGCATGAACGGGCATTCGCTGCAATTGCAGTTCTCGTTGGCAACGTAATAAAACCGCCGGCCCGGCGCGGCTCGTTCCAGAGAATAATTAACCCCGCTCTCCGTCATGACGATGAACTCGTCTGCCGGACTTTTCGCGCAATATTCGATGATGGCTGAAGTCGAACCAATGAAATCCGCGTGCCGCAGCACCGCTTCCGGACACTCCGGATGGGCCACAACAATGGCTTCCGGATGCGCCGCCTTCGCCTCCAGTAAACGGCGCGACGGAAACGTATTGTGTACGATGCACGAGCCCTGCCAGATTTTCATGTTCTCGCGGCCCGTTTCGCGCTGCACCCACGCGCCCAGATTGCGGTCCGGCAGGAAAAGCACCGTCTTGTCGGCAGGGATAGAATTGACGATCGTCACTGCGTTTCGCGAGGTGCAGAGAATATCGCTCTCGGCTTTGACCTCGACAGAAGTATTGATATAACTCACCACAACGTGGTCCGGATTGCGGCGGCGATACTCCCGGACGTCTTCCGCCTTGCAGCTATCCACCAGGCTGCAGCCGGCCTCGCGGTCGGGAGCAATGACGATGCGGGTCGGATTCAGTACTTTCGCGGTCTCCGCCATGAACCAGACGCCGCAGAACGCGATGACATCGCCTTCATACTCCCGCGCTTTGCGCGCGAGTTCAAGACTATCGCCCACCACGTCCGCAATTTCCTGGATTTCCGGTTCCTGGTAGTGGTGCGCGAGGAGGATAGCGCGGCGCTGGCGCTTGAGATCGAGAATTTCCTCGGAAATGGTAGGGGCGGCAAACATGCTGTTCTGCGTGGCGGGCTGGCTACCTTTAGCTTAACAACGGGGTTACAGGCGGCGGATAAAGTGTCTTCAGAAATTCCGGGTCGATGTTGCCGCCCGAAATGACGATGCCCACCCGCCGGATCCCCGCCGGCAGTTTGCCGAAGATCGCCGCAGCCACGCCAACCGCTCCGCTGGGCTCCACGACAATCTTCACCCGTTCCATCAGAAATCGGACCGTGGCCCGAATCTCTTCCTCGCTGACCAGCAGAATATCTTCCAGATTCTGTCGCAGAATGGGAAACGTCAGCTTGCCCGGCGACAGCGTCCGTAACCCGTCTGCACTCGTTTCCGGCGACGAAATAGTGACCCGCTCTCCCTTTTTGAAGGAAAGCCAAACGTCATTACCCAATTCCGGCTCAACTCCAAATGTTCGAATGCCGGGACGCATATCGCGGGCAATCGTGGAGCAACCCGAAGCCATGCCCCCGCCGCCCACGCAGATCACCAGGACATCCAGGTCCGGAACATCTTCCAGTAATTCGAGCGCGGCTGTACCCTGGCCGGCCATAATCATCGGATGATCGTACGGCGGCACGAGTATGCCGCCCGTTTCGGCCAGCACGGCTGCCGCAATCTGTTCCCGATCATCCACCAGCCGGTTGTAAGTCACGATCTGCGCGCCCAGTGCGCGGGTCGGGTCCATTTTCGATTTCGGAGCATCTTCCGGCATCACGATGGTCGCCCGCGCGCCCACGTGCTTAGCGGCAATGGCCACAGCCTGCGCGTGATTCCCGGACGAAAACGCCACGATTCCCCGCTTCAGGTCGTCCGCGCTGAGCGAAAGAATCAGGTTGGCCGCGCCGCGGATTTTGAACGCGCCACTGCGCTGAAAGTTTTCGCACTTCAGAAAAATCGCGCTTCCGGCGCGGTCGTCGACACTGCGCGAAGTCATCACCGGCGTGCGCCGCGCAAGCGGGCGGATGCGCTCCGCGGCTTCGCGGATCATGCCTGGAGTCAGAGTAGGATTATTCAACCGGAATGGGCCTAACCAGCGGCCTCAAAAGCCAGCTTGTGCTGACGGTTGTAACGGAGCCGGTCCTGATGTTCCTGGTATAGCGTGCCAAAACCGGCCCAGTAATATCCGCCCACAAACAGCGCCAGAAATGGCAGCGACGGAAAATTGAACGTCTGAATCGCAAAAACGCACATATAGAGGAAGTACGTCCCGCAGGCCAATTCAAAATATGGAAGCCAGCCGCTGCGGCTCTTATACTTCTTCACAGCCATGCGTTTCTGGTGATTGCCTTCAATCGCGTATTTCGGGGTTCGCACAAAACCGCTTTGCACACCAAACAGAGCTTCCAGCACCGCCCGCGTATTGATCAGTGTCAGGCCCACACCCACCGCCATCAGCATCGGAAGGAACAGGAATGTCCGCTTCCACGATTTCGGATGCAATTCACGCTGCGCAATCACATAGAACGCCGAAATCGACCAGAACGCCGCCACAATCAGCGGGAAATCCAGCAGCATCATCTGCCAGACGCCCATATAGAAGCGCACGATCATCACCGGCAGCATCAGCGCCGAAACGATAATCATCAGCGGGTACGAGAGATTCGGCGTCAGGTGCATGAAGGCTTCCACCTTCACGCGGAACGGAATTTTCGCCCGCACGATGCCAGGCAACAGCTTCTTCGCGCACTGCGTCAGCCCCTTGGCCCAGCGGAATTGCTGCACCTGAAAGCCGTGAATTTCCACCGGAAGCTCGGAGGGGCAATCGAGATCGGCCATGTACACAAATTTCCAGCCTTTGAGTTGCGCCCGGTAGCTGAGATCGGAATCTTCGGTCAGGGTATCGTGCTGCCAGCCACCCGCATCGTCGATCATCGACCGGCGCAAAATCCCGGCGGTGCCGTTGAAGTTAAAGAAGTATCCCGCCGTCGAGCGCGCTCCGTGCTCCAGGATGAAATGGCCATCGAGCAGAATCGCCTCAACTTCAGTCAGGAAATTGAACCCTTTATTGAGATAGCTCCACCGCGTCTGCACAACCCCGATCTTCGGATCGGCAAAATGATGAATCGTGCGCAGCAGGAAATCGGTCGGCGGAATGAAATCGGCGTCGAACACGGCGACAAACTCGCCCGTAGCGCTCTTCAGGCCTTCCTGCAAAGCTCCCGCTTTGTACCCCTCGCGATTGGTGCGGTGCAGATATTGAATCGGATGCCCGATATTGAGATACCGCTCGCACAGCGCCTCGGCGAACGGATGGGTGTCGTCGGTCGAATCGTCCAGCACCTGGATCTGAAGCAGTTCCTTCGGATATTCGATCTTCACTACTTCGTCGATCAGCCGTTCCAGCACATAGCGTTCGTTGTAGAGCGGGAGTTGGATCGTGACCCGGGGTAACTGGGCGAATTTCTGTGGCGGGGTTGAGGTGGCTTTTTTCCGATGCTTGAAATAGGTGTGGATCGTGTCGAAACGGTGCATCCCGTAAATCGAGAGGATGCCGAGGATGCCGAAATAGGGGATCAGAATCGCCCAGTCGAACCACGCCAGCTGGTGAATCCCGGCGAAGGTGTCGTCGAACATGCCGCGCGAGATCCGCGTAAATGCGGTTACAACCAGAAGCGCGGGCATGGGGAGCAAAAACATACAGGGCGGGTCCGTCCTGCGAACTCGGACGCTTCTATTGTATAACGGGCCAGCTGCGGGGTTTAGGTCCTGGTGGACGGGGAATACCGGCACCAAAAAAACGGCGGCGGGAGTGGTTCTCCCGCCGCCGCGCGTTTGAGCCTGAGAGGTCAGGCGGTTTTAGTTGAACGACCCGACTAGGAGCCAATCACAAACGCGAACGTAGTCGAGCCCGTGCCCGGCGCGGTTGCATTGGTCGGTGTCGCCGTGTCGGTAGCCGTGACCGTAACCGTAAAGCTGGTGGTCACGGGCGGTGCGGCCGTCACGCTGAGCACGCCCATGGTGGGGTCGAAACTCAGCCATGACGAGTTTGTGTTGACAAACGCCTGTGTGGTGGGATCGAGCGCGTAAGTATACGTAGCCGAACCTCCGAGCGTAGCCATTGTGTTGTATGCGCCTGGGGTCGTCCAGCCAGTGTGGTTGACTGTTGCCACGGTGGCGGCGAGATGCAGGTTCACCGCGACGGTGAACTGGCTCGACCCGGTGATCGGCGATCCCGAAGTCGAATCCTGCGCCGCTGCCACCACAAGGTACGAACCCGCAGGAGTCGTAGCGCTCGTGGTGATCGCCCCGGTCGTGCTGTTGATCGCCATGCCTGTGGGCAAAGTGAAGCCCGTGATGGTCAGCGAGGGGTAGGTGTACGGGAACAAGCCGTTGCTGGCCGTCACCGTACTCAAGGTACCGATGGTCCCGAACGTAGACGGGACAGGCGTCGTTTCCGTCAGGAACAGCCCGTTGCCGACCGTCACAACGAAAGTATCCGTGCCTGTAATTGGAATCGGCGACGAATCGGTCGCGGTCACGGTCACGGTATAGCTACCGTTTTCCGTACCCGCGGCCGGTGTGCCGCTGATCTGGCCCGCGCTCCCGCCGCTTGTCGCCATCGACAGGCCGGCTGGCAGCAAGCCGGAGGTGATGGAGTAAGTATAGGGGGCAACACCCTGTCCGGAGACGACGGTTTCGGCGTTACCCGTAGGGGGCAACGGCGTACCGACGGTCGTCGACATGGTGTCCGCGGCAGCTCCGGTACCGGTGTTCGGACCGGTCAGCTTGAGGCTGGGCTTAATCCAGAGATTGACCCCTGCCTGGCTCTCGTAACTGCCCATGACGACCTGGACAGGCACCTGAACCGGAGCCGTGATGCTCTGCGAGGTCAGATTTCCTCCAGCTGAATAGGTAGTGAAAGCGCCGGCGGTATTGACCGGCAGCTTGACGTTGATCTGATAGAGGCCGGCGATCGTGCCGCCCACCCATCCCGCATACATCACGTTGCTGTGTACATCCACGCCGCCGATATACAGGTGCGTAATGTCGGTCGGGAGAATGCACGGCTGCAGTCGCCCCGCCGTGAGGACGGAGGGAATAATCAACGTGCCATCGAGCGTGCTGAGTGAAGTACCCGTATCCGCCGCGTCGAACGCGGTGAGGTAATTCGCCACCGAAAGGCAATCGGCCGGGTAGGCCATCGTTCCGCCCGTGGTGTTGTCGGCGGTGCTGTCCGGAGCTCCCAGACCCGTCATATAGAGCTGGACGATGTCGGAATTCCCGGACCCGAGCCGAACGCCCGCCGGATTGGTGGCGCTAATCAGGTTAAAGTTGCTGTCGAGCGCCGCGCCGCTTCCCTGGCCATCCGCACCGATGGTGAAGATGCCGGGGTCGGTCGCCGCGATGCTTACGGGGAATACCGCGCTGTGCAGCAAGCTGCCCGCAGGACCGTAGTTGACAACGATATCCACGTTGTTTGTTCCGGTCAGCACCACGCTTGGCACCAGCAGATTGATCTGATTGTTGGTGGCGAAGAGCAGAGGCGCGTTCACCGCAGTAAAGTCCGTGCCGTTGACCGCCGAGAACGTAACACTCAGGTTATTTCCCGTGGTGTTGAACTGGAGCTGCGTGGGATACGTCAGCGACGCCGGATCCGGTGATCCCGTCAACACCTGCGTACTCAGGCAATTGGGGCAGAAGTTCGTGCCGAAGATGCTGATCATGTCGTATGGCGCCAGCGCCACGGATGATTCGAGCAGCGACGACGAACTGGTAACCGCCTGGATGATGGGGCCCGTCCCGATTGTCATCGCCACCGAGCTGGTGGCGATGGTGCAGGCGCCGCCAACCGGATTGCAGACTCCAAGGGTAAAGGCTCCACCATTTGTTGTGCCATTGAACGGGATCACGCTGACATCCGGCCCGTACGGCGCGGGACTCGACCCGGCAGGAATCGTGATCGACACGCTGATGGTGGACTGGTTGATCACGGTGGCGTGGATATTCGAATCGAAGTTCATCGGCGAGCCGCTGGTAGTGACAACGCCGACCTTTGTCTCCTGAGTGGGGTCCGTGCTGTATACGAATCCCGAGCCGCTCAGCGTCACGGAATACGCCGTACCGCCGGCAGCTTCTACCGGCAGACTCGACGGGAAGTGCGAAAGGATGGTGGCTCCCGGCGATTGCACTTCCACCTGGAACGTCACGACAACCGTGGACACCGGATTACCCCAGGTCAGGGTCAGCGTTCCCGTCAAAGTATTTCCAGGCTGTGCCGAGGCGAATGCCTGTTGTCCGAAAGTAAGGTTGATGGGAGTTCCGAAGCTGTATGCCAGACCACTCTGCTCACCGGCGGCAATCACCGGGGCCAGCAAGCCACCGGTTGTGGCTGTATAGGCGATGGGGGTGTCGGTTGAGATAGCCGTTATCGTGGGCGTCGGCAGAGCCTGACCGATGATCCAGGGAATACAGAAAGTCGTCGCGGATGGCGAGGCGCATGTTTCCGCGCTGGTTGGCGCCTGGACCGTCAGTTGTGGCGCCGTATTTGTCAGCAGCATAGTGACGCTTAGATTCAGATCGCCATAGCCTGAAACGCTGATTGCGACCGAGGCGGTGTATACGCCCGGCGCAATCGTGTCAGCCACGCTTGTCGAGCTGAAACGCAGGCTCTTCGGAGCCGTGCCGGAAGTACTGTCGAGCCGTAGCCAACTGGGCAGAGTTGCTGTATTCACCGTGAAAAACGGAGACGGCAGACTCACCGAGGTGGAAGAGATCGCAACGTCCACGTAACCCGCCGTGCCCGATCCCTTCACGTAGGTAAGTGAAGGCGCAGCCGGACTGGCCTGCAGAATTCCTGGCGTCACAATCTGGACGATGACGGTGAACAGCTTATCCGCCGCCGGCGCGTTCACCAGATGAACGACTGTGGAGGTACTGCTGCCCACGATGCCGCCGCCGCAATTGGACCCGCCCGCCGTCCCGATCGCCTGAAGTGAAAGTTGCGCGGGGATGGTGCTTGTCGCCGTCAGCGCCGTGATTGGCGTGACTGCCAGCCAGGCGGCATACGGCGCTACAGAGCTGTCTATCGTGAACGCGGTGGCGGTGGGGGCGCTTATCGATATCGTCTGCGGAATGTTCGGCGTGTAAACGCTGCCATTTTTGGCGCAGGTGACGGTAATGGAAGTGGGACTGGGGACCAGGGGTGACGCGCCTGAAGGTGAAACCGTGAGCTGGACGTTGATGGTCTGTTCAGGCCCAGGCGCGTTCAAAAGGTGAATTGTTGTGGTCGCCGTGTTGCTACCCGAGGTGCTGGCAAGCGTATCGCAGCCACTGGAACTCCCTGGAGTCCCGGCCGCCTGGACTGTAAACGTAACCGGGCTGCCGGATGTTGCCGTACCTGACGGAGCCGTTGGAGCCAAGACCAGCCAACTCGCTACTGGCGTGCCGCTGTCGTAACTGAAGGGAGTGCCGCCCGTTGCGGTAGAGCCCGCGCTGACGGTCACGGCCGGACCCGGATAATAGTTACCTCCTGACGTCTTGATGCAGGTGACCTGAACGGTAGTGCCTGGAAGAGTAAGGCCTGAAGTCGTTGACGTGATCGCCACGGTTGCTCCCATCGCGATGTCGGTGATTGCGCCGGTCCCAGGCGCCGAGGTGGTGCCTGCAATGTGAGTGAAGTTAAATGTTACGGATGTCGATCCGAGGCCGGTCCCCGCGCAGCCCACTCCGGGCACGGATGCCAGACTGACGGTGTATTCAATACCCGTCGCCGAATTCGAGGCATTGAGAACCAGACTGCCGGGAGCCGTCAACACCACATTCGCCGCGCCTGTGCCGGTGACGGTGGTAGCACCCACGGTAATGATGTTTGAGGCGGTAAGCGTTGAGAGGGGTCTGACCCACACTTGCATTGCGGTGCCCGGGCCGCTCGCGGTATTGCAGGGTACGGCTACGGTGTTGCCGGCGATGGGCGTACTACTGCTGCTGCTGGGGTAGACTGCCAGCAGGTTAGCGGCGTGCAGCATGCCCGGCCCTGCAGTCAGCGCGAGCAATACGGGGACGAGGTGGGAGGCATATTGCCCTAATTTCGTTCGCCGTGTTCGTAATATCGAGGTGTCCATATTGGACCTTCCTTTTTCCTTGAGGATTTGTCAGCGACAGCACCAAATAGCGGCCTGTTTCTGTCGCTGGGTTCTTATCGGTTGACTTCGACGATTTCTCTATGCCGATTTTCCGTCGCGGAAGAGGGAGGGATTGACATGCTGTTCGGTGTACCGTTTTGGGGCGAATTCTGGTTGGGGGCCTCGGTCACTAAATCTGACCACTCCGGCCGGTTTTCCCTCTCACCTGATTTCCTGCAGCGCGAGCGAAAATTCGGCCTCATCGGCCCCGTTGACACGATAGAGTTGCGTACAATTACGACGGGGCCGGAAATTCGTAAACAGGCGCCGTGACAGGCTGCGAATCGGCCACCGTGAGAAAGCCCGCTCGGGACGTAGCGATATGTCGGCAAACTTTGAGCCCCGTTTGGACATCCTGCCGGAATCGCAATTTGCGATTGTGGCCGGAACTGGACGCTGTCCCGTCGGACTTTGTGCTCTACGGCGGAACCGGCCTGGCACTCCAGCTCGGCCATCGGTTTTCCGAAGACTTTGATTTCTTTTCTTCGTCCGGTTTCGACCCCGCCCGGCTGCAATCGAGGCTGCCTTTCCTCCGGGATTTAGACCCGTCTGACTCGGACACTTGGGTGCATCATAAAAATGACAACCTCGAAGCCTTTGTCGGCCGTGGGGGTCCGGTCAAGGTCCCCTTCTTTGGTGGGCTTGGCACATTACAACGGGTTCAGGACCCGCGACGGGCGGCGGGATCGCGCGTGCGCGTGGCTTCATTGGTGGATTTGGCCGGTATGAAGATGAGGGTGATTCAGGTCGAGGCAGTTGGAAGGATTACGTGGATATTCACGCCCTTGCATCGAATGGAATCGATCTCGCGACCGGCTTGGCGGCAGCAAGGGCAATCGACAAGAGCTTTGATCCGGCGATGAGCATTCGTGCTCTGCAATTTTATGGGCGACGGAACACTGGATCGCGTACCGGAAGGTATGCGGCGGGATCTCACGCGTTGGGCGCAGCAAGTTGATCCTGGGAAGTTGCCGGCATTGCGGGCGCAGCGCGGCCTGAGTCTCGAAGGGATGGCGCGATGACGCTTACAGTTCCTTATCCGGCTGACCTCATGCGAATAGCGCGAAAAGTGGTCTGGTATGACCAGCCGGAACAAACGCTGGCACATCTGGATACGTATCTGGCCCACGTGATGGTTTATGGCTCGGCGGCGGATGTGGCCGTGACCGGGCAATACGTGCCTGCTGAAGAATTCCGACGGGTGCTTGAGAACGCTCCTGCCGGACTGTTTACACGAGATGCCTGGCAGAAATGGCATGAACAACTGGGAATGCCGTTGCAGCCACTCCCCGGACGCCGGTTCCCTGACGGCTCGTTCGGTCCTGAGCCAGACCAGTTCTTTGGAAAATAGTCGGATTCATTCTCAAACTTGCCTGGGGCCGCCCTCGTAACTGAACGAACCAGCTAAAATAGAAAACGGAGGAATGGCAGAGCGGTTGAATGCGCCGGTCTTGAAAACCTTTTTTGCCATTCCTGCAAGCACAAGAAAATAAATCATAACCTCTTGTCAGCCAATCGCTTGCAGCCGTTTTCGATCTCACCTAATTTCCGTCAATTTCACTGGTTTTGACGGGTCTGTAGTGACAAAAAAGTGACACTTGAGCATTTTGGAGCGTTCGGCCAGAACGTGTCACTGTCGTTCTCCGCAATCCACTGGCAAACAAATACTTACTCTCCATTTTGCTGCATCGGGCTTCGTATCCCATCCGCAGGAGAGGCGGCGGTCTGGAATACCGCCGCCTTCAACCGCTCAACACGTCGCCTCTAGCGGTGACCCGAGTTGACTCGTGACCGTCGAATGAGACCTCGAGACGGTTGCCGGCGTCTCATTCCGGATCGAAAGATCCGGGAAGAAAATGCGGCGGCGGAACCGCCATCGCTTTTTGCACGTATGTGGCTGTGTAAACGTCGATCCCCGTTGGCGATAGTTCCAGCCACACGTGGGCGCGATCGAGGTATTCGTCGCAAATATCGAAGGCGGCGGAAGGGATCTTTAGGCGTTTCTCTGGGACCACGGCGGTCGGTATGAGACGGAGTCGTAGCGCTCCAAGACGTTCCCTTTGCTCGCGCGTTCCAAGCGTTAGCGCATCAACACTATTGAACGCATCCAAGTCCACCACACTGGTGACATCTTTCTGCGAGAGGACGCGGAAATGCCCTGGATCAACCACGAAGAGCCACACGGGAATCTGGCCATCGACTGGCGGGCCCAGACGCTCAATGGCGGCTGCTTGCAATGGGGCTCTCCCTTTTTCTACTTTTACCTGGGTGGCCAAGACACTCCTGACATCTACCACTTTCTACCACCATTACTTTACAGGCTATCTAGTACAAAACATAGGGATGATTTCGGTTGACTTCAACCACCAACTACCACACAATAGAATGTGTAAGGGATGGCTTTTGGCGTACCCCTTGTGGTGCGAAGGTAGATCAGTCGTCCTTGGGACCCCAAGAGAAAGGTTTGGCTTATGACGGCAGTTGGCGAGTCGATGATGATAGATGCGGTCGATCAAGCCGACGTGCCCGTCGGCCAGGTCGTCCGCGCTGAGATCTTCCAGCACCATGCCAATTTCCGCGTTTCACACGTGTTTGTATTCAATTCCGCAGGGGATCTGCTACTTCAGCGGCTTGCTCTCACTAGAAACCGGAATCCAGGCGCGTGGGGATCGTCAGTCGCTTCTTATCTGTTCGCTTCAGAAGACTATACTCACGCAGCGCAGCGACGAGTTAGCCAAGAGTTGGGAATCTCGGCGTTTACACTGGTTCCAGTCGGAAAGACGGAGATGATTGATGACGGATGCCTGAAGTTCATCAGTCTATTTCAAACGGTACATGGCGGCCCTTTCCGTTGCGATCCATCCCAGATTGATACGGTGGAGTTTGTTCCCGTTTCCCTTATTCGCCAGATGATCGAAAACGGAACTCGGCCATTCACCCCCACATTTCTCAAAGTCTTCGAGCTTTACCTCTCGGTGGTGGGGTAAGGGGGTCCCGTGGCCGATTCGCTTCCGCCTGAAATGCTCGTCGACTTGTATCGTTTGGCGTTAGATGAATACAGGTTTGAGGTTCGGCTCGGGTGGGACCGAACAACGTATTTCTTGGCTCTGAACAGCGCGATACTGGGCGTTGCAACTGGACTTCTCAAACTCGACAACCCACCAGCCGTATATTTGTTCATTGCGCTGCTTTTTATCCTGGGCGTGGGGACCTCTACTATCGGATCGATCTCCATCAAGAGAAATCACGAGTACTATCGAAGAACGATCGTAAAGAAGACCTTGTTCGAAAACAGGTTGGGCCTGACCGATGCGATTGCGGATATGAACCCTTCCCTGAATTTCTCGATAGGAACCACTCCAGGGCAGGGCGGCTACCTCCGAATCCTGGAAGACCCCGAGAAATATGTTTTCGGGAAACTCAAGCCCCACTCAATCACTTTCTGGCTTCGCGGCATTTTCGTCGCTCTGGCCTTCGTCGATCTGATCGGCGCGGCAAGTTCGATCCTTATGATGATCTACGGCAGTCACAGTGGTCATCTGACATCCTTCCAATCACTCTTTAAACCGTAAGTGCCCGGTTTCAGTGTCTTGCCGTCCTCTTTATGGCCGCGGTTGATTGATCCATTCCACTGCTCCACGTAGGCCGCTGCGACGGCTGGTGAGGATCGGCCCGATCCACTGGGCGAGCGCATCAGCCACCTGAACTGTTACGCTCAAAGACTGTAGCGTACTATAGCTGAAACAATAGGCGGTAAATACGCAGCCGCTAGAGCAATAGACGGCACCGAGTTATCGGCCCCGAGGCAGGCCCAATGATCCACGTGGCGCAATCGACGCGGCGTCTTTGTCGAATTTCTGACGTTGCGCCGCATCTGCGCAAAAATTGACCCTGCCATTCGCAGTGATTTCATTTCTGACTTCAGCGGTCGCAAGACCCAGGTAGTATTTGGGGTAATAGGCACTGGTGTTCTGCGACTGGTCGAGAAAAGTCTGCAAGTTACTCTTTTGTTCCGGCATCAGTGGCCACCCGCAGGCATCAGCGGCAAGATGAACAAAAACCGAGGTACGGATTTCATACTGCAGATCGGCTGATGCCCAAATATTAGACTGTGTGGGTTGTGGTGCCGGGGGAGGGGTAGCGTGTGGCGGTGGAAACGTATGGTCGTCGAACAAAATGCCGATCGGCTGCTGGGTGGGTTGATCCATTACGGTTATCCTTGAAGCCTGGGCATTGAACGGCATCATCCCATCGAGATGCACAACCTTTGCCGGACTGCCTGTAATCGTCACATCGATTGAAAGATAGACGTTCCGAACACCGCCTGAGCGGTCAATATATTTTCTCGCTGCATCTTCGTTCAGCGGAAATTCCCGGTACGTCGAAGGATTCAGGGCAACGGTGTAGTTCATTGGGAAATGCGATCTCGCCTCGGGCCACGCCTTAGCTGCAGCGGGACATCCATTCACGAGAACCTGCCTGCTCTGAAGCACAAGCTCTCCGGAGACCTCAAGTCCTGGCTTCGTCCGAAACAAGAGGGGAAAGGCTTTCCGTTGGCGGTCATATTCTCCAAGCCGCGGCGGCTCTTCAAAGCGGAGGTTGGAGTCGGGCTGCATATCGGGTTCGTAAAGAGAAAGCGCCGGTACAATTGCGGGCAGCGGAACCAGAATATTCGCCACTCGCGATCTGTAGAAGGCGGCGAGAGCAGGGTAGTCGAGTTCGTTAAACAGGGCGCGCTCGATTTCCTTATTACCGCAGTTGTTAAGAGCGATAAAGTAGCGCATCACGGCTGGCTGATCGAGCGCACCGGGGTTCAGACGAAGATATTGAAGGTCAAAACGGGTGGCTGGGTCGGCGAAGGCGTCTAGATCCGCGGCGGTCATTTTGCCGTAACGCGGATCCCAGGGGGAATTGTCGGCGGCTGGCATCGCCGGCCCATCTCCAAGCTTGACCGTCATCTCGGGTGTGCCGCCGCCCAAACCAGCGTTTGAGAGCGACCGGTTCGCGCCCTTCTTCGCGGCGTTAGCCATGCCGCTCAGGAAGGCGCCGGCCTTGGATTTCGGCTTCTCATCCGGCGCCGGCCCTGCAGGTGGCGTCGCCTGCGGAGATTCTGCCGGCGCCGGGAGCGCAGCGGGCGCGGGTGCCGCTGCCGCAGTCGTCATCGCCGCGCTGGGTGCCGCGGCTTGACGCGGTTCCGCATGCGGATCCAGCATAACTGCCAGCACGCGATCACTCACTTTGGCTTTCTTGAGGCGAATCAGGTCGTCCGCACTCATGTCAAACGCGTGATTGTTTTGCCGAAGTTTAGTAATTACGATGTCATCCGATAGCCCGGCCTGCACCATGGCAACGACGTCGTCGATCGTCATTTGTTTGGCCGCGGCGGGTGGTTTGGGAGGGCCACCTTTCACACCCGATTGCGCGAGCGCCGCAGGGGCCCATGCGAGGACGCAAAAGATAACACCAACCAGATAGAGAAACGTCATGGGCGCTGCGGCGGGAGCAACTAAATAGGCTGCCGAATGACTGTTCTGAATATTCATATATATTGTCCTTTCAATGGGTCTTTCAAAGCACGCATGATTATACATCGAAATCGATCGCAATCTGACCCTTACCCTATTGGAAGCGCTGCCGGCGACGGCGGGTGTGACGGTGCGAGCACCCGAACCTGCGAGAAAACCGAGAACCTGCACATGTTAAAATGCCGGGTTGTTATTTGGCGTCCGGTTCCCGAAAGGGCATACTCAAATCGTCGAGCGCAAAGTGGATTTCAACGTGTACCGATTCCACCGGCTTCGCCTCCACTACTTCTCCAAATGAAAGGCATGAACCGGTGACAAAGAGCTGAAAATTGTCACGTATCGTCGTGCCCTTAAACTCGCCGCCTCTGTAGTCCGGTCCCAATTGCCAAGGGCGCTGCGAAATTTGTCCGGGGAAAGCCATATACCCGTCAGCGACAATCGTGTTGGTCTGGACCGCCTCGTCAAGAACCCAGATCTCGCGAACTTCGCCACAGGGATCTTTCCTCGCAACCTTGACGTAATGTATTTGCTCCCGAGCGCCTGCGGAATTCAAGACCATGTTCCCGGCATCCGCGCACATGCCAGGGGTCACGACTTCGGCGTCCAGCCGGATCGGAAAATAGGTGTCCGCGTCAATAAAGACCGTCGCTCTCATAGCCGCCGCACATCTGGCCGTGCCGGTCAATCGCCCTGGTCCGCCGGCCGGAGGCAGGGACTCGATGACGAATGCTCGTCCCGCGTTATCGGATGCGGTTCCCACCAACTTCACTCGCTGGGGAGCTTTGAGGAGTTGCTCGATGAGATCGACCGTCTCTGGCTCGCCTTGCTTCGGAGCCAGTATCCGTCTGCTCAAGTCCTGTCGAATAGGCGGTTGATCCGCCCATCCGTCCAGAACGCTGACAGGTCGGTTGTTCACCAATTGAAAATGGCCGCGAAAGGCAGGCATCTCGGCGTGCACTTTTTCGCCGGACACGGGGCTAAATGTCGGAAACGGCGATTTCTTCGTCCCGGTGAATTCGGCCCGCAACTCCCACTTGTAGAGCAAATCCTTGTACTTTTTCGCATTGTCTCCGATCGATGTCGAGACCCGATCCGCAATTACGTCAAGGGACGGGTTTCCTTCCTGGGGAGCCCGCGCGTCTTTCGGCTCCGCGGAATCTGGGAGTCTTGGCATTATCGTCAGCGAATCGAACGGACGCCTTTGGGGCGTAAGCACCCTGATCTTTCCATTTCGTCCGTCAGCAACGTAGATATCTCCCTGTTTCCCCAGGACGATTCCGACAGGATCGATAGAGGCCTTGGTAGCGGGGCCTCCGTCGCCAGGAGCAGTGCCACCCCCGGCGATGATACGTGCCTTTCCGTCTCCTGATACCCTCCAAATGACGCCATCTTCCGGGGCCGCGATGAACAGGTTGCCCGCCTCGTCTACAGCGATGCTGACGGGTTGAATACCCACCTGGAGGGCGGGCCTTCCGTCGGCTGAGCTGACTGAGTTGATGAACCCGCCGCTCCGATAGGCGCCGTTGCCGGCGATAGTTGTAATGGTTCCCGATGCATCCACCTTGCGGACGCGACTGTTATAGGTATCGGCGATGTAAAGGTTGCCCGCCTGGTCGAACGTCAGCGCGGACGGACCCCTTAGCTTCGCCTGCATCACGGGCCCCCCGTCACCTTCGTATCCATATTCGTTGTTTGGCCCCGACAGGCTCGCAACCACCACGACGGTCCCATCTGGCTGCAGGGCGAGAATATTATTGCGTTGCCGATCGACGATGTAGAGCGTGCCTTTCGAATCGACGGTGAGCCCAAATGGTTCGCCAAGTCGCGTCTCCGCTGCCCGGCACAGCGCGGCCCCTCGGCTTGCGGGATGCGCCCAGCAATTGCCCCCTCCCACGACCCGCGCAACATCCCCTGCTGGTGAGACCCGCTTTACGTCACCCCCCCCCGTCACCTAGACGTTCCCCGAGGCATCGACCGCGATGCCATTCATCCCCCCGTTAAAAATGGACCTCCGCGGCGCGTGAACCCCTGCGATCGTCGAAATCATGCCGTTTGGCGTAATTTTGCGAATATCCGGGCCCGATTGGGCAACGTAAATGCTCCCCGCCTGGTCCACTGCGACCGCTCTGGGGTTGTTGATCCATGCGCCTACAGCCGGTCCGCCGTCTCCCATTCCGGTAGCTTGCGCGCCCCCGCCAGCTGCGGTTGTGATCGTGTACTCCTGGGCAAAGCAGGACGCTGATGCGAGCAGCACGCCGATGAACCCGGAAGCCATAGCTCCTTTCAAAACGACTCGGCGGAACCGGTCACATATTCGCGATGTGGTCATAGTGTCACCTTGTATGCTGGAAACGTTGCGCGTCACTGGGAAGCCTTGATATCGAGAGGCAGAATGCGGTCCTCGTTCTTGACCAGGTTCCGCTTTCGACGGTGTCTGACCGGGCGATGTGCCACCTCCCACGAGTCTCAGCGCTAAGGCCCGGACGAATTGGGGCGGGTGGATGTGAGGCTTAGCCTTACAGGAGGTTGCGCGATGCCTTTCGGGATTGCCTTTAATTTCCATTGAGTAAGTTCTCCTTCTTCTGTAATGCCCCTCGGGCATGCACTGGTGTTCTTGCCGATTGGGCCGTAGACTTCATCCTCTTCGGTTCTCGATACCTGTCTTCCGGATCTGGTTGATCTAGTGAGCCGCGTAACCTACTTCGATGCACCTTCCAGCTTTGAATTCTGTCATTTCGTCATCCGATTCCATATTGCAAACTTCGACGTGGCCCGTCGCAACGTTTTCCAGGTATACTCGCAGATTTCCGCCGTCAGTGAGGACAAGATCGTGCGGACCGGACGGGCCCGTGTGACCGATTGTCTCGCACTTCGTCCAGCAAACGCTGACGGCGCCCGTGGCGTGGCTGACCATGAGGATACCGCCGCGCCAGATGCGACCATTCAAGGCTGTCGCAGTGATTGAGATGGACTCAAATGAAGGCCCGCCCGCATCTTCGACCCTCCTGTTGTTCAGTCCGCATCCGGCGCATAACATCAAAAGCGCTAAAATGAGGGCGATCTGAGGGGCATGCGCCAGTCGTGGAGAAGACTCTTGCTCAACTTTTACCCGAAAGATCTTGAATTTCATCGTACGTTTCTCCTGAAAATGCGACACTGGTGATTAAAACAGGAGCAGGGGCGAATCACAGCCCCCTGCTCCGTCCTGCCCCAAACAATGCTGCTTTACGCCGAATAGGGTCCCATTTAATCGGGCCTACCAACCGCGTCTGGCTTTTTCTTCTTCCTGACGTCGTTCGTACTCCTTGCGATAAATATCGCGCAGGGCCGAATCATTCTGGAAAGCGTTGGTATTGTAGGTGCCTGAACGGGCGTCGTCACACGCCTCGTTTTGGGCATCGGTTGCGTCTTGTGCCATAGTAACTACCTCCTTTCTGATCATTTTTCGACCTGCCCTTGCTGCGCAGGCTCCGCTCGGCAGGTCACGGCGCGGTCCAAATTGCTACAATTCTACCGATGGGAAATAACCGCTTCGGGCCCGGCTGAGACTCACATCACTCCGTCACTTCAAAAGACGCATTTCTGACCAAAACTCCATCATGAAGTCCGAAGAATCCGAAGAAAAAGACCTTTCTACCGGTCCGGCAGGGAGTCCGAAGGACCGCCGTCCCCTGGATGTCCTCTTCACGGAGAAGATCGCAGATCTGAAACGCATGGCTGCCGAAGCTATCAGGGCAGATTCGCACGCGTCTCTGAGAGCGACTGAATTGCTCAATGAAGCCTACATCAAGCTATCGAAAGGAAATCCTGGAGATCTCGGAAGTCGCTGCCACCCGGTGGTCGCCACCCTTATCTGGCAGGCTCTGCGGTGCATTCTTATTGATCGGGCCAGACGCCGTACGGCCCCAATACGCGGAGGAGATTCGCCACACGTTCCGCTCGACGATGCGCGGCACGTTTTTCGTGACGTCTCTGCAATGGAGTCAGAGGATGTCGAAATATTATGCAAAGGCATCGAGGAGCTGAAACTTGCAGATCCACGGCAGGCTCGAATCGTCGAATGTAGATTCGGGGTGGGCATGACGATAGCCGAAACCGCGTCGTACCTCGATATTTCCACAATTACCGTTTCGCGCGATTGGCAAGAGGCCAAAAAGTTCCTGACGATGCGGTTGCGGCCGGCAAATTCGCGCGAAGGTCCAACGTGATCCCGCCGGAACAAACACTGCAGGAAACGACGCTCGGCTTCAATGCCTTCGAACTCGCGGAAGAGATGCAAAGGAGGCCCCCGGTTCCGCCAACCCGCCCGGAGGATTTCGAACCATACCATTTTCTTGAGAGCGAGCCACGGGGACAAGGCTCAATGGGCAACGTATGGCTGGCCGAGGACGTAGTCAAAGGGCGACGCGTGGCGATCAAGCTCTTGCGGGGTGTGGATGCCGTCCAGGTAGACAACGAGGTCAGGAGCCAGGCGAAACTCGAACACTCGTCAATCGCCAGGCTCTATGACAACGGCTCCCTGAAGGACGGAACCACCTGGCTGGCGATGGAATTCATCGATGGGCAACCGCTCATTAAGTATTGCCTGAGCGCCAACTGCACGGTGGAACGCCGTCTGGCCATCTTCCATGCCTTGTGCGAAGCGGTTCGATATGCCCATTGGGAGGGGGTTGATCACGGGGATCTCAAGCCGGCCAACATTCTCGTGAAAGCCAACGGGGAACTGAAACTCGTCGATTTTGGGCTGGCCCGCCGCCTTCACGAGCTCTCAAGTTCGTCCGGTGAAGTCCCGGTCGCCGGGTTGACGCCAGCTTACGCCGCCCCTGAGCAATTTCGCGGGAGCAGCCCCGGGTATCGCACCGATGTTTATTCGCTAGGCGTGATCTTGTACGAGCTACTTTGCGGAAGCGTTCCGTTCGATGTGTCCAGCCACACTATCGGCGAGATTGCGCGCTTGAAATCCGTACGTCGGCCGCTGCTGGCCCCGTCCGAGGTCGCCAGGCAAAACGACTTTAAGGAGGTCAGGCTCACGCGCTCTCTTTGGCGCGATCTCGATGCACTCTGTCTCAAAGCCATGGATGGCGATGCGAAAGAGCGCTACGGGAGCGTTGAGGCCCTCCTCGGGGATTTGGATAGGTATCTGCGGTGCGAGCCCCTGCATGCTCGACAACCCTACCCTCGGGGCTATCGTGCGTTCAGGTTCCTGAGGCGGAATCGAGTCGGGGTAACGACTGCGGCAGTGATTGCCGTGATCGTCGCCGTCTGCGCTGCAGAAGTGGCGCACTCCTATCAGGTTGCTCTGGCCGAGAACATCCGCATGCGGCACATCCAGCATTTTATGCTCAATCTTTTCGGGGACGCGGACCTGCAGGCGGCGCCATCTCCCAACCTCACGGTATTGGCGGCCGCCGATCACTGGCGGGAAGAGTTGCCCTGGCTTCATGGCGATCCGGAAACGGAGATCGAACTTCACCTGACCCTGGGACGGGTGTATGAGCAACTCGGCCAACTGGCCAAAGCGGACACGATACTTCAGGCGGGGCTCGATCTGGCCCGGGCAAAACGCTCCGAAACTCAGCAGACCCTGAGTGCTCTGGTTCAGTTGGGGCTGTTACGCGGTGACCAGGGACGGTCTGGGGACGCCAGGAAACTTCTTGAGGAAGCGCTTGCGCTTGGCAAACGGCTGGGGATGAAGGCCGACTCCGCCACCATGCTGAACGCGCGGGGTTCGCTTGGAAGGGTGCTGGTGCAAGCGGGCGATTACGACGCCGCAATAGCCATCCTCGACCCGATTGGGCGACTACAGGCGACCACCGATGAAGAGCGCCTCAATTTGCGCGAGGCACTCACCAGTCTGGCTGTCGCCAGGCAATCTAAAGGGCAAACCAACGTGGCCCTCTCCCTGAATCGCCAGGTGCTCGAACTTGATCGCAAGTGGAGTGGTGTTTCACACCCCCGCGTAGCGATTGACCTTTCGAACATCGCAACCGCCGAAGTGGCCGGAGAGCACTTTGCAGAGGCGGAGGATACGTACCGGCAAGCTCTGGGAATTCTTGAGTCGCGGTACGGCTCCGATAGCGTTTACGTGCTGCAAATCAAGAGTTTTCTGGCCGCCGTGCTGATGCGCACGGGAAACACAAACGAGGCCGAACAGCTCCTCGAAAAAGTGCTGCCAGTCGAGGTTGGGGCGTATGGTACAGATCATCCGATCGTCGCATTCACACACCAGTTGCTGGGCCGGCTCGCCGAGAATCGGTACGATTTCGTGCGGGCGGAAAGGGAATATCGTCTTGCATATCAGATCAACTCCGATCAGTTCGGCCTGGACGATAATCGCACTCTCGTTGTGGCCTCCGCGCTCGCGGGGGCACTCCTCAATGAGGGCAGGTACGCAACGGCCGAAGGAGTTTTGCGGCCAGTTATTAAGGCGTTGACTGCTGGTCCCCTGGCGAAGAACGTCAACGCGGGAATTGCCGAATTGGACTTAGGTGAGTCGGTTCTGAAACAGAAGCGGTTTCAGGAAGCAGTGGCGCCCCTGATGGCCGCCTACCAGATTCTCAAAGCGTCGGCCGGCGCCAAACTACCGCTCGATCAGGTGTGCGCGAGCCTGGCCGAAACCTACGAGGCCTTACACGAGCCCGAGCGCGCTGCCAGCTTCCGTGCGAAGATCGGACACCCACAGCCTGGACGTTGAGGAAACTCAACGCTTCCAATTAGTGGTACATTCTCATCAGAATACTCACGTCCATTAGCGGCATGGATATCCCCAGTGACGTATCGTGGCGAGCCATTCAAGCATATCTCCGGGTGCCGGGGATTTGAGACGAACTTTATCGCTTGCCCCTGAAAGGCCCGGAAGGCCAGCAGTTCAATTCGCGCGCCAGGGTAGAAGTGAACTTTCCCGGCTCGTAGCTCGGGTACGGGGTACCGTCGGAACCAGGGCCGGGATCCGCGACAATAAACGCTCGTGGGTTGTCTACAGATCCCAGGATACGTCGCTCTGGCCTTGATAGTAAAACCTCCCGCGCTTCGGCCAAAGCGTTTTTTGTAGACATCGTCGAAGTCCTGCCAGCTGGAAATGGTGTGCATCTGAACCATCGAGGCGACGTCTCACAACATTGTGGATCCCATTACTCTGTGATGCCCGCTTTCGTTAGGGCTCGCGCATGATTCCGCGACGGCGAGACAGTCTCTCAGTTCAGATTGACTTGGTGATTCAGCGCCCGATCGAACGGTCCCTGTGCCGTTCTTTCATCCGAATGCGGTTCAGTTCCCGCGCCTCGATTTCAGGAATGGTCTTGCACAGGGCAGATTGATATTTTCCGAGCCAGCCTCCCCAGCCGTCCTCCGTCGGCCTGATCCCCCGATTGAGAAGCTCATACGCCCTTTCACCGAGGTGTCGTGTGTCACTCAACAGCCGCTCGGCGTCGCCGAGGTCGTTGACCTCCAGCATCTCGCGGTCACCCACGGACAGTTTCCTAAATCTTACGAAAGAGTTGGTCTTCAATTCACCCCGGCTTCTGGCCTGCTCCATCCCAGGCGTGTATTGGATGAAGTGAATCTTCGCGTCCGTTCCCTCAAGCATCAGGTAACCGCGCCCAGTCTGTTCGTCTTGCCCGTGAACGAGCACCCTGCCCTCGACGGATGTTAGCTGCCTTAGATCGGGCACCTCAATGTGCAGGCGCTCGTCTGACATCAAGGCCCCGTGCGCGGCAAGCGTCCGCTGTCGGTCCGCGGTTCTCTGCATTGCCCGGAGAACTTCATCGAAATCCCGGCGCAGGCGCCAGCTGTTCGGACCCGTCGACTCTGCGAGCCCCATTTGGCTAAGCACGGCTAGGCGCGAAACCTCGTGTCGCTTGCGAAACCTTGCGGTTTCGCTAAGTCCAGCGTGTGCCGCACTCCGAACAATGGTGAGATGGTCCGGGGTTGACTCCTGCACGCCCATCAGGAGCCTCTTGTCGATCGAGGTGAAACGCTTCTCGGTGACCTCACGGCGTTCAGCCTCCGCGCTGTCCAGTTCCGTACGATATCCCAACTGGCGGGTGCAGAGGTCCGCCGCAATGCTGCGAATTCCTTGCTGCACGTAGTCCCGGCTTAAACGTAGAACTTCGCCACTATCTCTGACACCTCGAATCACCACATGAAGATGCGGATGCTCGGTGTTGTAATGTTCGGCGGCAGCCCATTCGAGGCGCGTCCCCAGATCTTTCTCCATCTGCGTGATCAGGTCGCGCGTTAGCCGCGAAAGATCGACCTGGTCGCCAAATTCAGGCGAGAGAATGATCTTCCACATCTGTGGATCGCGCGCGGCTTGCCAACTCTCAAGTTGCCCGGCAATATCGACGCCCTCCTTCTCTCGATTGAATCCCGCGACCTTAGCGTTTTTTTCGAGTGCGCTCTCACGCGCCAGATACCGACCGTGTGCCTTCCATTGCCCCCGAGTTTTGTTCTTCATGTAGGTCACACGGATCGCACAACGTTGATAGTACGGACGCGTGCCTTTTCCTTTTCCGCCTGGCGCGCGGTTGCCAGACTTTCGGCTGGTTCGGGCATAGTGCATAAGCAGCCGAAATCCGTTAGACCACGGTGCGCCTTCGTTCCGTGGGATGTGGGGTTTTGGTGGACGGAGCCGAAATTCGCGTTCCTCGTCAATTCCTGCCATGACTCGCCAGATCTTGCATTGCGGCCCGTACATCGCCAGACATCGCCTGACCAGCGGCCTTAACGAGCAGCTCATATCGTTCCTTCGCGCGAACGACAGCCTGCGTTCTAGCTTCCGCCGGCGGTTCTGGTATGCAGGCCAGAATTGCCTTGACGAACGCGTCCATCAGCGCAAACGTCGCTTGCTGTCCCCGGTCGACGCGGAAGATATCCCGTGACACGCGATCAAAGCCTCCGACAATCCGCTCCTCGGTGCCGATCAGCTCGGGGTGCCCATTCAGCTCGCTTCGGATCGCGGCGCGAACGAAGGCGCTGGGATTTGCATATCCCTTTGTTTTTGATGTCTCCTCTATCTGGCGTTGCTCTTCGCGGGTGAGCCGGAAAGCAACTCTGGCGGTCCGGCCCCTGCTTGCGTGTTGCGTCATAAAAAAGCCCTCTACAGATAACAGCTGAGGAAGGCCTTTTTGGACAACAAATTTTCAGGAATCGGGGTTTTTCCTCACCAAGATCTCGCCGTCGAACGTTGGTCGAACATCGAGGTCGGTTTGTCCCACAGCGGAAGCTACTCACCGCGCACTCGTTCCGAGTGAAAAAACACAGGCCCGTTCGACAATCCCTTTATGTTCCACTACCCGGTCTTTATTGCATCCTGGCATGAGTCCGCCCTGTCGGGTTATCGCAGAGCGTCGTGATTGGCCGCAGAGTGCAGCGAAGCCCTAAAACTGTCGTGACTTAACGCAGACTGTCGCGCATCGTCGCAACTGTGCTCTGGCGAACCGTTCGCTCGGAGAGACTCATGAAGTCATTCATCGCACCCCCTTTTTCCCTCATAGAAAAATATTGTGTCCAAAAACAGCTTCCTGAGCCCTTATCTGTAGAGGCTCTTTTTGCCGAGCGCGTACGAACCAGAAAACTCGGGAAACTGGATCATCCTGGCGCGCAGTCGTCTCGCACAGCGGCGCGCGGGAAAGCCTGCCACCAAGGCGGGGCAGATCAGGGCGCTCTGGCCAGAGATCGATGCAGCTCTCGCGGGAGGGCAAAGCATGAAAAGCATTCGGAAGTGGCTGGAAGACGACGCGGGGATCAGCGTTGGCATTACAAGTTTGACTTCATATATCAGCCGCCTTCGCCGCCGCGAAAGAGCGAATCACCAGATTGATCTGATCCGATCTGTGCGAGAACAGGCCGCGGTCGAGCCTGCTCCAGCACCGTCGAAACAAATACTGGCACCTTCTATTCCTAGGCAAGTAAATCGGGCACGCAGAGGACACGAAGACCCGCTCGCCCAGGCCATGCAGGCCTTATCGAAGCGCCCAATCGATATCCGCGCAATGCACAACGATGGCGATCCAAACGGCAGGAAGCTTATTTGACGAAAGGAAAGAGACTATGGCATCGAAAGGCAGTACAAATAATAACGAAGCGGAAACCACCACCCGTCCCACCATTCATCTGATCTTGCAGGGTAAGGGCGGCATCGGTAAGACTGTCGTCGCCACCTGGCTCGCAGAATTTCTCATAGGACGCGGACAGCCCGTATGCTGCGTCGACGGCGATCCGGTCAACCGCTCATTCGGCCAGTACAAAGCGCTACCGGTCGAGAATCTTGATCTGGTCAATCGAGACGGTGTCGTGCAGCGTTGCAACTATGACCGGCTAGTCGAACGTTTTCTAAACGACGAATCCGTTTTCGTTGTGGACAGCGGGGCCACTGCGTTTCTTCCGTTCTGGACGTACCTTCTTGAATCGGACGTCATCACGGTCCTTCGCGAAGCTGGCAGGCGAGTCTTCGTCCATATCCCGATCAGCGGCGGCGAAATGCTCAATGACTCGCTGCTCGGATTCAGGACATTGGCGGAGACGGCTGGGGAAAAGAGCCTTGTCGTCTGGATCAACGAGTACTTTGGGCCGATCACGAGCGAAGGCAAGACATTCGATCAGATGCAGGTGTATCTGGATAATCGAGAGAGAGTCCTGACCTCCATTGGAATTCCGCGGCAGTGACCAGACACGTTCGGCGAAAACATTCGCAAGATGCGCGAGAAAAAGCTGACCTTTCAGGAGGCAGTCGGGATGGCACCCGGCTTTTGGCTGCTGGAAAGGCAGCGCCTGTGCATGGTGCGCCGGGAGCTCTTCGAACAACTGGAGCGGACGCCGTTTGCGTGAGGTGAACTATGGGGACTGCTGTTGCACACGCGCGCGTGCTCGTCGATATCGACGA